>Ga0209374_1000061_pt1 | contig 115445 bp, 99 predicted proteins | sample SaaInlLV_DNA_10m_FD_184683 | JGI IMG/M metagenome (GOLD analysis project Ga0209374, IMG submission 184683) | Marine microbial communities from expanding oxygen minimum zones in the Saanich Inlet - SI075_LV_DNA_10m (SPAdes) (version 2) | ecosystem: Environmental > Aquatic > Marine > Unclassified... | reverse complement strand
AGGCGCCGCCTCCGTGACGTCCCATTCCGCCGTAGGTATCCACAATAATTTTTCTTCCTGTCAAACCGCAGTCTCCTTGTGGTCCGCCGATTACAAATACTCCTGTCGGATTGATATGGTATTGTGTGGAATCACCTAAATATTTTTCAGGAATCACATATTTAATAACATGTTTCAAGATATCTTCATGCAGTTGTTCCTGAGTCACATCCTCTGCATGTTGTGTACTGATTACAACCGCTTCTACAGATACAGGTTTGCCGTCAACATAACGCACAGTTACCTGGGATTTCCCATCCGGACGCAGGTAATTCAATGTCCCGTCTTTACGGACATGTGAAAGTCGTTCGGTCAAACGGTGTGCTAACTGAATCGGAAGAGGCATCAGTTCCGGAGTTTCATCACATGCGTAACCAAACATCAGTCCCTGGTCACCTGCACCCTGTTCAGTATGCGCGCCTTCACCTTCGTTAACACCCTGAGCAATATCTGGAGACTGTTTATCCAAACTTATCAGTACAGCACAAGTGTTAAAATCAAAACCCATGTTGGAATCGGTATAGCCGATTGCTTTGACTGTATCCCGTACAACTTTCTGCATGTCAACCCATGCTTTGGTTGTTACTTCACCGGCTACAACAACCATACCGGTTGTTACCAGAGTTTCACAGGCTACTCTGCTGCCAGAGTCCTGCTCCAGCATCGCGTCCAGGATTGCATCTGAAATCTGATCAGAAATTTTGTCGGGATGCCCCTCAGTTACACTTTCGGAAGTAAATAACATTTCGCTCATAGCTTTTTTTTTGAATTAAGTTAATATTTTTAAATTACATTAAAATCAGTATTTGCGAAATATCAAGAAAAGTCTAGACAATTCGACGTATACAACTTTAGTGATTTGTAATTGTCTCTTCTAGTATTTCCACCCAATCATCCAATTCACGAATTGCGTGCAGACGTTGTTCAGGCGTAATAAATTTATCAACCTGCAAAATTCTCTTTTTGTTCCTTAGGATTCTAGCGTCTCTGGCAGAATTTATCTCTCGACCCCAGCTTCTAGTCCACTCACTCAGCCATTTTTCAAAAGTCAACTTATCCGGAAAAGAACGCAGTAAAGCCAATATTTGAGTCTGTGATTTCAGACGGTACTCCATCCTCCTCTCAATGGGTTCAGAGGATTCTGTATACCATTCTGTTTGCCATTTATTAATTTGTACCAGTTGCACTGGATCAAATTCTCCAAACCAGTCTTCCATCTCCTCCAAAAATTCTTCCCGGCGTTCCTGAATCAACTCATGTCTGTTTTCAACTTTTTCGAGCATCTCCTCATTTTCTTCAGCCATTTTGCGTTCCAGATTATTGATCTGTTCCGCGCTTAATTTTGTCAAGAAAAAAGCTGCATCAGGAATAAGCCTTTCAAATGTGCGCCGTTGTTTTGCTTCAAATCTAGAAAAACCATCGTCCAGTTCGCTCATTGTAAGCCCGTCTTCCCCCCTGCTTTGAATATCAGTTAAAAAGCGTTTATAGCGTGGAAGTTCTTCCGCACGGTGCCATTCAAGGTGTATTTTCATTCTTTCTTCCACAAAGTCTTCCTGTTCATCATTCAGCTCAAAATAAGAGTCCAACTGCCAGGACACAAATTTATCTCCATAGTCATAAACAAATTTTGTTGTTGTACAAGCTGTAATTATAAACAGTAATAAAGAGAATAGAATTATTTTTTTCATTTTAGAGAAAATTGTTTATGGTAAAAAAGTTTCGAATTATCATATCACCAGATGTACTAAAAGAGAAGGCTGTTCACTTTATAAATGAGGATCATAAATTATGAATTACATGGAAACATATTTTAACTGAAAACATTATTAAATAGTTTTCTCAGCAGTAACAGGGTGTATCAAATTGTTTCATTCATTACCGGCTGAGAAAGTATAACAGCTCATTGAATTGCCTTGCCATAAAATAAAATTTGTTTTACTTTTGGCAAGAGGATTGTGAGCATATATTATAAATTTCACTTAAAAGGAAAAAGAGGCAAAAATGAATCCATGGTTAATGACTCTGGTAATGCTGGTGGCGTGGGGTGCATTTGCTCTGCAGATCACAGTCAAACTCGGTGCACTGACTAAGATGGCGCCAGAAAACCGTCTAAACGAAATCGGCAGGCGGATCGGCAGGCTTTTCAAAATTGGTTTTGGGCAACAGAAACTGATTGGAAGGAAACGCGAACGGAGTTCCGGAATCATGCACGCCTTCATCTTTTGGGGAGCACTGCTCGTGGGTGTGAGGGAATTAACTTTAATGGGCGAAGGTTTTATCAGTGGGTTTCAGGAATATTTACCTTTTCTAGGCTCTGACTCATGGCTGGGCTATGCCTATATTACTGTCTATAACTTCTGTGAAGTTTTGGTACTGGCCATGGTTTTAGTGGCACTTTATCGGCGGCTTGTCCCTAAACCCGATAGGCTTGAACTGAACTGGGAGGGCATATATGTTTTACTGTTTGTTGGTTCTATCATGCTCACCGACCTGCTGTTTGACTCGGCACGACTCAATTTGGTGGAAAGTTACGGACAGAACCTCCATTCTTTCCAAAGCGCGAATTACGGTTCAGAGTGGGATTGGGCTCCTTTCACGGTTTTGCTGGCTTCAGCCATCAACGGTCTGGGCGAAGGAGCAAACGCATTTGTCTATCATTTCAGTTATTGGGGACACGTGGCGGTAATGTTCGTCTTCGTGAATCTGCTGATTCACACTAAACAGTTTCATGAAATGACTGCCCTGCCGAATATTTTTTTCGGTTCACTGGATTATCCACACGCTATTCCGCCTTTGGCTGATTTGGAAGATGAAAGCGCCTGGGAGGAAGGCCGCATTGGTGTCAGCAAACTGGAAAACTTGACCTGGAAACAGGGACTGGACCTTTTGTCCTGTACAGAATGCGGACGCTGTCATGATGTCTGCCCGACCTTTGTTACAAACAAGCCACTCACGCTGAAGCGATTCAATCAATCACTAGTGCATCACTTACGAGATGAGGAAACGACACTTTTCCGGACAGGCGCGACTGCAGATGACAAAACGCTTATCGGTGAAATTATTCGTCCTGAAACACTTTGGGCCTGTACAACCTGTCGTGCCTGTGAAGAGGTTTGTCCGGTTTCAATCGAACATGTTCCGCGAATTCTGGGTTTGAGGCAAAATCAAACCATGATGGAAGAAGCTTATCCTCCGGAAATGGCTAATACCTTCAAAGGCCTGGAGCGTAATTTTAATCCGTGGGGTATCGGATTTGACCAACGTGCAGACTGGGCCGATGGACTGGATGTTCCCTTGATGGCTGAGACAAAAGCGGAAGATATTGATGTGCTGATGTGGGTCGGCTGCGCGGGTTCTTTTGACAGCAGAAACCAGAAAATTGCTCGTGCCACAGCGACACTTTATCAGAAAGCCGGCGTTAAATTTGCGATGCTGGGTAGTGAAGAAAAATGTACCGGAGACCTGGCTCGGCGTTCCGGAAACGAAATGCTCTTTCAAATGCTGGCCGGTGATAACGTGGAAACTTTGAATAATTATAAAATCAAAAAAATCGTCACCGCCTGTCCGCATTGTTTAAACAGCATCAAAAATGAATATCCGCAACTTGGCGGCGAGTACGAGGTTTTACATCATTCACAGTTCATTTCCAAGTTGGTGGATGAAGGACGTTTACCGGTCGGCAGTAATCTCAAAGACACCATCACCTATCACGACCCCTGTTATCTGGGACGCTACAATAAGGAATATGATGCGCCGCGGAAATTGTTGAATAGTGCGGCTGAAACACCGATGCGTGAAATGCCGCGTCACGGTACTGAAAGTTTCTGCTGTGGAGCCGGCGGTGCCAGAATGTGGATGGAAGAAACAATCGGCACACGTATCAACGAAAACCGTACCGAAGAAGCAATTCAAACCGGAGCTTCCACGGTGGCTACTGGATGTCCGTTCTGCATGACCATGATCAGTGACGGAATTGCCGCCAAAGGCAAAACTGAATCGATGCAGGCTAAAGATATTTCAGAACTCGTTCTGGAAGCCGTTGAAGCGTCTTAACTGCCCACAATTAAAACCAATCCTCATCCCGCTTTGTCATCCCGGACTTGATCCGGGATCCAGGGAATCACTGCAAACACTTGACACCCACCCGCTTTGTCATCCCGGACTTGATCCGGGATCCAGGCAATCAAAACTAAACAAACTTTTTTTGTCATTCCTGTGAAAGCGGGAATCCAGGAAATACTCCAGAAAGACCAAGAATAATTAACTATCGTGCCCCCCTTAAATCTTTTTTAACTCTCTACATATTTACTTCACATTTTTTTGATACACTGCTTAGAAGTTTTAACAAAGCAGCTTGCCTTTAATTTATTTTACTTCAAACCAATATAAGTCCAGATGAAAAAATATACTAAAATTATGATTGCAGGAATAATCGGTGTAAGCCTCATTAGCGGTTGCGGGATTTTAGCCGACGGTCATGGCGGCATTAACCAGAAGAAACACAAAGACGGAGTAGAACATGACTCATCCGGCGAAATGTTACACAAAGGAGAACTTCAGAAGCATCACGGAAAATAAATTGTGAGAGGAAGGTATTTCCGGATTCGCTAAGCTTACGGAGTTTGTAATGGTTTCTCTGGATTCCGGATCAAGTCCGGGATGACAAAGAAGTGAGGAATGACATGCTAACTAAGATTTCTCCCTTCAGTCGAAATGACACAGAGACGAGGAAGACCGAATTAAAAAGAAAAACACGGCTACGTTGTGTATAAAATAGCAGTTATTTTTCAGGGTCTGTAAAATCAGGATCCCGGAAAATAAGAGTTTTTCAGCCCAAATCTTTCCGGAACCCTGAAATCAAGAATAAGTTATGCTAATTCAAAATAACTTATTTTCGCAACCAGAGCATATCCACAGGATGGGCAGATTTGCCTGCATCTTCTGCTACAAGAAGCGATCCGTTTGAAAGTCCAAGGATATTGTCAGGATGTGCAATCCCTCCATCGTCACACCTTTTCTTGCCGTCTGTGGTTTTTCCAACCACTGCAGGTTCCAAACGGGTAAGATTGTAATCACTGCTCATCGTTCCACGGTATACAGCACCACAGGCCTCCTTATCCAAAGCAATGTCTCCCTGTACAGTGAGGTCTTTCTTACCACTTGCCCAGTCAACATGTCCCCAATTTTTATCCATGGATTCCGTAATTTCGGAAATGGCAATGTAAACTGTTCCGTTAGTATTAGTCACACCTTCTAGCTTGTTCCACTCATACGTTGCACCAAGAGCTGCGGCTGCTTTCCTGCTTTCCAGAAAAGCTGGACGGTTATCAGGATATGTACCAATGCTGCCGTCTGAGTTAAGATCTTTCCCGAGTTTTGATTCAGCCCAGTTATTCACATCAGCATCAGAGATGAAATTGCTTTGGCCTTCAACATAATCTTTTGGACCTATGCCGTCATATTCTGAAATCCATTTTGTTATCTGCTCATTATTGCCGTGTGCAAGTTCTATCCAGTTAATATCAAAACCCGTGGTATTCGGATCAGACCCTGAATCCTGTTTAGCCTTTGCCGCATAAAGTGTTCCGGAACTCAGATCTGCTTTTTGATCGGCAATAAATTTAAAAAACACACCTCCGGAGTTCGTATTCCATTTAGGATTAGTATACTTGACGGTATCATCATCACTCATGTATACAGTTCTACCGTCGGGCATAAATGTGGCATTTTCATGACTCAAGCGTCCCATAACATAATGCCTTACCAGTTCCGGTTTTTCAGAAGCAGGATAGTTCATCTCAATTATTTGACCATAGCGGTATGGATTTGAGACATGCCCAAGATAGCGGTTCATCATTTTCGGCATGTGAAAAACCATGTCATTACCCTTCATAAAAGTCGGCTTTTCATCTGCGTCATGCAGGTCAGGATGGTTCCAGAGCATTGTGTTATAAAAATAATACTCCTCGGCAAATACTGGGGTGCCCCAAGGTGAAATTTCTCCGTAACAAAGAATCCAACCACCTCCGATGCTCCTTAGATCAAGCATACTTGACTTGTCCAGGTTAGTAGACCAGCTGCCTTTATCACGCTGCAATCTCAGTCGGCTGATTCCGGATACTCCCTTGCGGGTTGCTCCTTCAAAAGCAGTGTAAAGAATAGCCTCTTTGGAACTTAAAGGAATAAAAGCATTGTAGTCAACATCGTTGGAGATGTACATCAACTCTCCCTTTGAATCATAAACTGCTCCCAGTTTAGTTCCGTCACCTAACTTTTGACCGGATTTTCCTAGGATGACATATTCACCTGCTGCCACGTGCACCTTAGATCGGGAATCCTCAGCAGGAATTGGTACGTTTTTTCCGGAATATGTTCTAATGTCCATACCGTCAATGTATCCTATCAGCGCAGCGGGTCCATCACCAACTACTTCGCCTTTTCCACCGGGGTGCTGTGCATTGAAAAATAGTTCGCCGACATTATTGACTGCTAATCCAGCCACTTCCGAACCGGCGGGTACGGTGGCAATGCGAATCATTTCACCCTTGTGAGCAAATGTTTCGCTTGTATATCCTGTAAGGCTGATGACAGCCGCGATCAGGGCAACTAAAAGTATCTTGTCTTTTTTCATATAAACTCCTTCTACTAATTGATGTAAAATTATTAACACAGATGCAGTGTAAAATTGACCGTTTTCCAACAAACAAGATCAAAGCATCATTAAGGATAAAACCCAGTTTGGACTAAAATAAACCAAATACAAACTCAGGGACTTGCTCTTGAGTTCGATGAAACATGCTCACAATTATTCTTTATCCAGTCAAGTTTTTTTTAACATTATACAATTCATGATGATGAATAAGTTTTTCAATCAATTCATGCAAGTTTCACAATTTTCTGCTTTATAATTTTGTAATTTGACTGGTTTCTCTGGATCCCGGATCAAGTCCGGGATGACAAAGAAGTGAGGAAGGACAAAGAAGTGAGGAAGGACATGCTAACTAAGGTTTCTCTCTTCGGTCGAAATGACACAGAGGTGTAAGAGGAAAGGTGAATTGTAAGAGGAAGGTAATTTCGGATTCGCTAAGCTTGCGGAATTTGTAGAGGTTTCTCTGAATTCCCACTTTCGCGGGAATGACAAAGTGAGTTTCGGAAACGGCTCCGCAATGTGCTGCTCCAGCGTTGGCTGGCTTTTTGATGATGAAGAAGCAGTGCTCAAAGAAGCTGAGACAAGTGCGTAATTTACTCAAAATAATCCGGAAGGACTTAAGGGCGCACAGGCAGTTGCGTATAGGGAAAATCGAACCGGAATCAGCCTTTTAAAATTGAATATGATTTAAACCACATAGCTAACTCAGATTCATTATTAAGACCGGAAGCCAATCTTTCAATAGTAATTACGGCTTCTGTTTCAGGTGCATGAAAGCTAACTCCATTAATTTCTAAAAATAGTACGCCGATTGTAAAGGAAGTCCTTTTGTTTCCGTCCACAAATGGGTGATTTTTAGCTATACCGAAACTGTAAGAAGCGGCAAGCTCGAACATGGTCGAGTCTGGATCATAAACTAAACGATGTTTTGGTTTCGCTAAGGCCGATTTGAGTAATGTCACATCCCTGATGCCTGTGGCTCCTCCATGTTCCGCGAGAAGCATTTCGTGTATCGATATTGTTGCTTGCTCAAGAATCAATTTTGGCTCGTTCATTATTTTGCCAATTCTTTGAGTGTATCACGATATTTTTTCATGATGCCTTCAGCGACTTTTATTTGCTCTTCAAAATCCTGTTGATAAGGAGTAAGAGTGTATCCTTCAGACTTTTCAACCAGGTAAAGCATATCTCCCTTTTCAGCTTTCAGCTTTTTGAGAGCCTCTTTAGGAAGAAGAATTCCCATTGAGTTGCCGACTTGAGTAACTTTAACTTTTAACATATTTACGCTCCACAGATGAATGTTATTACATTTGTTATTACCAAGCTAATCCAATCTAACAAAAAGATCAAGCTGACTATACTCCGCCCTACGCGTTCCTCTATCTGCTCCGTAACGCAGTAAAGTGGCCCCAAGACCCGGAATGTTTTTCTGATTAGTTAATTTACAATTTGACAGATATTCTGCAGGGATTTCCAGCTTTGTGGTGAAAGGATGGGTTCGCTAACAAATTTGGGATTTTCTGCAATGAGGCTTTCTAATTTCTTTAATCTTGATGACGTGTCCGGATGAGACGAAAAACTTTCCGGCAAAGACGGTGACTGTTTCTGCAAAACGCGGAACATTGTCAGCATTTCAGCACTATCTACTTTCGCCTGCAACAACAACTGCAGTGCAAGAGCATCTGCTTCCGTCTCAAGTTCACGCGTATATCTCAGCAGTGAAAGCATCTTCACACCTTGAAAGATGGTCTCCGTCAAGGCATTTGCTTCACCTACCAGCAGCTTAAAAATTCCGGACAATGCGGTTTGGTTCAATAAATTTTCAGTACCGTGATGCTGTAGAACATGCTGCATCTCATGCGCAAGTACTCCGGACAAGGCTTCCGCAGAAGGGCTCTTTTCCAGCAGTCCCCGGAAAATTAAAATTTTTCCGCCAGGAAACGCAAGCGCGTTAACGAGGTCTGAATCAATTATTTCCAACTTAAATTCGTAATCTGAGTCTGCAGGAGTCAGACGCACAAGCAGTTTTTCCAAAGCCTGTTTACCTGCCGCAGTTTCACAGATTACGCGGTTAGGGAATATTTCATCAATAACATATTGTCCTATCTGCTGTTCAATGGAAAGCGGGACAAAACGTGCGAACAATCCTGATACTGACGGGATACCCCAGTAAATCAATGCAGGAAAAATGATTACTGTAAACAGGGCGAGCAGGGGCGTAAAGAAGCGGTTCCTACTCCTCAGGTTTTTACCAAAATTTCTGCCGAATTCCGGATCATCCACAACCAGTGTTTCCGGAGGGAATTCGCCATACTCGAGCCGTACCGGACCCTGCTGTAAATCCTGCTGCAGCCAGAAGTCTGCCTTGTGCCAGAAACGCCCCGTGCCGTCTTCGAACTTGATCCGCACACCCCGTGTGTCACTGCTGACAGTCACATTCCGGTGTGTCGGAGTGCGGCCGTCAAAGTATTGTCCCCGCCATGTTTTTGTCATTACTACATTTCCACGTCAAAGAAATCGGCCATACCCTCACCGGTCGCACCTGTCATTTCAACTTCAGATTGTTTGATTTGTGCGAGGTCTATTTTACCTTCCAGACTCAAGGTTCCGAGGTAAAACTTTTTGTAACGCACCACCGCCCAGGCACGTCCGATTCCTAAGGTGAGAATTACAAACAGAAACAATATCAGTGATTCCTTGAGCCATTTCCCACCGCAAAGGGTTGAATTAATCCGCGCTTCACCGTAAGCGGTGTGGTCCCAAAAATAACGCTGTAGATTTGCTTTTAACCAGAACAGATAAATGCCTAAAGTAAGTATCGTAAGAAGAATTCCTTTAAGCCAGATGCTAAATACCTCTTTTCCATTTCCGTCATAACTGAATTGTATATTTCCGAAAGTTGTCCTGGTGGTCCAGTAGTCCTGAAAACGGCTAAGATAAAAAGGATAATAAAATCCGAGGCTGAACAGTGACAGTAACCACCCCCTGGAAACGAGAATCACAGTCTCCTTGAAAGTTCCTAGAAAACGAAACCGGATTCCTCTCCATGAAGTACGGCTCATGCGGTAACGTCTCGCACCAACCGAAGCAACCATAATCAGCAGGAAAAAAATAAGAAAATAGAGAAGTCCCGTCAATGCCAGTAACCACTCATTTAAAATAACAGAAAGAATTCCTTCATAGGCTAAATCCAAAAACACTAAAACAATCACAGCTTTGCCAAGTCCGATGAGCATTTCTACACCTGTGCCGTGAAATTGAAAATCGCTGTCGACAATTCTGCTTGCTCCGTAATAGTAACGCAGTTGTCTGGCTTTGGCCCAGGGATAGTAAATTCCTAGAGTCAACACACTCAGCAGGAAATTTTTAAGCAAAATTCCAAAAAGTTCCGCACCATGTCCGTTAAACTCTAACTGCCATTTTCCTTCAACTGTGGTTTTCACCACAGTACTTGCCGCATCCTGAACAGAATCCTTTTCCGGATTTTGCGGATTTAATGCTTCCTCTCTGTTCAGCACCTCATCAAATTCACTCTGCTCTTTGTCATCTTCAGGAATATCTGCCATCTCTCTCTCTGATTAAGGCATATAAGAAGGTAGAAGAAGTACAATCTCAGGCACAAAATTTAGCAAAGTCCTTTGATTGTATTTCAGTCTGCAAACTCCATTATCTCTGAAATTGCGTCAATTCCCGCCTGAGCGCACTGTTCGTCAATTTCGGGTTTTGCACCTGCAACCGCGACTCCGCCGTAGAAGTTTCCGACAAACTGAATTGGGACTCCTCCTACAATCAGCAGAATGTCGGGAGCAAAATTTAAATCGCTTCTGAAAGACATTTCAGAGGTTCTCGCACGTAATGTCGCCGATGAAAATGCTTTGCGCTGACTGACTTTGATGGTGTGCGGGCCTGAGAGAGGATTTCGCAGAAAAGCCACAAGGTTTCCATTACGGTCAACAACTGCTGCCGAAACCATATAACCTTTTTGGGCGCAGTTCTCAACTGCTGCTGAAACAATTTTGTGTGCAATGTGTGAAGCTAATACACGTAGTTGAACGGTTGGAACTTTTTCAGAAGATAATACTTCAGAGGACCCTAGAATCAGAAATCCGAAAAGAACTAATTTATTTATGCATTTCAAAACAAGACCTCCTATTTAGAATGATATATGTTTAAACTGAGCAATCATTTTGAAAAACTCAGTTAAATCCTCGAGGAGAGTATAACTCAATCTTACTCACCAATCAAACCCCTTGTCATTTCTCACAGAAAGCAACGCAGCAAGACAGCAGATCTTAAACTCCTCAACGGATTCAATTTGGGCGGTGAAAAACATCATAATCGTTGCAGGCAACTAGTTCCCGTGCCTGTTCACATACGCCGGATGAGGCGGGATTTAGATCAGTCACTACACCTTTTCCAGACTTGCCGCTTCGCTGGTCTGCTGACTGTAACCCGCAAATTAATTCAAAAACGAGAATGTAAGAAGCATTGTTAATAAAGTTACTTGTAAGGCGTGCTGCGATTAGTCCCATTGACACATAATCGAGAACATCTATAACAAAAACATCCACTTTAATAATAAGATTTCTCATTAAGATTGATCCAAGAGGCCTTTAAGGAAAAACAGATCGGTATGAGCATCCCCCTCGGTCAAAACTATTAGTAATGTTACATATAATCCACAAAAAATAACTCCTGTTTAATTGTCCCAGCTTGCATTTATCGCTGTTCGGTATTAGTTTAACGCCATAGAATTAAAAAAGCTAAATAGATTAAAATGCTCTATAAACGAGCCGAAAATTGGTTATTCCTTAGAAGACTTAACTACGTGCATAGGGCAATAATACTACATTGGATTCCAGTTTTTTTTAAACATCACAATTTTCAAAAGTGATATCCCACAGTTAACAACTCACAAAATAGATGTAAATATTGAAAGTGAAGATAACGGTAATTTTCAATAATTGTTAGCGTAAGCTCACTTATTAAAACCATGGAGATTTAATTTTGACACCCTCATCAGACCTAAAACCTACTTTTGACGTTACTTGTGCAGTTCCCCGTACCGGACGCACTTTACATAATTTTCTCAGCAAACTAAAAAGACTGGGCGCGGACAGTGAAGAAATTGAGCAAATATTAAAAATATTGTCCAGCAGCAAACGCAGGAGTACTCCGGACATGCGGGGAGCGTTGAATTTCTTACAGGAAATTTCCACAGAAGCGCCTCCATGTTTTTCAATTTCAGTAGACCGCAAAAGGAAATTAAGACCATATCGTTTGGGATTTCTCGGCTACGAATGGAAAATCGGCAAAACTAAAATACGTGTAGAAGGCGAAGAACCGCATAATGGTTCATCACTGATTAAACTGGATGAAGTAGATTTCACTGTTGTGGGACTTGATGAACTGCTTTCAATGACCCAACATTATTTGGCTGATCCAACCAGGGTGACAAAATGGGGGATGTACAATTACCAACTGACAAAACCAACCAGCATCCGTGTTGCAGGTTCAGCGATGCTCACCAGTTACAACAAACTTCTCGGCGGTGAAGTACAGGATATGGTAGGTTTTTTCCTGATCTCAAAAAAAGGTGGCGGCAATCGCAGTCTGATTGAATTAGGTTCACTTTCGAGGCACGGGAGACATGTATTTGTCAAAGGCCGTTATAGTGGAATCGTGATGGCTGCATATCCGCAACTGCAAGTAGAACCCGTGGAAGATGTGGAGGAAGCGGTGATGACCGGTGAAAAAGGTAGTGTTGGCCTTGAAATTGTGCAGTCAGGCAACACGCTTAAATCTAAGGGATTGCTCCTTCACGGTTCACCTTTGTTTCTTTCGGAAAGTCTTTATGTGGTGGATTATGACCGTTTTCAGCAAAATCCCGCACTTAGAAAGTTAGTGGAAACTCTGAATCCTATTGGCTATTTTGAAGAAGAGCGGCTGGAAAATTTTTCACGTTGGTATTATGCACTTGAGCAAAATCTAGGAGATGCTTGGATGCAGCGTCCAAAGGTGGATGAATTATTCTGCAAAACCGAGGACATTGATTTAGGATTACGCCCCTATCGACTAAGAACAAGAAATTGGAAACCTGATGACCGTTATCTACGTGAAGAAGCAATTTCACTGGCACAAAGTTCGCGACAAAAAGTTCTGAAATATTATCAAGAATTACTTTAACTTGATGATCTTCAACAAAACCTAAAACCTGTCTAAACTTGACTTAACCACAAAGTAAAATAAACACAGAGAATTGATTTTAATTATTATTTCTTTGAGATTTCAACGGCTCTGTGCTTAGTATTTTACAATTTATTCAAACTCTGAGTATTCGCCAGTGCCATAAATTCAGCGCGCACATTCCCTTCGCTGAGAAAAGAACCTTTTAGAGAACTGGTTGTCATAACACCGTCATGGCTGACTCCGCGCATGGCCATGCACATATGAGTTGCTTTGACAATCACTCCTGCACCATTTGGAGATAGTTGTTCACTAAGAAAGTTTGCAATATCGCAGGTCAACTCTTCCTGCACCTGAGGGCGCCGTGAATAATAGTCAACAATCCTCGAAAGCTTTGACAGTCCGCAGAGTCTCTTATCAGGAATATACGCAACAGTTGCTTCTCCATAAAAAGGAAGTAAGTGGTGGGCACAGACGGACCTCACCGGAATGTGTTGCAGAACGACCATGCTTGACTCATAAGTCGCTCCTACAGGAAAAGTGGTCAACGAAAAATTTTTCTCTCCAAGTCCGGAACATAATTCGTCGATCCACGCTTTAGCAGTTCTTTCCGGAGTATCACGAAAATGTTCGCTCTCTAAATCGACTCCCAAGCCTTCCAGCAACAACTGAACTCCTTGTCGTACTTTAACTTTATCCACTTTGTGTCTCCTTAAGAATATTTTCTCTGTCTTCAAACATAATTGCTTTATTTGTCAAAATGAGAGTAGCAGTAATACCGGACTATCAGCAAGTTAATCCAACAGCATAAATCTTTATTTTCAGCAAACAGTCTGCGGGGCCAGAAACAACTTTCTCCATTTGAGCAGTTGCTGTCAAGCAGCACAGCAATCAGGAAAAAATGATGATAATCCTCAAGAAAAACTTGCCAAATTTCCAGTAATTAAATAAAAATAAAAGGATCATTGAAGATAAGAAACTTCATGCAGCCTGAGCATTTGCGGAATAGTTGCTTTTTTGGCAACTGCCTCAATGCTTTTCGGAGGGGTGGGTGAGTGGCTTAAACCAGTACATTGCTAATGTGCCGTACGCGAAAGTGTACCGAGGGTTCGAATCCCTCCCCCTCCGCCACACATAGATTCTACTTCTTCCCACAACATCCTTTTGTATCCTACCAGACCCGTATTTTACTGTCTAAGTGCCTAGCATAGCGCTATAACTTAGAATATTCTAGTAATGCTCACATAGATTTTGGGGTATAATTGGGGATAAATACAAAGTATATATGTTGAGGGACGAGCAATAGTTAGCTACAGACAGTAGCACTAAATCATGTTGAGAGTTCTAAATTTAGTGCATCGATGAGGAGGCATCACAGTTTAATAGTCTCTTTTAACCGAGGGAGATTTTACCAAAGCCTTTTTCCTACCTAATAATCAAAAGGGGCCTTGCTGTCGAGCGGAAAATCTATTAAGAACGCTTCAGGGTTATCTATATATAGGTCACAGAAAGTTATTTCAATAGACTAATAATGATCAGGATTAAAGCTGCATCTGATAATCATTTAACGTCTACTAGGATTAAATGGAGACTGAAATGGCCTTAAAGTAAGACGTATATCAGTTGAGCAATTTTGGTGTTTCCAAAAAATCTACCATTTCGTCAAGCGCTTTGGCAAAAACATGAGTCGCATAGTCAACCTTAGTTTCGTCATCAATTAAACGATGCTCCAATGAATCCATCAATTCCTTGATCGTTCTTGAGACTTGCCTCTCAAATTGATTACTAAGATCTACACCAACTGCATAGGTAAAATTTTCTATTTTTTCTTCTGTTTGTGTCATTTGTTCACGCTCGTCAAGTACTTGTTAAAGTAGAAAATACGCTGGCCCGTTTGTATCTTAGAGTGATAACTCAGGAGATTTGCTTGAACTGAGGCTCAGGGTGTTAAATTTGCTTAAACTGAGAAGAGCACAATAAGCAACTCTCAATCTGCTCTGTATATCGGCAGTAATGCAGAAAAACTTGAGGAAATAAAAAAGAAAATTATTTTTATGATCCGACATTGTATTTACAAAAATTTTTTTAAGTAAACAAATGCGAACTTCTTTTTTTACAATCACTAAACTATCAGTTATTTTATTGTTTATTTTAACAACAGCAACTTCTACTGAAGCGCAGGAATATGCCACCGACCGCTTGTTCATCAAAGAATACAGCAAAACAAAATGCCGTAGTCTGGTAGAAGGGAAGATTAATAATTTAAAAATTAACCGCGTCATGACTCTTGAGCAGGAAGCATTGCTGAATCAAAATGTCTGGTCAAAATTACGTTTGAAACTGACACTCAGTCCCGGTGAAAAATTACACCTAAGAAAGCTCAAAAAAAAAGGTGTGTACAGCAACAAATTGAGCAGCAAAAATATCTGGGCCAGAAATGCCGCAAAATTCAAAGAACTTCGGCTTAAATGCAAATAAGCGGTTTTTGCTGATCTGACTTGCATTTCCCTCCGTTTCTCCTGAAAATGTTGACTTGATTATTTTTGTTTCATGGACAGTGAAACTATAAATTATTCATCATTTTTCAGACATTAATCCTCCTTTTTTACACGTTTTTAAGGAATTTTTTATGGCATTGCAAACGCCGCTGAGTTGGCTGCAAGATTTTGTTGAACTGAGCATGCCGCCAAGTGCGCTTGCTGAACGCCTCACCACCGCAGGTCTAGAGGTTGAATTAATTGAAAAAATTGGTGAAAACTGGGGTGAATATTGTGTTGTTGGACAGGTTGTTGAAATACGCAAACATCCAAACGCTGATGCCTTAAATTTAGTTGATGTGGATTTTGGCGCAGACAAACCCATTACACTCGTTACGGGTGCACCAAACATTCAGGAAATGGCAATAAATTTTCCGGAACCTGCACCAAAAGTTGCTTTGGCCCTTACAGGTGCAATGTTGGTAGACGCCTACCACGAAGATCATCCACTTAAAAAACTCAAACCTGCAAAAATCCGTGGGATTGCTTCGGAAGGTATGCTCTGCTCAGAGTTGGAATTAGGACTCAGTGAAGAACATGAAGGAATCCTGATTCTTCCTGAAGATGCTCCAGTCGGGAAACTGCTGGAAGACTATTTAGGTGACACTACCCTGCATTTTGATATCAAAGGCGGATTCAGTCATCTACTTTCAATGTTAGGTGTTGCCCGTGAAATTTCTGCACTGACAGGAACGAAATTAGTTAAAAGTATTTTGCCGGATGTCGCAAAGCTTGAGGTAGAGACACAACCGCCGTTTGTTGAATTGGAAATACAAGATCCAGATATCTGTCCACGCTATTCCGCGTTGTTAATCAGAAATGTTAAAATTGGTCCCTCACCGTTCTGGATGCAACAGCGTTTACTGCGGGTTGGAATGCGGCCAATCAACAACATTGTAGACATCACTAATTACGTGATGCTGGAACTGGGACAACCCTTACACGCCTTTGACCATGACAAACTTATTGATCGAGCCAAGGGGCAAACACCAAAAATAATTGTGCGGCGTGCCAAAAAAGGTGAAACTCTGCTCACACTGGATGATGTTGAACGAAAATTAGATGACGATATGCTCATGATTACAGACAATTCCGGACTGATCGCAATTGCCGGAGTCATGGGTGGCAGTGACTCAGAGGTCTCTGATACTACAACAAATATTTTGCTGGAATCCGCAAATTTCGAATTTCTTAATAACAGGCGCACCTCACAGGTACTTAAATTAAGAACTGAGGCCAGCGAAAGATTCGGTAAACAGGTTGATCCGGAAGGCACATTACAGGCAGCCTTACGCGCCGCGCAATTGATGGTTGAACATGCTTGCGGAACTCTGGAGACGATTGCCGGAGATTTGTATCCAGAGCCTCAAGAAATTATTTCTATAGAACTTGATCCGGCTTATGTGGAACATCTACTGGGTATAAAAATCTCTACAGCACAAATTACGGAAATATTGACTTCACTGGAATTTAAAGTTACAGGAGAAAACATTTTAAAGATTGAAGTCCCAAGTCACAGGATGGACATCAATATTCCTGCAGATTTAGTGGAAGAAATTGTCAGGATTTACGGATATGAAAATCTTCCGTCAACTTTGCTCAATGACGTTCTTCCTCCGCAGCACATTAATCAAAAACTGGATGCTACTGAACGAGTCCGGGATATCCTGGTTGCTTCCGGAATGGACGAGATTATCACCTATTCCATGATGAATCCAATGGACGAGGCACGTTTACGATTGGAAAAAGACATCGATCTGTCAAAATTTGTGCCTTTGAAAAACCCACTCTCCCAGGAAAGAAGTCACCTGCGACGTTCACTTCTTCCAGGTGCATTAAGTACTGCCCGCGCTAATTTACGTTTTTTAGCTAAAGTGGTAACATTTGAGGTCGGCAGTGTGTTTCATCCTCATCAAGTAAACAAACTTCCGGATGAACCGCAGCGTCTATCTTTATTGATGAGCGGCAGTCGTGAAACTCAATCATGGCTGGAGCAGTCAGAAGACAACTATGATTTTTTTGACCTGAAAGGAGTTTTGGAACAATTTCTAGGAGCATTGCATCTTGACGGAATTGAGTGGAAAAAGTCAAAGGAACTACCATGCCATCCCGGTCGTTGTGTACAGATATTGCTGAACGGAAATGTATTAGGATTTGCAGGAGAATTACATCCAAAAATTAGCGCTTTATTTGAACTGCCTGATCAACCTGTTTGTATTGCGGAGCTGGATTTGGACATGATCTTTAAACTTGCAGTTGAAGACCATCAGATGGATTTTATTTCTAACTACACACCAATTTTTGAAGATCTGGCATTTGTGATGGACGCAAATTTACCGGTAGAAGAGGTTACACCGCTAATTCTTCAAAGTGGAAAACCTTTACTACGCAGGGTAACTCTCTTTGATGTTTATGAAGGAGAACAGGTTGATGAAGGAAAACGCAGTTTAGCATATTCCCTCACTTTTCAGGCAACAGACAGGACACTTACTGATAAAGAGGTGGGTAAGGTTCGCAACAAAATTATCAAGCGTCTGCAGCATGAATTTCAGGCAACTTTAAGGGCTTGAGGTTTAATGCTATGAAAGCTTTACATCACTTGTGGAAAGCCTTTGGCTTTAGCTTGCAAGGCTTACGTGATACATGGCACCATGAAATGGCTTTCCGGATTGAATTAACGCTGTCCGCGGTATTAATCCCAACTGCTCTGCTTTTACCTGTTTCGCTGATTTTCAGGATTATGTTGATCAGTTCAGTTTTTTTGCTGTTAATAGTAGAATTACTCAATACCGGAATTGAAGCCGTTGTGAATCGTATTTCAACAGAACATCATCCTTTATCCGGAAGAGCTAAGGACGCAGGAAGCGCGGCAGTTTTTATGTCGGCAGTCAACATGGCAGTAGTCTGGTGTTTTATTTTGTTTGACTTAATTTTCAATAATTCATAGATTCGTGCAGATTAATTTAATATTTTACGCAGTACTAGCGGAAACAATCTCAGCAGAACCGCTTTTGCTTGAAGTAAAAAAAGACAGTACTGCCGAGCAGGTAATAGCTTTACTTTCACAGAAATATCCTCAGGCGGCAGCTATTTTAAGGTCAACTAGATTAGCGCATGAAGATGAGTACGTTGGTAAACAGTCGATACTCACAGACGGTGAGGAATATTGTTTGATCCCTCCGGTAAGCGGGGGATAATTTTTGGAAAACTGTAGTCAATGAAATTTGTTTACTAGAACCAGAATGTCAAAAATCTCTAAAACTAAAATTACGACAGGTGTCTTCTGGCTTGAAGTTCCTGAGGCAGATTTATACATCCTTTGCGGTTGTCCGGCTGATAGTGTCAAGCATTTGATGAAAGCCGGTAAAATCAACAGTTTTGATCGAAATGTCGGTTCATTAGAGCCGGGCTCGGCTTTTCATCATCCTCACGGTTCTGTGACCAGCGAAACCGGCCCAAATGCAATTCTACTTTCCGATTTAAGTGTGCAAAATGGAGACTTTGCAAATTTAGCTGAGTTTCCAGTTCTGCAGATGCTTTACCGTCAAGGCATGCTTTTGCCGAATCACCCCAACAATACTGGTGCAAAACCTCTGCTCATAGGAAGCAGGAACGTGGTGAATGCCCAGATGGAATACATTTACAGGGGGAATTATGGTCTGACTAGTTTGCAAGAAATTCTGGATACAGGAATTTCAAAGGAGCTTGCAGAAGAAATGATGCGGATAAAACTCTACTTTTCCTTTGGTGCAATACGTTCAAGTACTGATCTGCTCGAAGCTCGAATTGTCAACCATGAACCTGTGGAAGTTCTAAACGGTGTAATGGTTCAGAGGAAAAGTGTGAATTGTTACGAATTCACTTATCAAGATGAAAGAGTAGAAATAAATCTGAATCTTGATAAAACTGAACGTTATGTGACTCCTTACGAACTTGAGCACCACCATTTCAAACGTGAATATTTCTCTGTAGTTCATACAGGAGAAGGTGACGGTTGGGATATTAATCGGCCCTGCATGGCCAGTGTCCTCAGTTTTCAGGGAAAAATTTATTTGATTGATGTTGGACCAAACATCACGCACACGCTGAACTCAATCGGTGTTGACGTGAATGAGGTCGAAGGCGTATTTCACACACACGCCCATGATGACCATTTTGCCGGCCTGACATCACTAATCCGAGCAAATCACCGCATCAAGTATTACACAACACCAATTGTACGAGCATCTGTAACAAAAAAGCTTTCCGCTCTGATGTCAATCAATGAAAAGGCATTTGAAGATTTTTTTGAAGTTTATGACTTAGAACTGGATGTCTGGAACAATATTGATGGTCTTGAAGTAAAGCCGGTTTATTCTCCACATCCTGTTGAAACAAATATTTTGTTTTTCAGGACACTTTGGGAAGATGGTTATGCGACTTACGCTCATTTAGCAGACATTTCTTCTCACACTGTGTTGAAAAAGATGGTTGAAGAAAATCCGCAACTACCAGGCATCAGTCTGGAGATGTTTAAAAAAGTCTGGGAAGAATACCTCCAGCCTGTTGCGGTGAAGAAAATTGATATCGGCGGTGGATTGATTCACGGCAAGGCAATTGATTTTAAGAATGACAAATCTGGTAAAATCATTTTGGCACATACTGCCCAAAAACTAACACAGGAAGAAAAAGTAATTGGCTGCGGGGTTAGCTTTGGAAGTACGGATACGCTGATAGAAGGGCATGAGGATTATGCACTGGAGTTTGGTGCGGATTATCTGCGGGGATATTATCCAAACGTAGAGATCGGTGAAATTCACATGCTGCTTAATTGTGAGCGGGAATCTATCAACGCCGGTACTATTCTGCTCCGAGATCAGGAAACTCCAAAACATGTGCGTTTGGTTCTTACAGGCGTAGCAGAGTTGCTTTCTCCGCGGGATAAATCAAGTTATCCTTTATCAAGCGGAACTCTAATTGGTGACCTAGCTGTCATTTTTGGTCTAAAGAGTACAGGGACTTACCGTACCTTAAGTCATATTGAAACCCTCAAAATACCGGCTGTTTTGTTCAATGAATTTGTCAACCGCAATCATCTTTTAGAACAAATTCAAAAAACACAGGAGACTATTGAGTTTTTACAGCAGACATGGTTATTTGGAGAATCTATTTCTTCTCCCATTCAAAGTCAGATTGCTCAAAGCATAACACTCACAAAATACAAGAAAGGTGGAAAGATAGAGTGCGATGGGCTAATGCTGGTTAAAAATGGTAAAGTTGAACTTATCAGCCACGCAGCAGGTAAAAAAGAGAGTCAGCATGTAGTGGAAATAGGTGATTTTTGGGGAGGAGAAAATATGAACTCGAGTGATTCAAAATGCAGTGACGCAAGGGCAATCTCTCAAGCCGATATCTACAGCATAACAGACGTTGAAATCCTACAGAATATTCCGATTATACGCTGGAAAATGCTGGAACAGTCTGAAAGACGTGAGTCTCAGACGATAATTAGTAGCTCCTACAAATAGACAATTGAATCGGCACAGGCACAGTTTTGCTGATCCGGTTTTTTTGAGAAAATACCCAAAAACAGTCGGTTAATTATTTTTTTGTTCCGCGACAGCATTTCCTCAATTTCGACAAGTTGAATGGGACCGCTTTCCATTCCGGTTGCCATATTAACCACAAACCCAACTGACGCATAACACATCCCAAGTTCTTTGGCCAAAACAACTTCAGGTACACTTGTCATTCCGACAACGTCTGCCCCCCATTGTCTCATCATCTTTATTTCAGCTTCTGTTTCAAAACGCGGGCCTTCTGTGCAGATATAAACCGCATCACCTGTGAAATTAACTTTATGCTGAATTGCTGTGTCTGTCAACTGTTGGCGTAAGTTTTGGCAATACGGATCATCCATATTCACATGCTTTGCTCCGTCTAAACCACCCTCAAAAAATGTTAGCGGACGTTGTTTTGTCATATCCAGGAAATCAGCAAGCAAAACCAGTGATCCTGTAGGGAAATCCGGATTTAAAGAGCCTACTGCCGCAGTTGCAAAAATCTGCTTAACTCCAAGTTTCTGCAATGCTTTTATATTTGCACGGTAATTAATACGGTGGGGAGGGATTCCATGTTGCTTGCCATGCCTTGCAAGGAAAACAATGGAGTTACCTTGAACCTCAGCAATATCTACTTCAATCTCACCAAATTCCGTTTGTACGGAAACCTTGTCTGAGGCAACACCGCTGTCATAAACACCGGTACCGCCTATAATGGCGTATTGGATTGATTTCATGAAATCTGAACGGGACGGACTTTTTAAACTAAAACTTTTTTAATTTGAACTACTAGCCAAAAAAATCAGAATCATGTGTTTGAATACGTTCTAAGGTACTCTCATATTGGCAGGGTTCTTTGCCCATCACAGTAACACCAACAATCCTTTCATAGCGGCTGACCAAAAATTTGGCCATTGCTTCATTGTGTTGATCACTTGAAATATCCATAATTCCCCTAATTAGTTAAAATATTCTTATATACTTTTTGTGTTTTGTTTAACTGCCTGTCACACATACACAAAATTATTCAAAACTGGATATTATCCCAGTAAATCAAAATCATTTGTTTCGACGAGTTCCATAGTGTCCTCCGTCAGCCAAATATCACTGCCCAAAATCGGCTCACCAACTACTCTTTCAATACGTCGAATTGAACCTCCGCAGCCCATGAATCTAGACATTGCCTCATTGATTTGATCTCGTGAAATACTCATGTCATCTCCTTCTATGTTATTGAAATATAAGTGAATCACCTTCATTTATTATCTGCTAAAAATGAGGTGTTATTTATAATTTTGCAATATACAGACCAGAAGAATTAATTTATAAATTTTGAGAAAAAATGATGAACCTGTAAAAGTCATGAAACCGTGTTATAACTTACAAAGCGAGAAATATTGTCTAAACTACAACTATAATATCATTAAGTTTTCTCCTTATAGTTGAAATTACAAGTTGACGTTTAGATACTTTTTTTAACTGCAGCAAACATGAGAAACTTATATACGAGTCAGTATCACTCCCGCGGCGACCATCGCAACCGCGATTAGATGTTTTACTGTAGTTTCCTCTTTCAAAATCCAGATGCTCATCAAAGCCGCAATTACAACGCTGCTTTCTCTGAGTGCAGATACAAGAGCAATTGGAGAATTCTGCATAGCCCAGACCACAATTCCATATGCTGAAATTGACAAAATGCCTCCCGGCACAGCAAATTTCCAGTTCTGCTGAAGGGAACTCAGTACCGCACCTTTACGCATGAAAAGCGTAATTGTCAACAAAGGCCAGCACTCTAATGCCATCAACCAAAGTACGTATGAAGCAGCATTTCCGGAAAAACGAACTCCTAATCCATCCGCAAGAGTGTAAGCAGCAATGAAACTTCCTGTTCCTAACGCATAATAAACAGGACGGAGAGTATGGCTGTAAAATATTTTCCCGCGAAACATGAGACTGAATATACCCAGAGTGATCAGTCCTATAGCAAACATCATTTTTGTGCTAAGTTCTTCTCCAAGCCAAAACACAGAAACAAAGCCTAATAAGAGTGGTGAGGTCCCCCTTGCAATTGGATATACTTGTCCCAGATCACCATAAATGTAGGCTTTAACCAGAAAAAGCTGGTAACCTAAATGCAGTATCACCGAAGCGAAAAGATAGGGCCAGCTTTCAAGCTGTGGAATTGGAAGAAACGGTACTGCAGCCATTCCGATAACACCACTGACAAGATGCAGAGTTGCCATCGTTACCAGACGATCCGGACTTTTTTTAAGAAACAGATTCCAACTGGCGTGCAAGAACGCTGAAAAAAGGACTAAAGATAATACAAATAAAGACATGAAATGTTAATTTATTTTATACTGTGAGGAAACTGATATTTTGAAGTGAGTGACGGCTAAAGGCATGGCGATTGTATAACTTTCTATTGCTGACTGTGGCTATTTCTGCATCATGTTTTTCCACTCTGTGAACCTGCATAACAATGAGAACATTTTTAGATAAATTACACGATCTTAAATTAAAAGAAGTTGCTCAACGTCAGAAAGTAAATTCTGAAAAACATTTACGCAGTCGAGCAGAGTCGCTCGAAAATCCAGAGGAATTTCGCACTGCTTTATTAAGAGCACCCGACGAAGCAATATCTTTGATTACAGAGGTAAAATCGAAAGCACCCGGTCGCAAAAATGTAGAGAGTCTTGATCCGGAAGAAGTTGTACGCGATTATATATCCGGAGGTGCAAAAGCTATCTCAGTGCTTACTGATGAAAATTGGTTCGGAGGATCCCTTGAAACACTCGAAATTGTACGTAAGGCAACTGTTTTGCCTTTGTTGCATAAAGAGTTCATAATAACTCCATACCAACTGTTAGAGGGACGTGTACGCGGTGCAAGTGCGGCTTTAATTCTGACATATTATTTTCAGCAGGCAGAATTAGCTAAAATAATTGCTGAAGCTAAAACAATCGGTTTGGAGGCAGTTGTGGAATGTTCGCTGGAGAATGAACTGCCAAGAGCACTTGCGGTTAATCCGGACATTTTAATGATCAACAATAGAGCAATTGCCGCGATTCCGGAAGAACCGGTTAAAACATATGATCTTGGCAGTGTGGATGTAATTTCATCGTGGTGGGAACGTAATCCGGAATTAAGAAGTTGGAAAAAACAGCCCGGAAAACTTTTGATTAGCGCCAGTTGCGTCAATTCTCAGGAGGATATCATAAGTCTGCTGAAGATTCCCTGCGATGCGGCACTAATCGGTAATGCAGCTATGGTAGCACCGGATCGTGCTGCATTTATACGTTCACTCAGTAAAACAGCAAAAGAATATTAAAGTTCTTAAAGAAAATTACATGAAAAAAACAACTAATTTAGATTTAAGCATTTTGGTGGTGGATGATGATGAAAATATTCGGATGGTTCTCCGTCAGTCTCTGGAAAAAGCAGGATATCACGTTAGTACTGCAAAAAGTGCAGAAGAAGCCCTGACCACACTTCAGCGTAGTTTTTTCAATGTTGTGATAACAGATATCATGATGGCAGAGATGAGCGGGGTGGAATTATTGATGCAGATCAAGGAAATGAATTCACTGATGCAGATTTTTGTCATGACATCACACAGTACATTACCACATGTTATCCAATGCATGCAGGGCGGTGCTTATGATTTTTTTGAAAAACCACTTAAAATTGAAGACATTCTAATTTCACTTGGAGAAGCAGCCCGTCGCTCAACCCGCTGGAGTTCTCTATACAGCCGCCACTCATTGTCTCCGCATGGGAAATAGACTGATGTTTTTTCTAAGGCAGAGTCGATGGAATTGAAAAAAAATTATTCCACCCCAATAATAAATCAGCAATCAGGACATCAAAAATGCCGGAGTCTGTTCAGTCGCGGCTAATTTTAGAACATTTTAAGGATTATTCAAAGCTGACGTGAAACGACAAAATCTGCAATATCTGTCAGAGATTTTGTGAGCTTTGTTTCAGGAAAATTTGCTATATTCAGTTTTGCCGCGGCAGAATGTTTCCTGGAAACATCTAAAGTATAACTGATAGAACCATAGCGCTGCATCAACTCGATCACCTCTTCAATCTGTGGCTTTGCAATTTCCTGCAGGGAGAGAATCGAATCAAGACGTTTTCTGTCGGCAACATTTGCTTTACCTAGTAAATGACTTAAAGGAAGAGTTATTTTACGTTCCTGTAAATCCCCACCAACAGGTTTTCCGGTTTTATTTCCATCTGCATAATCAAGAGCATCATCCACAATCTGAAAGGATATTCCAAGTGCCATTCCATAATCATACAACTGGTTTGCGGATTCACCTGAGGCACCAGCCAGTAACGCACCAGTTTTGATTGCAGTTGCAAAAAGACAGGCTGTTTTGTTGATGATGATTTCAAGATATTCTTCCTCGTTTGCAGTCTCAAAAGAACGTGTCAACTGTAATAACTCACCACGTGCCATCTTTGTTGTTGTTTCTGACATCAGCTCCAGGACTTCCAGATTACGCAATTTTGTGAGGCGGTGAAATGCCATGGACAGCAAATAATCTCCAGAAAGGACACTGGCTTCATTTCCCCAAACTTTGCAAGCCGTCTGCTTGGCCCTGCGTGTCTCCGCTCCGTCAACCACATCATCATGCAGAAGAGTTGCAGTGTGTAGATACTCTATTACCTGTGCGGCCTCCATGACCCTCTCATCCACACCAGCAAACATTTCTGCACCTAAAAGTACAAGTGCGGGACGCAGCCTTTTACCTCCGGAACTCAGAATATGATCTGCCACATTATTGAGCAAAGGAATATCGGTCATTACATCGCCTAATATTTTTGACTCAAGCGACTCAATATCAGCGGATACTACTTTTAGAATGTGTTCTAAACTGAGCGGCGGGGTGGTTGTCGGATCTATTGTTTTTGTTAAAGGTACGTTCATGAGTGCAGAAACATGATCAGGCATCCACAGGCTGCATCACAAACAGCAAATCACCCTGGTTTACAGTATTCTGGTCTTCGGCTATGACCCGTATAACTTTATACTTCACCTCATCGAGATATAATGAATCTCCATCAGGGCTTTTGTAGTCTGCCAATGATAATTCCGTGTAGACTTTCATCGATTCCAACAAACACAGAGTGTGATTAACGTCAATGATCTGTCCTTCACTCACGAAAGGTTCCTCCTCACGGGACGCAGCACAATAGAAACCACCCATCTGCGGAGAGAGAACCTTCAATTCATCTGAACCTTCCAGCATGATGGTTTTCTGATCAACAGCATTTTTAGCAGTCCCTGAATCTTTTTGAGATTCACTAAGAAGTTTCTTTGCATCAATCCGTTCAAACAGATCTACCAGATAACTTGTACTGAAACGACCCTTTTTAAATTCTGCATCCTGTAGGATTAGTCGATTCAAAGCCAAGTTAGTGGACACACCTCGAATTTTAACTCCCTTCAAATATTCGAGCAAACTGCTGATTGCTTCTTTGCGTGATTTGCCACAGCAGATTATCTGCGCAATCAGACTATCGTAATATGGTGATACTACAGAGCCGGTAGCAACTGTTTGAATGACACGCACATTTGCTTTTTCCGGAAAATACACTTCCGATACGTGTCCTGGATCCGGAATAAAACGCATCTCACCCTCATCGTCGAGTTCTATTTTCTCTGCAATCACACGTAATTCAATCGCATGGCCATTGAGTTTCACATCCAGTGCTCCAATATTGTCACCTTGAGCTACTTCCAACTGCAGTTGGACCAAATCAGTTCCTGAAACCATTTCGGATACAGGATGCTCTACCTGCAGTCTTGTATTCATTTCCATAAAATAAACACATTTTTGATCAAGATCATAAATAAATTCAACAGTACCTGCACCGATGTAATCAATTTCATCAATCAATTTACCTGCATAATTATAAACCTGATCCCTGATATTTTTCGGAATTCCTGAAGCAGTTTCCTCAATAAGTTTTTGATAATTACGCTGAACCGAACAGTCACGTATTCCCAATAATTTTGAATTACCATGCATGTCACGGATTATTTGCACTTCAAGGTGACGCATCGAACCGACGAATTTTTCTAAATACAAATCTCCATTGCCAAACGCACTCAGGGCTTCCTGAAACATCCGTGAAAATATTGATTTGAAGCGCCCTGCTTCTCTGACTACTCCAATCCCTTTTCCTCCTCCGCCGTGTGCCGCTTTTATCAACACCGGAAATCCAATTTCCGCGGCAACAACCAGAGCATGTGCAGGATCCATTAAAGCACCTTCACTACCAGGGACAACGGGTATCTTTAAATTTTGGGCAGTCGCAATTGCATTTGACTTGTTACCCATTCTATCCATATTCGCAACACGCGGTCCGATAAAGTTAAAACCGTGTTCCCGGCAAATTCTTGCATAATGCGGAGATTCCGACAAAAATCCAATGCCTGGATGAATTGCATCTACTTCCTCCTGTTCTGCAATTCTGATTACGCTCATTCCGTTCAAATAACTATCCTGCGGTGTGTTGCCTCCAATGCAGACCAAACGGTCTTTTTCACGCAGCAAGGTTGCAGGATAACTTTCCATATCAGCATCCGAGGCAACTAAGACCACTTCCATCCCGGCATCCTGAGCACCTCGTATCAAACGTGCCGCGGTGCAGCCGCGTGCGTGAATCAGCACACGTTTAAGTTCACCTGTATGTAAATTTTCCTGAGTAGAATATGTCTGAACTTCATCACCTACAGACAACTGATATTCACCAGACAAGACACGTGAAATAATCTCCTCAACTGAATATTTAGCAACCGGAATCTGCGGGTCAATTTCCAAAAGTTTTTGATCAATATCTGTGTCAAAAGGATTTTTGACAAGACCGTCCATTGTGCCAGGATTTGTGGAAAGGTAATTCGACAAAGTTGAATGGGCCGGTAAGTGGCTTTCCACCACCAATTGACCGGCAAATGGAATTTGTGAACCTGATAAATAATAGGTACGCACAAGCAAATGCGTTACAAAACTAGCTTGTGCTCCTCCAGTACAGTCACGAAAGCCGAAACACAAAACAGGCAGGTCCAGATCTTTTACAAATCTTGTTATCCGTTCATTGATGATAGCCATTGAGAATAAAGATCCACCGCCTTCCTTGGTTTGCATACCCGCGGAAGAGATGAAAAAGATCACCGGTAATTTCAAACGCGCACAATCATCAAGTAACCGGCAAACTTTTTCGCAGCTTGCCATATCAAATGCTCCAGCTTGAAACTCTACATTACTGACCACCAGACCTACCCGGTAAGATGTTTTTTGTTTTTTAGGATCAGTTTTTTTATCAACGTCTGCTTCTACGTTTACTTCATTGGTGAATGTTCCCATTCCAGTCACCACACCACACGGCGTAACACCATTATCCAATGCCTGCTCAATCGCCTCACGGAATCCTGGAAATTTAACCGGATTTGAAGTTATCCTGTCTGCGTACAATTCCTTAAAATCTTTGAAATAATGCTCGAGGACTTTAGTGGAACTAATGACAGAGCTTTTGTATCCACGTAATAAATTCTGGATCAGCAAATCTTTGTAGGATTGATCGAGACGGTTCCAAAAATCTTTAATGCCGATGTTGCGTGGAGTGATTTTTCCGTTAAAGCGGCCTTTATTCTGCTGTGCTTCGTAAAGTGAGGGTAACAGTCCAGAAAAATAATAACGCACAAGCCCAAACAGTGGAGGACTCATCCGCGGGAAGACAACTCTTTTCCATTCGCTGATTGTACCCAGAACTTCATCACAATCTTTGTGGTCAATAAAATTTGCCAACCACTTAAAAAATTGTGTCCCTACTGTATTACTTTCAAGTTGTAGCGAATTTTTTTTAAATTCCTTCATTGCTCCTTCCACTGTCTGCTCAAACAACTGTTCGACAGATTTTTGGGAAATTTGATTTGTACCTTTCAGTTCATCTGCAATAGTCGGAAGAGCTTCTATGACTTGATTGTAGAGCAAATCAAACAGGAGTATGTTCTGGAAATTTTCCTTAAAACTTTCATTAATAACAGTGGTTTTTAACAAATCCAGTAAATTAGGATTCTTTGGAGGGAGGTCCTTGAGAGTTAATTCTCCAAGTTGTTCGTACAGTTCTATCAGGTTTTCTGAAGTACTGTCCTTCCAGTAATTATAGAGGTAAAGCAGTATTTCCAGAGTCAGGTCATCAACCGCTTTTTTATAATTCACCCGTGGATCACCGATGAAAAAGGCAACCAGACGTCCACGCTCTTTTTCACGGTCATCACTGGCACTGACAAACTGTTCAAAACGTTTGTTCAGCTTTTCGTGGAAACGCACCTCCAGCGGAGTCTTGTACCACTGCTGCAGTTTTTCCTGTCGTTCTTTTTTAAGACGTTCCTGCAATTTCCCCACAGGAGTTTTACGAGAACTGAGTCTGGCATAACTATCGATGGAGCGACTGACAATACGCTGGCGTAATTTGAGGTAACGCATAAACCGATACACATCACCAAAAATATTCAGCGTACCTGTTGGGGAGCGGTCTGTAACTCTGTTACTTTCTATTAAAAGTTTTGAAGGGTTGAGATAATGATTGATGCTGTCACGATAATGGTCAAAGAAAAAATCATTTTCAATTAAGAATTTACATGAATTATTTTCAGTCGCTTCAACTGCACTGATGATTGCATCCTTAATATTTTTTGCTTGATGAGGGTGCTCATAAGCATAATCTATGATACCGTCGAAATATCCTTGAGACTGTAATTCATATGCAGAAACTCCTATGTGTTTGGCTGACTCCTGCCAGGATAAATCATATTTCCGCGCAATGTTACTTAAGCCTTTTGGATGGATAGTGTTGAAGACACCTTGCCTGACGGAAAGCAGGATATTGGCGGTTGCCAGAGGAATTGCTCCACCGCTGTAACCACCTCCAAAAACAATGCCGATGACAGGCAACTGTAAATTTGCCATTTCACTGATCAGAAATGAAATACTGTGAGACTGGTTGTCCAGGTTTGCTTCTGCATCAGCAGCTGCACCTGGCGTATCCATGAAAGTTACCAGAGGTATACTGTGCGAAGCAAAAAAACGCACCTTTTCCGCGGCTTTACGGTGATGATTCGGCCCCCAGACACCATTTTGTATTTTGTGATTCTGGGCAATAAATCCCAACCTTCGCATTTGCCCAGAAATTAAAAATTCAATTTCTGCAGTATAAAGCGGTCCTTCGGTTTCTTCTGCAATCATTTTTCCACCTAACTGCTGAATTACTTCCAGAGCACTAGGACGCTTCTTTGATTCAGATGGATTAACCACACGTTGAATATATGAGTCAACGTCTACTTTCTTCAGTTGCCGAACTTCTTCTTCAATCTCTTCCGTGGACAGTAATCCCTGGATTCCTGAATCATCAAAAAAAGCAGGCTTCTTCTTCCCGCGCAAAAGGGATAGATCGTGTGAGATCACTTCAGCGGCATGAAACGCTGAAGTGAATTTGCTGGTTTTTTTATTGTTTGATCCCATATAACTAAGATGTTTTGTGCAAAATTCTGGTTGAGCTTTTACGGTAGCAATAACGGTGATAATGCTTTGTCAAGAGAAGGTAACGAAATCGGAAACAAGAGTTGCTCTTCCAAAGAATGTAATTGTGCCGCAGTTAACGGATCGTTTTGTTGATGATATTTACGTAAAATATTCAGTTTTTTTTCAGGTTTTTCTAAACGCTGATAGGCGACTGCTAAACGGTCCAGAAACAAAAGTTGCATCGGCGGATTACCTGACAGACGCTGACTTTGTTCCAGTGTTGTTTCCAGCAACTCCAGAACTTTCTCCCAGTCTTCCGTCATGACCAGTGATGCGCTTAAACCGTCTACCAGAAAAAGGTGTCCAGGAAACTGAACCAATCCTTGCTGGAAAATTTTCTGGGCTTCCTGCTCTTTAGCATTGTAACGCAGTAGATCACCGACCAGACGATGGGCGTAACCCTGGCTTTCTTTACGTTCAAGGTAGGGTTGACTAATTTTCAGTGCCTCTTCATACTTTCCAACACGGCTTAAAGTCAAAGCATGCAGGTAAACGACTTCCCAATTTCCTGAAAGAACTTCTAACAACGGAGTTGTTACTTCCAAGACTGAACGGTACTTACTCTGTTGATAAAGCACCCTTGCCAGCGAAAAATGTATAGAAGGAGAATCATGCACCATAATTGCCTGACGCAGCATTTTTTCAGCTTCTGCTGAATTACCGCGGCTTTTAAACAAATCCGCCTGCAATTGCAGTGCTTCAGTATTCAACGGATGTTTTTCCTGTATACGCTTTAACTGCTTTTCAACGACGGATAATTCGCCTTTCATCAGTTGTCTGCGTAAAAACAGCAGTTGATAAGAAGGATTGGCTGAGTCTAATTCCAGTGCTCTACCGATCGCTAAATCTCCCTGTAGATAATCACCTTGTCGAAACAGAATTGATGAGCGCAGATAATGTGCTCTGGCAAGACGCGGGTTAATTTCCAACCCACGAGTTAACCAGGTGAGTGAATCTTCCAAAAATCCCTTACGCAACAACTGAACTGCTAAGCCCATGATCGCATCCACGTTTTCAGGATGCTGTTCAAGTATAGTTTGAAAACGTAATCGCGCTTCTTTTTCCTGCTCCTGATGTAAAAGCAAATATGCTTCAATCAGTTGATCTTCTACAGAAAATGTACTTTTTGTTCTCAGTTGAACGAGTAAAGCCTGTGCTTCAGGCCATTGCTGCTGTGCGAATTGAATCCGGAGTAATTCACGCCGAATCGGTGCGTAGTCCGGAAACTGATTTAGCATTTCTTCCGCGAGAGTCTGGGCGTAATAGTAACTGCCTTGAAGCGAATATGATTGAACTCTCATGAGCAGAGCTTCTTTGTTCTTAGGCTCCAGTTTCAACAAAGTATCGAGAGTACGTTTGGAACCCTCGAATTCGTGCTGACGCAAATAAATCCGTGAGAGATGGTATAGCGCTTCTACATAAAGCCGATCAATCTGCAGTGCCTGCTCCAACGATGAAATAGCTCTCCCGTCATCATCAATCTTCTCATACGTTGCTGCCAGTTTCAAATAAGCAGAAACACGTTCAGGTGAAATTCTGACTGCAATCGCCAATTCTGTTATTGCATCTCCGTAACGTTCAAGGGCAAAAGCTATGCTGCCCAGCAACTCATAATAACCAGCATTAAAAAGATCAAAACGTGTAGCTCGACGTGCATGCTTTTCAGCTGATTCGTAATTTTTGATAAAATAATAAGACCTGGCTAAATTGTAATTCGCGTCTGCATTTTCCTCTTCACTTTCAAGAATTGCCTTTTGCTTTTCAATATAACTATTTACATTATCATTGCTGAGCAACAGTTGCTGGATGTTTTCACCGTTTTCTGTACATGCTGAAAAAATAAAAAGGCTTAACAGAAATAAAAAGTAGAATTTAACAAATCTCACAGGTCAATCAGCAGGAGGGACATCAGCGTTTTCACTGAAACTTTGTCCATTAATTTTAATTTTTGGCAGATGAACGGTGATTGTTTCAGATGCTGAACTTTCATTCCCGAAACGATCAACCAACCGTAATTGGTATAACCAAGTATCCCCATTTTGGCCTCGCAAATCAACATAAAACGGGAGTTTTGCTGATGAGTTGTCTGGTTGAACGTCTTTCAATTGCTGTCGAGAAGCGTTAGAAATCTGCAATTTAAGTTTATCAAGGAAGTAATTATCTTGGCTTGATTTGCTATTAATTGGAGTTTCCGACCAGTTTTCTCCACTACGGATACGGTAGAGATTTACCTGAAAATTCTGCTGTTCTGCAAAATAACTTCCCTGCCCCTGAAGACGTTTTAATCCTTTATCCGCAATTTTCGGCCAGGAGAGTCTCATGATAAAAGTCCTGGCACTTGTTTGAGGTTGTTTGTCAGGCAAATTAAGTTCTGAACTATCAGTCTCATTTTTTTTCTGCGGCTGTAGTTTAACCGCATCATCGTCAAGTATAGTTGTTTTTGTCAAAACCACTTTTCCAAAAGCAAACCGTACTGTTTGTTTTTCATCCTCAATTTGGATTATTTTAAAGTTTGGAGCAGGCACTTTTGGGAAAAGTTTATTTTGTCTGAATTTAACTATTTTACCAGGTGACATAATTTCATCATCGGGACCAAAGTGACTTAGTTCGAATTGCTGCAAATTCAATTCATTGTCCGGCAGTGCCGAATAATAATACAAATGATTCTCCTCACGTATAATTGATTTGCTTGAAAATAATAAACGTAAAGGTGGTAGTTCCACAGAATCACATGCAGGACAGTCGAGAGGTGTTTTCGACTCCTGCAGTAGAAAGTACTCCTTCATTTCTGGAACTTCTACAAATTCATTTAAGGCAGCAGCACTTTTATTTTCATTGATAACCCATGATAAACGTAGACGTTCACCACGCTGCTGGATTTTAAAATCACTGAATGTTGATTTTTGTTTTATTTCCGGAAGGTTACTAGGTGCGGTGCGTAAACCGCAAGAAGCCAACCATACTGAACTAATCAGTAAGTAAAAGAAAAATAAATTTCGGAAAAGAAAGTAGCGACAAAAATTCATGGATCAATAGCCATGTGCTAAGTCAATCAGGTTCAACAGTTGTCGACCGGAAATGGCACGTTTGTAGTTTTCGAGAATTTGCGGTGCAACCGAATCCGCAGGAGTGGAACTGGAATTGTGAGGAGTGATCAGAATTTTTTTGTGTTTCCGGAAAGGATGAGCTTCCGCAAGTGGTTCTGTCCGGAACACATCAAGGCAGGCACCTGACAACTGCCCCTCATCCAATAAAGGAATAAGATCTTCCTCAACTAGTGTCTGTCCACGGCCTACATTGATCAGATATGCCCCGTGTTTCAGTTTTGAAAGTGTCTCCGTATTCAGAAAATCGGTGGTTTCAGTGGTCAGTGGAAGTAAATTGACTAGATAATCCGTTTTTATTAACATTTCAGTTAACGCCTCATTTCCGGAAAAACAGCTCACTCCTTCAACTTCTTTGCGTGATCTGCTCCAACCGGAAACATCAAATCCCATTTTTAAAAACACTTTCGCAACAGCCTGTCCCAAATAACCTAACCCAAGGATACTCAGTTGATTACCAGGATGCCGTGCTGCAGTTCCCCATTCAACGAATCCGGGATTTTCCGCATGCTGCAGTAATTTTCGTCTCTGTAAAAGTACAACCGCTAGCAGATATTCACTCATCCACTCAGCCATGGTTTCATTTGTTAAACGTACAAGCGGTACACCTTCAGGAAGTTTGCTGTCTGCCAGCAATCCGTCCGCTCCGTGACCGTATGAAGAAATAGCTTTTAAATTAGGATAATTCAGTAAAAGACCTTCCGGGTGATTCCAGACTACCGCAAACTCTACTTCATCCGGATTTTGCACATTTTTATGTCCAGTCATAATTTTCAACCCAGGCTCAAGATCTAGGAGTGCCGAGCACAAAGCTTGAGGCCCCATTGATTCCGGAAGACTTATCAGCAAAGACATATGACTTTCAGCTTAAATTTTAATTCAGGAGATTCGCGGATAAACTTATTTTAAGACAAATACAGGTTTTATATCTTTCAGTAGTTCTATTATCTGATTCCTGTCATTATTGAGTCTTATCATCTCAGTCACCCAATGCAAAACTTGTTTTGTCGTTTCTGCGGGAAAGCCGAGTTTTCCGCCATTTCCGCCAATTGATGTCAGCATATTAACTTCTGAATTTTTGACTTTCCCGTCAGCAGCAACGACCATCCCTAGTAAAAAGAAAAATTGTCCCGCGTATTCACGGTCAGTGGTTAATGCTCCCAGTTCTACACTCTCACGTTTTTTAATCGATTCAATCAGTTCATCGCGAATTTCATCTTTCTCAATCATCATGATTGCATCTTTGAAAAATCTTTTTTCTTCCGTGACAAGTTGTTTGTCCGCAATTAAAATATTAACAATAGCGCGTGCCAGCCAGACTTTTCCTTCATAACTTATTTTTTCAAGATATTCCGGATTTAATCGATATCCTGCTATTGAATTTGTTGCTTCATCCATTACGAAACTCTTTGAAAAAGTTAAATTATAACTTTATAAAATGATAAAATTTCAACTACATTTTTTTATCTGTTCACAAATATCGAAATAATTTCTCTAACAAACCTATATTCACTGCTCACAGCATCGCAAAGGGAGAGCGTCTTGTCAAGAATGTCTTGACCATGTTCGCAAAAAGGAGTTTTTTAAATTATTTGATTTCTACAATAATTATGACATATACTTTTTAAAATATAAAATTCATGGCTGCATCCACTAGTCAATTACAAACAGAACTTCTGCAGATAGAGCTTGCCATCGAGTTGGACCAGGGGAAAAGTGCCTCTGAGGTGGCAGAATTATTTGGGGTTACAATTGCTGTTGTCAATGCGGTTGCAAAGAAAAGCGGAGCTGCAGAACCGAACATAAGGAAAATAAAAACAAGACGTTTTTCTGAAGAGGAGCAGACAGTACTGGTTGAAAGAATAGCAACAGGAGAAGCATTGGAAGATATTGCTGCGGAAGCAGGAATATCTGAAATCACAATACGGCGCTGGTGTAAAAAACACGGAGTTAGTGTTCCCAGAAATATCGGACAGATTAGTCTTGCTGAACAGCGTGAAATAAGAGAACTCCTGGAAGAACAGGACCCGCAGGAGATTGCTCAAGCATATAACATCAGTCGGGACACAGTTGAAGAACTGCAAGAACCGCTACACAGCATGCTTGATGCTGAAACCCTGAGTTATTTATTTGAACTGTTGCGTGAACGTCCACGTGCATCTGACAAAATACTTTGTGGAATCGCCAAAGAAGCAGGACTTGAAATTCCTGAGAGTGCTGTGGGTTCTTACAGGAAGAGACTTAAAATATTGGATTTGATTTAGTAACCAAACTGGTTCTGCTGAACATCCATGCTCCTCAGCAGAGCAGCAATTTCGTTGAGTTCCCGAATCTGTGGCAAATCCGTATTGCCTTTAACTGCATTAGTCTGGTTAAATTTATCTGCTGCGGAAATAACCGATTGCGACTGTGCAGTATCAACTTTGTTCTCATAAGGTTCAGAAGTTTTGACGATCTTAATTACTGCTTCACTGCGCAATCCTTTCAGCATATTTATTACGTCAGTTACGCCGATACGTCTCTGAGAATCTACTTGAAGGCTGACACCGTTTTCTGTAACCATTTCAAAGTTGTTGAGTTATGGTGATAATTAGAGGTTCCATTGAAAAATACTCGCAAAGTTCATACCACAACGCTTAAAAAAAATTAGCTTAGCTAATTCAACGAAAATTTAAAGGTTTTTACAATTCCAATTTCTCATTCATAAAACAAAATTAGCTGACGAAAAATCAAAAATGCTGTCTCATTTTCTTCTGCAGGAATCACGGCAAGCAGTTTACCGGACAGGCATAACGCGCTTTAAATTTTGCAATTGAAGAAATAAGTTCGCCGATAGAATTTCCAGCATCATGATTCTGGCCGCTCATTCTTAAAATCAACTTGCGTTGCTTTGATGGGAGCAGATAACTGTTTACAACATCCAGAATGTCTTCACGTGTAAGTTCTTCCAGAGCTCTTATTTCTTTGCTCTTGGCATCAAATTCCGCATTTTGTTCAAAAGCAAGCGTGAACAACCGTCCGGCTTCTGCTGTTACGGAAGTTGTCTTCTGCAGTTTACTGTTCAGAACTGATTTTTTTATATTATTAAGTTCTGTATCCGGTAGTTCTTTTAAGGAATCATTGAACTTTTCGAGAAATGCATCCATCCGTTGCTCCAGCGTTTCTGTATTGTACTCACCTGACTGAATGATAAAGATCAGGCCTAAAGTTTTTTCCATGACTGTCATGCCGGAATTAACGATATAACCCAGTTGTTGACTGGTACGCAGATCATTATAAAACTGGGGTTGCATCAAGGTATCAATCACCATTAATGCAGCCTGCAATTCTGGACTGCGCTGACCAACCTGAACTTCCGTTACCACGGCGGAATTTTCAACCTGCATTTTACGTGTGAAAGTATGTGAAGCTCCTGTATTAATCTGACGCACAGTGCTGATAAAACGCTTTGTTTCTGCTAATGGTTTAGCGGCTAATTTTTTAAGCAGTACTTCCGTTGCCTCACTCACAGTTTCAGCACGTAGATTACCGTATGCCAGTCCTTCAATATAAATTCGTTCGTAAAGTTTATCTGCAAATTTTTTCAAATCTTTGAGTTTTATTTTTTTAATTGCTTTTTCATAATCCATAATAGAAAATTTTCTGCCTTCCAGTAGCAAGCTGCGGTAATAAAATGCCTGCTGATAGGGTTGCTGGAAATGAAAATTTTGATAGCGACGCAGCCGGACTTCCTTGAGAGTGTTAAAGGTTTTTTGATCAATTGTTATTTTTTTCAACCGACCCGCAACAGTTTTTACGAGTTCCTGAATTCTGTCGGAGTATCCGCTGAAAGTCAGGTTTATACCTTCCTTGTCAGCATTGATACCGTATTCCAAACCTGCGAGACGTACAGGATAGCCAAATTCGTTGAAGCCTTCTCGGATGGCATCCGTATAAAGTTGTGACAAGACTGCATTATGCGGTGAAGAATATACTTCCGCTGAATTTATCCTGAACATCAACTGTGCTTTAGGTGTCTCAAATCGATAATCCTGCTGAAACCAGATTTTTCCAAATTCATCATCCTTTAGAATCTGTGGGTTACCCAATGCATGTTTACGTAGCAGTTCCCTTAATGCTTCTGCATAGTCTGCCTGAGGCGGAATATTCATTGCAGTCAGTAACTCGTCCCACGACACCCACAATTCGCCTTGTACGCTTTCCAGACGTTTTAGCACTCCGGCACTCAACCCTTCCCTCCTTAGCCCTGCAAACGATTGATGAGTAAGCTGAAGTTTGCCTTTATAAGCCAGTACCTCCAAACTTTCCGGCAGGAATGGATTTGCTTCCGGAAGTTTCAAAGCAGAATTCAATTTTAAGTTACGCCACTTATTCATCCATTTTGGCTGGCTGTAGCTGAGCGAATACTCAACTCCATAGAACTCTTCCTTTTCGCTTGTTTTGACATTACGTGCAGCCAAAACCGCCAGCATATTCTGCGGAGTCAAATTGTAAAGCAGACTGTCAAAAATACGTGGTTTGAATTCAGTGATAATGTACGGAGCAACTTCTACTGTACGCATCGGGTAGTACATCATCAGCGTTGTAAAAACATTGACCAGCGAAGTACCTTCAGGTTTTTCAGCAAAACTGTAGTCTATTTCAGACATCAGTTTCACTTCATCATAAACATAACGCGGTAAACCTGTATTACGCAGCAAACGCAAATATTTGAAAACATTGCGGATGACTTTAGAATAATTTCTGAGACCTTTAGGTGTGAGCTGAATATTTACATCAAAACTCGAAAATGATTTGTTTGAAGTCCCTCCTCCCGCAGACAAAGCTGTAGCGAGGTTTTCACGTTTCAGCAGTGAAAGCAGACTGCCCTGACCTTCATGTCCGAGCAGAAAACCCAACATTCCCAAAGGTTGACTTTTGTAATAATGTAATGTGCGTGATAAAGGAAACATCAAGGTTAATGAACGTGTATCCTTGATGGTTTTAACTTGCATTAAGCGAAACCGCGGATCAGGTTTCATATATTTCGCGGAAACACGATTCTCCAGCAGATTAAGGTTCTTCACTGTTGCAAAACGCTCAGCGACCAAGTTTTGCAAAGTGTCCAGATCCTGAGGCCCTGCTACAGCCAGCATCATTTGGTTACTTGAATAGTGCTTCCGGTAAAATCCGAGCAATTCTTTCCTGCTGACACCATCCAGTGTTTCCATCGTTCCGGTGGCAAAATGCCTGGCTGGATGTCCTTCTTCAAATGCTTTACGTTTTACCTGGAATATTCTGCGGGAATCATTTGGGATATTTTTTGAGTGTTCCGCTTCAACGGCTTTCTTTTCACGTTCCACTAAATCCGGATTAAACAAAGGTGCCAGAAAAAATTGCGAAAATCTGTCCAAAGCTTCTTCAAGATATTCCGGATCAATTTCGAAGTGATAATTTGTACGGTCATCTGCAGTATAGGCATTGCTGAAACCATCATGGGTTGAAACAAATTTCTGATAGCTTCCTTCTTCCGGATATTTTTTAGTTCCCAGAAAAAGCATATGTTCCAGAAAATGTGCCAATCCGAAACGTTCCGCAGGATCGCTCATTGAACCCACTCCGACAGTCAGAGAGGCAGCGCCTCGCTGCAGAGTAGGATCAGAAATAAGCATTACTTTCATTTGATTCGGTAGCAGAAATCGACGATACTGGCGTGATGGATAACGCGAATCAGTATTGTCCAGACCTCCGCCTAAAGCTAAAGTATAGATTCCTGTTAAAAAACTTAGTGTCAAAAATAGAGTCAGAATTTTACGCATTATTAATTTCTCTGTTGTAACGTTAGTAAATTGTAAGTCTAATACATTACATTTTGGGAATATTTGTACAAAAACGCAATTTGAAAGAAAGTGTTTTTGTATTGACTATCAATGGACTCGGCTTAGGATACTTTATGTATTTTTATTTTTCTCCGTTCACACCAAGACATGAACTAATTTGTAAGTCTGATCAGCAACACTCATTTTGAGCTGTTCTGCAATCGGGAAGTTAAGGATAATGAAGGACACCAAACTGACTTCGAGCAGGTTTTACGGTTTGCTGGACTAACTTAGGGGTTGCTCATTCCGCATTAAAGCGATTTAAGTTAAATAACTAGCTGTTTAAAACAGAAATTTTTTGTTTAAGCATGTATCAATTCACTTAGTGTCCAAGTAATAATTTTTTATAATTTACCACAGATTTAAAAAAATACATTACTTCATAGCAAAAGTTTTTTACAAAAACAACATCAATCAAAGACATAAAATAAACCATGGAAAATAAAGAATATTTTAAACGTGTTTCTGAATTATTCGAAAGGGTCGAGGAAAAACTGGACCAGTTTGAAGACGAAATTGACTATGACCCGACGCCGGACAAGTTGATGGTTAGTTTTGAAAAAAACAATAAAAAAATTGTGATCAACACCCAGAGAGCAATCAAGGAAATTTGGCTGGCCGGAAATTCAAGAGGCTGGCATTTTAAATTTCAGCCGGATAAAGAAATCTGGTTCGCAAATGCTGAACAGGAAGAATTTTACCAATGTTTGGCAGATCTGCTTTCAGACAATCTGGGACAGGAAGTTTCATTCAACTAGGGTGATTGTTTTGGAACGGCAGCTTAGATTTTTCTCTGTTTCCGGTAGTCTCCTGATTTCCCTCCAGTTTTTTCCAGTAGACAAATTGATTCGATTTCCATACTTTTGCTGACAGACTTGCACATATCGTAAATTGTCAGCGCCCCTACAGATGCCGCTGTAAGTGCTTCCATCTCAACCCCGGTACGCCCGCTAGTTTTTGCTGTAACCTGAATAACAGCATATTCACCCTCCAGATCAATATCCACATCCACTCCTGAAAGCGGTAAAGGGTGGCACATGGGGATCAACTCGGAAGTCCGCTTTGCTGCCTGAATAGCTCCAATTACTGCTGTTTGCAGTACAGGACCTTTTTTTGTGCTTCCGGATTCTTTCAATAGTTCGGAGAGTTCATGTCCCAAATGAATCCTAGCCACTGCGACCGCAGTGCGTTCATTTACATTTTTTCCTGATATATCGACCATCCGTGGTACATCACCACCGGAAAGGTGGGTAAATTCTTTCTTGGCTTCAGTCATTAGCGTGCGCTGGAACAGGTGAGTTTTTTCTTTGCTGTGCTTTAAAAGGTATCCAGCGTGAATCGCTTAAAATTTGGGCAGGCTGAAAATCTGCTTTGTAATTCATTTTGGGCGAGTTCTCTACCCAATATCCTAAATATAACCAGCGGATATTGAGAAAGCGGGCATATTCAATTTCATAAAGTAGAGAAAAAACTCCGAGTCTCTTTGAGACAAATTGCGGATCAAAAACAAAATAAACTGAACTGATCAATTCTGCTAAACGATCTATCCAACCAACACCAATGAGTTTGTCTGCTAAATAATAGCGCAAAATTTCTGTAGTAACAGGAGATTCTATTAAAAATTCATAGTACTCTGATTCATCAACAGGAGTTTCAAGATTATGCCAATCTTTTTGATATCGCTGATAAAGTTCAAAATCCAGCCGGTTGAATTCTAGCGGATGGTGTTCAACCAGTACATCCTTATTTTTACGCCAAGTACGGCGCTGGCCTTTGTTTTTCGAAAAATTTTGTACATCGACACGAATCGGAATGCATGACTGACAACCTGTACAAACTGGATGATAAATGGAAAGGCCGCTACGACGGAAACCTTGATTCAGTAAGGATGTGTAACCGTCTGGAGGAAGCTCACTTGTCTGGAAAGAAAGATTGTGCCATGTCTTGTCATCCAAGTATGGACAAGGCCCATTGTCTGTCTGATAAAGCTTTACCTGGATGCCGCTCATTTTCAATGATCTGGAAAGAGGAAGAAGTGAAAAGGCGTAAAGAACTTAAATCAGCTCAATCCGGTAGCAATAACTGTCATCGCAACTTCATCTCTTGCAGAATCAGAAAAGGTGGCCCCCCAGATTAACTCAACGTCTTCGTCTGCCATATCTTCTATGAGCGACATAGCTTCCTGAATTTCAAAAGCACTCGTGTCTTTAGGTCCACTCACATGCACCAAAATACCCTTTGCTCCGCGAATGTCTGTATCCTCCATAAGAGAGCCATGTAAAGCGTCTTCCACTGCATTCAGTGCTCTGTCCTTGCCTTTTGCCACACCTCGTCCTATGACGGCTTTTCCCATCCCTTTCATGATGGTCTGTACGTCGGCAAAGTCGACATTGATGTCACCGACTCCGCTGAGCAGCATGGTAATTCCTCTGATGGCATTGATCAGCACCATATCAACCATGTGAAAAGCCTCAAGGAAGCTCGTGTTCTGTGTACTGGCATCAAGCAGTTTATCGTTTGGAATGACGAGCAGTGTATCGGTAAATTCACGTAGACGCTCTACACCTGCCATCCCTGAGCTTCTGCGCTTAGTTCCTTCAAATGAAAAAGGTATTGTAACAATGCCGACCGTGAGAATTTGTTTTTCCTTTGCCATCCTTGCAATAGTTGGAGCTGCACCAGTTCCTGTTCCTCCACCCATTCCGGCAGCAATGAAAACCATGTTCGCGCCTTCAATTGCTTCATTAATTTCCTCAAGGCTCTCTTCTGCAGCACCTTCACCAACTTCCGGACGTGCACCCGCACCCATACCGCGTGTCAGTTTTTTACCAAGTTCAATCTTTTTATGTGATTTGTTACGCTTTAACGCTTTGATATCGGTGTTACAGATTATAGTCTCCACCTGGTCAAAATTTTCTTCAGCCATTTGTGTGACCACATTACCCCCTGCCCCGCCAACACCAATTATTTTTATTATTGGAATAAATGCTTCCGGAACAGGATAAAATTGTCCGGTTTGTTTTTCTGCCATGTATTTCAACTCTAAAGAAATTAGGTAATATATTTGTCTCGAAAATAAATCCTAAGGTATTTATAATATCCAGTAGTTTTACTCTAATCAATGCAGTGATTCCTGTCGACCTGACGCTTTTAAAAAAATATCAAATTATGCAAAAACAGAAATTATGCAATAAACGTAAAAAAACAAGCTTTTCACAAGAAATATCTGTTTATATAAACTACCGGAGCTCTGCCTGGTAGTCGTCACTTCATAAAACGATCAAGGTTCTCATTTTCTAAGTAAATAACTTTTTCAGCAACAAGGATCATTTTTTAACCCTACTTATCTTATTTATATTGACTAATTCTTGCTCTGATTAGTAAATTATGATAAAGGTGTATTATTGAATTTGCAAACCAAAGAGTTATGGACGGTTAAAAAACCGTCTCTAATCACATTAACAAAGGATCAAATATGATTTCCGAGCAGGTATTTTACTTCTTTCTCTTTCCATGGATTATTTTCATAGCGACTATTCCAGGTTCAGTTATGACTTACCTCTTCGCTGGACTGGCAGCACAATTGCTGAATTATCTTCCAGAAAAAACTGAAACTGATGTATAAAAAAATATTTCCAGTAAACAGTTTGCACTACATGTTTCATTTCAATTTCTTTAAGACGGAGGAGACTTGAACCAGTACAGCGCAATGATTACTGACTTTCTGCATAAATGCGGGGATGCGGAAAAAGAGTTCGTCAGTGAAAACGAGTGGTGGGTTGTAAGCGGCTCAGTCAAGGTGCAGATTTTCCTCACAAACATGGAAGATAATGCAGAATTGATTGTTGCGGCAAATCTTTTTCAGTATCCCGAACAAAATGCTGATGTTAACGCATATGTGCTTAAACTTAACGGAACTCTGAAGTTAAAAGGGGTGAGTTTTGGGATACGTAATCAGCACCTGATCCTAAGTTATCTCAGGCCGGTCCAGGGACTTGATCCTGATGAACTTGAATGGATCATCGCCAGTATCGCTGTAATTGCAGATGAATACGACGATTTCTTACTTGAAAAATTTGAACTTTAAAAAAAACTGCTAATTTAATAATCGTAGTTAAGCCGTTTCCACATTCTGTTTATCCTCCCTCTGCCTGTCTTCTTTTTTAGCGAAAAGACTCTTCAAACCCTTACAAAAGAATTACTACGCATCTCATGTCCGATGCTAGTTGACTCGCCGTGTCCGGTGATCACAGAAATGTCTTCATCAAGTGTGTAAAGTTTTTCCCGAATGGATTCCTCGATCTTCTGATAGTCACCTCCCCATAAATCTGTCCGGCCAACAGAGCCCTGGAAAAGAGTATCACCCGCAATCAACAGCTTTTGCTTTTCAAACAAAAAACACATGGAACCGGGAGTGTGGCCTGGCGTATGAAGAGCCTTGCCCTGTATACCTCTCACCTCAATTTCCTCTTCATGTTCCAGCCATTGATCCGGTGGAGGAGGTTTTTCAAAAGGAATTCCGAACATCCGGCACTGATCTTCCAGCATGTCCCAAAGAAACAAATCATCATGGTGCAATGCCAATTTTGCCCCGGTCGCCTCTTTCAATTTTCCTGAAGCAAGAAAATGATCCAGATGCGCATGTGTGTGAATAATACGTTCCACCTGCAGATCTAACTCAAGTAAACGTTCAATCAGCAGTTCCGCGTCACCTCCAGGATCTACCACAATTGCTTTCCGGCTGACAGGATCGCCCAAAATGGTGCAATTACACTGCAGGTGACCGACAGGCAGAGTTTCTACGATCAACTCAGGTACAGTCATTAAGCAGTCTTCTTTTTGGTGGCTTTATTTTTCCCGCCTCTAGCTTTTGGCGGCGGTGCCTCCGCAATAATTTTGAGACACGCGGCTTCATCTAAACTTTCCGGTTCAATACCTTTTGGTATTTTATAATTCTTCTTTCCGGACTTTATATACGGTCCGTAACGGCCGTCCAGCACAAGAATTTCGCCAAAATCATGAATTGTGCTTTTAGCTTTTTTCTCCAGACCTTCACGGACAATCTCAATCGCTTGTGCTAAATCTGTTTTAAGCGGATCTTCACCTTTTGGCAGGGAGAAGAAATTTTTTCCAAGTTTTACATAAGGTCCGAAACGTCCGTTATTGACTATAATTTCCTCACCGTTTTCGTAGTTTCCAAGTGTACGCGGCAGGGCGAAACATTCCATGGCCTCTTTGAAGCTTACATCTTTGAGATTGAGGTTGTCCGGTAGAGAGGCAAAGCGCGGCTTTTCCTCATCTTCACGAGTACCTATCTGCACCATTGGTCCATATCTGCCGATACTTACACTGACAGGTTTTCCACTTTCAGGATCAGTACCCAATTCTCTGCGTTTAAGCACTTCAGCACGTGTAACAGATTCGTCTTTTTCTACAACTCTTTCGTGAAATGGTTTGTAAAAAACACCCATCATATCAACCCATTCTTCCTCACCATTTGCGATACGGTCAAAGTTCCGTTCAATTTTCGCAGTAAAGCCTAGATCTACAATTTCCGAAAAATGATTCGTCAGAAAATCAGTTACAACTTCACCAATTGAAGTCGGTTTGAGTTGCTTTTCTGGAGTAACCTCCACATAACCACGATCCTGGATTGTAGAGATAGTTGGTGCATAAGTCGAAGGACGTCCAATACCTTCAGATTCCATTTTTTTAACCAGGGAGGCTTCTGTGTAACGCGGCGGAGGTTTAGTGAACAATTGCTCAAGATTTAATTTTTTCAAAGGTAGTTGTTGATCTTTTTCGACTTTAGGCAGGATCACATCTTTTTCAACTGCCGCAGTATTTGGATCTTCAAGACCTTCAGTATATGCCTGCAGAAAACCAGTAAAAACTACGCGCTGTCCTTTTGCCACAAAAAGACACTCTTTTTTTGCTCCAGCTGCTATCTTCAAGGTGGTGCGTGCAATTTCTGCAGGTGCCATCTGAGAGGCCAGGGTACGTTTCCAAACCAGACTGTAAAGGCGGAATTGGTCTGAACTCAAATGATCCTTGACAGTACTCGGTTTGAGGGAAAGATCAACCGGACGAATTGCTTCGTGTGCTTCCTGTGCGTTTGCTGTACGGTTCTTGAATTTTCGCGGTTCTTTCAAACCAAATTTTACACCATATTCTGCATTTATAACTTCCTGTGCCTGTGTCAAGGCCTGTTCCGCAAGTGCTACTGAATCGGTACGCATATAGGTGATCAAACCTCCGCTGTAATCCGGAATCTCAAAATTTCCTTCATAAAGCTGTTGGGCCACCACCATTGTCCGTTTGACGGAATATCCGAGTTTTACAGACGCTTCCTGCTGGATGGTTGAGGTTGTGAACGGTGCGCCTGGTTTGCGGCTTGCCATTCGCTCTTCGATTTCACTCACCACAAAATCTCCCTGCTTTATGCTGGCTTCGATCTCAAGAGCAGTTGTTTCATTGACTACTTTTGCGGTTTTCCCTTCAAGCTTTTTCAACTCTGCGGAAAAATCGCTAAAGTCTGCGCGAATTTTCCAATATTCTTCCGGGATAAATTTTCTTATTTCTCTTTCACGTTCAACTAAAATATAGACTGACACACTCTGCACTCTGCCTGCTGAAAGTCCAGGTTTGATTTTTTTCCAGAGCAAGGGTGACAGTTCATACCCTACGGCTCGGTCAAGAATTCTGCGTGCCTGTTGCGCGTCGACTAACTTTTGATCTACTTCTCGTGGATTTTTCAGCGCATTGAGAATCGCGGGCTTGGTTATTTCGTGAAAAACAATCCTTTTAACTGGACGTTTTTGTATACCAAGTGCTGCCAGCAGATGCCATGAAATAGCTTCACCTTCACGGTCTTCATCGGTTGCAAGGTAAACGACTGTGTCCTTGTCGATCTGTTTCTTCAGTTCACTTACTGTTTTTTTCTTATTCTTGGAAATCTCATAATCAGGAGCAAATCCATTTTCTGGATCAAAACCAAGTTTACTTGAAGGCAAATCCCTTACATGCCCCATGGAAGCAGTGACCGTGTAGTCTTTGCCCAGAAAATTACTGATTGTCCGGGCTTTAGCCGGTGATTCTACAATAATTAAATTTTTTGCCATACTTTTCTATGCAGTCAATGAATCCTGAATGCTAATCTTCAAAAATGTTTTTAAAATTGATAACTCTAAAATATTCTCAATGCTAGTGCAGCATAATAATTTTTTAATTGTGACTTAACACAAGCTCTGATGCACTTCATTTTAATTAATAAACGAAAAAATTAATTTAATTCTGAACGAGAATGTACCACCTTGTCTAACAAACCGTATTCAAGTGCTTCTTCTGCGGTAAACCAATTATCACGGTCAAGGGCTTTTTTTATTTCTTCGTGACTTTTACCTGTTTGATCTGCATATAACTGAACCAGATGGTCACGTGTTTTTAAAATTTCACGTGCCTGAATTTCACACTCAGAAGCCCGTCCCTGATATCCCATTAACAAAGGTTGGTGAATCATTATCTTTGATTGCGGCATCGCAAATCGACGCCCTTTGTCTGCAGCTAAACTCAAAATTGAACCCATGCTCGCAGCAAATCCTGTCACAATAGTTGTTACAGGACAAGTGATAAATTTGAGCATATCAAAAATAGCAAAGCCGGAAAATATTTCTCCACCTGGAGAATTGATAAAAACCGTGATCGGTAATTCTGGACCTTCTTGTTCCAGCAGAACTAGCTGACTCAATACTTTTGCAGATAATTTTGAATCCACCTGTTGGGAAATAATTACTGTACGTGACTTGAGAAGTTTACTCGAAATACTGTCCAATTCACCGTTTTCTTCATTTTTTTCTTCTGTCATTTATTATTCCTGTATAACTCTTTTTGAATTTATTTAATTATATTTGCTTCATTCAAATTATGGTATGGCCAAAACGTGTGCAAGTTTTTTGTGAGCTTAACATTAAGGCCGATAGTGCGCTATTAAGCTTTTACAAGTCACTAAACAAGCAGATTTAGTATGAGCAATTAGTTTATATAAAAACCTCATTAAGCTGTTTATATATTGTTTTTTAACAATTATCTACTGAGCAAGAGAGATGTAAATTGTCGTTTTCTCCCTGTTTTCACTCAAGAATCCTGAACAGTTTTTTTTGTTTGAAACTTATTCAGCATTTCATTTGCCAACTCAATTGTCTGCTCACTAATTTCTTGTCCTCCGATTAAATTCGCAAGTGCACCTACCCTTTCATGCTTTGTCAAAAGAGGACTAATATTCGTGAATGTTTCATTTACTGCTAATTTCTTGCTGACCAGATAATGATGTTCGGCAAATGCGACTATTTGCGGCAGATGAGTTACACACAAAGTCTGGTGACGAACACCAAGTGAGTGTAGTTTTTGCCCAACTATTTCTGCAATTGCTCCGCTGATCCCTGTATCGATTTCATCGAAAATTAAAATCTCAACTGTATCAAGTGAAGTCAAAACTGTCTTAAGTGCCAGCATTATTCTGGAAAGTTCACCTCCGGAAGCAACTTTAACGAGACTCCGCATTTCCTGTCCGGGATTAACCGTTAGTAAGAATTCAACCCGATCAATTCCTGTAGAAGTACATGAATCTTCTTCTGCAGTTAATGACGCTGAGATAATTTGAGTTACAAATCTTGCCTTTGCCATTCCCAGTTGATGCAACTCATCGACTATTGCGAAATCCATTTTTTTAGCAGCTTTGAGGCGCTGTTGAGAAAGATTTTGTGCATACTTGTTCAACTGTTTTCTTAAGAGCTCAATCCGCATGCAAATCTCCTGTTCATTTTCAACCAGGTTCTCTAGTGAATCTAATTCCTGCTTATTTTTTTCAAAAAGAGTCAGCAGTTCATCAGCGTTTTCCAAGCGAAATTTACGTTCGAAATGCTGAATTCTACTAAGTCTTTCATTGATCCAGGCCAGACGCTTCGGATCGTCTTCAATTTTAGAGGTATAGTGAATCAATTCACGGTGACTCTCTTCAAGTTGAAAAATCGCTGATTCAATTCCTGAACGTATTCTTCCGCATTCCGGATCTATCTGTTCTGCCTCAGCTATTATTTTTCTCAAATATTCCAGTTGCTCTAAGACTGCGCCATCCATCTCCTGAAGTTGATGCTGTACCTGACTCAGATTCGTGCTGAGCTTTTCCACATGCGTCAGCCGGTTTTCTTCCTGTCTGAGTTGACTTTCTTCTGCTTGCTGATAATTCAATTCTGACAAGTCTTCAATAATTTCCTGCAGTTCTATTAAACGTACCGCACGTTCAGCAAATTGTTTTTGCATGATCTGCTGTTCTTTCTTTGCGGTCTGCAAAACTTGGAATGAATCTGTCACTTCTTGACGTAAAGGCAGCAATTGCCCGTAACCATCAAGAAAATCTAAGTGTGATGAAACACGCAACAGGGACTGATTGTCGTGCTGACCATGGATATTTATTAATTGACGGCCAACTTTTTGTAAAAATTCTGCTGTTACAGAAACTCCGTTGATGTGCCTTTTTTGTCGACCTTTGCGTGAAACCTGACAGCGTACAATTATTTCATCATCAAGAGCTACTCCGGATTCTTCCAGCTCTCTGCGGAAATCAAACTGCTCACCCTGAACGGATTTTTCGGGAACTGAAAATATTGCTTCTACTACTGCCTGCTCTTCACCTGTTCTGATCATACCAGGATCACCACGATGTCCCAAAACAAGTAAAATAGCGTCTATCATAATCGACTTTCCTGCTCCGGTTTCGCCGGTGAGAATGGAAAACCCGGCAGAGAATTCTACCTCAAGTTCACGGATCGTCGCTAAATTCTCTATCCTTAATTGTAATAACATTTTTTGACTGATTTTAGTATTTTGATTAACTATATATTTTTTCTAATTTATTTTAATTAGATTTATTATATAGTTAATCTAATTTTTAATTTTAATTTGGTATATATTAATTATTCTAGATAAAAATTTTTATTTTATGAATATTTAGATAATTTTCATACTTGAATTAATATATATTTATTCATAAAACCTTATTACATATCTACGACCAAAAAAACGAAACCCACAGCATAATCATCAACCTGAAATTAAAAAAAGGGTTTTAGGTGTGTGGTTACTGCTGTTATTGTTGCTGCATTTGTTGATTTTACTCTTCCTTAATAATTTCAAATACTTTTATCCTAAAATAATTCAAAAATATTGCAGATAAATACCCCTAACATTTTTGGTCACTGTTTCAACAGTTTCTCGCAAATTACTAACTACGTAACCGTGATGTTTTAGAAGTTGAAGAATCGTTTCAGTTTGAACCTTTTCAAAATCCAGTAAATCTGTTGATTCATCATAGATCAGTCGCAGTCCATTTTCAATCAATCTCAGCAGTTTGTAATTGTATCGCAAACTCTGTGCTTCTTCTTTGTTAAGCAAATTCAGCTCACCAAGTTCCCGCAGTGCATCCATAGTTTTTGGGCAACGTAATTGAGGATAATCACGGCCATACTTAAGCTGCAATGCCTGTGTCAGATATTCAATATCCAACAGTCCTCCTTTGCCTTCTTTAATGTTTCTGCGGTTTTCCTCTTCTCCTGACAGTTCCTGTTCTTTACGCAACCGGAAATGATGAATTTGCGCGTTCATATCTTCAGGCGGAATCCACTCATAAACAGCATTACGAATTCCGTCTTCTACTTTTTGAAACCACTTTGCTTCACCTTTACCGCCAATTACCCTGCCTTTGATCAAGGCTTGATGTTCCCATGGTTGTGATTTTTCATGATATTTTAGGTAAATATCTAAAGGTGTCACCAGCACACCGGCATTTCCGGAAGGCCTCAAGCGTGCGTCAAGTTTATAGGCATAACCTGTACGAGTGATTGTAGAAAGGCAGGAGATGAGACGCTGGATCAACTTTATCCAATATTCCTGAGCACCTATTCCATTTTCACCACTGGTGGAACCCTCTCCGGAATGGATAAAAATCAAGTCTAGGTCAGAGAAATAGGTTAACTCACTGCCACCCAATTTACCCAAACCAATGATCGCGAACTGCCCTGATTCTCCCTGAGCATTCTGAACTTCTCCATAACGTTTAGTTAACCATTTTTGTGACAAACGAAAAGCCGCCTGCACAATCACTTCCGCCAGTATAGTAAGTCCAATTCTGGTACGTTCGTAAGAAAGTACACCTTCCATTTCCGCGCTTCCCAACAGAAATGTGATTGTATGTTTGAACTGCCTGAGCTGATCTATTTCATCTTCTTCGTTATCCGAGCAACTAAGAAGTTTCTCTTCAAGTTGTGTGGCCCAACTTTCTGCAGATATTTCTAGTGTAGAATTGTCCAGTTGTTCAAGCAAATCCAAATGATTTAGCAGATAATTCCACAACATTTCGCTGGTTTCAGCAATGCGCATTAAGCGTGAAAGTGAAGAAGGATGTTTGGATAATTTTCGATAATAACCAATTTTAACGCTTACAGATTCAAACAGACGTTGAAATTTGTTTTTTGTGCTCTCACGCATCAAGGGGGCAAGATGCTGTGAAAACAATTCGATAAACTGCTGTTCCTCAGCGGTGAAACTGTTTATCCTCGCACAGTTGCGGATAGCCGCTTCAATTTCCAGGTGTTTCCGACTGAACAATCCGCTGAAAACCGCACGGACACTTCCCATCACATCTTTCAAATCACTCAAAAATTGCTGACGTGCTTTTTCTATATCAAACTCAAGATAAGCTAAATTCCTGGCAATTTGCTGTTGCTGTTCAATGTCTGAAGGCAAGGTGTGGGTTTGTTGTTCCTCTCGTAACTGAAGATGATGTTCCACGCGTCTTAAAAACAAATAAGCTTTTGCTAAATTATCTGCATCACGCTGCGGAATTAATTCTGCGTCACGCAATTTTTTCAAAACATCCAAAGTGGTCGGACTCCGTAGTTCCGGTTTTGCACCGCCATATAAAAGTTGAAAAGTTTGTACAAAAAATTCAATTTCACGGATTCCCCCAACACCTAATTTTACGTTCAAAAAACTCTCTCGCAGATGCTCCTCTTCAATACGCTTCTTTACTTTTTCCACATCGTGCAACACTGCCTCATCCAGCAAACTCCGAAAAACAAAAGGTGTTATCATGCTCATAAAGTCTTTTCCGGACTGAACTGTTCCTGCTACAGGAACTGCTTTTATCAAGGCTTGACGTTCCCACAATTCACCGCTTGCAGAATAATAAAATTCCATTTCATCCAATGACTGAACAAGGGGTGCACGATCTCCTCCGGGACGTAAACGCATGTCCATCCGTGCCAGGAAGCCTTCTTCTGTCACGTCCGCCATTACATCAATCAATATTTTTGCCGCTTTTATCCTGAGTTTATAATCACTTTCCGGGTCTCCTGTGAGGGCTTCATTATCGTGAATGAAAATCAAATCAACATCGGATGAATAATTTAGTTCATAACCTCCTAATTTCCCCATTCCTAAAATCATAAATGGAAATAGTTCTCCAGACTCTGAACCTTGAATAGGTTTTGACTCAACTCTGGAAGTTCTGCTCTCATCCGGAGTTTTTATGTTTGCTGGATAATTATTAATGACCAGTATGTGTTTAGTAATACCGGAGAGTGCAGCACGCAAAGAACAAATTGCAATTGCGGAAAGTTCCTCGAGTGTTTCTTTGAAAGGGCAGAGCTGCGCAAGGTCACGCACGGTTATGCGTAAATATTCTTCATATTTGTAGCCCCGTAAAATGTTTTTGAATTTCCCCATGGAAAACTCAGGATGCTGCTCGACTCTTTTCCGCAGTTCGGTTTCCATCTGTTCCAAACTTTTTTGTTTTAACAGGAAAGGAGAGTCCAGCAATTTATCAGCAAGTTCCGGATTTCTTTTTAAGCGAATTGCCAGAAAATTACTGCGTCCGAAAATATACAAGAATGCAATTGTGTCCGGACGATTCCAGCTAAATTCGCTTCCAGTTCTTATCCGAAATGCTTCCGTAAAATCAAGCAACTGAGTCAAGGCGGATTCCGGATTTCCGCAGGAAAGCAAAACTGGAAGAAACTGTGGTAACTGTGCTGAAATACCTGTAACCGCAACGCACTGATCCAGCAAATTCGCGAGGCGTTCCGGCGATGCTGATACGAAAGGTGAAGAAGAGACCCCTAATATTTCCTGCCAGTCGGTATTTTGAGGCAAAGGGAAGAGGTTGTTTATCCAGTCGTTGAGGGTCACGTTTAACTCATAATTGGTTTTGGGTGCGAGCACAGTCTAGCATAATTCGGTAATTGGCAGAAATAAAAAAACTTTGTAGTACCTGCAAAGTTTAGCTCTGAAAAAACAATCAAAGAATGATTCCTGAATTTTCTGACTTAATATCTTGCTGTAACTAGCCACCGACGATTATGCAGCTTTAAAAAAAGACGTGTTTAATCCGGAAAATGAACAGGAATTAAAAAGAGAGTTTACGTAGAAATGAGATGGAAAGGAAAGTAGAAAAACAAAATCTCGTGGGAGCAAAGAAATCACTCCCACGAAAAAGATGTTTAACAGTGGTAATACAACTCAAACTCATGAGGATGAGGACGGGAATCGATAGCTTTGACTTCTTCTTCCATCTTCCAGTTCAACCAGTAATCAATGACATCTTTGGTAAAAACATCACCTTTGAGCAGGAATTCGTGGTCGCTTTTCAACGCTTCCATGGCTTCGTGAAGAGAACTCGGCATCTTAGCAATTTTGTTCAGTTTTTCAGGAGGAAGATCATAGATATTCACATCCATTGGATCACCTGGATCAATCTTGTTTTGAATTCCGTCCAACCCTGCCATCATCATCGCCGGAAAAGCAAGATAGACATTTGCTCCGGAGTCAGGACAACGGTACTCAATCCGGCGGCCTTTTGGTGAATCTACGACAGGAATCCGAACAGCCGCAGATCTGTTACGATTGGAATAAGCCAGATTGATCGGTGCTTCATATCCAGGAACAAGACGCTTATAGGAATTGGTCAAAGGATTGGTAAACGCAGCCAATGCCGGAGCGTGCTTCAGGATACCGCCTATGTAGTAAAGTGCCATTTCGCTCAACCCGCCGTATTGATCACCAGCAAACAAAGGCTGTCCGTCTTTCCAGATTGACTGATGTGTGTGCATTCCACTGCCGTTATCCGAAAACATTGGTTTAGGCATAAAAGTAGCGGTCTTGCCGTTATCAATAGCGACATTACGGACAATGTATTTGTACCACTGCATCATGTCTGCGGATCTCAACATTGTATCAAATCTGAAGTCAATTTCGTGCTGAGCAGGTGCGACTTCATGGTGTTGTGCTTCAACGGTAATTCCCATATCCTGCATGGTTAAAACCATTTCTGCTCTGATATCACGGTCCTGGTCAAATGGAGCTGACGGAAAATAACCAAACTTGTGTCCAATTTTATATGCTTTATTTCCGCCCATTTCTTCTGCACCGGAATTCCAAGGGCATTCCGTGGAATCAATGGAATAAAAACCACCTTCCGGACCTTGCGCGAAACGCACGTCATCAAACAGAAAAAATTCTGCTTCCGGTCCGACATAGATTGTGTCTCCAATTCCGGTAGAAACAAGATATTTTTCCGCTTTCTTGGTCACGTTGCGTGGATCACGAGAATAGTCCTCGCCTGTTACTGGATCTTGAATATCACAAATAACGGAGAGAGTCGGATGCTCATAAAAAGGATCCATTTTGACTGTCGACAAATCCGGCACTACTTTCATGTCACTGTTGTCAATAGTCTGCCAGCAGCGAATACTCGAACCGTCAAACATGCGGCCTTCTTCCAGCATGTCTTCGCTCAATTCTGTTACAGGGATAGTGAAATGCTGCCATGTTCCTAAAAAATCGATGAACTTCATGTCCACCATAACCGCATCATTTTCTTTTGCAAATTCAATTACCTCTTTCGGCGTAGTCATAACTTCTTCCTTTTTAACTATTTTCAATTATTAATTAACCACAAAAAAGTGGCATAAAAAAACACAACTTCATACTAAAGGCAAATACCAAGCCACAAATTATTATGCTGATTTTACAGTATAATTTTTAATTCAGCAATAATATTCGCACATTTTTTAAGCAACTGCTCAATTCTTGTGCAGCATGTTTCAGCTGGCTCAGATTCACCGCATTGAGATAAACCGCAGAAACGGCAAGAACAATTCTCTGCTCACCTTAAAGATAAAAACCAAAATGCAGAGGAGGATGTTGAAATCTCTTCAACCCAAACAACAGAACTATTACCCACAAAGTAAAAAACGGTCGTGCTTCATTAACGCATCTGCGGCTAAAACAAGTGATTCCTCACTGCTTGCGGATTACACTCGGCACTTGTAACGATCTGGTATGTTGCTTGCTTTTACCAAAACAGTCAAAAAGTTCAAAAAATCTAATTCACCACTATTCAGGAAACCTTATGAGCGGGATGACCAGTCTGGTTCAAGCAGCAGGAGTGATTGAGCGTAAAATGGAGACTGTATCAAATAATTTGGCCAACGTCAACACAGTTGGTTTCAAAGAAGATCAGCCGTCATTCAGGGAAGTTCTTTCCACTGCGCAACGTGTAGCACCTGAATCACTGGAGGAACGCTTTTTGTCTCACGAATATCTCGATGACTATGTAGGCATGGACAAATCTGCGGTAATAGTAGATGAAATTGGGAAAAATTTTGAACCCGGAAGAATGCGTACCACAGGTAATGATCTGGATTTTGCTCTGGCTAATGACGGTTTTTTCACCATTAATACACCTCAGGGTGAACGATTTACACGCGCTGGTAATTTTCAACTTGATGCGGCAGGCCGTATTGTAACCAATGACGGTTATCCTGTTCTTGGTACAAACGGTGTTATTACCATCAAAGAAGGTGCAATTCAAGTTAACGAAAGTGGACAGCTCAGCGTTGACGGAGTTCTTGCAGACAACTTCCGCTTGGTGCGTTTCCAAAATCAAGACCAACTGCAAAAGCTGGGACAGGGATTTTTTGCTCCGGTTAACAGAAATGATCTACCGATTGCATCTGAGGAAATTCAGCTCAAGCAGGGAATGCTTGAAGATTCAAATGTGAACAGCATGCTTGAAATGACTCGTATGATCACCGCAACACGTGCATATGAAACAATACACAGAGCTCTTTCAAGACTAGATAAATTAGATGAAAAAGCCATTAGTATGGTTCAGGCTTAATTAATTATGTACAAATTATTCTCCACAATAACAATCTGATTCAGGAGTTTACCGCTTATGATGCGAGCACTTTATACAGCTGCAACTGGAATGCAGGCCCAGCAAAGAAATATTGATACAACTGCTAACAACCTGGCAAACGTTAACACAACCGGTTTTAAAAAAAGCAAAGTCCAGTTTCAGGATTTACTGTATTACAATGAACGGAATGCTGGGGTTCCTTCTTCAGTTTCCACACAGGTTCCGGTTGGAATTCACGTGGGTCATGGTGTGAAGTATGTGAGCATTGATAAGATTCATACTCCGGGCAACATGGAGAACACCGGCAATGATATGGATATGAGTATTGACGGTATGGGTTTTTTTCAAATACTGCAGCCTAATGGAATCATCGCATATTCTAGGGACGGACATTTCAACGTCGACGGCATGGGACGTATGGTAACAAATGACGGAATGCTGATGGACCCTGAAATCAACATTCCTGCCGATACAAGAAAAGTACAAATTGGCATAGATGGTACAGTCTCAGTTTTTCTGAGAGATGACAATTTACCTGAAGCACTCGGAAGCATTCAATTGGCACGTTTTCAAAATCCGTCCGGACTAACACCTATTGGAAAAAACCTTTTCCTCTCAACTCCTGCATCCGGAAACGCAATTGTTGACGCACCTGGTTCAAGTAATATGGGATCTCTCTCGCAGGGATTTTTAGAACGTTCAAATGTTTCACTGGTGGAAGAAATGGTAAATATGATAACAGCACAGCGTGCATATGAAGTAAATTCAAAAGCCATACAGTCTGCAGATGAAATGCTGCAAAACACCAACAATCTTGTACGTTAATTAATCAGGTCTTATATCCAGTAAAAGCAAAAACAAGTTCAAGCTAAACAGTCTGAACTAAACACCAGTAATTACGAACAGGGTCTGTGGTTAAAAAAAAAGGTAGAACGATTAGAGGTTTTCCATACAGTAACGTATTCTTGGTGCTGTTATTATTGCTCAGTTCCGGAACAGCTTTTTCTAAAGGAAGCAGTCTTCCTGATGAACAGTTGATCAAGATATTTCTGCCTCAGTCTTCCGTCATTAACAGTAATGAATATCGACTTGGAGAAATTTCCCAAATTGAAGGAGAAGACGTTCTGCTATTGGAAAAAATCAGCAAAACCGTCATCGGTCGTTCTCCATTACCAGGCCGAAAATTAACCGTTACACGCTCTTTAATTCTCTCGCGTTTACGTTCTCAGAAAATCAACGTCAAACGCTTTGTTTTTCCAGGTTCGGAATCAAGCAGCATTCAGCGTGCAGCCCTCAAAGTAACCGGTAAAGACATAGACCAGGTTGTCCTGAAACACATCCGGGAAGCTAATAAGAATGAGGACTTAAAACCACGTCTACTTGCAAAAACGAGAGATATTTTCCTGCCTAGAGGTCAAGTAAGCTACGTCATCACTTCTAAAGGAAAGTATAAGAAAGAAGGCGGCTACCGGAATTATGAGGTTGAATTCAGTATCGACGGTGAAGCAGTTAGGATTGTTACTGTACGAACCTATCTGAAATTATACAAAGAAGTTTTTATTGCCCGTGATACTATCAGGCGGAACCAGATTATTGAAGAATCGGATTTACTGAAAGTCCGAAAAAATGTGGACAGGATGCCACGTGAATATGTAACAGACAAAAATCATCTGATTGGAAAAATTTCTAACCGTACAATAAATCCAAGCGAAGCAATCAGAGTAAATACAGTCTCCGCACCACCACTGGTAAAATCAGGTGATCGATTACAGATCGTTTTTGACACTCCATTTCTACGTCTTTCTGCTCCGGGCATTTCTATGGCAAAAGGTAGGAAGGGAGAGAGAATTCCTGTGAAAAATCTAGACAGCAAAATCGTGGTTTTTGCCACTGTAAAAACCAGAAATGTTGTACTGGTAAATTAATCAAAGAGACTTGCTTTACCGAGACCATACAAAGTCCTGAAAGTAATGATTCCTATGACTGTTGAAATTAGACCAGAGTGTAATTTATTTTGAAAACACAGTCAAAATAACTTCTCTTGTAATGCATAACAAAAATGAAGCACAGACTTAATATTTTCAATATAAATTTTTCTCTATTGTTTTAAAAGTGCCACATTTACTTCACACATTTTTACCGTCCTTAAAATACTTACTGGCTTCGCTGCTAGTATTGAGCCTTGCTGGTTGTCTTCCTCAAATACCACAACCACAACCTCCCGCTGAAATTTTAGTGGCAAATGCTTTAAAAAAACAAAATGACAAATTAAGGCTGACATCAAAACGTTTACGCCGCAAACGAATTTCATCCAGCAGAAATATCTATGAAGGCTCCCTCTGGCGTTACGAATCATCTTTTGGGAATCTACTCCGTGATCACCGTGCACGCTTTCGTGGAGACTTGCTGAGTATTAACGAAGTGGGTCTAATCGTAAACTCTCCGCCTCCAAATTTAGCAGCTGAAGGTCAGCCAGCAGGAGGAGCAGAAACGGCAAATGTTGCCTTGGAATCCTTGACATTAAGGGATGCGATAGAGGAAGAACAAAACGATATTTTAAGAAATCTGGATGGTATATCTGCGCGTGTAATCAGGGTACTTCCGAATGGGAATATGCTCATAAAAGGACAAAAAATAGATTATCGACAGCGTAATCAAGTCCGTTACATTACCACTCTTACTGGAATTTTACGTCCTGCTGACGTCAATGATTCAAACATTGTTTCCGCAAGTAAACTCGCCAATGCTAACGTAAAAATAAAGCGACAGCAAAGTGGCAGTCTGGTACGTGAACGTCTCCAAAAACTCGCTCCGCTACTTGGTAAGGAAAAATCTGGACTCTTGGGTCGTCTTAGTGATTTATCCAAAGGTAGCTCTAAATAATTAGCCATCAGTTTAAACTGAAAGGTTTTGTCTGCGTGGTATTTACAGCATGGTCTTTAGAAAATACATGAACATTCTCCTTCCAATTTGAATAATATTATTCATTTCCTTCAAAACCCGCAGCTTAATGAGTTGATTATAAATGCTCAGCTGTATCCTGCTATTAGCAAATTGAAGAACTTATCTGAGCAATAGAAAGCTACTCATCCATGTCTGTTTTGCTTAAGCAGTGCTCTTCTGATAATGTTGCTTCCGATTAATATTACATTCCGTTTTTTACGTATTTTTGCTATAAATAGAAGTTACACCAAAATTTTCTAATAGTTTTCTTATGATTACAGATACGACCAACTCCGGCCTTTCCCAACTCGAGAGACAACTGGAATTACTGAATACATTTAATCTGCAGGTGCCATGTAACCCACAAGGCGAGTTTGCAGAAGCCGGATTTAAAACATTACTGCAATCCCTCAGTACGACTAAAATCAGTGATTCCCTGCGTGGCTCCTATCACACAGAACAGCTAAAAAGTTGGAAAGAATATGCACAAAGGGAATTTAATGAAATGGGTCGGATAAACCGCTTACGATTAGAAAGTCTGATGCAGCTTTCAGATGAAGAAATGCATCGAACTATGTTTGAAGGCCTGCTCATCTTTGATATTAATCCTGAGGATTCACCTCCATTGGAAGTATATGAAAAGACAGGCAAGTATAATGATGATGGAAAACCTGTAATGCGTAGTATTGCATTTGATGTTTTTCAAAAAGATGCAATACACGGCATAGCAGGAATCGAAAGATTTTTACCCTCACATGCAATCAAAGGCGAGGCCGGAATGGATGCTCATCTGGAGCAGGAATTTGCCGGTAAAGACCTCGTCAGTCATTTTAAACAAGATTCAGGCAAGATGATTAAGGCTCTCACAACCATCGGTAGTTTGGGAGGAATCGGACACAAACCAGATTCAGACATGGATGCGCAGGTTATCATCAACACAAATCCCGAATTTCAATTCAACTGGAATGACGCGGATTTTTTGGTGGCAATGATTGCAAATGTAATGGAGTCTTTTTATGATAATTACTTCCGCACTTCACTAACATCAAAAGAACGTACCGAATTACATAATTCTGCAATTGAGACTTTGAAAGAAAGATCCAGTATAGGTCTCAACGAAGATGAACAGGGTGCGATAGATACTATCTTTGCCAGTAGTTTCCGCAAGGAGTTAAGAAATTTAATTCAAGTTCATTTACAAAATTGTCCTGCAGAAGATCAAAGAAATATTTTTCAGAAAGCAGTCATCACGACTTTAAATGCTTTTCCTGATTGTGAAGATTTACTGTCTCCGCTTAATAATTTTTTCTCATTTATAAAAATTAATGCCGGAGATCTTCAACAAAAAGCATTCCCATTTTCACTGAAGAATTTTAATAAGGACATAATTTTGAAATGGTTAGTCCAGTTTTATCGCCATACTTTTCTAGATGATGCCGGCGCACGTCAGGTTTTATGGCGCTATGCGATCAGCAACAACATGTCTCCGGATACTGTTCCTGAAGAAAAACAAGTCGATTGTTATTTAAAAAGTTTGACACATAATTCTCAGTTGTCTCTGTTACTGAACGAGTTTTTTGAGCACCTCTCCAACAAGGTTGCTTATACTTCACGTGCAAATGTTACAGAAGCAATAAAAGTGCTGAGACAGCACTTCAGTACTGAAAGTTTTAAACTAGACGAAGGTTTGGAAAAACAGATTATGTCAAAGCAGGAAGTCGGCTACAGTAACAGAATGGTCAAGCTGATTGAAATTTTTTCGGACAGTCAGGCTAAGGACGTTGAAGCTGATATTGAATATCCATTACATCTCAAAATACAGCAGGCCACGGCTTATCTCACGAAAAAGTATCCGACCACAGAAATATATTTTTTCACCAATATTTTGCGTAAACAACGCAACGGTCATCATACCCCTTTTTTAGTTTCGCCTGAAGGTAGTATGGCTTATTCGTTGATGCTTAACGATTTTCTGCTAAATCCTGCTGCCATGATCTGCGGGATCACGCCGATGCCTTTTGACTTGCCTAAGAGTTTTAAAATTCTTTCTTCAATTGGTGTTTTTCCGGAAGAAGACTGGACCCTCAAACAAAATCTTGTTGCAGAATATGAATTAAAGGGGAAAGCAGTTGATCCTGAAAGCGAAGGGGAGAAAGAAAATATTGCGGCAGAAAAGAGTCCCATTCTGGAACAAGAAACAGAGTCATTTGTTCTTGGTAAACTCCCAAACTGGGGGGAAATTATCATCCCGCGTGAGATGTTCCTCGGACACGCACTGCCTATATTTTTACGTGAAAGTGAGAAAATCAGTCACCGTAATCTTCCTAAAGCATTACTAAACTGCTGGTGGCTGGAGATGATTGTCTGCATTGACAAGGAGAACGATTTACCAACAAGTCTCACCCGGCTCTTATGGAATCCTGAAGGTAGAAACTTTATCAAGGAACAGCGTAAAGGGCCGTTGATCGACGCGATCATAAAGATGGAAGAAGATTATCCCGCACTGCAGCTTGATCCGTGGTGGTTGAAATTTACTGAGATGTTGATCCGATTCGAAAGCTACGAACAGGAGGAAGAGGAAGAACCGGATTTTGAACTCAATACTCTTTCTGAGACTCAAAAGAATATTGTATTTTGCTTTTCGCAGCACATGCGTATTTCTGATGTTATTAATTTTGGAGATGAAGGAAGACCATTCTTTCAAGATGAGAATGCAAGCTGGCGCAGTAGAGCATTAGTTGATTTCTATAATATTTTCTTTTCTGTTCCTGAAGACCGGCGTGAACTGATTCGCTTTTCGGAGGGTCGTGACGATGCGGGTAACAAAGTGGAAAAAATGCTCAAGAAACTTTTTCTTGAGTCGATGACACGTGTAGAGAAAAAACTTTGCAAGATAGGACACACACGCGCGCTAACGAAAATATCGAACCAACTGGCACGCTTGAGCGAGAACGGTTTTGAAAAAGAAAAAACAACAGAATTTCTCAGCCCTTTGCTAGACGTTGTTAATCAACGTGTTTCCATAGAAGACCGAAAAGTTTTGGTAAAACTTAAAAATAAAGTTCCACTTAATAAAATTGAGCAAATGCAGGCCAAGATTGTCTATGAGGAATTACAAAAACTAAAAAGCGTGCAAGGAGACATTGTTGATTATTTTTCCCAGTTCAGCGTAAAAATGGAAGAAAGCTGGGTCCGGAAAACAATCACAAACGCGAAGGTGAAAATTGCCGGAAATACATTGGAAAATGTAATTTTTAAATTCCATTTCGAGCGAAATTTTGAAAGAAAACCCTTTCAGGTTCCTTTGCCTATTTCAAAGAGTTTGAGTATTCCGCGTTCCAGGATAAAGGTTGAATTTATCCGTAAAAGTGCTAAGTGGCAATTCAGCTCAATGTTGAGTAGCAAAGAAGCCGGAGGTTCCGATTTACTTTCTAATAAAGATAATTCAGCAGAAAAAGTAATGCCGATGTTCGAGGCAAACTTGGTAGAAGGGCTTGCCCGCTGTACTTTTAGTGGATATGTAGGTTTTGGTGGAAAACATCTTTCTACCTTTGAAAAACCTGCTGCACAAGTTCATAGTGATATTGCAATGAATCCTGTTTCAGGAGGAACATTATTTACCTTGGCTACTGAAATAAAAAAATTTTTTGACTCTTTTAACGTTTCATCGCGTGAATTAATGGCAGACATACATTACATCCGTGATATTTTCATGATCTGTCACGTTAACAAGCTTAATACTCTTTCACTTATTGTGCGTGATAATCTGGGTGAGCAATTTGTGATCAACTTTGATATACATAAAATTGCCATCAAGAAGGTACCGCCAACATTAAGAATTGGTGGAGACACAGCTCTTGCAGAATTTTTTATGCGGCTCAATAGTCAGCAGTGTAGACTTTTGTTCATGAGACATTTATCTGCCATAAAAATTCCTCTACGTACCTCAATTCTTCCTCGTCTGCATATTTGGGTCAACGGCGCAAATTACAAGTTACCTATTACAGCAAAATTTCAGCAGAATTACCTTAATGGTATTGCCAATACTCTCTGGCCTCATAATTCAATAGGTACACGTGAACATTTACAACCTTTTCATTTGAGCCAAACATTTGATCAAATCGGCAAAGCATCTATGCACGGCGAGTCAGAGCAGATTTAAAATTCAGAAATTAAATATGCAGTTAGAAAACAGTTCCTATTTGTCCACCTTCTACATATACTGATAATCAGCAGCACTGATTTACATCTATTTATAACCAAGCCACTGAGCTAAATATGGCAGCCAAAGAACATAAAGAAAATCCAAAAACTCCGAATGTCAATTTTATTAATTTTCAAGGACAACTGCGGGGAATAGTTAAAGATATTAAAGAGCATAATAAAAAAGAGGGGTTAAAAAAGTTTTTTGGTAGTAAAAATGAGAATCCGCATGTAGACGGAAGTATCTTGCTGAAGGATGCTCCGGACAATAAAGAAGTTGCAAAGTATGTTAAGCAGTTAGACAAAGAACCGACTAATGCCGAAACACGTTTACACCTGGTAAACGCAGTAATGGCAGCAAAAAAAGACCATGGTTTGAGTTCACAGCTAAACATGATGTTACAGGCTGCAATTCCAATTTATCTTGGTGACATCACACCGACGATTCTACAGATAGTAGTTCATTCCTACCGTTCTTACTTGGAGAGGCTGGGTAATATTCACAAACAAAACATGATGGCCATCAAGTCAACTGCACTGAAAAATGTGAATATGAGCATGATTGATGTCAATTCTGCAGATGCAGAAGATACTAATGTGAAAGACGGAGAGTCGGTACAAACTGAAATTCGAATTGCAGAATCGCTGGTTGAAAATTGTGAACCTGTAATTCAGAGTATACAAACAAAAATGAATTCTACCCTTTCTCATGAAGAAATTGAGGAATTAACTGCTGAGGGTAAAGCATCCAGTTCTTTTTTTGGCGGTAGTGCAGAAAAAGCAAATCCAAACAAGCAGAATATGATTATCGGCAAAGCAGTACAAGCAATTGAAATGCTTAAACAGATACCTTTATTACAGGGTGCCGGCCTAGACCTGGCAAAGCAATTGGGTCGTATTGACAATAAACTAACTTATCCGCTTGTGATGGAGGGCCGTATTCAAATGCAAATCTTAAAATATGAACTGCTGCGGATAGAAAGTGGTGACGCCACTTCCAGAGAAAACATGGCTAATGTTTATAATCTTGCGATAGTTGCTTATCGCAAAGCATTGAAACTTACTTCAAAAACAACTCCAAAAAAAGCTGATCTGCCTGTACTGACAGAGTTTGGGAATGTCACGCATTATGGATTTATTCATCGTGACCTGATGCGTTTCACCAAAGATGGTGTAGCAAATTTGGTTAGGTTAGGAAAAGAGACTGTGGATTCTGCTGTGACAATAGACGAAAGTTTTGTCCCTCTACAAAAACGTTTGGAAAGTTCCTTGAATCAGCTCATTCCAGATTCCTTAACTGAAATGAAAAAGTAAACTTCGCTTATTCAGACAATACTTTCCTGTGGATAATCTTCTGCAAAAACTCCATAAAAACTGGGATCATTTTCAACTGTCTACAACGGCAGATAATGTTAAAATTCCAACAGCATCAAGAAATCCTCTTACAGTAGTAGTTTGTGTGAGTGGTGGCAGTGACTCAGTTGCTCTCCTTCATTTGCTTCAGCGGCAAAGAACGCTGCTTAATCTGGAACTGCATATTCTGTATTTGAATCATCAGTTGAGGGAGGAAGCAAGTCAGGAACAGGATTTTGTACAATCTCTCGCCGATCTATATAAGATTCCTTTTCATCATAAAACTGCAAAACACCTTAAATCAGGACAGTCTGCTTTACAGGAATCAGCTCGTGAGTGGCGGATAGAAGAGTCACGAAAGCTGCTAAAACATCTCGGTGGTGGTCGTATTGCTACAGGACATCAGGCTGATGACCAGATAGAGACCTTATTACTGAAATGGCTGCGTGGAACACATATTTCCAATTTGCAAGGAATGCAATGGAAAAATGAATCATTTATCCGCCCACTGCTCAACTGCAGAAAAATTGAACTGAAGGAGTATTTAAAAACTAAACAGCTGAAATGGATGGAAGATACTTCCAACATGAGCACAGCATACATGCGTAATCGAGTACGCATTGAACTGATACCACTTTTGGATGAATTAACCCGGCATGGTCTGCATTCACGGATTAATGATTTGAGTGAACAAAGCAGACTTTTGCGTGATTTCTTGGACTCAGATTATGAGAACTGGCAACAAAGCCTCAAAAACACCGCTGACAACTCTCAGGATGTGCTGCCGGTAAAAGTTTTAGAGCAGGCCAACGATTTGCTTCAGCAGGAGATATTACATAATTTTATTACTGCACGTACTGGGAAGGCATTGAGTTATCGCAAACTCCAAAGTATTTTTATCCAATTACACACAGGCAGTAATCATTGGGAAATGCATCTTTCGCAGGAATGGAAAATCAGGAAATCAGGAAAAGAACTTTGCCTGCAGCAGAATCAGGTGCAATAATATTTTCTGTTGAAATAATTATTTTTTTATTGAGATGAATTCTGAGAATACTATTTTTTAAAATTTTAAATTAACAACGAGGGTTAAAAAATGCGAATCGGCATTGATATGGGTGGAACAAAAATTGAAGGAATCGCGCTTGCTGATTCAGGAGAAGAATTGCTGCGTATACGGATTAAGTCTCCGCGGCATGACTACGAAGCTACTGTTGAGGCGATTACAGGAGTCGTCCGCAGAATTGAAGCAGAAACAGATCAAAAGGGTACAGTCGGAATAGGTATCCCTGGTGCTATCTCACCGCAGACAGGACTTGTTAAAAACGCAAATTCCACTTGGATTATCGGCAGGCAGTTTGACGTTGATTTGGAAAGAGCAATGGCGCGGAAAATAAGACTCGCTAATGACGCAAACTGCCTTGCTGTTTCAGAAGCAGTTGATGGAGCAGGTGCTGGTGCCAAAGTAGTATTTGCCATCATTATAGGAACAGGCTGCGGTGGCGGAATTGCCATTGATCAGAAAGTGCATGGAGGACTCCATTCAATTGCCGGTGAGTGGGGACATATTTCTTTGGGCTGGATGAGGCCGGAAGAATATCCTGGCGTAGATTGTTATTGCGGACAGAGAGGCTGCCTTGAAACATTTATTTCCGGAACAGGTTTTGAAAATGAATATGAGAAACAAACCGGAGTTCACAAAAGCGGCCGCGAAATCGCTCAACTACTGGAGCAGAATGATGCAGACGCGGAAAAAGTTACCCAGATTTATGAAAACCGCTTAGCGCGTGCCATAGCAACAGCGGTAAACATCATTGATCCGGATGTGCTGGTACTTGGCGGAGGAATGTCAAATCTTGCCCGGCTTTATAAAAACCTCCCGGCTTTAGTTCAAAAATGGACTTTCGGTGGTGAATTTACAACTCCCATTAGACCTGCAAAACATGGTGATTCTAGTGGAGTACGTGGGGCAGCCTGGCTTTGGTGATTAACTTGTGCGTGATTTTTCCACTAAAAACGTAAATCCGATCACTTCATAAGTCAGAGTTAATGGTAGAAATATCCAACCTGCAAAAGGAATAAAAGTCAGAATTGCAGCCAGCCAGCCGATACGAATAGGCAACCAGCGCCAGCTCTTCCGAAGTTCAGCTGCTTCTTCGGGATTTGTCAAACTCTCCAGATAAACAACAATGCTCTGCCGTCCCAATAGGTGAGCTTCCAGTAGAAAAACAAGAAGCAGCCCTGCAATCGGAATCAAACCGACAAAGAGCAACAAAAACGGGGAAAAGCAGGCTTTCAGGGCTTCTTTCAAAATATACTTCAACTCTGCCAACCAGGCTTTTAAGCTAAACGCTGTTTCATCAATTTGCCTGAAATTTTTAATAATCCGGTTTACAATACTTTGATGCCAGAAACTCATCAGTTCTACTGAGATACGTAGTGCTGCCAAAGAAATTACCGCTGCAACTGTAAGTTGGATGCTCCACAAAACAACTGTTCCTACTGCAGCCCAAAATCCTTCCCCTCCCCCAAAAAGCCAGTCAATAAATGGACTTAGTACCTGAAAATAAAACAATCCGTTCAGGATAATTGTAGCGGCCAAAAAAATGAGATAGTTTAAAAACAACCCTCTTAATACTAATCCTCGAAGACCTTCAATCTCAGAAAATGCCTGTTGCCCAGCACGAAACACCGTTAAAGCATGAGTTTCCTGCAGTTTTACTTTAGTCTGTCCTTCAGGTTCGTTCACAAATTATCTCAGTATGCAGCAACGTGATTTAAATAAAACCGTTTAAATAAATCATGACAGTATTTGAAATAGTTCGATAATACTTAAAAGTCTAGAACAGCTCAAACTTAAAATTCACTGCTGAGATGATTGAGCGATGATAATCGTTTTAAAAATTTATCAATAATCGTCTATTTTTACAGCTCCACGGTTTAAATATTTATGTTTCAGCTCTTTTTATGGAACCATTATCTTTGAGTTTTTTGAAATCACAATTACTGAGACAAAAAGCACTTTAATTGCATGATTCAGTTAAATGAATATCACGAAAATATACTTCCCCTTAATTACTGTGCCGGCTTTACATAAAATAACAGTTATTTCAGCATTTTTCATGTTTACCGCAATTCACGCAGGCGCGGAAGAACTATGGCGTTTACGCTATTCAGTACCTACTTCGAGTGAAAGCGAAATCACACGTGGTTCAAGCAAAATCTCTGAAAAACTAAATACTTCTGGACACAGTGGGAATCTGGTATTTGCTAATGGAATCGGTTTCGGTTACAGTACTGTGCGTACAAACGGAAGTCTGGAAGGAATTGACTATAAATTCAAGAATCACAGCCTTGATCTTGCTTATACAATTGGTGACGATCTTAGCTTTACTCTTGGCGCAGGACGATTAGTGTACGGTCGTGGAGAGCAGAGCCTGAATGGAACTAGTTATGTGACAGAAAGCAGCAGCGGTGAGGCCTTGTTTATGAACTTTGGCATACCATTTATTGGAGTTGAGTTATTATTGGGATACCGCCAAAATAACATTGAATATAAACTTTTTCAAAACCGTATTGCAGGAAAGTCAGTAATACTGGAGGATTCAGTAATATTACTCTCAAGTCAGCTTAATGCCGGTTTAGGATTCCTATTTTGATTATTTTGCTACTCAACAACTAGCAGAAAGGTTTTCCGCAAACATAAAATGACTTAGAACTTTCAGCTAAGATTATTGAGGATTGATAAAAACTTGATGTCTACTGCTATAACTCTAAAATCAAGTCATTTGATACATGTACGGAATAATTCTTTTTTTAATCACATATGTCTGATTTTAATCGATATTTTATGTTGCGGGCCCTGCAACTTGGTAAACAGGCACAAAATAAAACCGGAGATAATCCCTGGGTTGGTTGTGTGATTGTGAATGACGGGCAAATACTGGGAGAAGGTTATACACATGCTGTTGGAGGTCCGCACGCGGAGGCTGATGCGATTCAGCATGCGGAAGCTCAGGGACATTCTCTGGCCGGTTCAACACTTTACTGTACTGTAGAACCCTGTTCTTTCAGCGGTAGAACTCCGTCATGTGCCAAAACTATAGTTGAAAAGAAAATTTCACATGTCGTACTGGCAATTAGAGATCCGCATCCTCAAGTGAATGGTGAAGGAATACGGATCCTCAAAGCAGGAGGAATCAGGGTAACAGAAGGAATCGAAGAATTAGCGGTCCGTCGCTCGCTCGAAAGCTGGTTGAAAGTATACGAATGAATAAAAACCGAGAATATCCTGAGCGTCCTTTTGTTGGAGTAGGTGTAGTAGTTTTACGCAGAGATGAGGTGTTACTGGTTCAGCGGGGTAAAGCTCCCAACAAAGGTCAATGGAGCATACCAGGTGGGAAACCGCTGCTTGGCGAAACTGTTATGGAGGCCGTTCACAGGGAGTTGCTCGAAGAAACCGGTGTCAAAATTGAACAACTTGCTTTACTTGATGTGGTTGATGTTATAGTGCCGGATGGAATTGGTAAAATACAGTACCACTACACACTTGTGGATTATCAGGCAAAATGGCTTTCTGGAGAGTGCCGATCAGGTGATGACGCGGATGCTGTAAAGTGGTTCACCTTTGAGGAACTGAACTCACTAGGATTACTTGAAATAACCAGAAAAGTTATCCTCAAAGCATTCCGTAATTCAGTAACGTAATAAGTTTACAGTTTAACTAATTTTCCGCCCTCAGGAAGTTCCAACTTGGTCACTCACTTAAAAGTTCAGTTGTGTTATTTATTACGTTTCCTGAATCCTTCATCTTCCCAGGTAAGAAAACGTTTTCCTATTACATCACCAGTATCTTGAACAGAGATGAACGCGTCCGGATCGGTATTAAATAAATATTCTTTGAGACGCCCCAGTTCCAAAAGGTTTATAACTGTATAAATAACTCGTTTTTCCTCCTTTGCGTGGCCTCCTGAGGCATGAAAATAAGTGAAACCGCGGTCGAGCTTTTTTAACACGTTTTCCGCAACTTCTTCCGGCTTACTAGAAATGATGAAAATTGATTTCCGCTGAGAGAAACCGATCTGTCCTTTTTGCATACTCCAACTGAAAACATACATAAATACACCGGTAAAGAGTGCAGTTTCAAGGTCATAAAGATAGGCATTGCTGGAAATAATCACGAAGTTGACCATATTAAATACTGTACCAATAGGAATTGCCAGACGTTTTTTAATCACAGTTCCGATGATATCAAGACCTCCTACAGAACCTCCTAGATTCAGATAAAAACCTGTAGTAAAACCGGCAATAACTCCTCCAAATATTGCTGAAAGCATGGGGTCACTGATAGAGATCAGTATCCCCTCTGTCATTCCTAGACTTATTGTGTAAAAACTAATTCCTATCAATGAAGTCATGATGAATTTCAACGAAAATTCACGGTAACCAATGATAAATATAGGAATATTCATCAAGGCATACAGCAAACTGAAAGGGATAAATTCTTTAATGGAATCATAAAACAACAAACCTAAACCAGTTAATCCTCCTGCAAAAAAATGGTGAGGAAGCAGAATTCCATTAACCACACTGCTGAAAGTAAAACAGCCTAATGCAAGTGCTGCTAGCATCCGCCAATACTTCCAGGTAAATAATGCCTGTTTAAATTCTTTGAAATCTACCTTAAATTGATTCATAAATTTTCCAACTGATTTAGCTGATAAAAAAGCAAAAAAAAACGGGATGACCGCTTGTGCAGACATCCCGTCAGGATAATGTTTATTCTAAAATGAATTATGCAGCAGTTGACACACTTACCGCACAAGGACCTTTTTGTCCTTCTCCAACTTCGAATTCAACGTTTTCGCCTTCTCTGAGATATCCCCCGCGGACCTCAGAATGGTGAACGAATAAATCTTTTCCGGTTTCTTGCTCAATGAATCCGTAACCTTTACGTTCGTTAAACCATTTTACTTTGCCTGTTGCCATTGTGACCTTATATATTAATTAACAAATCTCTTCTACATGAAGAGGTAATCCTTGTATTCTGACAGGAAAAAAGATAAAAGCAAGAAAAAAAACACTTTTTTTAAAGAAATATTCTACCTGCTCTTAAGCTGGCACATTTTCTGAAACAATATCATCTTCCAACGTTTCAACGAGACCCGCATAAATTCCGTTTTGTCCCATCAAGTCAACGTGTGATCCGCGTTCCACAATTTTCCCTGCATCCATCACAAAGATCAAATCTGAATTACGGATAGTACTCAGTCTATGTGCGATGGCAATCACAGTTTTATCATGAAAGATACGCTCAATGGCTTTCTGTATCAGATTTTCTGTCACAGAATCGACTGAACTGGTAGCTTCATCCAAGACAATCAAATCACTTTCTCCGGCCAGAGCCCGGGCAAAAACGATTAAACGACCCTCGCCCTCAGAAAGATTTTTTCCACCTTCAAGCAATTTTGACTCATACTGCTGCGGCATATCTTCAATAAATTCATTTGCATAAACATATTCCGCAGCTTGTTTAATTTTCTCTGCAGAAATTTCCGCTCGGTTCAACGCTATATTGAAAGCGATACTTTCCTCGAATAGGTAGGATTCCTGCTGCATCAAGGCAATCATCTTCAGTAAATGACCCCTTGAAATTGAACTCAGTTCCACACCGTTAATTTTTATTGATCCTTGATAACGAGTGTAGGTTCTGGTCAAAATTCGGACTATGGTTGATTTTCCAGAACCAGTCGCTCCGACGATTGCAACTCTGTCACCTTTGCAAACTGTAAAAGAAATGCCCTGCAAAACCCACGGATCATCTTCGGTGTAACGGAAATGAACATTTTCAAAAATCAATTCTTCAAAATCCTGAAAACGTTTCTCCCGTTCTTCAGTTGTGTATTTTGCTGAATTCAGTTCTGCATCTTGCTCTTCCGGAATTTCACGAAACATTTTATCTATATTTTCGAGTGATGAAAGTGAACGCTGGAAAACTGATATTTGTTGAGTAAATTCGCGTATCGGCACAAAAATCCGATTCAGTGTGTTGATGAAACCAACCAAGAGTCCGATTGAAACTATCCCTGCCAAAATTTGCTGTGAACCATACCAAATCATTAATCCCAGTGCGATTGAAGTTATACCTTCAATTACAGAATATAAAGCCGCGTCATAAAAGTTAGAATGAGTCTGAGCTTTAAAAAAATGTTTTGTTTTTTCTTCAAAATTCTTTTGTACTTTTGCCTCAGACGCATACAACTGAATTGTTTTTACTCCATTCAGACATTCCTGTAAATAGCCTGTAGATTCTGCAAGTGCCTCGCGGGTAAGATTGTAATAATGCCTTAAACGTGTCCTTAAAAAGTTACTGACAAAATATATCGGTGGCAGGATCAGCAACACAACAAGTGTGAGCTTCCAACTCAGTGTTATCAGTAAAACAAGCAGAGCAATTGTTTTCAGGAAATCTGTAAAAATAGAAAGCACGCCTATGGCCAGCGAATCGTTGAGTGCTTCCATGTCAGAAGTGAGGCGTGTCAAGACTACACCAATCGGCCGCTGATCAAAGAATGAACGTGGCATTGAGAGGATGTGCGCATAGAGATCGCTCCGCATTGCGCTAATGGCTAACTGTCCGATCTTTTGGAGGGTAAAAGTATAAATCGAATCTGAAAAATAACCAACTGCAACTGTTAACGCCATTATAGTCGCCATCTGAAACAATCCGTCCAGATCTCCAGGGATAACATGATCATCAATAATTCTGATGATCAACCAGGGCAGTAGTAAGGTTGCTCCAACTGAAAAAGGAACTGTGGCTAATCCTAGAGCCAAACTTTTCCAGTGTGGACGTACGTAAACGAGAAAGCGCTGAAATAATTCCCAGTCGTTGACTTCTTTGTTCAAAGTTAAAACAGATTCAAGGTTTGAGTTTAAACAGATTCAAGGTTCGAGCAATGACAGTATCGACCCGTATTACATGAGTTGTCTGACAGAAGCTAACTGAACACATGTTACAAAGACCTGCATTGCCTGATCTAAATCCTCCACACTTGGAAAAGTTGGAGCCAGCCTGATGTTCTCGTCTTCAGGATCCTGACCGTAGGGGAATGTAGCACCTGCCGGAGTTAGCTTCACACCGGCTTCTGTAGAGAGGCGAATTATTTCCTTTGCCAGTCCTGGATTAGAGTCAAACGAAACAAAATAGCCACCTTCTGGTTTACACCAGCTTCCCATAGCTTTCCCGGCGAGTCCGCTTTCAAGATGTTTTTGTACCATCTCAAATTTGGGTCTTAATATTTCTGCGTGTTTTTGCATGTGTAAGCGCACATCGTCAATATTTTTAAGAAAGAGAAGATGTCGCTGTTGATTGAGTTTATTTGGACCAATGCTCATCACAGCAAGTCGTTTACGAAAATGCTCCAAATTTTTTCCGGATGCACCTAAAAATGAAATTCCACCACCTGCAATTGTTATCTTTGAAGTGGATGCGGTTAAAATCAAATTATCTTCGGTTCCATATCTCCGGCAGTAATCCATCACATTTGCTAATTCCTGAGGATTTTCCTGCAGGTCATGCACTCCGTATGCATTGTCCCACATCACCCGAAAATTCGGACCCGCGATTTTTCCAAGTGCGGCAATCCGCTCTACTACTTTGTCTGCATAAACACAGCCGGTAGGATTGGAGTATTTTGGCACACACCACATACCTTTTATTTGAGGATCATTGCTCAGCAATTCCTCAACTTTGTCCATGTCCGGCCCATCAGCGAGCATGTTCACATTTATCAAGCGGATACCTAGTTCCTCGCAGATGGTAAAATGGCGATCGTAACCTGGAACAATTGCTAGAAATTTTACTTCACTTTCTTTTGCCCACGCAGTTTCTGCTCCCTGCGAACCGTGGTAATATGCGTGCAGCATATAAAGATACATTAGTGACAAACTGCTGTGATCGCCACAAATCACTTCTGAATACGGCAGCCCAAGCATTTCACCGCCAAGTTTTCGGGCTGACGGAATTCCATCAAGTCCACCGTAATTTCTGAGGTCAGTTCCGTTCTCCAAAATCATTTTATTTTTAGGCAGACCCTCCAAAGCGTCTGACAGATCAAGCTGAGCATTTCCGGGTTTACCTCTCGTAAGATCCAGCTTCAAATCTGCATCCTTAAATTGTTGATATTTGGCAGCTATTTTTTCTTCCCAGGACTGCAGTTCTGCCTGGCTGGCGTTTTCAAGATTCATCATGTTTTTTTCATCAGGTTAAATTTCAGCCTTTTATTATCTGACTCAGCTCTCCAAGTGTCAAACCTGAATCTGCTGTAGTTTCAAGTCATATACTTTTAGTGATATTTTACTCAGCTTTACTTGACCATTCGCTGATTTGTCTGCACAAAGGGCCGCCTTCGCCCAGAAAATCATGAATAATATCGAAATGATTTTTACGCTGAATTGAAATATATTTAGCGGGAACTCCTTGTTTTTGCAGAAAAGCGCAGTAGTCCTGCGATTGACGATGAAACTCCCGTGATTCATCTGCACCAACCGCAAGTAAAACAGGCGGTGCAGATGTAGGTTTTAGCAGGAGAGGACTGTTAAGTAGGACAAGTTCAGGGCTGAGCTGCAGTTTTGGCTGAAGCCAGGAAAACTGGAACGGTCCCAGGTCGAACAGCCCGCTGATGGGAAGCATGCCTTTGATAATATCCGCATCAAGTCCATATTCTTTTTCCCATTTTGTACTAAGTAACATCCCAGTCAAATGCCCTCCGGCAGAATGTCCGGAAACAGTAATCCGCTCCGGATTCCCACCAAAGCTCTCTGCATTGCGGTAAGTCCAGGCTACAGCGGCACGTGTCTGTCGAACAATTTCAGCAAGTGTGACTTTCGGACAAAGTGCGTAGTTGACGAGTACGGCTGTAATTCCATTTCGTACCAGTCCTTCTGCGACAAAAGAAAATTCACTGCTGGACAGAGAGTGCCAGTAACCGCCGTGGAAAAAAATATGTATTGGACTGGAGGGATTTTCAGCAGAAAAAATATCAAGAGTTTCCTCTGCAGTAGGACCATATGCAACTCCGGGTAGGTTTGCATATTCTCCGGACACCCTTGCACTTTCAGATAAATAGCTTTGAATAAGTTCGTCGGTATTCTCCACACTGAAACGCGGATTGTATTCCTGATCGATTTCCTGTTGAGTGCTAAAAGTGTGGTAAAGCATTTTTGTGTCTATCTGCAGATGTTATGATCTGTCTTATTTTTCTAATTAAAAGCTGATACTTGTGCTGATTTAATAAAAAATGTTAAAACTATCTGATTAGGACTGAGTCACTTAAAGTTTTTCCACTTCACGTTTTATATATAAAGGATTCACCGGTGCATCCGGATCAAAGGCGGAAAAGAGCATTTTTTTTGCTCCAAGACGATCTAAAAGCAGGGCATCGGCAACAGGATAATCCAAAGGCAGATGTACCAATTTTTCAAAGAGCGTTTCCGGTTTCCGTCTTTCAGGACTTACCCGATAAAGGACGACCGGCACGTTTTCATTGCTTTCAATAAATTTTTCAAGACTGGTCAATTGAATTTGCGTCTGTGCAACAGGTTGATCTTCTACAATGCGGAATTTTGCGTGAAAAACCTCTCTTCTGGTGCAGTTCAACAGAACATGGAAATCATTCTTCAACTGCGAGATTTGTCCTGCGAGCAATTCAAGTGAAGTAACTGGAACAATTGGTTTGTTGTTAACCTGAGCTAAAGTTTTAATAACAGCCATACCGATCCGGACACCTGTATAAGAACCAGGACCGCAGTTGATTACATAAGTATCGACTTCTGCTAATGTTAGCTCTGTGTTTTTCAACAGTTCATCAAGAACTTCAAAAATAATTTTTGAATTCCTGCGTTTGCACAAGGTGTAATAATTTGCCAGAGGCACCCCGTTACGAGTTAGGCACAGCCCCAAATGCTCAAAAGAAGTGTCCACAGAAAGCCGAATCATGTTCCTGACCTGCTCAAAGAGTTTACAGTTTTATGTAGAGATGAATTCTCTTGTTCCAAAGTCTTAAAAAGTATGTCAAAATCACCAGATTCACTTTCCAAACTGAGCAGCCTTTGATGTTCAGAAACGGTTTCGAAACCAAGGTTGAGTACAGGTTCGTCACTCAGATAATTTAAAAGAAATTGCGGCCACTCCACCAAAGTGACTCCTTCATCGGTTATCAGATCTTCACGGTCAAAATCATCGAGTTCTTCCGGAGCATTCAGGCGGTAAAGGTCAACATGAAAAACAGGCCAATCGCCTGGATAAATGTTGACCAAAGTATAAGTTGGAGAAGTGACTATTTCAGGGAGCACTCCCAGACCGGCACAAAGACTTTTTGCAAAGGTGGTTTTTCCAGCACCCATACTGCCCCAAAATAAAAGTATTGCTCCAGGAAATAAATTAGTTGCCAATTTTCGGGCGACTGCATCTGTATTTTCCAACGAAGATAAGTCAAGTATTAGTTTACGCATCAAACTGTCATGAAATCGAGGGTGCTTTTAAAATGTGATAATGTAGGCTACTCCACCAGTTCAGCTTCCGGAAATTCTGTTGAAGAAAAATGGGATATCCTGAAACTGAGTTTGGAATTACGCGCTGGAGATAGAGCCTCTTTCCATTTTCAAAATGAGGTGCAGAAACAAGTATTGTGGCGTTTATTTCTGCAAAAGTTCAAGCCCAAAACTGGTTCTTTCATCATCTCAGCAAAGACTCACATTCATTCTGATGACTGTTTGTGGAGTGGTACAGACAAGAAAGCGTCACTGTTGGAAAACATGAATTCCAAACTTTTTGTAAAACGACCCTGGTTCGGAGGACAGCGCAAGAATCTTGAAACACTGATGGATCGTTTAGCTTTGAACGGTAGAATTCCGTACCTCCCTGTTGGAGAAATATCAGATGAGCAGGCTGCAAGATTTTGCGTCTTGATGCTGGTTTCTGCAAAGACAAACGTGGTTTTGATTGACCGCCTCTTTTCACAGCTAGACCAAGTCAGTTTGCCTTTTGTGCAGGAATGGTTGGGAAGCTATGCAGGAATTATAATCCTCTTCGGAGAACATCCTGAATATTTCAATGCAGTCAAAACTCTTCAGACTGAACAACAGCTAAAAAGTAAAACTGAGTTTAATTCCGTTATCAGTTTTTCTGTAGATGGACAGGCAAAATATTTGTAGCAGAACGTTTAAAAGCTAATAATTTGTAAAACTTAAAGCAGGCAGACCATGCCGAATTTTCGCGTTTTATTTAACAATAGTTTATCAATTCATTCCAAGTCTTAAGAAATGCAGTTCAGTAAAGGTTTTATCCGTCAGGTTGTGGAAGCCACAAACCTTGTAGACTTGATTTCTGAGCATGGAATCACGCTCAAACGTGCCGGAACAAACTACAAAGGCCTTTGTCCTTTTCATGCAGAAAAAACGCCCTCATTTAATGTTAATCCTTTGCGTGGTTTTTTTCATTGTTTTGGCTGTAGCACCAGCGGTGATGCAATAAAATTTCTTACTCAATACGACCGTCTTTCTTTCAGTGAAGCTGTTGAAGAACTCGCGAAGCGTGCCAGTATCCCTCTCGAAATTATTTCCGGAAGTTCCAGACATACTAATCCTGATGAAGACAGAGGCCTGCTTTGCCTCAGAGAAGCAGTAACTTTTTACCGTGAAAATCTAGCTACACAGGAAGGTGTATCCGCAATCGAATATCTAAGGCAGCGAACGGTTCCGGAAAACATGCAGGAGCATTTTCAACTCGGAGTTTCACCTGACGAATGGCAGGGTGCGTTGAATCGTCTCCAGCAAAATCAAATAACTGTTCCGGATCTGTTACGTACCGGATTAATCAAGGTCAGTGAAAAATCCGGAAGACATTATGATTCTTTCCGTGGACGCTTGATGTTCCCTATCAGAGATACCCGAGGACGCTGCATAGGCTTTGGCGCACGTTCCATGAAGTCCGAAGATAAACCCAAATACCTCAACAGTCCGGAAACTTCATACTACCAGAAAAGCCAGGTGCTTTACGGACTTTACGAAGGTCTCAGTTCGATCCGTAAACTGCGCCGCTTAATTTTTGTTGAGGGATATCTGGATGTAATCCGTCTACATGAAAATGGTTTTGAAGATGCAGTTGCTCCCTGCGGAACTGCATTGACTCCAGAGCATTTGAAAATTGTCCGACGTTACGCGGATACGGTGATTCTACTTTTTGACGGAGACACTGCCGGAAAAAACGCAGCCTTAAAGCATGCGAACCTTCTGCTACCGCATGCTTTGGAATCCTTTATCGTTACTCTTCCTGAAGGGGATGATCCAGATACTTTTTTGTTGAAACATGGAAAAGCAGGTTTTGATGAATTACTGGAACAAAAAGTTCCTGCATTGGATTATCTGGTGCAGCAGACAATCAAAAAATATCCGGACAGTATTCAGGGCAGAATGCAGGGTCTCGAAGAACTGCTACCCGCTTTAGATGGAATAAATGATCCAAAACGCCGACAACTATCTTTGCTGGCAATTGGTGAAAGAATGAAAATTCCTGCTGAAATTCTGTCCAGGGAATTAAAAAGAAAAACAAACAAAAACTTGTCTAATGAAGACAACATTGCTACTCTTAAGCGTTTACCAACTGATGCTAAAATTTCACAGGATGAACAATGGCTGTTACAGTCTTTGTTGCGTAAAGGAGAATTGTGGCCACTTGTCAGGGAGCATCTACATCCGCGAGAGTTCCAGACTCCGCATTTTCACCAACTTTATGCAAAACTGTTGCAGTTACCTGATGCAGTTTTTCAAACTTTCGATCCACTTAAACTAGAACACTCTGATCCTGAATTATTTCAGTCTGTCATGTTATTGCTGACAGAAGAAATTCCGAGTCACGACTTTGGTTTATCACTGAGACGCATAAAAGAACGTAACCTGGACAACAACTTCCAGCAATGGTTGCTGAACAGTACTAGCAATGAGGATCGAGCACAAGCGGGTTTAAAAAGAAGAAAAGAAGAAGAGAAATTAAAGAACATAAAACAAATTTTTGACAACATTTTGACTCTTTAACTTCAGCAAAAGCTATATGAGCAAAGCAAATAAAAGTGAAACCGTCCTTTCTCCATTAGAAGAAAAACTTGTCAAAGAGTTAGTCACAGAAGGACGCGAAAAAGGATTCGTTACAATAGACGAAATCAATGAAAATCTTGGAGATGAAACTCCATCACCAGAACAATTGGAAAAAATATTTGATATTTTTTCTGAAATGGATATTGAAGTTGTTGATTCCGAGAAAAAGACAGAACTCGGTGAGGATAATACAGATTCTCGTCCGGAAACTAATTTAGATGAAAGCGGACTGGATCTTGATCCTGGAGTTGACAATTCCACAGATGATCCTGTACGGATGTATTTACGTGAGATGGGCAGTATCCAGTTGCTGACTCGTGACGGTGAAGTTGAAGTTGCTAAAAAAATTGAAAGCGGCAACCTCGAGTTAATTGAAATATTCTCTGATTCAAATCTGATTTTACTGTACCTGCAAAATCTTGCCAGAAATCTTAAAAATCAAAAAATAAAAGCCCGGCATGTTGTTTCCGGATTGGATGAAGATGATAATGTTATTGAAGACGAAGATAAAGCAACCAATCAGGTAATTGCTCAACTTGATGAAGTGTGGAAACACTATGCAACAGTGAGGAAGATCCGTGATCTTGAGACAGGCAGAAAGTTAAAACCCGCAGAGGTGAAGCGTCTGGAAAAAAACGAAACTATCTATAAAGATGCTATCCGTAACATAAATTTTAACTCCCGCCAAATTGAGTTGATGTGTGATGAGTTGTTCAATCATAAGGATAAAATCGACCTGACTTTCCGTAAAATGGATGCCAACACAAAAAATTTGAACATGTCTGCAGAAGAAATCGATGAAATGTTCAAAAATCTGCGGGCCGCCTCGAATAAAAAAGAGAAAGAAAAAATAAATAAAGAAATTGCGGCTAAGACCGGTCACCGCTCGAGCATCGCGAACCGCTATTACGAAAAGATAGAACTGAACCGTAAAAGCATTTCGACCATGATCGATTGGACTACACTCTCTCTGGAAGAATTCAAAAGCGAAGTTAAAAATCTTAAACATGTTGAACGCAGAGTTAAGTCTGCAAAGAGTCAGCTTGTAGAGGCGAATTTACGTTTAGTGATCAGTATTGCGAAAAAATACACAAACCGCGGATTACAATTTCTGGATCTGATTCAGGAAGGCAATATTGGCTTGATGAAAGCAGTAGACAAGTTTGAATATCGTCGTGGTTACAAATTTTCAACTTATGCAACATGGTGGATCCGTCAGTCGATTACACGTGCAATTGCGGATCAGGCGCGGACTATACGTATACCTGTGCATATGATTGAAACGATCAATAAACTTTCCAGAATTTCCAGAGCAAAGGTTCAGGAACTAGGACGTGAACCGACCGCCGATGAGTTGTCCGAAGATCTGGGAATGCCGCTTTACAAAGTACGCAAGGTGTTGAAAATCGCCAAGGAACCAATATCTCTTGACACACCGATTGGTGACGATGAAGATTCGCAGCTTAAGGATTTTATTGCGGACGAACACGCAACCGATCCAGTAGAAGCAACCGTTTCTTCAAACATGGGTGAAAAAACAAGGGACGCCTTGAAAACTCTCACAAAACGTGAAGAAAATGTATTACGTCTCCGCTTTGGTATTGACTCTGCAAAGGATCATACTCTGGAGGAAGTTGGTCAGGATTTTGAGGTAACACGGGAACGTATTCGTCAGATTGAAGCAAAAGCACTTAGAAAATTACGACACCCTACTCGTTCAAAATTACTCAAATCATTCTACGAATAAAGTATAAATCCGGTTTGAGCTTCAAGTACAGGCAGATGATTTCCTGTACTTACTGCTTTAACCTCGAACCATGAAACTGGTCTTGCCTGTATGAGGTTTCTCCGGAATTTGTTTGTTCTGCTGATCTTCAGCATCTTGACTGCTGTCAGCGCACCGGCACAAACGACCGAGCCTTCCAGTCCTGTCTTAATTAAAAATGTTGAGTTGCTGCGCCGTGGCAAGCAAATTAGCGTACGTCTACTCACCAGCAAAGCTCCCGATTACGAAATAACTGAGAACCTTTCCGCTCGAACTCTGGTCTTAAAGTTCAAAAACGCACGGGCTGATTTTGCAGACGGGCGTCTGGAGCGTCTTTTTAACGACTCGCAACTGGCAGGAATCCGTTTTTCAGCAATTGACGGTGACAGTTGGGCACAGTTCAAATTACTGCAAAAAGATTTAAGTTATTCCATCAGTTCTCTTGGAAAGCAGCCTGGACTGCAAATTGATTTCCGCCCCACATTCCAACTTCAACCTTTACCTGATCCTCCAGAAGACGCTGTGTATGAGCTTGCCGCAGTTGATTTTGACACCGGCAACGCAAATTTCACCCGTTTAACTTTCAGTTTCAGCAAACCGACCCGAATGTCAACAGCGGGAGCTGTTCCTGAAGATAAACAACCGCCACGGATTTTTTTACTGGAAGACAGCCAACAGACTCGCCTAACAATCCGACTGCCTAATACTTTAGCTAAAAAAGAGCTGGAAAAACTTAAATATGCAGGATCCCGTTTAGAACTGGCAGGAATCACTTCAAGTGTAAACCAAACCTTTATTGAATTAAAACTAAAAGCAACCGAAGTTAGTGTGGAGCGGCATTTTGTGTCAAGTCCACTGCAATGGAAGCTAGACATTCACGGAACTCCATACAAGAAAAATACTGCCAATGTAGTAACAGAAGGTGAAAAACTGAGCCCGGAAGAAATAGCGCTGCTTAAAGCTGAAAAAAGAGCACGCCGGATTAGAAGTTCTAAAATCAATCCCATTCTTCAACTTGGTGAAAACGCTTTTCGTACTAGAAATTATGATGTAGCAGTTAAACATTTTAGGGAAGCTTATGCTCTTGGCAAGTCTCACACTCAGGAAGAGTTTGGTGATCCGCTTCATCCTTTAGCAGCCAGAGCGCTTTTCCGCATCGGAGACACGATCTACACCATGCTTGAGCGCCGCATCGGTGATAATTATCACGAGGCAGTTGACGCTTACAAAACAGCAATCCGCATCACACAGGACGCAGATAAGCTTGCCCAGGAGGATGGTGAACAGTTTGCGACAACTTCCCTTTTGCCTCACGCGAATTTCCGGATCGGACGGGCTTATCAAAAGATGAATTTTCAGCATGAGGCTGCTGTTTACTATAAAATTTTGCAAGAACGTTTTCCAAATTCAATACAGGCCAACGATGCAAATTTTTGGCAGGGCATGAGCCGGATTGAGCAAAGACAATGGGAAAACAGCATCACAAATTTTAAAGAATACTTACGTTCCACGCCTCAACCAAAATATTTTGCAGTTACACATTATAAGATGGCACAAGCCTATTATCAGCTTGAGCGTTACATCACTGCGAGGGAATTTTTTGACATTGCACGTAATGCGGACAAGGAATATGTCAAAGATGACCCTACCCTGTTATTTCACATGGGGGAGACTTATTATGAAAATGCGGATTATGTGACCGCACGTGAAATTTTCAGGATCCTCTTGCAAAGGTATCCAAAAGCGGATTTTTCAAAATTGGTAGCGCTTCGTTTAGGTGATTTTCTGCGTGACGAAGGCAAAGAAGACGAAGCAATTCAGGCTTACAAAAAGGCCATCAGCAGTTACACCAGAGAGATTGCTTTGCTGGGCAAATTACGCATAGCGAATATACAGGCAAAACGTCCGCATACTGATGAGTACCTTGAAGCAATCAAGGTTTATGATGAAATACCCAGACTCTATCCTGATACTCCACAGGCAGAAGAAGCAATGCTCAGGAAAGGTTTGACACTTACACTTTATGGTTCATACTCGCGTGCCATAAAATCTCTGGAAACTTTCATGGAGAAGTATCCTCAAAATGTATATGTACGCAGAAATGTAATTCAGGAAAACATTGACGAAAATCTTAAAGGACTGATCGACCGCTATTTTCGTGAAGATGATACGCTTGCTCTGGTAACTGCTTATAGTGATTATAAAGATAAATATCTTTTCAATTTCCGCTTTGACACAACACTTTTTCAAACTGCGGTAGCTCACCGTAAACTAAGATTTTTGGATGAGGCACTAGATATTTTACGCTTTCTTGAAACACGTTCAGGAGGAACAGTCAGTGAATTGGTGCAACTTGAAAAAGCACAGACGCTGCTTGAAAAAGGAGATCTTACAGAAGCAAGAAACACTGTAGCCAAATTTCTAAAAGAGTATCCGGAAAGTCCTTATGACGCAGAGGCACGACAACTACTGGCACGTATTTACAGACAGCAAAAATCTTACCCAAGAGCATTACTTGTTTACCAACAAACCCTACAGAAATATGATCAAAACAAGCAACCACTGTTAGCGGAAATAGTTCCGGAACTCTATTATGATTTAGCTGAATTACAGGAGGAAACCGGAAATTTTGTTGAAGCAGGGGAAGCTTTTCAGGATGCAATTTCAAGTTACAATCATCCACTTGATCATCAGGACACTCCTGAATATATTATCAAAAGCCATTTCCTGACTGCAGATATGCACAACAAAGCACTAAATGATGAGACTGCGATTAAGAGCTATCAACAGGCAATTTCACTTTATGCCGACAAAACGAACAAAGAAATAATTGAACGCGTTTTTTGGGCACGTTATCAAATCGGAGCTATTTACACACGGCAGGATGAAGACCAGCTCGCTTTAAAAGTTTTCAAACAACTGATGGATGAAAAGGCAGGTGAAGGTCAGCTTTGGAAGAAACTTGCCACAGAAAATCACCGGGCAATTTCCAGGAAATTAGCTTACGATCAATATCTCAAAGAGTGATAGTAGTATGTCTTCGATTTGAATAGAATCCTTTGATCCGGCATGGCCGATTATGTGATGAGTAGAATCTCTTAAAGTTCCAGAGTTTTACCGTGTGTTTCAACACTCCGTATTAACATTTTTTTAAGGTCTTCTCTTTTAGATTCCGGAAATTCCAACAAAAGTCTGTTTACTTCTTCGGACTCTCCTTTAAGTGCGTGACGCTGAATTGCCTGTAAGGTTTCATGCTCACTCATGTGCTGTGCCTCGGCAGAATGGTTATTTTTTGGAATTAAGGTGTAACCGGCAATTTTACTCCTCTCACTTGCGATTTCATAGCGTAATTCATATTTTGCGAAATTTTTCTTTCCCATTCTCTTTCCTTTTTCATTAATTGTTTACATTTATTTTCCAGAGCCTGTGTTGAAAATTTAATTTTAAGATTTCGCAAAAGTTTTAAATTTTCGCACATCAGCATCTGCAGTATAACCGTCTATGCTTCCTGCAAAGCATTTGTCAGCTATGATCGTCCCAAATCGAGTCAACGGGAAGTGGGGCCTGCTCAATTTCCTGTGGTGTTTCTGTTTCAAGAAAGCGCTCCTTCTTCACCACTTCGCCCAGATAATGCAGTAACTCGGGGATTCCGTTTTTACTTACAGAAGAAACACGAAAGACAGTTTCTCCCGCTTCTTCAAGAAACTTCTGCAGTTCATCCAATTCATCATTGTCGGCAACACTATCCATTTTTGTGAGGGCAATTGCCCTCGACTTTTTCAAAAGTTTTGGTGAAAAAAGGTCCAGTTCTTCAATCAAAGTTGTATATTCTTCCTGAGGTGGATTTTCGGAAAATCCTGAAACATCGAGTAACAGCAGCAAACTTGCCGTGCGTTCAATGTGACGTAAAAAACGATCACCGAGTCCTCTGCCATCATGTGCACCCGCGATAATTCCCGGAATATCCGCAATCACAAATGGATCAAGATCAGCAATTTTAACAACACCAAGTTGTGGTACAAGTGTGGTGAATGGGTAATCCGCGATTTTGGGACGTGCCTGTGAAACACTGCTGATCAGTGTAGATTTTCCCGCATTTGGGAAACCAACTAAGCCGACATCTGCCATCAATTTAAGCTCCAGCCGAACCCAGCAGTCATGTCCCTCTTCACCTGGCTGATGATATTCAGGGGCACGGTTCGTTGATGTTTTGAAACGCGCGTTACCACGTCCACCACGTCCACCCGGAAAAAGCAGGTAATCTTTTGTCTCAACCACCTCCAGAAAAATTTCCCCTGTTTCAATATCTTTTACCACTGTCCCCAACGGAACGTGAATGTGAAGGTCCTTACCATTGCGTCCGTGTTTATCGCTACCACCACCGCTCGCTCCATGTTCCGCATGCTGATGCTGTTGAAATGAAAGATCAAGCAAGGTATTCTTCCCAAGGTCTCCTAACAAAAATACGTCTCCGCCTTTTCCGCCGTCTCCTCCATCAGGTCCTCCATGCGGAATATATTTTTCCCTCCGGAATGCAGTGCATCCCGCCCCACCGTTTCCGGAACGTACATGGATTTTGACTGAATCAACAAATTTCATAAATTACACGGGAAAAAGCAGTTGTTAATAATTTAACGGGTAGACTGTTTGCGAATCGATATTTTACTAGATGTTTGTTTGAAGGGCAAGTTATGCAGACATTTCTGTGGCTCTGTCACTTTTTCTTTGCCATTTTCCACAATTACGGTATAACTCAAATCAAAATTTGAAAATATTTTTACTGATTGAATTTTAAAGGAAGAAATGGAAGAAGCAATCACCGAAGGAGTTCAGGTACAGGTTGAATCATTTTACCTAGAAACGCATTCTTTACCTGAAGAAGATCACTACGTCTTTGCTTATCGTATACGATTAAAAAACTTGAGCACGCGAACAGTACAGCTTTTACGGCGACACTGGATTATCACAGACAGCAACGGAGAGACAAACGAGGTACGCGGCGAAGGTGTGGTAGGAGATCAGCCTGTATTGGATCCAGATCAGGAGTATGAATACACTAGCGGTTCTCATCTAAAATCACCAGTGGGAACAATGCAGGGATCTTATAAAATGACAACAACTGACGGTGAAGAATTTGAGGTAACTATTCCATGCTTCACACTTGCAATTCCAGGAGTTATCAATTAATTTGCTGATTATTTACTGCCCCGCAAAAGTCAAAGGTACTCAGTAATTTCGAGAAAATATTTCCTGCTTCGTTCAAAATGACAATGATTTAGAAATATTTACTACTTTATTTAAAATTCAGCCAGATTGCTCCGGACCCTCCAAAACGAGGAAGTGCGTCATGATAATCATGCAGATAAGGTTTGCCGTTACGTTCAAGCCAATGCTTAACTTCTTTATTTAGCACAGGTCCCTGGTTTCCTGAATTGCGGCCTTTTCCGGTAATGATCAAAGCGGTACGGAATTCATTTGCATGACACGTCATTACAAAATTCTGCACCATCATGATTGCTTCTTCACGAGTTTTGCCGTGCAAGTCCAACTCCTGGTCAGGTCTTGAAACAGTATTATATGATGAGACTTGTTTTTTTTTCGGAGAAGCTTTGGAAAGTGGAATTTCCAAGGGAGGTTCTTTGTCCGGAATATCACTGATACCGTCAAAGATCTTTTCCATCAAAGAATCCTGTTGATCCGATTCTTCAAAAGTGAGACTGGACGAAGTTGAGCTTTTTTTGCCCATGTTGTCCCGCAATTAAAAATAGTAACGTGCTGATATTGCGTTGTAGAAGCCTTGAGTATCGTCACCTACTCCCTGCTTACGTAGCACACCTAATTCAAGTGAAATACCAAAATTAGGACTGCTCCTCGGGAAAAACTCACCCCCGGAAAAAAATCTAAATGCCGTACCACGTTTGCTGTCTTTGGAAATGAGTCCTGTCCCGGCGCCATAAAAAAGGTCACTTGTACCTTCAACCTTGAAAACTCTCGCATAACGTAATTCAACTCCGAAAGTATTCACTGAACCAGAATTGTAAGCTATCATCAATTCCGCAGAATCAATCTCGCTGATCCAGTTTTTAACTGAAAGATTTTCCTCATTTCCATTCGGACGATAGTGAAAACCAATACCGATTCTACGTGCCAGACTGCGTCCGGATGTGTCAAACTCTATCAGACTCAAATCCGCCCTGTCAATTTTTAATTCCTGCGCAGTCAGATTTGATTCAATATACAAAGTTTTTTCATCCATAATCCTTATTTTGCCTTCCAGCGATTCTCCGCTGTTGAGGCGTAAAGTTTCCGCGCTTGCGGGAATTGCAAAAAGGAGCAGGGTTAGCAGTGAAAGTGTATATTTAAGCATCATTCTGTGTTGTTTATTGTTTTTAAAAAGTGTCAGCATGCTGCAGAATGAATGCAATTCGTGAACCTTGGCTAATTGTTTAAGGTGCCAAGCTGATTCAGCAGATACTGACATCTTGATCACGCAGTGTTTTCTTGACTTTAGGGTTGCATATAGCACACAATGAATCTTCATATTTTTTAGTTAGCTCAGCAAAAAATCCTAACCACGCACGTTTTTATCTGCTTATGGAAAAAATTCATCCAACTGCCATCATAGAGGACGGTGCACAGATTGGTGCAGATGTCGAAATTGGTCCGTATTGCGTGATTGGTTCAGGTGTCACAATTGGAGACGGATGTCAGTTAAAATCTCACGTCATCCTCGATGGTCAAACTACAATCGGTACCGAAAATATTTTTCACCCTTCGGCATATATAGGTGGAGAACCACAGGATTTGAAATATAATCTGGAAAAAACTCTGGTCACAATCGGCAGCAAAAACACCTTTCGTGAAGGTGTTTCCGTGCATCGTGGAACTGTAGGCGGCGGTGGAAAGACTGTAATTGGCGATGACAACTTGCTGATGGGTTATGTGCATGTCGCTCACGACTGCAGCATAGGCAACCATAATATTCTAGCAAATTACACCGGCCTGAGCGGACATGTTACCCTGGACGACTACGTAACCCTCGGTGGGCAAAACGGTGTTGCTCAATTCTTGAGTGTTGGATCTTATGTTTACACGGGCGCAGCTTCCCTGATTGACCGTAACATCCCACCATACGCCACAGGTTACGGAAATCGATTTGAAGTAAAAGGTGTCAATATTGTCGGCTTAAAACGCCGGGGTTTCAGTCGTGAAGCAATCGGTGAAATACTGGAAGCACACAGAATTTTTTATCGTTCTGAACTGAAAAATGATGAAGCACTGAGGATTATAGAGGAAACTTTCGGGGAAAGTACTGCAATCCGTGCTTTTCTGGACTTTATTTACTCTGTAGAAGGAAGCGGTAAACACTGAGTTTGGTATCAAGAAAGGTTCGGAATGGCAAGCATCAACGATGCACTTGAAGAGCGGTTACTGCAATACCTGCTGGAACAGGAAACGAAGAAGACGTGGGAAGAATGGCTGCAGTGGCTGGCTGACCTAGATTGTCCACTTAGCTTTGAAAAACCACTCCAGATTCCAAATCGACCTTTCAGTTTTCAAACCTGGTTAACTGCTTGCGAGCAACAGCTTATTCAACATCCGGAATGGCAGGCTCGTCTCAGTACACCGGCTTGGCTTAAAAGGCAACAAATAATTGTCATGCCGAATGTGCTAAAAAGTGGAGAAAACCAAATTCCCGGAATTGCGGAAATTGGTGGACTCAATTCAGAGTTGGCTCGTTTGATTGATCAAATACATACTGTTCAACAGCGTTTAACTCACTTGGAAAGCGGTTCTTCTCAAAGGTCAATAGCACCGGCAGGTCAATCCGCCTCGCAGCAAATTCCGGCCGTTTCTGTACCAAATATGACTTTACCGGTAAGCGGTTTATCCGATCCTCTCGGCCGTCCGGATCTTGCACGAACGTTAGAGAGGGAACTGCAGATGCTTAATAAATCCGGAGACACCAAAGGTGCTACAAATTCAAAAGCAGATGGTGATTCTGCAGACCCGGAGATTGTTGCGCTCAAAGAAGCATATTTAAGTTATAATCGCTGGTGCGACCAATTTGAGGAGGTGCATCTTAATTTGCAGGAATTTGTAAATGGAACGCTCAGAGTTCCGAGCAGTCATCAAATTTCCTTTCAGCAATTCAGTCACCGTATACTTAAAAACGCGAAAGAAGTAAAAGAATTGGAGCATGTGCTGGAATCTTTTACCAGACTGCGCAGCGGCGGTATTGATATAAATATGGAGGAGACTCCCAACACTCTCGAAATTTCAAATTCTGAAACTGACTAATAATTAATTTTCTATTCTCATAAAATGCTTGAACAAATAAACCTGCTCCGCGAAAAGGGTCAAAACGAACTTAAGGCTTTAACCAGTACTGATCAACTTCCGGAATGGTATCACCAATATCTGGGACGCAAAGGTGATCTCACTTCTTTTCTCAAGCAACTCGGCACACTTTCTGCGGAAGAACGCCCTGCAGTCGGTAAAATAATCAATGAAGTAAAACAGGAATTTCAGCAGTCTTTTGATTTGCGTCAAGAAACTTTACGTGAAAGCAAACTTCATCAAGAACTGGAAATTGACGATTTGGATGTAACTCTTCCGGGACGTCCCTGCACCACGGGGCATCTGCACCTGACGACTCAGACTTTACGTCGTATTTATCAGATTTTTCAGGAAATGGGATTTCAGGTTTATGAAGCACCAGAAGTGGAAAGTGACGAGTACAATTTTCAACTGCTGAACATTCCTGAATACCATCCTGCACGGGATATGTGGGACACCTTCTGGGTGGATGACGATGTGGTATTACGTACCCACACTTCTCCCGGACAAATTTGGGCTATGCGTGAATATTATCCGGAACCGATCCGGGTTATTCTTCCTGGTAAATGCTACCGCTACGAGCAAATCACCCCACGTTCAGAACATCAGTTTTATCAGGTTGAAGGGTTGACTATTGGAAAAAATATCAGGCTCACTGACCTGATTGGAGTGATGACTGAATTCGCGCATAAAATGTATGGAGCAGATCGAAAAGTGAGAATCCGCGGAAGTTACTTCCCTTTCACTGAGCCAAGTATTGAAATCGATATGAGCTGCAGTTGTAAAGATAATCCAGACAGTAATAGCGCTGGATGTCGGCTCTGCAAATATACAGGATGGCTGGAAGTCGCCGGTGCAGGAATGGTGCATCCGGTTGTCTTACGTAACGGTGGATATGATCCGGAAGAATGGAGCGGATTTGCCTTCGGAATGGGTGTTGAAAGGCCTGCGTTGTTAAAACACAACATTGACGATATCCGCTATTTTTACGGAAACGACCTGAGATTTCTTCAGCAATTCTGATTATGCTTGATAACTTTGATCCGCAGGAAAAGAAGGTAATCCTGATTTTTATCGCTTTGCTGATGTTGGGACTGGTATACGTGGGAACACACGATCTGCAGTTTGGACAACCACAGCAGCCTTACAATAATCCTCTACCGGCCGAGGAGGATTCTACATCCGGTAAATATCTTTGAATTTGCCGCAGTGCTTGCTGAAAAATGATTCCAGTCCTGCAGAAACTGCCTTATCCTCCTAAAAACAAACGTCCTACATCAGGGTTTTCGAGCAGCTCATCTCCAGTACCTGCGATCGCAGTCTGACCTGAAACCAGCACATAACCAATATCAGCAAACGCTAATCCTTTTTTTGCATTTTGCTCGACCATGATTAAGGTCATTCCATCTTTTTTTTGCAGATCCTCTAAAATACTAAATACCATATCGATAAACCTTGGTTCCAATCCTATAGAAGGTTCATCAACTAATAAAATGTTTGGCTGCATTACTAATGCACGTGATATTTCCAAAAGTCTTCTTTCACCACCTGACAAGACATTGGCCGGCTGGTATCGCCGTTCAGCTAGTCTGCTATATTTGTCAAAAACCATCTCTGCTGCTATCTTTGCTTCTGAAGGTTTATTCTTTAAAAATCCTCCCATAAGTAAATTTTCTTCTACAGTCATTTGAGGAAAAACTGATTTGTCCTGAAGAATGTAAGCAATTCCAGCTTTAGCAAGTTTTTGAGAGGGTGTAAGCTTGGTCACATCTAGACTGTCAACTATAATTGAACCTGAAAATATATTTGTAAACCCAAAAATTGAATGAAGTACAGTAGATTTTCCAGCTCCGTTAGGTCCAATTAAACAAAGAGATTGTCCTTTAGCAATTTTCAGATTGAAGTCATGCAGGATTTCCATCTTACCATAACCGGCCTTCAAGTTATTAATAGATAGAAAATCTTTGTTATCTGCTAATTCTGCTAATTTATTAATTTCTGGGGCAGACGCAGAAATAGCTTCCGCTTCTTTTGCAACTTGATCCACGGACATGACAACATCAACTGTTCCACTTCCGTAACCACTTACGCTTGAACTGGTATTTTTATCTTTAGATGATTTATTTACATTTTCCTGAGACATTAATGCCCTCCAAGATAAGCATCTATAACACGCTCATCATTTTGAAGTTCACTTGGTTTTCCACTTGCGAGCATTTTACCATTAGAAAGACAGTAGATATCAGAAGCTAAATTCATAATTACTCTCATATTATGTTCGATAACACATAATGTAATCCCAAGCTCTTCATTTGCCTTCCTTAGTCTATCTATCAGTCCATTAATTAAGGTTGGGTTAATGCCAGCAGTTGGTTCATCAAGGAGAAGTACTTTAGGCTCATTCATTAAAGCCATTGCAAATTCAAGCAGTTTTTGTTGACCAAAGGAAAGATCACCAGAGATAAGATTCCTTTTTGAGTACAGTCCTACAAATTCCAGAAGATGCTCTGCTCTATCTTTAATTTCTCCCTTTCTGCTTGCAAACATTTTACTTGCCGAACCCTTCCGGTGAGAAATAGAAATTTGCATATTATCAACACAATTCATTTTGTTATATATGCGTGTTTGTTGGAAAGTGCGAAGTAAACCGAGTCTTGCGATATCACCTACCCAAAGTTTGGATATTTCCTGATTGCTAAATTTAATAGATCCAGAATCTATCGCATGATAGCCAACTATGGAATTAAACAGGGTGGTTTTCCCACATCCGTTTGGTCCAATAATACCGGTAATGGAACCTGCTTCCACTTTCATGGAAATGTCCATATTTGCCTTAACACCCCCGTAAGATTTAGAAACGTTTTCAACATTTATAATTGGGTTTCCCATTATTTATCGTCCATAGCTACGCGACTTTCTTCATGTGTTTTATCATCTATAAAAATACCAAATTTTTCAGGGAATTTAGTTTGTAACCAACCCATAATTCCCTGTTGGAAAAAAACGATATTAAGGATAATAATTAGTCCTAAAGCAACATATTGCCAACCTAATAAATAGGTCCAGGTAGTCTCTTTCACAAGATGGAATAAAACTGCTCCGATGACTGGCCCCCAAAGAGTTCCTTTACCTCCTAAAAGAGCCATAGCAACCATGAAAATCCCAAAAGTTGGGGTAGGAAATGCAACTTCAATGGGCTCAATGAAGCCTACCATGTTGCCAAACACTGCCCCTATGCAACCCATGAAAAATGCTGCTAAGGCCCATCCATACTGCTTGTATCTCAAGGTTGGTATGCCCATCGCTTCGGCCTTATCTTCATCGTCACGTATTGCATTTATGGCCAAACCAAACTGAGTTGCATAGAGCCAGCGTAAAATTAAGTGAACAGAAGCTGCTAACAAAAAACATAAACTATAGAAGAAAATTGAACGAAAATAAATGTCACCTGGGAAAAATGGCATGGAAATACCTGATCCACCGCCGATATAATCAATTGTGCCTGTGATTTGTCCAGCTGTTATTGCTACTCCTAGAGTGCCAATTGCAAAGTAAGGCCCTCGAAGACCAAAAACAATGAATCCTAAAAGTAATGATAGAATCAGCGAACCTACTCCTGCTCCAATAATACCAAAAAATAATCCAATGAAATACTGATTGCTAGTAAATTCAGGTTTTATAGCACCAAATGCTGAAGTATACACGCCTACATCATAAAACATCGAAATTTGTATTATTGCAGAAATGTACATTCCTACGCCAAAAAATGTAATGTTTCCTAATGAGTTGTAACCCATCTGTCCACCTAAAATATCCCAGGTAGATGCCATCAGAATCATCACCCATAGAATAGCCATTTGTTGAGTGAATGAAGGAAACAGCACTGGACCCAAAATCGAAGCTGCAAGAATTAATAGATATAAGAATAGTTTATTGCGAGGCATTATCTTACAACCTGTCTATGTTTGCGCATTTGTATTTGTCTCCACATAAGGACTACTAGTAACATTAAAACTGCTGCTGCTATTTCATATTCAACTCCAAGAATAATGCTTGTATACTTTTCAATTAGACCCAGTCCAAAGCCTGTTCCAATGACAGCCGGCAAGTTCCCTAAACCTGCTGCAGTAACTATTGCAAAAGTTCTCAAAGAATAAGTGATACCATAAAAAGGTTGCAAAACCCAAATCATAGACACCAATACACCAGCTACACCACAAATGGCTGCATTTAGAGCAAAAGTAAAAGCGTAAACATTATCAGTATTAATACCTAATACTCGTGCAGCTCGTGCATCTTGAGCCGTTGCCCTTATTGCCTGTCCCATCCTTGATTTTTTCATAAAGAGAGTAATGATTAAAGCAAAAATTGCTGCTAAGATTAACGAAATAATTTTTGCCATTGGTACAGTGACAAAATCAAAAAACTCATAAATTGGCAACTTCGGATCAATTATTCTTACTTCAGGACCAAATATCAAATTCATGACTTGTTGCATGAGCAGAGAAAGTCCGAATGTTGCAAGTAAAGAAATGAACATGTCATTGCCTATAACTCTCTTGATTATGAGTTTATAAACAGCCCATCCGTATGCAAACATTAATATTAAGACGATCGGTATTGAAACAATTGGATGTATCCCAAGATATTCATATAAAGCTAGAGCAATATAACCTCCCACTATAACAAAGTCACCCTGTGCAAGATTTTTTACATTCATTACCCCCCAAACAAGTGCCAGGCCATATGCAGAAAGTGCAAAGACAGCTCCTACGAATATACCATCTAAGATCACTTGCACATTCATTATAGGTGCATATTCAAATAATAATTTTAAGTTATCTAGCATTTTATCTTGTGTTGATTTTAAAACTATTTTTAATTATATCTTTCTGAAAAATTACAAATTTAAGATAAGCCATCTCGGTCACTCATCTAGATAATCAGCAAATGGAATTTGTAAGTTGCAAACGTATTAACATTTTACTTTTTGTCGATGGCTTGTTCCCCCAACAAGAAATCGAATTTAGATCAGCTGAAAATAGTGAACTTTTTGAAGCAGGTGACTCTTAATCGGCAGGTGGTGTCTCACTTAAAATTAATCCGGAAAAAATATCTTCTTTGACTTCTCCAATCAACTCAGCTTAGCCATCAGGGAAGACAATAAAGGAGCCCTTGTAAAGAGCTCCTTTATAAAAATGATACTAGTAACTAGCCTTACGAGGATGAATTAAATCGTCAGGAGTTATGACAGCATTATATTTCGCTGAAGCATTAATTTGGCGCATAAACATTGGTTTTGCAATGTTATTCCCATTCTCTGAGAATTTAATATGGCCATAAAATGTTTCCATTTTTGTAGCAGCAATAGCATCTCTAACTTTTACTTTATCAAAGCTATTAGCAGCCTCAAATGACTCTTTCCAAACCAGAACTGCAGCTGATGCTTGAGCTGTTTGATATGGAACAGTTGTTGGGTAATCCGCAGAATATGCAGCTTTAAAAGAAGAATTCCAATCTGCTGCTACACCAAAATACTTATCTTTGTTTGGTGAGGTTTCAACCCATTGTGTTGGGCAGAGGAAGCCATTAGCTGCTTTTGGAAACTTTTCTTGAACTTTAGCAGCTTCGCAGTGAGTCATAGCTACCATAGGAACTTGAATTTTCATTTCCGTGATTTGACGGGCGGCAGTAGCAGCGCCTTTTGAGTGACCTGAAATAATAAGTACATCAGGCTTGAGAGCTTTCGTTTTAGTTAAGGTAATTGACATATCTGCTAAATCTGCAGGTAATTTGTCATCTATAACTATTTTCATACCATATTTTTTTGCAGCATCAACAACTCCTGCACGTACATCGAGTGAGAACGGATCATTTTCGAAAGCCATCGCAACTCTTACAGAAGAAGGATCTTTGCCTGCCGCTTTAGCTTTAGCTGCTGCCAATTCTATAGCCGGTGCTAAATACTGTTCAGATGTTGAAAGAACAGCAAAGAGGTACTTATAGCCTTGAGTAAACAAGGAGCGAGACGCACCTTCTGATTCAATCATTGGCACACCAAATTTTTCAGAAACAGGGGCCACAGCTTTGGTTAAGCCAGAACCGTACGGGCCTAGCATAAATTCAATTTTATCCTGTAGAATTAATCTTTCAACAAGCTGAGCCGCTCTTGCAGGTGTTGATTCATCATCATAATATTTTACAGCTAATTTATACTTTTTCCCGCCAACTGATACTCCACCCATTGAATTTACACGCTCAACAGCGAAATCATATCCTCTTTGAGTATGCAAACCGTTTGTTGAATACTTGCCTGTCAGTGAAATCGCGGAACCAAGAGTAATAGTATCACCTTCCACTTTGGCAAATGCGAGTGAACTGAATACCAGAAGAAGTCCGGACAACAGTGCAATACTAAGTTTGAAGTTTCTCATTTTATCTCCAAATAATTTTATTTAAAGCACTCCCTGAATGGAAATGCAAACATCGATTATTCCGCTTGAATCAAAGACGCTCCCAGCAAACAAAGACTTCATCCTGTGTTTGAAACTGTTATTTTGAGCTTAGACTTCAATCCTCAGAATCTCCCCCCTAGTCTAATGAAGTTAGTATAAAACACCAACTACTTGTAGGTACGCGTGCATTTTAACAAAATAAAAGTAAACCACAAGGGAAAAAACACTTGGTTCAGAAATAAGCAACTTATTGTGCTAAATCATGCAGCAGGCTCAGTTTATGCCATATCATGTTTTGGTTTTAAAATGATTTGCTTGACTGCAAAATTAAGCTTAAATTTTTTCCTGATCACTCTGTCAGCAGGCAAAACTAAGCAGAACTTACAATCAGGATAAAGCCGGAGGTTTTGAGTCAGGATTTCCTTTACGGAAACGCAGCAGTTGTTTAAGTAAATAGGAATGTCTTTTTGGAGAATAATCTACATCACTGGCGGCTTTGCGGATAACATCAAGTGCTTTCTTTGTATCACCGGATTGAAAATAAGCTTCGGCCAAAGTATCTAAATTGTCTATGGTAGCTAGCAGGTCGACTGATTTTTGGGCTAATTTCATTGCTCTCTCAAGATTGCGTAGTTGCCTGTCCTGAGCAGTTAGATAGAGCCAGGCAAGGTTGTTCAGCACCAAATCGTTATCCGGGCGCACAGCAATTAGTTTTTCATACAGTTCGATCGTTGCCGCTTCATTGCCTAACAATGTTTCAACATTTGCCAGCCTGAAGCTGACATCAAATGCCTGCGGATGTTTCTGTAAAAATTTTCTGTAGTGCTTCCGGCTTTGTTCGAGTTTTTCCAGTCTCTCATAGACCCAACCCATGCGTGCGTGAATCCAGGAGTTTTCCGGAATAACTTTTGAAACTACTTCAAAGTGCTTCGCCGCCAGTTCTCTGTTTCCGAGCATTTCATGAAAATAGCCCCATTGCTCGTGCATCCACGGCGGCAGTTTTTTTGATGTCATGTCCTGCGGTTCAAGGATAATCTCTTCCGGAGCGCCTTCCAGCAGATAATGCAAATTTTTCAACACCTGCCGAGTAAAAGGATCTGTACGTACAGCGGTGATTTTCTGCCAGGCTTTCTCAGGAGTTTGACTCACAATTGCTTTTAAAACAGGCAGCAAAATTTCATGTTCATCACTAAACCAGCGACTCTGTTGGTCTTCCGGAAGTAGTAGCAAATGAAGATTCCACGCCCAGAGACTGCCTGGATTTTCGTAGAGAGCCTGTGTTATATTTTGACGTGCCGTCGAAATTTTATTCAGTTTCCATTGAGTAAAGCCCAAGTGGGTCAGCAGCAGAGAATTGTATGGACGTAATTTCAGCAGTTTCTGAAAAACTATTTCTGCTTCCTGCCAGCGTTGCTGAATTTTGTACAAACGACCCTGAGTCTGCAGTAAACCCGGAGAATCTTTGTGCTTCTTCAGTCCTCGCTTGAGCAACTTTTCCGCTTCTACAAATTGCTCTTGTTTCAACTTTAACTGTGATAATTCCAGCAACGCCCATTCCGAATCAGGTTTTTGCTTGAGAAAGTTTTTAAGTTCTACTTCAGCAGTTTCTGTGTTTGCTATTTTCAGCAATAAGCCAATTTTTTGAATACGTGCCCATTCAAAATCATTTGAAACAGAGAGTGCTTTATTGAACCAGAGCAGAGCCTTTTCCGGATGATTTAAGTTTTTTTCATAAAATCCTATTTTGGCCAGTGCGGCGGCGTTATTAGGTTCCAACAGCACAAAGGACCTCAAAATATTTGCTGCTTTTTCAAAAAGCCTGTGTGACTCATAATATGCAACAAGTTTTTCAATCAGTCTGGTTTCAGTGGGAAATTTTTGCAATCCACGTAAAAGTGTGTTTTCACCTTTTTCAAACAAAAACTCAGTCCAATAGAGACGATTCAGACGATTGATGACCAGCAAATTTGCAGGAGCATTTTCCATCAACCATTCGTAACGTTCAATTGCTTGCTCATTTTTTCCCAGCATTTCCAGAGCATGTCCGACCTGCTGAATTGCCCATTCGTTTTCCGGATCATGTATTAAACCCTCTTCAAAAGAGAGCAGTGCCGATTCCCATTTTTCCTGTGAGAGATAAACAACACCCAAACGGAAGCTGGCCCATGGATAGTTTGAATTTAAAGTCAAGGCGCGCCGCAGGTGTATTTCTGCGATCTCAAATTTATCCTGGGTCCAGAACCAATTTCCATAATGCGCCTGTACCCAACTGTTATCCGGAAACAATTTCAGCATATGCAGCAGAGTCTTCCGTAGATCTTCCGTAATTTCCAAGGAGTTTTGCTGACTTGCCTGATTCAACTCTTTTTCCTGCAAAACAGTAAGACGCTGCAGGTATAGCTTTGATTCCGGAGATAGTTCAACTGCACGCAGCATGGATAATTTTGCTTTGTGAATATCGTCAATTCTCTCCCATAAAACAGAAATCCGTAACCAGAGATCCGGATTACGCTCATTAATTTCACTAGCGCTAATAAACGCGTCCAGCGCCTTTTCAGACTGATCCGGAAGATTTGGGGTAGTTTTCCGGGATAAAATTACACCGGTCAGATAGTGTGCTTCAAACAAATCAGGTTGCAAAGTGATTGCTTTTTGAGCATCTGCAAGGGCGAGTTGCTGTTTTTCCATGCGCCAGTAAAGCTGTGCGCGATCTAAATAAAGCAGTGCTTCATCCGGATGTTTGCTGATTTGTGCAGAGTAAAATTTTTGAGAATCGTTATAATAACCAAAGCCCTGAAAGAGACCTCCCTCCAGCCGGACAAGCGCGATCGCGTCAGGTATACGTTGCTGTCCCACACGGAGAACCGAAAAAGTTTCAGTGTAGCGTCCATGACTTTCAAGATATTGAGCCAGCCTGACATAAGCTAATTCATGAACAGGATGAATCCGGACAGCATTGCGTAAACGTTTTTCTTCTATAATCTGAACTGGACTTTTATAAACCTGACAGGCAACAGAGAACCATATTACCACAAAAATAAATAGGCCAAATACACAACGGTTTTTCATAACATCTTTTCTTATCCTTCAGCATTCAGACTCTGGTATGGAACTTCCCAGTTTGGCAGCATAGGTTCCAAACCAAAATTCAAGCCACCTATTTTTTCAATCACAACCAGCAATAATTCTGAAGTCAATACTCCGTCTGGATATACCAATAAGAGTGGATAGTATTCTTTTTTCCCAAACTGTTTCTTTATACTGTTATTCAGTTGAAAGAGTTGCAATAGATATGACAACAATTCCTTATTTCCCCCCTGAAGTTGATCAAGCAAATTATCAAGAGTAAGGGTGTAATCCTGATTCTCGAACAAATTGTAATATTCAATCCGATCCGCAAAACAGCGAATAAAAATCGGTTTTACATATCCCGGCGCACCCACCCATTCAAATTTGATACGCTTGGGTGTTGAAGGAGAATCTGCATCCTGAGGAACTACGAGTAAAAAACTGATCGAAAGGAAAGCCAAAACTCCCATCGTGCTGAGCAGTACACTCAGGAAAGGAAACAGTGTTATACGGGGAGAATGAGAGACGTGCCTCATTGATTTGATGCTTGGTTGTTAGTTGGCTCTTCTTCGTCCTGCAAGGCTGCTGTTTTCGAATTTGCGGACTTTTCTTTGTTATTCTCAATTTGATTAAGCTCATTCACTTCATCATTTGCAGCAAACAAAGATTCACTGAATTTTTGAATCAAAGGCTGCAGCCCTCCGACTTGCGCCGCCAAACCTTTTGAATGCTGCTCTACTGATTCAAGCACCGGAGAAACCTGTTTACGCCAGTTTTCAGAAAATTCCGCCATCTGCTCCAAATGTCCACTTACTGAGTCATCCAGCATTTCATCTCCCGGACGTACATGTAAATTAGGCAGCAGATCTTCCAGACAGTATTCTTCAACACTTAGCAGCAAATCTTCCTCTTGTTTACGCAGAGAAGAGGCGAGCATCATGATGGGAACTACTCCAACCAGGGCAATAAATGTGGTGCTGAAGGCGACTGACAAACCGCTTGTAACTCCGCCGAGTGCTGAACGCATTTGCGTGTTCAAGTCTGTACCGCTAGTACTGCGGATGAAATCTGAAAATTCTCCGATTGACTGACCAATACCAAAAACAGTACCGATAAATCCAAGAATTGGAATTGCCCAGATAAACACATTTAGGAGAGTATAACTGCCTTGCATGCGGTTGTGGTCTATTTCTGCCTGATAATTCAGGATCGAAGTTATTTCTTCCTTTTTCGGAATGGCTTTTAGATGTTTTAAGGTACGGCGTACCCTTCGGAAAATAACACTGTCCTGAAATTTTTTGACTTTTTGTTCTTGCAAATACTGACTGATTTCCAGGATGCGCTCGTCCACATCTTTCACATAGATTCCATTTGACAATGAGTCATGCAGTAGCTGATTTCTGAAAGCCGCATAGGCCCGATGCTGTTGACGAAACTGAAGCCACTTGAAATAAATCAAAAATAATGACCAGAGCACTAGTGCAAAAATCGTTTCTGAAATTCGCCCGGAAAATAACTGCTGCCAATATTCGCTCCTGATTACAGGCATCGGAAAAACAAGATAGAATATACCAGTGACTAACAACGCTAATATTAGTGACTTGAAAGTGTTGAGAGCTTCCATCCCCGGTGGTTCAGCCAAATATGAATGGCAGTTTTGACAATAAGCAGCAGTGTCTGAATTGGACCATCCGCATTTTAAACATTTCATTTGTTGACCAATCTGTCTCTTAAGTTTTTTTGCCTCTAAAATACTCGTACTTGACCAGACACAAGCATTTACTTATCATGAAGAATAACATAATCAAAAAAATAGTTACATTTCGAAATTTTAAATGTCCAAACTCTACAACATAAAAAACTGGACACGTCAGAATCTGCGTGAGTGGATGGATGAAAAAGCAGGGTCACAAGCAAAGGTGCAGGCATTTCGTGCAGATCAGGTTTTTTATTGGCTTTATCAGCAAAGGGTGGGAAGTTTCGCAGAAATGCTGAATTTAGGCAAGGAAACCCGAAAACTGCTTGAAGAGAATTTCTGGATCAGTAAGCTCAAAAAGGCAGATGAGCAATATTCACAGGACGGTTCAATCAAGTATCGTTTGTTACTGGAAGACGGAAAGAGCATTGAATCTGTTTTCATGCCGCATACGAGCCACAATACAGTCTGTGTCTCATCTCAGGTAGGATGCGGAATGGGCTGTGATTTCTGCATGACCGGTACGATGGGTCTGATTCGCAATTTAAAAACTTCAGAAATTATTGATCAGGTTTTAACAGTCTCAAACGATCTTGAGGAAGGAAAAAATTTACGGAATATCGTTTTTATGGGAATGGGCGAACCCTTTCATAATTATCAAAACCTGATGCAGGCACTTGAAATTCTAACTGATGAACACGGATTTAATTTTTCAAAACGTCGTATTACTGTTTCCACTTCCGGACTTTTACCGAAAATCCGCCAGTTTGGTAAAGAAAAAATTAAAACCAACCTCGCAATTTCCCTGAATGGTGTAACAGACGAAGTGCGCTCAAAACTGATGCCTGTCAATAATGCGTACAATCTGGAACAACTGATGAAAGTTTGTCGCGAATTCCCCCTCGAATCCCGCAGACGTATCACCTTTGAATATATTCTGATTCGTGATCTGACAGATTCAATTGAAGACGCAAAGGGTTTGATCCGCTTGTTACACGGTCTTAAGTTCAAAATAAACTTGATTCCGTACAACTCTGATCCGGGAAACAAATATCAGGCTCCTTCACAAAAACAGGCACGGAAGTTTCAAAAGTATCTGCTTGATCATGATGTTGTCGCACCTCTGCGTATTTCAAAAGGGCAGGACATCCAGGGTGCGTGCGGACAACTTGTTGTGACTAAAAAACCGCAGCCGGAAGTGAAAGTCGAAATTAAAAAACTTTTAGCAACTGAGATGCAAAGCTGATGGTTGACTTAAACAAAAGCACTGACTTGGAAAGCCCCGTTGAGGAAGTATCACAGTGGGTAGAGGAACATGGTGATTTGCTTTACCGTTTTGCGCGTTACAGGGTGAGCAGCCATGAACTAGCAGAAGATCTGGTGCAGATAACTTTCATCTCCGCTTTGAAAGACTGGCAGCGTTTCAGACGTGAATCATCTCCAAAAACCTGGCTCGTGAGTATCCTGCGTCACAAAATAATTGATCATTACCGCAGAAAAAAACCAGCCTCTCTGGAAGACTTCCCAGACGGTGGTGAAGCTGTTACTCAATCAGCTATTGCTTCCGAAGAAATGGTACAGGATACTGAATCGATTCGGCTCAATCCGGAAGAAATACTGGAACATCAAGAATTGCGTCATACCCTCCGTGAATGTCTGGATCTATTGCCGGAGCGTTTTAAGCAAGTTTTTGTGATGAGGGACATTGAAAATGAGTCCACAGAAAACATCTGCAGAGAGTTGAATCTCAGTGTTTCTAATTTTAGTGTGATGATGTACCGCGCACGTTTACTACTGAAGGATTGTTTCCTGAAAAAAGGCTTTCCCTCACTTTCTAAAAATAAATACTAATGGACATTGTAAGAAACTCAAGCTGCACTCGACATTATTTCCAGAACAGTGGTCACCTTCTGACCGATCCACTGCTAACTCCTGCATACAAGGAGAGAATGTGAAGTTAATGATCACTTGTGAGGAAGCATCAACGCTGTTGTCAGAAAAAATAGATGTACCGCTTTCTCCAGCAAAACGCCTGCTCCTGCAGACCCATCTGTTGATGTGTAGAAAATGTACTCTTTTCAAAGGACAGATGAACTCGCTGAGGAAAGTGTTTCTCGGTCTGGAAGATGCGTCTTCCAAAGATGAGATTAAAATGCCTGATTCATCCAGAGATCGTATAAAACAAAAATTACGTGAGCAGTAACTTTTTAGACTAAGTAGTTTGGTTTGGGAACGTCAGGATCAACAGCGCCCTTCCCGGATTCGATTTACGATTCCCGGTTGTGGTTTGAAAGATCGAGTACATTGGACCTTTCTGCAGGAACGGCTGGTGAAAGTAATGAAACTTTTCGCCGTTGTTCTTAGTCCAGAAATTCACGCCTCTGTCAGTGCAGGCAAGCGCTTAGCACAAGTTGCTTAAAACGCACTGCATCAATAATCACCAAACATTATGTTTAGCAAGGAGATACTATGAGTAAAATCGCAATCATATTACATGCAGAACCTGGAACACATGATGCGCTGGGAAGAGCTCTACACGCACTATTGTATTCCAAAGAATTAAACGAAGAAGGGCATGACGTTCAGCTCATATTTGATGGTGGTGGTACAAAGTGGATTGAAGAATTTAGCAAGGAGCATAAAATGTCTCCGCTTTATCAATCACTGAAAAGTGCCGGAATCATCGCTGGAGTTTGTGATTATTGTGTCACTGCGTTTGGCGGAGAAAAAGAGCTGGTGAAAAAGGAAGAACTGCCTTTGATTGCTGAATATAATGGACATCCAAGCATTGCCAAACTCGTTGCTGACGGATATCAAATCATCACCCTGTAAAAATGTGTGCTCAATCATTAACTGAGGCTTAAAATGTTAAAAGACACTTTACATTCTAACTTTTTCCAATTAGCTTTTGGAGACGGAACACCAAAAAAAGCCTTAATGACCGCACTTGTAGTTGGAACTATCCTGACCTTGATTAATCATGGTGATGTTATTCTAGCTGGTGGTTCCATAAATTATCTTAAAGTTGCTCTGACTTATTGTGTACCTTTCTGTGTTACTACATGGGGTGCATTACACGGAAAACGTGTCAACTTGTCGGCAGAACCTCAAACAAACTGAAAGCTGACAGTTTCTTAATATTTCTGAATTAAACTAAAACTAGAGCCCTCAAATAAATGACAGTTAAGAAAAATCAACTCAAAATTATTATGTTGATGATGACTTTTTCCGTTGTTATAGCATTGTTCTTCGCCTTCGATTTACAGCAGTACCTGAATCTTGAATATCTAAAATCCTCAAAATCCTTATTCATTTCATATTACGAGCAAAATCCAATGCTCGTGTTGGGTAGTTATTTCCTGAGTTACGTGGTCATGACTGCGTTTTCACTACCGGGCGCGGTCTGGATGACTTTGGGCGGAGGCGCGTTTTTCGGCTTACTGACCGGTACATTTGTTGTTTCATTTGCCAGTACCATCGGTGCGACACTCGCCATGTTAATTTCACGTTTTTTATTACGTGACTGGGTACAGGGACGTTTTAAACAGCAGATGAAAACCATAAATTCCGGTATTCAAAAGGACGGTGGTTTCTATTTATTTACTTTACGTCTTTTACCGGTCGTTCCTTTTTTTGTAATCAACATGGTCATGGGTTTGACTCCGTTGCGTACATCAACTTTTTACTGGGTTAGTCAACTGGGAATGCTTCCGGGAACCCTGGTTTATATCAATGCCGGTTCAGAACTCGCAAAAATAGAAGCTTTAGGAGACATCCTTTCTCCAACACTAATTGGCTCATTTGTCCTGCTTGGAATATTTCCGTTGCTGGTTAAAAAGTTTATCTCAATCATTGAAGCAAAAAGAGGAGCAGCAAATGCCTAAAACAGATTTTAATCTTATTGCTATCGGTGCAGGTGCTGGGGGACTGGTCAGTTCTTTTATCGGTGCTGCAGTCAAAGCAAAAGTCGCTTTGATTGAAAAAAATAAAATGGGAGGTGACTGTCTCAACAATGGCTGCGTTCCAAGTAAGGCGCTCATCAGCAGCGCTAAAGCAGTTCAGATGATGAAAAAACATTCACTTTACGGTTTGAAAAATGTGAATTATGAAGTCGATTTTGCACAAGTCATGGAACGTATACAGGACATCATCACAAAAATAGAACCGCATGACAGCGTGGAGCGTTATTCCTCTCTCGGTGTTGAATGTCACATCAGCGAGGCAACTATTCTTTCGCCGCATGAAGTAGAAGTCAATGGTCGGGTTTTGACTACAAAAAACATTGTGGTGGCAACCGGTGCACGACCTTTTATCCCGCCTACTCCCGGATTGGAAGATGTCTCGTTTTCACATTCAGATAATCTCTGGCAACTCCGCAAACAACCCAAACATCTAGCCGTAATAGGCGGTGGACCGATTGGTTCAGAACTCGCGCAGGCTTTCAGTAGACTCGGTTCTGAGGTAACAATTTTTAATCTAGATCGTGGAATCTTACCACGCGAAGACTCGGATATGGTACAGTTCATCTGCGATTCTTTTACAAATGACGGGATAAATCTGCTCGATGAAGCACGAATTACCCGCATCGAAAAAATTGACGAGACTTCCCGCATACATTATTCCAGACACGATGAAGAAAAGTATTTGGACGTCGACCATATTTTGTCCGCTGTTGGACGTATTCCAAACACTTCCGGCTTTGGACTGGAGAATCTCGATGTGGAATTGAACAAAAATAAAACTATCAAAGTCGACAAGTATTTACGTTCCAGTATCCCGAATATTTACGCCTGCGGTGATGTGGCAGGGCCCTATCAATTCACTCACATGGCAGGACATCAGGCTTGGTATGCCACCGTCAACGCGCTGTTTGCACCGTTCAAAAAATTTGCTGTGGATTATTCTGTAGTTCCGTGGTGTACCTACACAGATCCGGAACTGGCAAGAGTTGGACTCAGCGAGGATGAAGCAAAAGCAAACAATATTCCGCATGAAGTCACAACTTATGGAATCGATGATTTGGACCGTGCAGTCACAGACCGTGTGGATTACGGAATGGTCAAAGTCATTACTCCGCCTGGAAAAGATAAAATCCTCGGCGCTGCAATATGCGGTGCTCATGCCGGAGATTTGCTGATGGAATTTACTTTAGCTATGAAACACGGAATCGGGCTCAACAAAATTTTGGGTACAATACATCCTTATCCCACCTTTTCTGAGGCCAACAAAATGCTGGCTGGTGTCTGGCGTAAGAACCACGCACCTTCCGGAGTTTTACGCTGGCTCGAAAAATTTCATTCTTGGCGACGTTAGCTCATGAATCTCAAGATAATGTTACGCTTTATTTTCCTCGTACTTATTTCACTTTTTATTGGTACTTCCACAGTTCTTTCCGCGCCAAAATCAGACTTGTGGGCACGCTGGCAAACCCACAATGCTGAAAACAATGAGGTGGTTGACCACTCCACTTGGAATATCTTCTTAAAAAAATATTTGGTCACTAACCCTCAAAATGTGGAAAATTCTACGACTTCCGGAATTAATTTGCTGAGATATGCCGCAGTTTCAAAAGAAGCCCGTGAACTATTAAACAGTTATCTTAAAACGCTGGAAGGCACATTCATTTCCAGCTTTTCACGTCCGCAACAAAGAGCCTTCTGGATCAACCTTTATAATGCTTCTACTGTAAATTTAATTTTAGAACACTATCCACTGGAGTCGATCACTAAAATTTCATTCGGTTTTTTTAGCTTCGGTCCCTGGGATGAAGAGTTGCTCAGTGTTGAGGGTGAAGAACTCTCACTGAATGACATTGAACACCGCATCCTGAGACCAATCTGGCAAGACCCACGGATTCACTATGCCCTCAATTGCGCCAGCCTTGGCTGTCCAAATCTGTTACCACAAGCCTTTACAGAACTCAACACAGAGTCCCTCCTAGAGCAAGGAGCACGTGATTACATCAATCACCCCCGCGGTGTAAACATTCAGGGTAAAAATTTAATTCTTTCTAAAATATATGAATGGTATCAGGCTGATTTTGGTGGAAATGAAGAAGGCTTATTGCTTCACCTCAAGCAATATTCAAAAAATAATCTACTGCGATCTTTGCATGCAGATGATTTGGAAATCGAATATCAGTATAACTGGCTACTTAACGCTGCAAAGTGAAATTTTTTTATCTTGATAATCTGCAAGTCTCTTCTGGCGATTTGACAGAGGAGGATGTCAATTAAATTAATCAAGTATGATGGCAAACCGCTCGTGATTATTCTCCAAATCAAGGTTACTCCACTTACACATTCTGGCTTAAATTCTCACTTCCTAATCCTGAATCTGAGCCATTCCCGATATTATCACAACAGATGATTAGCTGAGTTTTTTGGACAACATCGTATCCGACTACTATATTCGGATAGCTGAAATAGAATTATTATTTAGCTGCAATCCTTGAATAATTTTAATTCAGTTCAGGTACAAAACTAATTTTAGCTTCGAGGATTTCATCCGGAAGAAGAATTTTTGCTCCAGTCCCGGAATCTCCACGGTCCAGCAAGTTAAAGGCATCAGTCACATGACTGACAGGTTCCACACAAAAGTAATCCTCATCCTGAGGTGTGAAAATAACCATAAAATCCAAAGGTGCTTCTGCAGATATTTTGAGAGCTGCTTTCCATTCCGGCCATGAAATCAGCACTTCACGATTCCAACCGCTAAATATATTATCCAATGCTTTTTGATTGACAATCAAACCTTGAGACAAGTATTCTGATTCCTGAACTGATTGCAAACGCAACGGCATATTTTCGGAATCATTGACCCTCATCTTTTCCGTTTTTGCAGTTATAGCAGCAAGTGGTGTCCGGACAAAATATGGATGCAGTCCCATACCGGCAGGCATTGCAGTTTTTCCGCTGTTGGTGATTTGCAAAGTCACCGTCAGTGAGGGACCATTCAGTTCAAACATCTGGCGCGCTAAATATGGGAATGGCCATTCATCAGGAAAATGTTGGTAAGCTATCACTGCTCTATTTTCCTCAACTTCGCGTACCGTCCAGGCAGCTTTCCAACCTTGACCGTGAATTGTGTGGATTTCTGGTGGGAAATTAGGGGGCATTTTAATCTGCTTTCCCTGGAACGAAAAACGTCCGTTTTTAATCCGATTTGAAAAAGGGATCAACGGAAAGCAGCCCATTTCCAATGGATCCTTTACAGAAAGTCCTGCTTGAGTTGCCGGACGCATGAGTTCCAAAACCTGCTCTTCATTTTTTAAACAATAACGGGTGATGCAACCTCCGACTTCTGGCATGATTGCTAACAAAGTATTTCCCGAACGTAGATTTAAAATCTTTTCTTTTACTTCATTTTCATTCAGCATACTTGCCATTCTTTGTTGTAAGAATTTGCTAAAGTGTTCGACTACAAAAGCAGTGTGATCACAATTATTATTCTGCTAATCTGCTGAAGATTTTTCCGGAAAAGCAGGGAGACATTTTTTTAAAAGAATATCATGCTTGGACTGCTGAAAGCAATTGTTTGGGTTTTAATAATCGTTATCGCTGTTACATTGCCGTTCTATATCTGGAGTAGTCTGGACAGAGATTCGTATGAAAAATTTTTACTTCATAGCGTTTCCCCTTTGTCTCAAAAGAGCCGTAATTCTCTTATGCAATAGCATTAGTCAGTTCATTTCGACTATCGGCAATAATCTTTTTGATATCTGTGCGGTACTATATTACAGATTTCTAGTTTCGCTCGAAATGAGAAATCTTTTGACTTTTTACAGGTCTCAAATAAATGAATAATATTTTTAATTATAACTCTGCAACCGAATCAGAATCTATGTCAAAAACACTAAATTTTATAATTTTTACAACATTATTTTTGCTGCTTAGCAGTTTTTCCGTCTCTGCTAATTCGTGGGAGGACATCAGCAAAAAAGCAAAAGGACAAACTGTTTACTGGAATGCATGGGGCGGTTCCGAAGAAATTAATTCCTACATCAGTTGGGTAGGAACTAGAGTCAAAGAAGATTATGGTGTTACACTAAAACACGTCAAACTTGCCAGCACTGCAGATGCGGTTTCACGTGTACTCGCGGAAAAAGCCGCTGGACGTACCACTAACGGTTCGGTTGATTTGATTTGGATCAACGGCGAGAATTTCGCCAAAATGAAGGAAAACGGCCTACTCTTTGGACCATTTACGGATAATCTGCCAAATTTTAAACTCGTTGATTTTAGCGGAAAACCAACGACGTTGCTTGATTTCAACCTGCCGGTTGAAGGTTATGAAGCACCCTGGGGGATGGCTAAATTCAATTTTGTTTTTGACTCTGCACGCGTTTCCGAAACTCCAAAAAGTATTCCGGAACTGCTGCAGTGGTCCAAAAGGCATCCCGGTCGATTCACCTATCCGCACGTAACTGATTTTCTCGGTTCTACTTTTATTATGCAGGCGTTAATCGAGCTGACTGCAAACCCAGAAGTACTGAATAGATCCGTAAAAAGTGAAGTTGAGTTTTCTAAAGTAACCGCTCCGCTTTGGAGTTATCTCAACCAGTTGCATCCTCTCCTATGGCGTTCAGGAAATAGTTTCCCGTCCAGCAGTTCCGTTCAGCAGCAAATGCTCAACGACAGTGAACTCGACATCGCACTTTCATTCAATCCCTCAGCTACGTCCGCCGCTATTGCCAACGGATCTCTTACGGAAAGCGCCCGGACTTTTGTGCTGAAAAAAGGTACGATCGGTAACACGCACTTTGTAGGAATTCCGTTTAATTCCGGCTCAAGTGAAGGCGCGATGATTGTGGCAAATTTCCTAATGAGTCCGGAAGCACAAATGGAAAAGCAAAATCCGGATATCTGGGGTGACAGTACTGTGCTGTCAATCACAAAACTCTCCGCGCAGCAGCAGCAAAAATTCAAAGCACTTCCGCTTGGAGTAGCAACACTGCCTCCGGAAAAACTCGGGCCTACTCAGCCAAATCCGCATCCGGACTGGAAAAACCAACTTAGTACGGAATGGCAACGACGATACGGACAGTGAGGCTACTCCCTGCTTTTCCATTTCTAACTCAGCTACTGTTTCTGCTTCCAATTGCTGCAGGTCTTTTCGGTGTGCTGCTTCCGGCTCTCGGATACTTACCTGATCTTGGCGGAGATAAATTTCACTTTGAAGTTTTCCGCCAATTGCTTGAGCATCCTGCTCTTCCGCATGCGGTTTGGCTGACTCTTTTTTCAGGAATTGCCGCTACTTTTATCTCTTTGTCTTTGGCGATTTTTCTGGCCACAATGCTTTCGCGTACTAGCCTTTCCGGGAATAAAAATAACAGAATGGCCAGTTTGTTTGTAATTGTACGGCGTGGTTTGATTCCTTTGATTGCTGTGCCTCATGCAGCAATGGCTTTAGGATTGGCCTTTTTGGTGGCACCAAGCGGTTGGCTCGTCCGCTGGTTTTCTTTCCTGTTGATGGGATGGGAAACACCTCCGGAATGGGTGACAGTACAGGATCCTTTTGGCCTGAGTTTGATTTTGGGTTTAGTCTTAAAAGAAACTCCATATTTACTTTTAATGATTCTTGCGGCCTTGCCGCAAATTCGCGCACAGGAATATATTCGCATCGGGCAATCTCTGGGTTATGGGAATTTACGGAGTTGGCTGAAACTAGTGTTACCGCAAGTTTATCCGTTGATTCGTTTGCCTGTTTTTGCTGTGCTGGCGTTTTCTCTGTCAGTGGTTGATGTTGCGTTGATTCTCGGTCCCAGCACTCCTCCAACACTTTCGGTGCTGATTTTACGCTGGATCGACAATCCTGATTTATCATTTCGGTTTTTGGCTTCAGCCGGTGCGGTTTTACTGTTGCTGCTCACGCTTGGAGCATTGCTTTTCTGGCGTGTTTCAGAGTGGCTGCTTTTACAAAAATGGAGGAATTGGCTTTCAAACGGCAAACGTGGGAACAGAAACGAAGCTCAGAAGCTTGCGGCGCTGAGCGGATTGCTTTTGCTCGGAACAGCTTTTTTGAGTGTGCTTGGTTTGGCGTTTTGGTCTTTATCATTACGCTGGCCATATCCCTATGTTTTGCCACAGCGTTGGACCTCGCGGAATTGGGAGCGTCACTGGACCAGTATACAGGAAACCTCGTTCACGACTCTGGAGCTGGGAGTGATTGCCGTCCTAATCGCCTTGATTTTAGTGGTGGGTTGTTTAGAAAATGAACAGTGGCGCAGAGTCAGCTTTTCATTCCGTTCCCAATGGCTGCTTTATCTGCCTTTGTTAATTCCACAGGCGACTTTTCTACTCGGTATCCAGATCCTAGCGGTACGGCTTGAAATGGACGGCACATTTCTATTGCTCGTATGGAGTCATTTACTGTTTGTTTTACCATATATTTTTCTAACACTGGCTGATCCATGGCGTAATCTGGACACCCGTTTTCCACAAATCGGTCAATGTCTGGGCGCGTCTCCGCTGAGGGTTTTGTTCCGAATCAAACTGCCTTTGCTGTTAAAACCACTGCTCGTCGCTGCTGCTGTCGGATTTGCCGTCAGTGTCTCCCAGTATCTACCAACGCTATTTGCGGGAGGAGGACGTTTTGCCACACTCACCACTGAGGCAGTGAGTTACGCCGCAGGTGCTGACCGGCGTGTCATCGGTGTATACGGTTTTCTGCAGGCTTTGTTTCCGTGGATTGCGCTTTTGCTGGCCTTGGCCATTCCACGCTGGCGGTTCCGGAACCGAGCCACTTTACTTTAAAATAATGAGCATGCAGTCCTTAAAAGTACTAAAACTTATAAAATGTTAAAACTAGAAAACATTTCCCTGAAAATAGACGGCAATCCACTATTCAGCAAGCTCAACCTTGAAGTGAATGCGGGACAGGTCAAAACTGTGATGGGACCAAGCGGATGTGGAAAATCCAGTTTGCTGGCCCATTTGTGCGGTACACTTCCGTCCGTTTTTCAAACTAGTGGAAAGATAATCCTGCATGAAAAAACATTAGACGATCTACCTCCGCATGAACGAAAACTGGGTATTTTATTTCAGGATGATCTGCTGTTTCCGCATTTGTCTGTAGGAGAAAATCTTGCTTTTGCCCTGCCCGCTAAAATCCGGCGTCATGAACGCCACGATAAAATTGAACAGGCTCTAGAGGAAATTGAACTGTCCGGAATGCACGAACGGGATCCTGCAAGTTTGTCCGGCGGACAAAGGGCAAGAGTTGCTTTGATGCGTACTTTGCTCGCCCAACCAGTTGCCTTGCTGCTGGATGAACCGTTTTCCAAACTTGATCAGGAACTGCGTGGACGGTTTCGGAAGCTGGTTTTTGCTCATGCAGTAAAAAATCGACTTCCCACTCTTCTTGTCACTCATGATCACGCTGATGCTCAGGCCGCTGGCGGAGATATTATTGCACTTTGATGTTTCAAACTAATAGACGAACAGGTATCTATTCCGGGTTGACAAGACATTGGATCATGAAATTTAATTTGATTTTCAGAATTTAGTATCATTTATTCATAATTCCCCTTGTCGTTTCATTCCGAACTTATGCGAAGTATCTTAGAAAATATTAGTAACTTAGCATATCTCTCCCTTTAGTCGAGATGACATTACGCAGTCCATAATATCAGGCACTTCAGATAATTCGTGACACAAAAGCTACTTCTCAGCATAGACTAATCCCGCAACTTCTTGCGAAAAGTTTCATACAGTTGTATAACAAAAGGCCGTCTCCTTGATTACTTTTTCCATAATTATGGCTTTTCTGTGTATATTACAAATATCCTCAATAGATCTTTGCAGTTCTCAATCTTTTCTATAATGATTGTACTGTTTTTCTTTTCATTGACTACTCCGGTTTTGTCTCAGGAATACAAACCACGTGCGGTGGTTATGGGTTTAAACACAAGCACCTCACCAGATATTTCGGAACAAATCTTGCTTCATAAATTGAAGTATGAATTAGCCGGCAGCTTTGATTTAAGCAAGCAAAAGGCTTTTGAAAAAGCCATGCAAAAGCTGGAAAGCTCCGCAGAGAAAAATTACTGTCTGCAACTAAAATGTATGCTGGAAGTGCACGCTGCTTTTCCGCAGACCAGTTTATTTTTACTAAAAAGCCAAACGGAAAATCAGCGTTTGACTCTGATCCTGATAGGGGAAAATAAGCTTTGGCGAGTGAAACATGAAGTCTGCTCGCTCTGCGCTTTGACTCCGGAAGAGATGCTGACCAATGTAGTGCTCCGGATGCAGAGTTACATAAGGCCTCCAATGGTAATGGAGCAGACAAGTTCGCAGACGCTTTCAACTTCATCTTCTCCAGATGCAGTGAGCGAGAAAGCTGATTCTGCAAAAGCAAAAAATAAAACTGCAAAATTCTGGTCCGACACTAAATTGCGGAAAGGAACAGAAAGTCTCGAACCGAAAGCCCGTTTGCCTTTGGAGGAGCTCCAGTTCAAAATTGCGCAAAGACGTTACAATCAGTTAATTTGGAGCAAAATTAAGAAAGATTTAATGTTTTTTCGACAAAAAAACCGTAATTTGTCTGTTAGGAACTTAAAAGCACGACTGAGACTGCAGATTGATAAATACGGCAAGGTGATTGAAAGACGTTTGTTGAAAGCAAGCGGTTCTCAGAAATTTGATAAATCGATCCTTGAGTCGGTTGATTTGCTGAAACTGCCTCCGCCGATGGAACTGTTGATTCAACATCCACCTTACGTGGTTACGATTCTGATCCAGCCCTGACCAAGATTGAATAACTTGAAAAAAGTAAATATAAAACACTTGTTTGTAATTCCATTTTCATGGGAGTGACAACATTTACAATGCTTCTAAAGATTTAAATGAAAATTATTTCAGTGGAAGAGCATAATTCTGAAATACAGAATACTGAAGCAGTAGCCGTTACTGTTCAACAATCCTCTTTGGCTCCGAATGAGGCCTTGAAACTGGTATTTGGCGAATATGCGGCCAATACTCAGCGAGCATACGCGCGCGCCTTCAGGGATTTACAGGAATGGGCAGATATCCGGGAACTGAGAGAAATGGAGAACTTTGATCCTCTCCGGATGCTCGAATACAAAAATCAGCTGAAGTCTTCAGGTAAAAAAGCTTCGACTATCAATCAAACCATGAGCGCCTTACGTAAAGTCTGCAAGGTGCTGACAGAGTTTGGCTATCTCAAACAGAATCCTTTCAAAGCCTCTGTCATACGAGCGGAAAAAGTTGACACGGCAACCAGTAAGGGCGCACTCCAGGTTTCCCAACTCAATGCCATGATGGAGGCAAATAAGGTCATGCAATACGATGGGCGCACAGCAACGCTGCTGAGATGCCGGAATGGACTTGTGCTGAAATTCCTTTACCTGACTGCAGCCAGACGCGGAGAAGCAGCTGATTTACGCTGGGATGATATTGTGCAGGATGGGGCTTTTTACGTGGCTGTACTGAGGTTTACGAAAAGCGGAAAAGAACAACGGATTAAATTGAGGGATGAACTGCATGAAGAATTATCCAGCTGGCGCTTATTGTGTCAGCAAAACAGCATTGATTCCGCTTATGTTTTTCCATCACTCGGCTTCAGGACACTTGCTCATCAAATGTCTGGGAAAGGCATCAATGACATCGTTTCCAGACTTGGCAAAGCAATTGGCTTAAATATTTCTGCACATTATCTACGCCACACTGCAATCACACTTGCGCTGGAACTTGGTGAACCTCTACAGAAAGTTCAGTCTTACGCACGCCATGCTTCCGCCAATACCACTATCCGTTACTTTCACGACAGGCAGCTTTTAAAAAAAAATCCTACCGACCGTCTCCCCCTGATTTAAACAGAGCGTTTAAAAATTACTTGAAATCATCTTTGAATCGATCAATCTGTGGCATACGTTTATGCAAAACAGTAATGATACCGACAGTTCAACTGTGAATATATTTCCTGTAGACAAAAGGCTTCTCATCTTGATAAAAGAAACCAACCACTCCAAACCCTGGGTTAAGGCGCTCAAAAGATTTTTGATCCATCCTTAAACAGTTTTAACAAATTTGTGATAGTCCGTTAAAAGTACAAACATAAGGGCCTTTCTAAAAACAGTTCCATGAGCAAGGTGCCTTGTGCCTGTCGAAGTGGTGTTGCAGTGGTGTTGCAGTGATGTTGCAGTGATGTTGAAGTGGTGTTGAAGTGGTGTTGAAGTGATTTTTCGGACTTGATTCAGGTTCAGAAATTTTTAATTTTAACTTTTCTGAGGTTTTTCAGTTTTGAGATAACTGTTTATCACTGTTGCAATGACAGAAGCATTGTTTCTGCTGGAGATTGATCAGGTCATTGAGGTCTGTTTGTAGTGATTGGCGGATCTCAGTGTTTCGCTTGCCATGAAAAAGCACATAGTGTGCTGTTCTGACAACATCTTCAACTTTGGGGCGTTTGGGAATGGAGTCGATATGGAGGTATTTATCCATAGTACGGGTTTGCGGACTGCTGTTATCCAGGTTTACAGTCCAGATAGCTGAGTCTGTTGCCAACTCAATTTTAGATCGAAAAGTACACTGCTGCCAATACTGGAGGGATTGGATCATCACTTGAACCAGCAGAGGTCTTACATTGGGAATTATTGACGGAGCAGAAATCATTTCTGCTGACTGCAATGTTGTTGTACCAGAATCAAGGTTCTTCATATTTCTTTTTTTGTAGCCGGTATTTTTGCAATTAATTTATTTTCAAATTTATTAATTCTCGGCTTAGGATTCCATAATCCCAACGCATCCAGTGTTAATTCAAGCACACGCACTTTAGTATCCAACGTGAAGCGCAGAGAAGATGGCGGACTTCGCTCAAGTACAAATTTAGCAGTGTCTAAAACTTTTCCCAGTTTTGGGCGTGTGGGTAGCGTTTCCAACTTCAGGTAACGGTCGAGCGTCCTTGTGCGTAAACTCTCCCCATCTATATTAACTTTCCATATTCCGGAACTCTCTGCCAGGTTTGCCCGATTTCCACCACTGAAGGAGTGCCAGCAATCAATTGAAGTATTCATCACTTGTGCGATTTGTGTTTGCCATCCATCTTTGAGGAACACTTCTTTTTCTTCTGTTTTATTCTCAGTCTGCACTGCAAGAGACTGCGTTATAATACCCAATTCTTTTTCAACTTTGCTCAAAATTCTGATCAACTGTCCAGGTATAAAAGGCTTGAGCGCAAGTCCGGAAATGCCCCAATGGACTGCTTCCGCGGAAGATTCCAGGTCAGCAAATCCGGAAACGAGAACGACAGGAAGGGGGATCCCCGCGTCTCGTAGCTTGCGTAGTAACTCAAGCCCACTCATACCGGGCATTATCAAGTCCAGCAAAATGACATCAAACTGATCTGCTTCCTCCTTGATTCTTTTTAGCGCAATTTTAGGATCCAAAATTCTCTGCACCTCATGCTTTTGACCTAAAAGAAAAGAGGTCATAGCCTGCCCATAATTCGGATCGTCATCAATGATCAGTATCCTCATGCTATTGGTGCCTGTGCAAACTAAAGATTAAAGAAATAATAAGTAAATTCTTCAAGTAAAAAGGATCTCACAACTACTTTGCATTATAAATTATATTTTTGTTAAAAACCGTTTTCGTTATATGTTCGAAAAAAACATCCGTGGTCTTCGAATGCTCCACTGATGAAAAGCAATGAAGTATTAATATTGTATTCAAAGATGATG
>Ga0209374_1000056_pt1 | contig 117900 bp, 119 predicted proteins | sample SaaInlLV_DNA_10m_FD_184683 | JGI IMG/M metagenome (GOLD analysis project Ga0209374, IMG submission 184683) | Marine microbial communities from expanding oxygen minimum zones in the Saanich Inlet - SI075_LV_DNA_10m (SPAdes) (version 2) | ecosystem: Environmental > Aquatic > Marine >... | reverse complement strand
GTTACTGTTTTTGAAGTTAAAAAAATGGTAGCTACGGGTGGACTTGAACCACCGACCCCAGCATTATGAATGCTGTGCTCTAACCAGCTGAGCTACGTAGCCACGTAAAGGAAAACTTTGAGGCGCGCGATTCTGCAAAACTACGCGATTGAAGTCAACTGGCTTACGCTCAGTTGCAGTAAGTCACGTCTAGTAAAAAACAGGCCACCCTATGAGCGAAGAAAAGACCGACCCCTATGCGAGGTTACAGGACAGGCTTGCAAAAACCGCCGACGAGGCTAGACCCGATGCTGTCGCAAAGCGTCGTGCCCGGAATGGTCGCACTGCGAGAGAAAACCTTGCTGACTTGACCGACGGAACTGCTGTATCCGAGTACGGGCAGCTGGCGGTCGCTGCACAGCGGACGCGTCGCGAAGGTGACGCGCTCTTCGCTGAAACAGCCGCTGATGCGGTCATTACGGCGATTGGCTCTGTAAATAGCGATCTCTTTACAAGCGCTGACAGCCAGACGGCACTGATTATCAACGACTATACGGTCTTGGCTGGCACCCAGGGTTACTTCCACCATCGCAAAATCGACCGGTTACTGGGGTTGGCGGCTGAGGGTGGTTTGCCGGTGTTGATGTATACAGAGGGTGGAGGAGGCCGCCCTGGTGACACCGACGTACTCGTATCGATGGCAGGATTGAATGTCCCTACCTTCCATCGCTGGGCCGCGTTGGCAGGAAAGGTGCCTCGCATCGCGGTGAATCATGGCTACTGCTTTGCCGGTAATGCGGCGCTCTTTGGCGCGGCGGATCTGCGTATTGCCACCGAGGCAAGCTGCATTGGGATGGCGGGTCCCGCCATGATTGAAGGCGGTGGTTTGGGTAGCTGGAAGCCACAGGACATCGGCCCGGTCTCGGTGCATCGTAAGAATGGCGTCGTGGATATTGTGGTCGCCGATGAAGCTGAAGCGACCGCGATGGCCAAGAGAGTTCTGGCCTGTGTGCAAGGGCCGTTGTCTGATTGGCAGTCATACGATCAGACTGAGTTGTCAGCATTGATGCCGACTAATCGTCGCTATGCTTTTGATGTGCGCAAGATTCTCCATCATGTGTTTGATATTGGGTCCTTTGTTGAGACTCGCTCTGATATGGGGCGGGCGATTGTGACGGGCCTGGCGCGCATTAGGGGTCGCGCCGTTGCTGTCTTGGCGAGCGATTGCCGGCATTTGGGCGGCGCAATTGATGGCGAGTCAGCCACGAAAGCCGCTGCGCTGTATCAGCTTGCTGAGCGATGGCGCGTGCCCGTGGTGTCTTTTATCGATACACCTGGTTTCATGGTGGGTCCGGATAGCGAGGCCGAGGGTGCACCTCGGCTAATGTCGGATCTCTTTATCGCGGGTGCTGCGCTCACGCAGCCGATTGTTGCGGTTTTTTTGCGCCGCGCTTACGGGCTGGGTGCCATGGCAATGACGGGGGGATCTTTTGAAGTACCCCGCTATGCGATGAGCTGGCCGCAGGGCGAGTTTGGCGCTATGGGGCTAGAGGGCGCAGTGCACCTGGGGTTCCGCCAGGAGCTCGCTGAGGCGCCTGATGAGACTACTCGGCAGGCATTGTTCGACTCATTGTTGGCCGACATGTATGACAAGGGGCGCGCGACCGAAGCTGCGAGTTATCTCGAGATCGACGCAGTGATTCAGCCTGAGGAGACGCGCGCCGCAATTAGCAGCGCATTGACATGTGGTTAGATTTTATACGTTGAAGCGGAAGTGAATGACGTCGCCATCTGCCACGACGTAGTCCTTGCCCTCCAGCCGCCATCTGCCCGCATCTTTCGCGCCTTGCTCGCCGCGATGGGCTACGTAGTCATCAAATGCAATGACTTCGGCTCGGATAAAACCTTTTTGGAAGTCGGTATGGATTACCGCGGCGGCCTCCGGCGCGGTGGCGCCCACGCGAACCGTCCAAGCCCGGACCTCCTTGGGTCCGGCTGTAAAATAGGTCTGCAGATTGAGTAAGTCGTAACCCGCGCGGATGACGCGATTGAGACCGGGTTCTTCCATGCCCATGTCGGCGAGAAATTCGATTTTTTCTTCTTCCTCCAGCTCGATGATTTCTGACTCCAGCTTATTGCAGATCACCACCACACCGGCGCGTTCGTCGGAAGCATGGGTCAGCACCGCGTCGAGGTGCGGATTATTTTCAAAGCCATCCTCGGCGACATTGGCGATATACATCGTGGGCTTCGTCGTCAGAAGATGCAGGGTGTTAACGCGCGCCCAATCATTGGCATCCAGCTTCAGAGCTCGGATCGGCTGGGCCTCATTGAGTTGTGGCAGTAGTTGCTCCTCGAGGAGCTTCTTCAGCGCGACGGCTTCCTTGTCTCCACTCTTTGCCGTACGCACCACCTTGGCAAGCTGTTTTTCGCAGGACTCAAGATCTGCCAGAGCGAGCTCTGTATTGATGGTTTCGATGTCTGCCATTGGGTCTATTTGGTTGGCAACATGGACGACATTCGGGTCTTCAAAACACCGAACCACATGGGCAATCGCGTCGGTTTCCCGAATATTGGCAAGAAACTGGTTCCCCAATCCTTCGCCCTTGGAGGCACCTGCCACGAGCCCAGCGATGTCTACAAATTCCATTGTGGCTGGGATATTGCGCTCTGGATTTACTAGGGTTGCGATTTCGCCTTGCCGAGGGTCTGGTACCGCCACAACGCCGGTATTGGGTTCGATGGTACAAAACGGGAAGTTTTCTGCATCAATTCCCGCTTGGGTAAGCGCATTAAACAGAGTGGATTTCCCGACGTTGGGCAATCCTACAATGCCACACTGAATTCCCATGTTGCTCAGTCCTCGTTATTCGGTGGAGGTTGATGGTTCTCGCTGTGAAGCGCCGTCATAGCTTTTACCGCGTCGCCATCCAGCAGTAGTGGTAAAGCAGAGATTGCAGATTCGATGCTGGCTTCAATTGCTGTCTGATCCGCGCTAGAGGCCTTACTCAGCACCCAGGATGACACCTGTCTGGCGGACCCGGGGTGCCCGATCCCGATCCGTAAACGCCAGAAATTTTTGCGATTACCCAAGGCGGGTATAATGTCCCTCAACCCATTGTGCCCGCCATGCCCGCCATCATGCTTGATACGTGACTCGCCTGGTGGAATGTCGAGCTCATCGTGGGCGATTAGAATTTCGGTGGGATCCACCCGGTAATAACTCGCTACCGCAGCCACTGAGCGACCGCTGTCATTCATGTAGGTTTGTGGCACCAGCAATCTCAGATCGTGTCCTGCGACAGAACCCCTTGCAGAATCTCCCAAAGCGTTGCGATCTGCTGACAGGGTCAACCCGTGCAGCATGGCAAGACGACGCACAAAAAAGGCACCGGCGTTATGCCGAGTGCCTTCATATTGTGTGCCAGGATTGCCTAGCCCGACGATGAGTCGGATGGCGGACACGGACTAATCAGCCCTCGCCACCGGCTCCGGTATCGTCAGATTCCGAGGCATTGCCGGTTTCGCCTTCAGCAGCACCGCCGCCTTCAGCTTCATCTTCGGCATCCGCCTCTTTGGTTCCTCGTGGCGCAATGACCGAAGCAATCGCGAGGTCATGGTCTGCTCCCAGCTCCAGAGCTGTTGAGGTGACGCCCGCGGGAAGCGAAATATCGGTGAGATGAACAATTTGACCCAGTTCAACGTCCACCATGTCGACCTCGAGGTACTCCGGAAGATCTTTTGGCAAACACTGCACTTCGATATCGGTCGCTTGCTTCTGAATCATCCCGCCGCCCAATTTGACGCCAGTGCACTGCTCTTCATTTATAAAGTGCAGGGGTACATTTACTTTAATGGCCTGATCCATGCGCACTCGAAGGAAATCAGCATGCATGGGAAACCCTTTGGCGGGGTGGCGTTGAATGTCCTTGATGATGGCGTTGTGCGTATCCCCTCCAATCTGCACCTCGAGAATGGAGCTGAAACAGGCTTCATTCTCGAGCATGTACTCAAAATCCTTGCGGATTAAGGTCAGACTTTGGGCGGGTTGATCGCCTCCATAAATGACGGCGGGAATTTTTCCCTCAAGACGACGAAGGCGGCGGCTCGCACCTTTCCCTTCATCGGCTCGCGCCTCTGCAACTATAATAAAAGCATCAGACATAGTCCTGCTCCTTTGCTAACACCACGTTATCTGCGACCGATTCGGTGGTGAGTGGGTAAAACACTGTTCAGGAAAGATCAAACAGTGCACTAATAGATTCTTCGTTGCTGACTCGGCGAATTGACTCCGCCAATAGGTCAGCGATCGTTAGCTGGCGAATTTTACCAACCGCCAGCGCTTCCGGAGACAGGGGAATGGTATCCGTGACCACCAACTCATCGAGTTGTGAATTTCTGATGTTATCCAGTGCTCTTCCCGACAACACGGCGTGGGTGCAGTAGGAAACGACTTTGACGGCACCGCGCTCCTTGAGAGCATTGGCTGCAGTGCATAGCGTGCCCGCTGTATCTACCATGTCGTCTACTAGAATGGCGGTACGGCCATCTACGTCGCCAATCAGGTTCATCACTTCCGCTTCATTGGCTCTTGGGCGACGTTTGTCAATGATCGCTAAATCAGCGTCGTCCAACTGTTTAGCAATAGCACGTGCTCGAACGACCCCTCCGATATCCGGGGAAACTACAATCAGATTCTCATGGTTACAGCGGGCGATATCTGCGTTCAGAATAGACGACGCATAGACGTTGTCGACTGGCACAGTGAAGAACCCCTGAATTTGCTCAGCGTGCAAGTCCACCGTTAAAACACGATCTACGCCAACTCCTACCATGGTATCTGCAACAACTTTTGCAGAGATAGGTACGCGAGCCGAGCGTACACGACGATCTTGCCTTGCGTAGCCAAAATAGGGCACTACTGCAGTGATGCGCGCGGCAGACGCTCGACGCAGCGCATCGATAATCAGGAGCAGTTCAATAATGTTGTCGTTGGTGGGATGACAGGTGCTCTGAAGTACAAACACGTCCTTCCCGCGAACATTTTCATTCAGCTCTACATTAATTTCACCATCAGAAAACTTGCTGACGGCCGCGTTACCCAGCACCAGGTAGAGCCTATCTGCAACTTTACGGGCGAGTGCTTGATTGGCATTGCCCGTGAAGACCATCATTTTTGATGACATGCGCTTTACCTCACGCGGTTTGAGTGGCTGGGGCGGGAGGATTCGAACCTCCGAATGGCGGGATCAAAACCCGCTGCCTTGCCACTTGGCGACGCCCCAAATAAACGGTTCTATTTTACTTCCCACATTTCTGGAAGTCGGTCCATGCCTTCCGCCACCACTATGGGCAGATTGGCAGGGGCCCGGGTTGCGATGCTGCGCGCTTCTGCCTCAGTGTCAAAGGCTGCAAAAACGCAAGCGCCGCTCCCCGTCATGATCGCGGGGGCGGCCTCACTGTTCAACCATTCCCACGCCCGCTGGATTTCTGGATACAGTGACATCGCAACTGCTTGCAAATCATTGCGCGCTGCCCCTGAAAAAAAGGCCTGCACTGTAATCGGCGCGGTGTGGCGTGTCAATTCAGGATGACGGAAGATTTCAGCAGTGCTCACCTCGCACCGGGGTTGTGCTATCACGAACCACCGCTTGGGCAGCGTCAGCGGAGATAGCGTATCACCCACTCCCTCTGCCCAAGCGCTGCGACCCAGCAAAAATACACCGACATCTGCACCCAATGGCGTCCCTATCGCCATTAATTTATCTTGATCAAAGCCCAGCTCCCAGAGGCGATTGAGCGCGAGAAGCGTCAGTGCCGCATTGGAACTACCACCGCCCAATCCGCCTCCCCTCGGAATATGTTTCTGGATGTGGATACGCGCGCCCCTATCCGGTTGTCCAAGAACGTGTGCCGCCCGAAGAATGAGATTGTCAGCTGCAGAAATATCATTTGTGTCGCCGGAGAGCTCGATCCCGGCAGTTTCGGTTAGCTCGAAGGTCATGTGGTCACCCCAGTTCAGCAACTGAAAGACGGTTTGGAGCGTGTGGTAGCCGTCCTCACGACGTCCGGTCACATGAAGAAAGAGGTTGAGCTTGGCCGGCGAGCAAACGCGGAGTATTTTCATTGCTGCGCACCTATTTCCCATTCTGACACTATGATTCTCACAGAGAGACCGTCACTGACTAGCGTCATCTGCTCAGGCAACATCCACGGAGGAGCAGGCTGCCAAGTGAGCACCTCTAGCTGCAAAACCTCGGAATTACCCGGGTAACCGAGCAACCATTGGCCAATAACTTCGGGTTGTTGTGCGGCCAGAAAACGTAGCGGCGATCCCAGCGTGCTGATTTCTGAAAGGGGACGTGTCTTATCACCATCCCGCCAAACGAGACTGTCACCGTGACGCTCCATGATTTGCCGGTTGATTGAGAAAGGCCCTGAAACGGTAATCGTGTCGTGGTTCAGATTGTGTCGCCGCCACTCAAAACGCGCGGTACTGGTTTCTCCCTCGGCCGTAACTGCCAATTTCCCGGTGGCTATCCACGGACTAAGGTCCGCGGGCGCGTTCGTCAAAGTCGTCTCGCTCGTCCGGTTTTTGTCAACGCCTGGATTAACGCAGCCTAGATGTGACGCCATGCAGATGATCAGGAGCAGGGGCTTGAGCCGCGCTTCTGACAACCAGTCAATCATGGTAGATCTGCACCGAGTCGTCCGATCGCCTCCAAAATAATAGGATGCTCGGGCACTCGGCTAAGACCCTCTTGCCATATATCTCTGGCTTCGATTTGTCGTCCCTGCACCCACAACACTTCGCCCAAATGGGCGGCCACCTCTGGGTCAGGAAAGGCCAAGTGGGCGCGGCGCAACAAAGATTCTGATTGCTCAAAATGTCCCAGCTTGTAATAGACCCAACCGAGACTATCCATAATGGCGGGGTCACCGGGTGAAAGCTCCAGAGCGCGTTCTATTAATTTGGCAGCCTCCTCAAAACGCCCGGTATGGTTGGTTAGGGTGTACCCCAGAGCATTCAGTGTCGCGGCATGATCGGGGTCCTGCGCAAGGATGCCGCGCAGATCTTGTTCCATCTCTGTGAAATAGCCCGCCGCCTCGTGGGCCATCGCTCGTCCATAAAGTAATGAAAAAGAGTGGGGGAAAGCCGTCAGCCCTCTGTCGTATGCCCGTAAAGCTTCGCCCGTCCAGTCTTTGAGCGCATCGGCCTCCAGTAGAAAAAGTTGCTCTGCAGAAGTGGGGTAGCGCTGCCGCTGAGCGGAAAAAAAAGATTTGATGTCACTGGCAAATGCCGAGTCCACCAATAACTGTGCCGCGCGAGACTTGGCGTCGCTGAACTCTCTGGAGGGCCCCACAGCCGCAAACGCTGCGATTGCCTCCGAGTACTCATCGCGCATCATGGCGATTCGTCCCTTGTAGTAGTAAGCCTCGTTTAGACGCTCCTCCAGCATGATTAAATATTCGAGTTTTTCTAGCGCCTCGTCGAAATACTGCAGTTCGAAATCGAGTATTGCCGCAGTGGCGAGGAGCTCTGGGTTGTCCGGCTCTTGCTCAAGCAAAATCGAGAACTCATGTCGTGCAGCATCATAGTCACCCTCGGCGCCTAAAAGCCGAGCATACTGAAGTCGGAGTTCCTGGTTCTGTGGAAAGGCAACTAGCGTATCGGCGAGCCGCTGAAAAGGTGAAGCGGCTGATTGATCCAGCTGCAACTGTGTCCAGAGCATGACGGCCCGGATATTCTCCGGATCGCGCTCTAATACCGGGCTCAGGAAGGCCTCTGCCCGTGACGGATTATTTTCCAATCTGCACAGCAGGCTCGCAGCGATCGCTGTTTGGTCATCCTCCGGCCACCGCTCCGCAAGGTCGTATATCTTCCTTGCAAGTTCTTCTTGGGTATTCTGAGCAAGTTGCTCATAGCCCCCCAAATTCGCCGCAACATTGACTTGCGCGCCCAATTTGATCGCCAGGCTTGCATAGTGGAGCGCTAATAGTGGGTTTCCAGTGCGAGTTAGCCAGCCCGATGCAGCCGCTGCAGCGGCGCCATCCGATGGGGCGAGCTCTGCAAGTCGCATTGACATAGCTGTTGCTCGATCTGCATCGTTGACAAACTCAGCCAAGCGCAAAGCGCGGCGTGCCAGTAAGGGATCCCTCAGAATCGCCGCCTGGTCGGCCATAAGCGCAAGCCCGTGTTCAAAGTCACGTGCGCGCAGCGCAAACTCGGCCTCCAAGAGTGGCCGCACGCTGGTATCGGGAATCGGCGTCTCGGGTTGGATGGGTTCGCTAAGGTCTCGAGGGGAATCGACATCGGCATTTACAGCCGCTGGCTGAGTGTCTGACGGCTGAGAGGCACAGCTCGTCAGCAGAAGCGAAAAAAGGCATAAAATCAGAAGGCGTAAGCGAGTCATTATTGGGCACCCAGCCAAACACAAATCATTTTCATGGCGGCAAGCTAAAAGAAAGACAATGCTATGATAGCAACTTGTAATGGTTGGCGAGGGTATAGGCCGGAGCCATGTTAGACAAATTGGTGGTAGTAGGCGTTAATCACGACTCGGCTTCCGTTGACTTGCGCGAGCGTATCGCTTTTGCGCCCGAGAAAGTACACGAGTCGCTGAGCGCCCTGATTCATGACACTGCGCTCAGCGAGGCGGTCATTTTATCTACCTGTAACCGAACTGAGCTCTATGGCGTGGTATCGAGTGCTATAGATGGCGTGGCAGCTGGCGATCAGCTGGCACAATGGTTGGCGCTCCACCATGAGGTTGATATCAATCAATTGCTTCCCTGCGTGTATCGAAATCACGGACTGTCTGCCGCCTCGCATCTGGTTCGGGTTGCAGCAGGTTTGAACTCCATGATCATTGGAGAACCGCAAATTTTTGGACAGATGAAATCTGCTTTTGCCGTTGCGCAGGAAGCCGGTGCGGTGGGCTTTCACATGAATATTATTTTTCGAGAAGCCTTTCGAATTGCGAAAAAGGTGCGCACCGATACAGCCATTGGAGAAAATCCGGTTTCAGTGGCTTACGCGGCCGTCGATTTGGCGCGCCAAATTTTCCGTGATATGCAGCGCAGTACCGCGCTATTGCTGGGGGCGGGCGAGACGATCGAGTTGGTGGCTCGCCATCTGGGAGATGCGGGACTCGGCAAACTGATCATCGCTAATCGTACTCTGGAGCGCGCCGAGCAGCTTGCTTCTCAATTCGATGCGGAAGCGATTCTTCTGGCAGATGTCACCGAGCGACTGCACGAGGCCGATATTGTAATCAGTTCTACCGGAAGCCAATTGCCCATTTTGGGAAAGGGCATGGTGGAGGAGGCGGTAAAGGCACGGCGTTGGCGGCCTGTTTTGATGATCGACTTGGCTGTGCCACGAGACATTGAGCCGCAGGTTGCAGAAATTTCTGATGTTTATCTCTACACCGTTGACGATATGCGTGAGGTCATCGAGGAAAACCTTCGGATGCGGGCGTCGGAGGCCAGCAAGGCCGATGAAATCATCGCTCATGGTATCGAAATGCTTCGGGAAGGGGTGCTAGAGCGGCAATCAGCTGATGTGGTCAGAACATACCGCGATTCAGCTTTGGCCATGCAGCAAATAGAGTTGGAAAAAGCGTTAAAAATGCTGGAGCGGGGTGTAGAGCCTCAGGAGGTACTCAATCGGCTCGCTCGTGACCTGACCAATAAACTCATCCACGCTCCGACAGCAGGTCTTCGCCAGCTCGCCAAAGATGGAGGCAAACAGGATGTCTCCAAAATGGCAGCTGTTTTAGGCCTCACTGACTTTGAGGAAGAGCGGGATGAGGGCACGACGCTACAATAGCGCCGCTCCACTGCCACTTCAGTGAAATCCTCTTTACTCTCCAAGCTTGAGAACCTGTCTGATCGGCATCAGGAGGTTGAAGCATTGCTGGGCGATCCCGAGGTGATTGGCAATCAAGCCCAATTCAGGGAGTTGTCTCGCGAGTTTGCTCATCTGAATGATGTGGTAACTCAGTTTCAGCATTGGACAACGCTGCAGGCCACTGTTGCTGATGCGCGGGACATGCTTGGCGACACCGATTCCGAACTTCGGACTCTTGCTCAAGAGGAGATTACCGATGCGGAAGCCGCTGCCGAATTGATCGAATCAGCACTACAACTGCTGCTGCTGCCTCGGGATCCTAATGATGCGGGCAACATATTTCTGGAAATTCGGGCGGGCACCGGCGGCGATGAAGCTGCGATCTTTTCCGGTGATCTGTTTCGCATGTACCACCGCTATGCCGAACATAAAGGATGGTCAATTGAAATCATGTCGGAGCGGGCGGGTGATCATGGTGGATACAAGGAATTGATTACCCGCGTCGCAGGAAAAGATGTCTACGCGCATCTTAAATTTGAATCTGGCGCTCACAGAGTTCAGCGTGTGCCGGAAACCGAATCTCAAGGCCGCATCCATACGTCAGCTTGCACGGTGGCGGTCTTACCTGAAGTTGAAGAGATCGATACCGTTGAAATTCGAAAAGAGGATCTTCGTGTTGATACCTTTCGGTCTTCCGGTGCGGGTGGTCAGCACGTCAATACCACTGATTCTGCAGTGCGACTGACACACCTCCCGACGGGCATTGTCGTGGAATGTCAAGATGAGCGCTCGCAACACAAAAATCGCGCCAGGGCGATGTCACTGCTTCAAGCACGTTTGTTGTCAGCAGAACAGGAGAATCGGCGCGCGTCTCAGGCTTCTCAGCGTCGATCTTTGGTGGGGTCAGGGGATCGTTCTGAGCGGATTCGCACCTACAATTTCCCTCAGGGACGTATCACGGATCACCGGATTAATTTGACGCTCTATAAGTTGGATGAGGTCATAGGCGGCGATCTGGACTCCGTGATTACGCCGCTTCGTCAGGAACATCAGGCGGATCAGTTGGCTGCGATGGCTGAAGAATGACGGTCACCGGCCTCATTCGGGAAGCGACGATAAGTAGACAGGATGCAGAAGCATTACTGGCAACCGTGCTCGAAGTTGAGCGTGCATGGATTTATGCGCACGGTGATGAACAGGTAAACCCCGGTAACATTGATCGTTTCAGGAAGATGGCTGCAGCCCGAGCGGATGGTGAGCCACTTGCTTATCTGTTGGGCTATCGTGATTTTTGGACGCTGCGATTGCGTGTTAACCGCGATGTGTTGATTCCACGAAGAGAGACCGAGCATCTGGTTGAATGGGCTAACGAGTGCATGACGGCCGGTGCCCGGCGGGTACTTGACCTTGGCACTGGTAGCGGAGCTGTCGCACTGTCCTGCAAAGCAGAGCACCCTGAAGCAGATGTTTGTGCCACTGACCTGAGCCCTAAGGCGTTGGCTTGCGCTAGGGCTAATGGAGACGACCTTAATTTGAGCGTTGATTGGCGAGAGGGAGACTGGTTCGATGCGGTGCCAGGGGAGCGCTGGCAATTGATCTTGTCTAACCCTCCCTACATCGCTGCTGCTGATCCGCATTTAAATGAAGGCGACCTGCCTGCAGAGCCCGCTAGGGCACTGATTTCCGGGGAAACGGGATTGGAGTCTCTGCGGCATATTATTGGACGCGCCCCGGACTTTATTGAGCATGGGGGTTGGCTTTTGTTGGAGCATGGGTTTGACCAGGCGTCACCGTTGCAAGAGGCGCTCTTCGCTGGGGGGTTTAGCACCATATCGACCCGGCGTGACTGGTCAGGACAGGAGCGCATTACGGGGGGGCAATGGCTGAGCTGACCGACAAGCAATTAACCCGTTACGCTCGCCAAGTGATCTTGCCTGAGGTCGATCTAGAGGGGCAGCAGCGCTTATTGGAAAGCAGTGTGCTGATCGTGGGTGTGGGAGGCTTGGGTTGCCCTTTAGCGCAATATCTCGCCGGTGCGGGAGTGGGCCGTATTCGCCTTGCTGATAATGATCTAGTTGAACTCAGTAATTTGCCAAGACAAGTCGCTTTCTCCGAGTCTGATATTGGCCGATCCAAAGTCGAGGTGCTGGCCGGGCAGTTATCAAGGGCCAATGGTGATACCGAAATTGATCTAAGAGTTGAAAAATTTGACGCGCGTTCGGCGGGTGACATGCTCAGTGGCGTTGATCTGGTAATTGATGCCACGGACTCTTTGCAAGCACGACTGGACATCGACAGTACAACCCGGCGTGCGGGCTTGCCCTGGATTATGGGCTCGGCAGTAAGGGTGGCAGGGCAATGGGTCGCTTTTGACGCTGGCCGGGTATACGGATGTTATCACTGCCTGATTACCGAGCCCGCTGCTGCTGACAACGCTGGATGTGCTCAGCTGGGTATATTGGGTCCGGTGGCGGGGTTGGTGGCTATGCAACAAAGTGTCACCGCAATCAGGCTGCTGATGGGACTGACTGTTCGCTGGGGCATCCTGCATGTCGCAGATTTGTGGTCCGGAGAATATACGGCGATGTCGATCACGAAGAGATTGGACTGCCCGCTCTGTTTGTCGACGTCTTGATTGCGCCGTAAGCCCTGTTCAATCCAGAGCGCGCAGTATGCGCCTCACGCGCCAACTGATGAGTGCGGTGGCGACCGCGATGCCAAGAATGGTGGCATACCAAAAACTGAGCGTTCCCTCGGTGCTGTTATTTCCAGAGGCGATACCCAGAAAGTAACCCAGCGGAAGTGCTAGCCCCCAGTAGGAAAATGTCACAACAATAAAGGGGAAGCGTGTCTCTTTGTATGCGCGCAAAACAAAGGACCCCAATATTTGTATGACGTCGATCATGATGAACAGCGCCGCCAGTCGGAGCAATTTCACTGCCAGTGTGTGGATGTCTGTTGACTGGGTATAGGCGCTAATGATGACGTCAGGAAACAAAAGTAGGAGCAGCATAGTCAGTGCGCCTATCAGTCCCGATATTAGGGCCCCCACTCGCAACGCCATTTTCACACCATTGGGATTGTTTGCTCCGATTGCGTGCCCCATCCGCGTTGCCATCGCGCTACCGATACTAATCATTGGAATATAGAAAACATCCCAGATATTGATCGCGATCTGATGTGCGGCAACAGCGACATCACCAAAGGTCGCGATGAGCAGTGTGACCGCAGAGAAAACACCTGATTCGAGAAAAAAGGTCAGGCCTACGGGAATGCCGACGATGAGAATTTCGGTGATGCGCTCTCTGTCGGGGGTCTGTAGCCATTTCTCGGGTAGGTAGGGTTTTAGTGTCTTTGAGGTCAGCGTGTATATCACGATGATAGCGGTACTGATCCACATTGAAGCGGCAGTAGCCAATCCACAGCCCTCTGCGCCGAGCTCGGGTGCCCCCCAATGACCGAAGATGAGCATGTAATTTAGCGGCACGTTGGCGATGAAGCCCAGTACGCTAGCTGCAGCAAAGGGAGCGGTAATGCCCAGGCCTTGGGTGTGATACCGAAGTGCCATAAAGATGCCGAGCGCTGGGAAGCCGAGTCCGACCCGACTGACATAGGCGGCGGCTTTCTCGGCAGTATCAGTGGGCAGGCCCAGAAGCTCAATTATCGCGCTGCTGTTGAGACAAAGCGGTGTCATGACGGCGCTCAAGACAATTGCAACCCAGAGACTTTGTGGCAAGAAGCTGCGCACGCGCTCAACACGCTCCGCGCCATAATCCTGCGCCACGATGGCGGAGCAAGCAAACAGGGTGCCCAGAATGATCAGATAAAGTGGCAGCCAAATGTTAAAGCCGACCGCAATGGCTGCTAGATCAGCGTCACCATAGTTGCCGGCCATCAAGGTGTCGACCACGCCGGTTCCCATTTGTGCGGTCTGGGCTATCAATATAGGCCATGCGATACGCCACAGTGGACGGAATTCGTCCAACAGTGGTGTTGGTGTCACCGCGCTTTTACTCTTCTCAGACGGTGCGATCATAGTGGGTTTTGGAGGCGTCTCATGCCCGCATTCTAACGCGCTTGCATGTGCTAGACTTCCGCCTCATTTTTCCTCCAGTTGATATTGTGCGAGAAAACGCAGAACCCGCAGTGCAGCAGACGGATAACGATAACATCGGTGCTCCTGATCCAGTACGGTTTGCCAGTTTGAATTTAGAAGGCACCGTTCAAAAAGGAATAGATTCCCTCGGATTTGAATTTTGCTCACCGATTCAGGGCCAGATACTGCCGCACACGTTGGCTGGTAACGACGCGATTGGCAAGGCGCAGACGGGCACGGGAAAAACGGCAGCATTCCTCATCACCATATTTAATGACCTGCTTTGTCATCCAGTCGATGGAGAGCGGTTTTTGGGAGAGCCAAGAGCGATCATTATCGCTCCGACACGTGAGCTGGTGATGCAGATTGCTGCAGATGCAGACGAGCTTGGTAAATTTACTGGACTAAAAACCGTTACGTTGATCGGTGGCGCAGATTACCAAAAGCAGCTCGGCAAAGTGAACTCATCGCCCGTCGATGTGATTGTAGCAACTCCTGGACGACTGATCGACTTCATGGAGCGACGTGATCTGGCGCTGGATCGAGTCGAAATCCTAGTGTTGGATGAGGCAGATCGAATGCTGGATATGGGGTTTATCCCGCAGGTTAAGCGGATTGTCAGAGGAACTCCTCATAAGGAAGACCGCCAGACCCTGTTGTTCTCTGCAACCTTTACACAAGATATTCTTAATCTGGCCAAGCAGTGGACCTACGACCCCATTACCGTCGAGATCGAGCCAGAGCGTGTCGCCACCGCCTCAGTTGATCAGCGGGTTTACCTCGTAGCCAGCAGGGAGCGCTTCTCGGTGCTGATGGATTTACTGGATACGGCCGACGTTGAGCGCATTATCATCTTTGCCAACCGGCGCGATCAGGTGCGCAGGCTTTACGAGAAACTCCGTAAAGTGGGCGTCCATTGCGGGATGCTCTCGGGGGAAATTACGCAGGCTAAACGCACGCGGACATTGGAAGATTTCAAGTCAGGCAAAACCAAAGTGCTTGTAGCAACTGATGTCGCTGGCAGGGGCATACACGTCGAGGGTATCTCTCATGTCGTTAACTACAATCTTCCAGAGGACGCGGAGGATTATGTCCACCGGATAGGCAGAACAGGCCGAGCGGGTGCGACAGGGGTCTCCATCAGCTTCGCCAGCGAGGACGATGCATTTTTATTGCCCGATATAGAGGCTTTGTTGGGGCACACACTCCCTTGTGTTGCTCCGCCCTCATCCAAAAGTCCGGTGCAGCATTAGCGGAGTGGGCGAAGCTCCTCGCACCACAGGAGTGTCGCCCCAATTACAGCGGCGGGAATCATAATTAGATTTAATAAGGGAATTCCACTGAGCAGCGCTATGGTTCCACCAAAGCCAATGGTGGACAGACGCCGGGCGGCACACGCCTCCGGCACCTCTCTAAAAGGAAGATGATGATTGTCCATTGGATAATCCAGAAACTGCAAGCTCATCATCCATGCTCCTAATAAAAACCATGCCAGTGGGGCGAGCGCATTGAGACCCGGTATGAACGTGAGTATCAGGACAGCTAACGCCATCGGGAGATAGTAAAGCAGCTTTCGCATTTCCCTGAAAAAAGCGCGTGGCACCTCGAATAAACTTGCTCCCAAACCCTCAATAGCAGGCGGAGATTCTCCCGTAACATATGCTTCGACTTTTTCGGCAAGAAGCGAATGGAACGGCGACGTTAACAGCAGCACTGCTAGTGTGGAGGTGTAGCCTGAGACCAGTCCCCCAATCATCCACAACAGGGGTGTGATGATCCAAGAAAGGAACTGAAGCCACTCGGGTACAGACAGCATGGCAGCCTCGTAGAAATCCACCATCACTTGATAGAGGGCCCATCCCATGAGGCTAAATAAAACAACATTGGCGGCTAGTGGCACGATTACGAAACGGCGCAGCCCCGGTTGAAATATCATGGCAAAACCGCGTAGAAAATAGCTGGCCCCGGTGAGGAGATTTCCGTTCATGTAGATCACTGTCTCAAACCAGTCTTTATTATACTGGGCTGGTCGTAAAAGAGTGTCGAAAGCTGTGAGTGATGAGGACCTATTTGCTGAAGAAATGACAGGTGTGAAGCCGCTGAGCCGAGAGGCACGCGTCCGATTAGTAAAGGAAAGGCTGTCAGAGGATCAGCAGCAGGGCCGTCGGCTCGCCGCCGAGGGTCGGGAGGAGGTGATCAATCCTTTGGTAGACGAAGGCGTACTGCCTCTGGACGCCTGGTATGTTCTCGAGTTTAAGAGATCTGGAATACAGAACGGCGTTTACCGTAAATTACGTCTGGGCCAATACCAAATCGATGCCCGTTTGGATTTGCATCGTATGACGGTCAAGCAAGCCCGGCAGGAGGTTTTCTCTTTCATAAGCGAGGCAGGTCAGTTGGGACTGCGCACCTTATTGATTGTTCACGGGAAAGGCCAGTCTGCAGCGGGGGCTGCGCCAACAGCAGTATTGAAGGGTTTCGTGAATCACTGGCTCAGGGAGTTGCAAACGGTGCAGGCCTTCCACTCAGCGCAGCCGCTACATGGTGGGACAGGTGCGGTCTATGTGCTGTTGCGAAAAAGCGCTGAAAAAAAGCGGGAGAATCGTCTCAACTTTACGAAAGGCCGTACTCAGGATTGATTGTTAAGTTTTTTGATCAGTAACTCATTGAGTAGTTTGGGATTCGCCTGTCCCTGTGATGCTTTCATGATTTGTCCAACGAAAAAGCCGCTTAACTTTTTCCGTTTTGTTTCATCTGCGGCAAGGTACTGAGCCAACTGATTGGGATTCGCCGAAATCACGTCGTCCACCCACTTTTCCAACTCTCCGGCGTCGCTGACCTGCTTCAAGCCCCGCGCGGCAATGATTTCGTCGGTGGTACCCTCCGCTTGCCATAGCCCTTCAAACACTTGCTTCGCCAACTTGCTGGATAAAGTGCCGTCTTCAATACGCACAATCAATCCAGCGAGAGCCTCAGCTGATATCGGGCTTGCCTCGATTGTCAGGTCAGCGCGATTGAGTGCACCCGTAAGATCACCCAAAATCCAGTTCGCAGCGGGTTTTGCTGCCCCTGAGAGCCGGGCCACTTCTTCAAAAAAGGCCGCCGCTGCATGATCGGGGACCAGAAGGGCGGCGTCGTATTCGCCAAGTTGATATTCACTGACTAATCGAGCTCGCTTGGCGGCGGGGAGCTCAGGGAGGGAATCGCGAACTGCATCAATATAGGCTTGATCAATTTCGATCGGGAGTAAGTCGGGCTCGGGGAAGTATCGGTAATCATTTGCCACTTCTTTGGATCGCATTGAGCGGGTTTCGTCGCGCTCGGCATCGTAAAGCCGCGTTTCCTGTGTGATCGTCCCACCACTGTCTAAAATATCCGCTTGCCGCTCCACTTCTCTGTGGATGGCGCGTTCCACGAAGCGAAATGAGTTCACATTTTTGATTTCGGCTCGAGTGCCGAGCGTCTCGCTACCTTTTTCACGAAGAGAAATATTGATGTCGCAACGCATAGAACCCTCGGCCATATTGCCGTCTGAAATGCCGAGATAGGTGACGAGAGAATGTAACGCCTTTAAGTAAGCGACGGCCTGATCGGCATTACGAAAGTCGGGCTCGGTCACGATCTCCAGGAGCGGTGTGCCGGCCCGGTTTAGATCAATACCTGACTCTTGGCTGAAAATATCGTGAACAGATTTGCCCGCATCCTCCTCTAGATGCGCGCGGGTAATTCTGATGGGCAGCAGCGAGCCATCGCTTGATGGCACCTCAAATACGCCTTCGCAGACAATAGGGTCAAAGAACTGACTGATCTGGTATCCCTTGGGGAGGTCTGGATAGAAATAATTTTTCCGGTCAAAAATCGATCGTTTCCCAATTCTTGCGCCGATGCCAAGGCCAAACTTCACCGCAAAGCGCACCGCTTCCTCATTAAGTACCGGCAACATACCGGGCATTCCCAAATCCACGGCGTCAGCTTGCACGTTGGGTGAAGCGCCGAACTGAGTCGAGGAGCCAGAAAATATCTTGGATCGGGTCGCCAGTTGCAGGTGAACTTCCAGGCCCATGACAACTTCCCAGGTCATGCGACATGATCCTCGATGGCTGGGCGCGCCCGATGCCAGTCCGTATCGAGCTGCAGCCGATGCGCGGCGTTAAGGATGGTGCTTTCGTCGAAAGGCTTGCCAATCAACTGTAGCCCGACCGGCATGCCATTGACGAGGCCTGCTGGTGTAGACAGGCCCGGTAGGCCGGCGAGATTGACCGCGAGCGTGTAGATGTCTTCCATGTACATGGCAACAGGGTCCTGTTGTTTCGCACCGAAGGGGAATGCAACTCCCGGAGCAGATGGCCCCGCTATGATGTCTACGGATTGAAACGCCGAGCGGAAGTCATCGCTGATCACCCGACGTACCTGTTGTGCCTTGTTAAAATAGGCGTCATAGAAGCCCGCTGAGAGCGCATAGGTACCCACTAAAATACGTCTTTGCACCTCCTCTCCAAATCCCTCGCTTCGTGAGCGAAAATAGAGATCTTCGAGGTCCGCGGGGTCGGTGCAGCGATAACCGAAGCGGACCCCATCGTAACGAGCCAGATTGGCTGAAGCTTCTGCAGGAGCCAGCACATAGTAGGTGGCGATGGCATAATGGCTATGTGGCAGGTCAATATCGACAAGTTGAGCGCCCGCTTTCTCGAGCTCTGTCAGGGCCGACATCACTTGGGCTCGGACTTCCGAGTCTAAATCATCGTTGAAGTATTCTCGTGGCATTCCTATGCGTAATCCTGAAATGTCACCAGTCAGTTCGGAAAAGAAATCGGGCACTGCGCGGTCGGCTGAAGTTGAGTCTCCAGTATCCAGCCCTGATATGGCGGTCAGCATATGAGCACAATCAGCCGCGGATCTTGCCATAGGTCCGGCCTGATCTAACGAGGAGGCGAAAGCGATAATGCCCAGACGAGAAACCCGTCCGTAGGTCGGTTTCAAACCGGTTACGCCACATAAAGAGGCGGGCTGCCGGATGGAGCCTCCAGTGTCAGTACCGGTCACTAGGGGCGCCATTCCCGCTGCAAGTGCGGCAGCCGAGCCCCCAGAGCTTCCTCCGGGCACGCAATTTGTGTCCCACGGGTTTTTGACGGCGCCAAAAAAACTGGTCTCATTGGAGGAGCCCATCGCGAACTCATCCATATTACATTTACCCAGCATGACTACGCCGGCGGCCTTTAATCTGGCAACAACGGTGGCGTCATAAGCTGGGACAAAATGCTCCAACATGCGTGAGCCGCAGGTGGTAGTGACACCCTGAGTACAAAAAATATCTTTGTGTAGCAGAGGGATCCCCGTCAGGATATTACCCTCTCCACGCGTCAGGCGTTCATCAGCGCGGCTGGCGTCCTCAATAGCTTGCTCTGCGCAGACGGTCACCACTGCATTGAGCTTGCCATTGAGGAGGTCGATGCGTTCTAAATAGCCCTTTGTCAACTCCGCGCTGGACACTTGACGAGTTGTGAGCAGCTGATGCAGTTCGCTCACTGAGGCATTTAGCAGTGCACTGTCGATCATCAATCAATTACCTTGGGCACTAAAAAATACCCCTGATCCTGCGCTGGGGCGCACGACATTAATGCCTCGCGTTCGTCGCTACCTGTCACCACATCAGGACGCAGCCTCTGCACCATATCGTGGGGATTGGACATCGGCGCCACGCCCTCTGTATCAATGGTATTGAGCTCATTGACCAATTGGAGAACGCGACCGAAGCGTTCGGTCACCTCTGGTAGATCAGTTTGTGCGATAGAGAGTCGAGCGAGCAACGCCACTTTCTCGACATCTTCTTGAGAGATTGACATGAGTGTTATCCTTGCCACAGGCCGCGAAAACTAACACACTTGCGGCTTGCCCAAAAACCCCTGCGTTGCTACATTCTCGTGGCGTACGCTGCTCCAAGCGCTATTTCTTTGGGCGTTTTTCACTTTCAGTATGCCTTAACCCGTCGCTTCCCAGCGGTTAAGATGGCGTGTTACATGCTGTGGCAGCAAGCCACCTTTTTAGTCAGGAAACGATAATGCTCAAGCGCCTCCGGGGGATGTTTTCCAGCGATCTGTCGATTGATCTCGGCACTGCCAATACGCTGATCTACGTGAAAGAACGAGGCATTATTCTGGATGAGCCGTCCGTGGTGGCGATCCGCATTCATAATGGTCAGAAATCGATTGAAGCCGTGGGGAAGGAAGCCAAGCGTATGCTTGGGCGGACCCCGGGAAATATTCAGGCAATTCGTCCTCTGAAAGATGGCGTGATTGCTGACTTTCAAGTTACTGAAAAAATGTTGCAGCACTTCATTGCCAAAGTCCATGAAAGTCGATTTATACGGCCGAGCCCGAGAGTGCTGATTTGTGTGCCCTGTATGTCTACTCAGGTAGAGAGGAGAGCGATTCGCGAATCAGCGCTAAGCGCGGGAGCGAGAGAAGTTAAGTTGATTGAGGAGCCAATGGCGGCAGCGATTGGCGCTGGACTGCAAGTTGAGGAGGCGTCCGGGTGCATGGTGGTCGATATCGGCGGTGGAACGACCGAGATTGCGATCATTTCCCTCAACGGCGTGGTTTACCGGGACTCGATTCGCATCGGTGGCGATCGCTTTGACGAGGCGATAGTGGCTTATGTGCGACGCAAATACGGTAGCCTAATTGGCGACTCCACCGCTGAGCGCATCAAGCAGGAAGTCGGCTGTGGCTATAAATCTGGCGAGCTCAAAGAGATCGATGTGCGTGGGCGCCATTTGGCTGAAGGTGTGCCGCGCAGTTTTACGCTGACCAATGAGGAAATTCTAGGAGCCCTAGAGGAGCCGTTGGACGCCATGATGCGAGCAGTGAAGCTGGCTTTGGAACAGTCCCCTCCTGAATTGGCAGCCGATATTGCCGAGTCCGGTATTGTATTAACCGGTGGCGGTGCGCTGCTGACGGACCTGGACAAGCGCATTGTGGAAGAGACCGGTCTGCCAGTGATCGTTGCTGAGGATCCATTGACTTGTGTGGCCCGGGGTGGCGGCAAAGCGCTGGAACTGATGGATCGTCATGTGTTGGATTTGCTCTCGACAGAGTAAGCCACAGGCAACCGGAGTAGCGCTATAAAACCGCTTTTCCTAAAAGAGAGCCCTATCAGCGCCTGGTTTATGTTGTTGGCGGCGCTCTGTTTATCTTCACTCTTTTTTTTCCGGGATCACCCTCATGTTGTGGCCGTACAACAGAGCGCAATAGACAAAGTAGCGGTTGCCACAGGCGTGATTCTAGCTCCTGTTGAAGCATGGGAACGCATGGCCGCAGCTATGAATTCACGCAGCGAGCTGCAAGATGAGGTGCTCAGGCTGCAGCAGGAAAATCGAGTCCTTAAGGGGCAGAGTCAGCGGCTTGCGGCACTTCTGTCTGAGAACGCGCGTTACAAAGCGCTGCTTCGATCTGCGCAACTGATTGACGACGAGCTTATCGCAGCGCAGATTACCGCGGTGTCGCCTGATCCCTCTCGACACATTGTTGTCATTGACAAGGGGCTCCTCGATGGGGTGAAAGAGGGCCAAGCGATGCTTGGAGAGGAGGGGCTGATGGGGCAAGTCATCCTCAGTGGGGACCGGAACAGTCGTGCGGTGCTGATTACTGACAGCGTTCATGCCCTGCCGGTTCAAGTTAATCGGTCGGGTCTGCGAGCCATTGCAGAAGGCAGCGGGCTGATTGACCAGTTGCTGATCCGGCATCTGCCCGCCAAATCGGATATTAGGGTGGGCGACCTATTGGTGACGTCCGGCTTGGGAGGGCGCTTTCCCAATGGGTATCCCGTGGCTCGGGTAACCGAGGTGGTGATATCGGAAGGAGAGGCTTTTGCATTGGTGACAGCTGAGCCAATATCAGCACTTGACCGAGGGCGCCATGTTTTGGTGTTACAGAGAACCGTGGGGAGTGAGGCGGAATCTTAGTGGAGCAGGCCAGATCCTCTTGGGTGATTTACCTGTCTCTCGCATGTGCCCTATTGTTTATGTTGCTCCCCTTTCCGTTGGAGTGGCGAGTACTCAGACCCGATATCGCTAGTTTGGCACTATTTTATTGGGTCCTTGCACTGCCCCATCGGGTGGGAGTGACCACTGCGTTTTTTCTCGGTCTGGGTCAGGATCTGATTGAAGGTTCTCCAATCGGTCTATCCTCGTTGGGCCTCATGGTCTCAGTTTTGGTATTACAGTCGAATTATCAACGCATTCGTCAGTTTGATGGTGTTCAGCAATCGTTAATGATTTTGGTGCTGCTCATGCTGAGTTCTGGATTAGAGCAATGGTTAAGAAATGGCATTGAAATGCCGAATTTACCCTGGATGGGATTTATGGGGCTCCTGTGTTCTGCGGGGTGTTGGCTGGTGGTGAGAGAGATTCTGCGTTTTTTCAGACGCTATTACGAGGTTAACTGATGAATCTCTTGCTCGCATCAGCCAGCCCTCGGCGCAGGGCACTCCTGTCTCTGCTGGTTGATGAGTTTGATACTGTCGACCCGGATATAGACGAGTCGCTGCTACCCCATGAAAGCCCTATTCACTATGTTGCGAGGCTTGCAGCAGAGAAAGCACAAGTATACGAGGCTGGAGATCGTGCTGTTATCGGTGCTGACACGACTGTTGCAGTTGGTTCAACCGTACTAGGCAAGCCCGACAACCTCGAGAGCGCGAAGGATTCGCTACGGCGTTTGTCGGGCCGCGCCCATCAGGTGCATACAGCGCTTTCGCTGAATATTGCGGGGAGTACTCAAACCCGGGTTGTGACTACTGTGGTTAATTTCACCCATCTGTCTGAGGAGGCTATCAGTCAATATTTGATGATGGATGAGTACATGGGTAAGGCCGGCGCATATGCGATACAGGGATACGCGGGTGCTTTTGTGAGCAGGATCGAAGGCAGCTACAGCGCAGTAGTGGGTTTGCCACTGTGCGAGACTCGCGAACTTTTAATGAGTGCCAACATTCGGGTCAGATATGGCTAGGGCGATTCCTCAAGTATTGGGTCGCATTGTTTGGCCTCTGATGGTGCTGACATTAGTCTCCCTGGCGGTCTATATCAGTAGCGGTCGATTGGCGATGAAAGCGCTCTCAAGCGCACAGCCTGAGATTGCAGAGTTATTGTCCTCGCTCGCACAGCAAGAGGTCTCGATAGGGGGTATTCGAGGTGAAATGTCAGGTTTTTCTCCGCAGATCCAGATCGAGGATTTTGCCATTCAAGATGAATCCAGCGGTGAATGGTTGAATCTCCCTGCTGTATTAATTCGTCTTGATGCATGGGCAAGTTTGCTGGCGGGTGCGCTGCGTTTTGACGAAGTCATTTTGCAAAAACCTGTCTTTTGGAGTCCGCCTTTTTCCTCCAATCAAGAGCAGAACTTTCCTCGCGGCATAAAGAATTTTCTGAGCGGATTTGAGCGAATAGTGATTCGCGAGGGGCGCTTTTTAGAAAACTTGAAGGCACATGACTCATCGCTACTCACCCAATCGGTGAGGCTCGATCTTGATATGTTCAGGGAGGGTAGCCAGCGAGATCTGAAGATTTCGATCCATTCTGATAGTGGGGTGGTGTTCACGGCTGAAGGATCTGGTACGGGTGATCCTCTGGATCTCAAAAGATTTTCTGGTGATTTTCATGGCTACGTTACGGGCGGTGGAGTCGCATTGGCTGCGCAGGCTATGGGGATAGAGCTGATCGCGGAGGGAAAAGCAAATTTCTGGCTAAGCGTTTCGGAGGGGCAAACTCGCGTTACGTTACAGGCTGATCTTGAGAATATTTCCCAGTCTCACAGCAATCAACGCTTTCTGGAGGGACTATCGTTTTCTGCTGCCTTGGACAGTGTGTCGGATCGGCCCCAATTGTGGATTCAGAATGCGACACTGACACACGCCGGGACAGCGCTTGCTTTGCCGAGAATTCAGTTTGCGAAATTGGAAGACGGCTGGCGGTTCTTGGCGAGGGGTTTGGAGGTCTCTCCACTAAAAGATATCGTGTTGGCGAGCGAATTGTTGCCAGACAAAGCCAGCAAAATAATCAGAATACTGGATCCGGCTGGTTACATTGAGGCGATCTCTCTGAACATTGCCTCCCTAGAACAGCCTTTGCGATCGTGGGAAGCGTCCATCGTAGTCGCAGATGCTACGACGCAACCCTATCGTAACGTGCCGGGTCTGTTGGGTATCGACGCGAGTGTCACGGCGAATCAGGAAGGCGCTCAGGCCTGGATTCTCACGAAAGACTTTACCCTGGATTTACCGAGGGTGTATGAATCGCCTATTCGATTTGAATCCGTGACGGGCGCGCTATCTGGGCGCTGGCAAACCGATGCGCTGTTTCTGGAGGATGGCGTTTTTTTGGCTACGGCGTCAGACCACAGTGCCATCGTGCAGTTTGAGATTGATATTCCCCTTTTCAAAACGGCATCCATTGAAAGAAATATGCGACTGGCGGCGTCGGTGACGGATGCTCCGATCAGTGTGCGCGACGTCTACATACCCTATAGACTGCCACCGGCTGCCTATCGGTGGCTGCAAAAGGCCCTGCCAAGTGGGCATATCGAGGCGGCCGCTTTTCTGTGGTTTGGCGGATTCAAACCTTACGGCGACGCATCGCAAAGTATGCAGTTGGCAGCAAATCTTCGCGATATCACCCTCGCTTATCAAAACGACTGGCCTGACGTGCTGCAGGCTCGGAGCTTTTTACGGCTCGACAATACTCTTATCGAGGTCTGGTCGCCGCAAACTTCGATTGCGGGGCTCGAGTTGAGCGATACCATCATAGGTTTACGGTTACGATCTGACTCGTCTTGGCTAAGTATTCAGTCCCAATCGGATAGCGGAGTGGCCACTCTCAAAAATGGATTGAATGCGTTACCGTCACTGTCTTTTGTTAGGCCATTACTTAACGATCTGACCGCAACGGGAGCGGCTAGCACAGACCTGAATATTGGCTTTGATCTCCGTGATATCGCCGGATCGCTGGAGGTAGAGGTCGGTGCGCAGCTGACATCGGTTAACCTCGATTCTGCTTTATTAGATTTGTCGGCAGAGGAGATTTCGGGAGCATTGTCTTATCACCATTTGCGGGGTTTTGAGAGCAGTGATTTGCATGGCACGTTGCTCGGGCGTCCACTGGCAGTGGAGATGGGTCCTCAGTTTGCCACCACCCCCGATACTATTCTCGCTGCACGCCTTAACGTCGACGTTGATGTAGGGGATATTTTGGAATGGCGCGCAGCACCCATTTCACTGCCTATTGATGGAATAGCGCCTCTGGATATTTCAGTGACTGTGACAGATGACATTGCGGTGCAAATTGAGTCTGATTTGAAAGGAGTAGAGGTCGATTTGCCATTGCCATGGGGGAAAAAACGAGAAAGTGCGGCGCCCCTCGCGCTAACGTGGAGCGATCGTGGGTGGGCGGATTGGGAGGTGTTCTGGTTCGGTCGTTTTTCGGCTGTTGTCGACACGTTGGAAAGTGGGTCAGCAACATTCGCGATCGATGTGACCCCAAGAACACGACCGGCCTATCAATCTCGGGCGGGTAATGGCGCAGGCATCCGAATAACCGGAATGTTGCCGGAGCTTAATCTTGAAGAATGGCTTGGTTTTGTACCGGATGGTGCCGTTGATGGCGTTCATTTTCCGCCGATTCAGGTGGAGGATTTTCGTGTAGAGCAATTAGTGTGGCAAGGAAAATCGTTGGGTAGCCTGGCGCTGTCTGCGACATCAGAACGAGAATCTTTGCATGCGGACTTCGTCCTACCCTGGTTGCGGGGGCGCTATCAGCAGCAGGTTGCCGCCCCAGTATCCGAGGCTGCAGCTGAGTTTGATGTTGCGCTGGAAAAGTGGTTATCGATCGAATATGTAGATATCAATGGGCTTCCTGACTTTGGGGATCGCTCGGCGGAGGAGGTGACGGAGTTCACCTTCTCCTGGCAGCCACTCCCGGTCACTATCAATAACGTGTTCCGGGGAGGAGATCGCCTCGGTGATATCGACTTCACGATTGCGGAGCTTCAAGCAAAGAGCTGGCGTGTTACTGCGGTGACAGGGGACTTGGCCGGGGTGACTTTCTCGCCCAGCAGTGAGATGAATTGGCAAACAGCAGGTGGTGAAGAGGTTACCTCACTCTCTCTGGCTGCTCAGTTTAGCAATCTTGAAACGAGTCTTAACTCGCTCGGTGTCGAGCCCATCGTGCAGACGCGAAGCGGCAGTCTCGACATCGATTGGTCGTGGGTTGGGAGCCCTAATGATTTTGATCTAAGGGCGATCTCTGGGTCTATGGATTTGACGATGGACTCTGGTTCTTTTACCTCTGCCAATGCTGAAGCTACCGGGGCATTGCGACTTCTGAGTCTGATGAATTTGGCAGGATTATTTCAGCGAGCAAATATCAACCAGCTTTTTGATCCGGGCGTTACCTTTGATCGCGCCATGGGCAATATGGAGTTTGACGAGGGTGCGCTACGAATTCCGGGGTTTTCTGTAGAGGGATCAGGAGGCTATTTCACTTTCGCCAGTGACATTGATTTGCTGACTGAGACCCTCGAAGGTGAATTGGTCGTGACATTACCGCTTGTTGACAATATCCCCTGGGTAGCGGCATTGGCCGGTGGCTTACCCATTGCGGCGGGCACATATGTGTTGAGCAAAGTTTTTGAGGAGCAAATGAATCAACTGTCCAGCGGTGTGTATTCAGTCAGTGGTGACCTCAATGACCCCGAGGTCATGTTCAAGCGGGTATTCGATGCGAAGGCGACCGCTCCAGAGTCCGCGAGTCAGTCGGTTACAGAGTCTTCCTCGTCCAGCCCGGCTAGGTAACGAAATAATTTCCTGCGGTGTGCTCTTTCATTACCTTTTTTAACTTCTCTCGGATATTGACGATGCCATTGGCGGAGCAGAGCGGGTTCAGCAGAGGGCCATGCGGAGAGGATCTCGCCTAACGCGTTGTCGCCGTCCGATAGCAGCTTGTCTCTTGCTGATTCGATTTGGTGGAGTCGCTGCACACTGTTGCCATGCTGCTGATCTCTTGCCTTCAACGCCGCCTCGATGGTTGAGGAATCAATTGAGCGCATCAGTTTTCCAATAAATTGGAGTTGTCGCCGCAGTCCGCCTCTGGCTTTAATGCGCCTTGCCTGATCAACGGCTTCTCTGAGCCTTTCGTCCTCAATATTAATGGCGTCTAATTCAGCTTGGGAAAGCGCAACCAGACGTTCCCCTAATTGCTGGAGCGCATGCATTTGTCGCTTGCGTTCGCTCTTACTCGGAGCGCCCTGCTCCGACTCATCTGCCCATTCATCGCTCATCTTCAAGATTTACTTATCCGTAACACCAAGTTGCGAGACCCAAAAAAGTCAGGAATCCGACGATATCCGTAACTGTTGTGACGAGAACACCACCCGCTAGAGCAGGGTCGATATTCAGACGTTGCAACAGGAGTGGCAAACCTGCCCCTGATAATCCGGCCGTGAGAAGATTGATAAGCATTGCAGCGGCGATAATCAAGCCCAGCGTGATGTCGTTAAACCAGAGGGATGCGGTAATCGCAACAACCGCTGCCCATAGAATGCCATTGAGCAAGCCAATGAGTGATTCCCGTCCAACCAGCCAGAGCTGGTTTCGATCGTTTATCTGGCCCATGGCCATGGCGCGGATTAGAATCGTCAAGCTTTGAGTTCCTGCAATACCTCCCATTGAGGCGACCACTGGCATAAGTACTGCCAAAGCGACGACTTTTTCGATAGTTCCTTGAAACAGACTGATAACGGAGGAGGCCAATAATGCTGTTGCCAGATTGATTGCCAGCCAAACAGCTCTTCTCGGCGCTGACTGCCAAGCGGTGGCGAATGTGTCCTCTTCGACCAGGCCGGCCAGTGAAGTAAGCGAATGATCCGCCTCTTCCATAATGACGTCGACCACATCATCGATGGTAATCCTGCCGAGGATTTTCCCGGTGTCATTCACAACGGGTGCCGATATCCAGTCATTACGTTCAAAACGACGCGCTACCTCTGTTGCTGGCATGTGTACGTTAAGCGCTTCTTGATCGGTAATCATCATTTCTCGCACAGACACGGCAGGATCAGAGACGAGGACAGTGCGAATAGGAAGGAGACCAACCAATTTGTCGCGGCGATTAACGACAATCAGGTTGTCGGTGTTTGGCGGTATCTCGACATGACGTCGCAGGTATCTGAGGACAACATCCAAAGTCAAATCCGCTCTAATGGTGATGATGTCGGTGCTCATTAGGCCGCCAGCGACATCATCGGGAAAGCTCAGCACGGTTTGCAGTCTTTGGCGATATTGCTCATCCATGATCGCCAGCACTTGCCCAGTTACGTCTTCAGGCAACTCATGCAGAATGTCCGCCACGTCGTCATCGTCAAGTTTTTCAACAATGCCGGCCAAGGCCTCAGGTTCACGATCTATTAGGACCGCACTGCGAAGCTCGTCTGGGAGCTCGTTGACAACCAGTGCCTCCTGTTCAGACTCCAATAAGCCGAGCAAAAGGGCGCGATAGTGGGGCGGAGAGGAGCTCACCAGATAAGCGACATCGCCCGGCGGCATCTCCGCCATAATGCTTGCCACATCGCCTAGCGTACCGGCACGCAGTGCCTGATCGATACGCTCAGTTTTGGTGGGGAAGTTAGCTGGCGAATTCAACGGAAGGCCTCCTGTTCTGCGCCTATTATCCTCGGCACTGAGGGTAGGTCTAGCCAGCGAAGCTAATTTGCGACTTATTCCAACTCGCCGAAACCAGAGCTAAAGAGTGCTTCCATCGCCTCTAGCGCGGCCACTTGATCCTCTCCAGAGACGCGAAGGCCGATCTGGGATCCCTGGCCAGCCGCCAACATGAGGACTGACATGATGCTCTTGGCGTCGATTTCTCGATTGTCATAGCGCAGGGTGATGTCGCTGCTGAATCGGTTAGCGCATTCCACTACTTTCGCGGCTGGTCTTGCATGGAGCCCCAGCGGATTGACGACTTCAAGTATGGATTCGTTCACGATGTCTCACCTGCGACCAAATGACGATGCCGAAGTTGTGTTGAAGGGTAGAGTTTTACGACCTCGTTGTGGAGCTTTTCGGCCAGATAGACCGAGCGATGTTGGCCCCCGGTGCAGCCGATTGCAATGGTGAGATAGCTCCTGTCGCTATTATTGAAGTCAGGTAGCGTCTCGGTAATAAATGTTCTTATGCGGTCGTAGATTGTCAGGGTTTTGGGATGGGCCTCTAGGAACTGCTGTACGGGTTGATCTAACCCTGTCAGGTGTCGCAACGACTCTTCCCAATAGGGATTGGAGAGACCTCTGGCGTCGAACACGAAGTCGGCGTCAGTTGGCATACCCCGTTTGAAGGCGAAAGATTCGATCATGATGGACAATCCATCTCGTCGTTCGACGATACGCCGGGTGATCGCATCCCTAAGATCACGCGGTGACAGGCTGGTCGTATCGATCAAGAGATCCGCTTGGGCAGCGATGAACTCAAGATGTCGTCTCTCCCGAGTAATCGCTTCCGGGAGAGAGTTATTCGATCCAGCGTGTGGATGTCGTCGGCGCGTTTCGCTAAAGCGCTTTAACAAGATGTGGGGCTGGGCATCGAGAAAGATAACGAGGGAGTCGCGCGTTTTTAGGATTTGTTGCAGGGAACTGCTTTCCCCTTGTTGTTCTGGGCTTATTGCACGCGCGTCGATACAGACTGCAATGCCTTTGAATCGATCATAGTCAGGATGTTGCAAGACTTCTCGCGCAAAATCCGCCATCATTCTGGGGGGGAGATTGTCTACACAGTAGTAGCCTTCATCCTCCAGAAGCCGCAACGCGCTACTTTTTCCCGAGCCGGAGCTGCCGCTGATGATGATCAGTCGGGGGCTCATAGCAGGCCACTCTCGGCGACGATTTCCGTCAGGTCAACAGGCTCAACTGCCTCTCGGATTGCTAAACGAGTCTGTTCATTCGATAAGAGTGTGGCTGCGCCTGCCAAGAGGTCGAGGTGTTCTTTGGCCGCCTGAGAGGGCACCAACAATACAAGAATAATATCGACCCCTTGCCCATCTGAAGAGGAAAAGTCTATTGGGTTACTTAAGGTGATCAGGCAGCCAAGTGGGGCATTGCACTCATCGATTCGACAATGAGGAATCGCGACGCCATCGCCCAATGCCGTGCTACCTAATTTCTCTCTGTCTAGAAGCCCGCGATAAACCGCTTCTCTGGATAGACCGCTGACATCGCAAAATGCCTCCGCTGCGCTCTCGAAAACCCGCTTTTTACTGTGAACAGACAGCTGGCTGAATACTAAAAGATCAGCAAGCTTGGCTTCGGAAGTGAGTGACATCAGTCAGTGTCCCCTGCGCTTTTCCTTTTGTTTAATGACCTGCCGATCCAGTTTTTCAGCAAGAGCATCAATAGCGGCATACATGTCATCCGACTCAGATGAAGCGAATAGATCGGCCCCCGCAACGTGAAGATTTGCTTCTGCCTTATGCTGATGCTTTTCGACAATTAATGTGACGTCAGCCCGCGTAATGTGGTCACCGTGGCGCTCAATCGGCGCAAACTTTCCTTCTACATGTTCACGAATTGCGGGGGTCACATCTAGATGATGTCCACTGATCGTCAGGTTCATATGGCGCTCCTTGTTACCTCGTTTCAGTATTCAGTTTAGGCGTTTACGCTCATTGGAGGGCGGGATGGCGAGTTGCTCCCTATATTTGGCGATTGTTCTTCTTGCGACAGAGATACTTTGATCCTTTAGCAGATTACATAATTTGGAATCACTCAGGGGTTTCCGCGCATCCTCTTCACTCACTAACTTTTTAATGGCCGCTTTGATCGCGGTAGATGAGCTGTCGTCGCCGTCATTACCCGTGACCCGACTGGAGAAAAAATACTTCAGTTCAAACGTGCCTCGAGGCGTGTGCATGTATTTTCTTGTGGTCGCTCGCGATACCGTGGATTCATGGAGTTCCACCTCTGAGGCGATATCTGCGAGAACAAGCGGTTTCATACCTATTTCACCTAGTTCCAAAAACTTTTTCTGGTGCTCTACAACTTTAGTCGCCACCTTGAGCAGGGTTTCATTACGACTTTGTAGGCTTTTCATAAACCAGCGAGCCTCCTGCAGGTGCTCCTTTGCATACCCTCTATCGGAGGAGGACCCTCCGTTCAGTGCAGAAACATAGTGTTCGTTTACACGGATTTTTGGCGCTATTTCTGGATTAAGCTCGACCAGCCAGCGCCCATTTCTCTGGTGGACGAAAACATCGGGCGTGACATATTCCGTATGATTTCCGCCAATTTTCGCGCCTGGCGTTGGATCCAAAGAGCGAATTAATCCGATGGCCGCTTCTAGTTCAGGCTCTGTTGTTCTGAGTTTTTTAGCGAGTTGCCGGGCAGGCGCCGTGGGAAGCTGGGCCAAATGTCGGCTTACTATCGCTCCCGCCAGCTCGCGGTAGGGGGTATTGATCGGGAGTTGTCTCAGTTGAATCAGCAGGCACTCTCTCAGATCAATCGCAAAGATTCCGGAGGGCTCAAAGTGTTGTACTCGGTGTAAAACGGCGATCACTTCATCAAGTTCCACCTCCTCTAGCGCTAATTCCTGATGAATGCTCTCCGGACTTTGCGTTAATCGGCCATCGGTATTGACGGCATCAATCAGTGCGAGGGCAATTACGTGATCAACGTCCGAAAGTCTGGTCAGATTCAATTGCCAAAGGAGATGGTCTCGGAGCGATTCTTCTGCAGAGTCTCGTTCGGAGAAGTCAGTATCCACAGAGCCTAGGCTCGGCGGTGGCGCAGAAGAGGGCAGTAAATCTTCCCAAGCGGCGTCAACGGCCAATTCGTCGGAGGCATCTTCCGATGCTGCCTCCTGCGAAAAATCCAAGCTTTCCGATTCGGACGGGGAATCGTTTTCCAGCTCAAGCAGCGCATTGGACTCAAGCGTTTCTTCGATAATTTGCTGCAGATCTGCTGTGCTCATCTGCAGCAGCTTGATCGCCTGTTGCAGTTGGGGGGTGAGGGCTAGTTGCTGCCCAAGCTTGAGCTGAAGCGCCTGTTTCATCTTCCTGATCTTTACCCGCGATAAGGCAGTCTAGCGCTGGTCAGCGCACATTGGAATGAATTGGCAAGAAACTTGCTGGTGAATATGGGGGTTGCGCTGTAACAGCTTCGGTGCACCTTGCTGCTAAAGCGTAAAGTGATCGCCCAGATAGGTTTCCCTAACTTTCTCGTCCGCCAGTACTTCTGAAGGTGCACCTGATGCGATGACATAACCCTCACCAACAATATAAGCGCGTTCACAGATATCCAGCGTATCCCGAACATTGTGATCTGTGATCAATACGCCAATGCCGCGCGCTTTGAGATGAGAAATAATCTCCTTGATTTCAGAAATTGAGATGGGGTCAACTCCCGCAAAGGGTTCATCTAATAGCATAAAGGTGGGCTCGGTGGAGAGAGCCCGGGCGATTTCTACTCGGCGACGCTCTCCACCTGACAAAGCTTGTCCCATTGATTCGGCTAGGTGACTGACGTTGAACTCGGCCAAAAGGTTGTCGGCGATTAACATGCGATCCTTCCGATTCAGTTCTCGTCGTGTTTCAAGAATGGCGAGCAGATTGTCTCGCACAGAGAGCTGTCGGAAAATCGAGGCTTCCTGTGGCAAATAGCCGATACCTGCCCTGGCCCTACCGTGCATGGGCATCGACATGATTGACTTGCCGTCCAGACTAATGTCGCCGGCGTCCGCTGCGATCAATCCCACTATCATATAAAAACAGGTGGTCTTACCTGCGCCATTGGGGCCCAATAAGCCGACGATCTCTCCAGCGCTGATGTCCAACGACACATCCTTGACGACGGGCCGACCTCCATAAGCCTTGGCAAGACAATGCGCGCTGAGTGTTTTAGCCATTATCGGGTGACCGACGCAGGTTTTCTGGCGGTATGACGACCTCTACCCGGCCCTCGCCACTTGGTCCCGGCGTGCCGGCCGCCTTTACTTTCCTTTGCGTCACGAGGTACTCGATCCGATCACCAGACAATACTGATCCATCTTGCGCTATTCGAGCCTCGTCTATCAAACGCACCAAGTCTTCAGACCGGATGTATTCGATCTTTCGCGCCGATGCGTCAACCGGCGCTTGATCGCTTGCAGGTTGTTGCACCAAGGTGGCGGGCTGTCCGGTGGCGACGATTTTGTCAGCGGCAGCGCTGTCATGCTTTATTGATATGAGTTCAGCGGTGATGCGCAATGATCCCTGAGTCAGGATTACATTCCCTTCGTAGCGTGTTTCCCCCGCGCCCTCATCTCGCACAGCGATATCGGCTTCGATTTGTATCGGCTGATCTCTGTCTGAGTCCAGCGCTGCCGCATTAAAGCTGAAACAGGCAATACAGAGCACTAACCGGGCGATACAGGGTCGTTTCTGGTTACTCATAATCTGTTTTCACCCGGCCTTTTAGCGTAGCTTTATCCCTCACGAGATCCAATTCAAAACCTGTTCCCAGAGTGCGGCTACCAGGAGCCGTCAATACAACATCACGATCTCCTGTTGCACGTTTTTCATCTATCAGAAGCCACATCGACTCTGTATTGATTGTTCCATTGCGAGTGGCTTCAAGAATTCTGACACCATCTCGCAGAAACAGTTCATTTGCCTCCTCAAAGAAAAGGCCGGAGGAGGAATCAATATGCCACTGTGTCCCGTCGGCACTCTGCGAAAAGAACTGGATGCCACTTAGGGCGGTTTCATCACTTCCCTCCCGTCGCTCAGCGTTATCGATGGCGAGCACATCAGAGGGTTTGCCATCACTGGCAAACTGTGTCCTGACACCCACGCGGAGATAACTGGTTACCAATTTTTCATTATCAGTGAAGGGATTGGGACCGCCGGAAACATCGGGTGCCAACCGATGCCAAAATGCCGCGGCGATTGTGAGTCCCGCCAGCGCAAACGAAAATGTTTTCAATGGCCTGGCTCTTGATACGGTGTTCCCATTCCCTGGGCTCCAAGAATGAAGTCGCTTAACGCTCGGACAGCGCCCCGACCTCCAGGACAGGGCGCTTTCCAGTCGGCTACATCGCAAACAGCTGACACAGCATCACTCGGACACGTCGCCAGTCCCACCATTCGAAGCGGGTCTAGATCCGGTAAGTCATCTCCCATATAGGCGACTTGGGCCAGCGGTATACTTCGCGGTTCCAAAATCTCGAGCAGGGCTTCGCGTTTGTCTTCTCGTCCCTGTAACACGATCTTGACCGCCAATTCCTCCATTCTTCTCGTCACTGCCTCAGATGAACGTCCAGTGATGATCGCGACCTCAATGCCGTTATCGAGGAGTAGCTTGATGCCCAGTCCATCCTTGATATTGAACGCTTTTATCTCAGCCTGGTTTGTTTCTCCGTATAACACCGAGCCATCTGTCAGCACGCCATCAACATCCAGCACTACCATTCGTATGGATTCGGCAAGTTGTGCCGCTCGCCCGGTCACGCTACCCCCGCCTTTAAAAGTGCCAACAGTGTCACGACGCCACACACCGATTTCGATTCATTGACGATGACAAGAGAGCTTATGCGGTGGCGTTCCATCATGCCCACCGCCTCAGCCGCCAACATGTTTTCAGATATGGCTCTGGGTATTTCAGACATCACGGTCTCTAATGTGGTGTGCTGGAGATCACGGTGATTTTCGATCGCTCGGCGGAGGTCCCCGTCGGTAAAGACTCCTTGAAGCGTGTCATCTTCATTCACGACGGTGGTCATACCTAATCCTTTCTGAGTAATTTCACCCAATGCGTCTAGTAGTGTTGCCGTGGGCCGTACTTTTGGAATTTCCTTGTCCTTCACCATCACATCATTTACGCGCAGTAAGAGTCGCTTGCCAAGCGTTCCCCCCGGATGTGAAAAGGCAAATTCTTCTGCGGTGAAACCGCGCGCCTCCAAGACGGCAATCGCCAGCGCATCGCCCATGACCAATGTCGCGGTCGTGCTGGAAGTAGGCGCCAAATTGAGTGGGCATGCTTCAGATTCTACGGCCGCCAGTAAATGTACGATGGAAGCGTGGGCAAGTTCGCTCTCAGCATTGCCCGTGATGCTGATTAGTGGAATGCCCAAACGCTTGATAAGTGGAAGGAGGGTGATAATTTCGTGAGTGTTGCCGCTATTGGAGAGCGCGAGCACGCAGTCGCTGCGAGTAATCATTCCCATATCACCGTGGGAGGCCTCGCCGGGATGCACAAAAAAAGCGGGCGTACCGGTGCTGGCGAGTGTGGCTGCAATTTTCCCCGCCACGTGACCACTTTTTCCCATGCCAGTAACCACTACCCGTCCAGTAGTATGCAGCAGCAGTCGGCAGGCTCCTGCAAACTCAGGTCCGATAACATCGCGCAGTGCCAAGATCGCGTCGCTCTCAAGAGCAATTGTGCGTTTTGCAGAGTGAATCAGTAGTTGGTCAGAATCAGAATTCATAGGTCACGACGAGTCAAGAAGCCAAAAGTAGTAGCCGATGTAACATGTCAACAATACGAAACCGGTACCGCGTTTTAATTCTCCGCAGCCCTTGGATTGATTCCAACCCCATAATGCTGCAAGTGCAAGCAAGAGGGTTGTGAGAAATACCGTGGCGAGATCTCTTGAGAGCACCTCGGGGGCCAGACTCAGATTGCCCCACAAGCCCGGTATGGCTAGCACCAGCAGAATATTGAACATGTTAGAGCCGACAACCGCGCCGATGGCCATGTCGGCGTGACCCTTTATTGCGCTCATCACAGACGCTGCCAGTTCAGGCAGGCTGGTACCTACAGCCACAATGGTGAGCCCGATAATCAATTCAGATACACCCAGGGCCGTTGCTATCTGAGTGGCAGACCAAACCAGCAGCCGGGAGGATGCAAGCAGTAATAACAGCCCTACTCCAAATGATAACCATGCCTTCGCTGCAGACAGATCAGGAATGGCGGGCGTCATACCCTCATCAGCTGGATTTTTTACATGCTGCGCAATCCGGAGAAAGAAAAGACTCAGCGCGCCCAATAGGTAAAAACCATCCCTTCGCGATAGCTCGAGATCCCATATCAGATATGCGGTGAGTAACACCGATGCGATCAATAACGGCAGATCGATGAAAGTGGTGCTCCGTCGCAGTGCAATAGGCGCAATGAGAAGTGTGATGCCGAGTACAAGGCCCACGTTGGCAATGTTTGATCCTAAGGCGTTACCGACAGCAAGCTCTCCGGACCCCGCCAAAACAGACATGACGGAAATCAGGATTTCTGGCGAAGACGTGCCGACGGAAACGACGGTTAGTCCGATCAGCATTGGGGTGATCCCCGCCCGCTGAGCGATGGCGGATGCACCATCGACAAAGCGATCGGCACTCCAGACCAAGATGGCCAACCCGCTCACGATAGCCGCTACGTAACCTAATAACATCGCTTTTTTGCTCCTCCATCGTGCGCGGGTAGCCCCCTCGCCGATCGGGTATCATTCCGTCCTGTAAAGGGACGCGGTCGTCGACTATTCTCCCCGTTGCAGGGTGCCTGCTCGGGAAAGCCCGCAGTCTTTGCCAACAGTTTACCGCAGTCACAAAGTCGGCGTGCGGCACAGGCATCGTCTCTATGAAAGGCGCGTGACAGAAATGACAGGGTTTGAGCCAGAAATCAACGAACGGAGGAATTCGTGAAGCGCAGAAGATTATTGTTGACAGCGATACTTGCCTATCTCTGCATGGCGGAGGTTGTGGTCGCCCAGACAGCCGAGGCGCGACAGTCCGCTGAGGGGCCTGCGGAGGTGATTACTGAGGTTACTCAGCGCGTCATGGAAGTCGTCGCAGAGGCGAATACCTATTTTGATCAGGATCCGGACCGGTACTTTGATGCGATCGATCAGGCATTGGCACAGTTGGTTGACTGGCGTGGTTTTGCAACCGCCGTGATGGGGGAGTTCTACAGTCGTGGTCGATCCCTAGATGCTGAGGGCCAGGCAGTATTAAAGGCGCAGCGGGATCGGTTTGCGGGTACGCTGCGGGAGGGGCTGATTCGAAGCTATGCGAAAGGCCTATTGGCCTTTGGCGGAGCCAGCATGGAAGTGAAGGGTGTAGAGGCCTCGCCCCAGAGCGCGCGTATAGCCTCGGTAACGCAGTTGGTCTACGGCGAAGCGGACCGCGTCTACACCATTCGGTATCAAATGGGACAGTATAAAGACGGCAAGTGGCGATTGCGTAACCTCATTATTGAAACGATCAATCTTGGCGAAATTTATCGGAACCAATTTTCGGCTCTTGCCAGGGCATCTGACGACGATCTCGATCAGGTAATCAATGGGTGGAATGCAGCGATCGTGGAGCAGTATGAGGAGATAGAGCGTGACTGAACAGGAATTGACAGCCCTATTATTGGGGGCATTCCCAGGATCCGACGTGTCGGTGTCACTTGATGGAGGCCACGTTAATATCCACATCATCAGCAATGTCTTCGAAGGATTGCGCCCGGTTGCCTGCCAGCAAAAGGTTTACGCGCCGCTCTCTGGGCTAATAGCCGACGGAACATTGCATGCGGTGAATATTAAGACAGGCACCCCCACCTTGACCGATAACGAGTGAGTGTACTTTGCAGAGCTTGATTATCGTGGGTGGGACGCGTCTTGAGGGAACTTTGGCCGCTTCCGGCTCAAAAAATGCGGCTTTACCGATACTCGCCGCCACGCTGTTGACGGGTGAAACCTGCCAGTTGAGTCGTGTACCCCAGTTAAGAGATGTGTCGACGATGTTGACGCTGTTATCGAGCTTGGGTGTCCACGTGGTATCGGCCGAGCCCAATTGTGTGAGCGTCGACAGCGGGGCCGCTACCCAGATAAACGCGCCCTATGATTTAGTAAAAACAATGCGAGCATCAATCCTGGTCCTTGGCCCGTTGCTGGCTCGCTTTGGTCGCGCGGAAGTCTCTTTTCCGGGTGGTTGCGCCATTGGGAGTCGACCTGTTGATCTCCACATTAGTGCACTAGAGGCTATGGGGGCGAACATCGTGACCGATGGGGGCTACTTGATAGCCTCTGCAAAAAACGGCCTGAGGGGCGTCGATTTTCGGTTTGGCACAGTCACGGTAGGGGGCACTGAGAACGCGATGATGGCCGCTGCATTGGCTCGGGGCGATACGATTCTGAGAAACGCTGCACGAGAACCTGAAATCGTTGATTTGGCGAATTTCCTAAATCAGATGGGTGCAAAGGTATCGGGACAGGGGACTGACACTATTCGGATTACTGGGGTAAGTGCCTTGGGAGGCTGCGCTTATTCAGTGATGCCTGATCGGATTGAGGCGGGGACCTATTTGGTGGCAGCTGCGGCTACACGAGGTAGAGTGAGAGTCGACGGCATTTCCGGTGCCCTATTAGGGGTCGTTCTCGATAAATTACGCGAGTGCGGCGCTACGATTAACGAAGGTGAAGACTGGGTGGAACTGGGCATGGAGGGCAAGCGCCCTCGTGCGGTTGATATCGTAACAGCACCTTTTCCGGGCTTTCCAACCGATATGCAGGCACAATTTACAGCGCTTAATACGGTGGCCGAGGGTCGTGCCCGGGTGACTGAAACCATTTTTGAAAACAGGCTCATGCAGGCGCGTGAAATGAAGCGTATGGGGGCCAACATCGTAATCGAGGCCGATACGGCAATAACCGCGGGCAAAGCTGTTTTACAGGGAGCACCGGTCATGGCCTCGGATCTCCGCGCTTCTGCGAGCCTCATCATTGCTGGATTAGTCGCGGATGGAGAAACCCGCATCGATAGGATTTATCATATCGACAGGGGGTATGAGGACATCGAGGGTAAGTTACAGACGCTCGGTGCGAATATCCGTCGCATCGACGCTTGATTTGATAGCGACTACCGAATGAATATTCAGCATAGCCTGACCATAGCGCTGACCAAAGGCCGCATTCTTGACGAGACGCTACCGCTCCTCGCCGCGGTTGGTATTGAGCCCACCGAAGATCTGGAATCGAGCAGAAAGTTGATAATCTCAACCACGGTCTCGAGCATTCAGCTTGTGGTGCTGCGGGGCTCGGATGTGCCGACCTACGTTCGCCACGGAGCCGCCGATTTGGGGATTGCGGGGAAAGACATGTTGCTGGAGTTTGGTGGCGACGGGATTTACGAGCCGCTTGATCTGGGGATAGCGCGTTGCCGTCTGATGACTGCCGCCCCTAAGGGTCGATCGCCGTCGTGTAATTCCCGGCGTATCAGAGTGGCAACAAAGTTTTTAAATGTTGCCCGTGCGCACTATGCCCGGAAGGGCGTTAATGCCGATCTAATCAAGCTATATGGTTCCATGGAGCTGGCGCCACTGATGGGGCTGGCTGATGAGATCGTCGATATTGTCGACACCGGGAAGACGTTGGCGGAAAACGGCATGGAAGCACGGGAGGAGATTGCCGAGATCTCATCTCGTCTGATCGTGAACAAAGCAGCTATGCGAACCCGGCACAGCTCGGTCATGGCCCTCATCGACGCACTGTCCACGGTGCTTAAAGAGCGGGGAATGCTCGCCGGTGAGTAATCAGTACCTCACTCGGTTGGATGCTTCGGATGATGCGTTTGGCGAGGGGATCGCGCGCCTGATGATCAATCCGGCGCAGGCTGATCCAACACTAGTGAGCAGAGTCTCGGAGATTATTTCAGCGGTTTCGCGCGACGGGGATAGTGCGGTGCTGCGCTTTACTAATGACTTTGATGCTCGTCATGCGACTGACATGACTGAGCTTGCCGTGGATGCTGATGAACTGGCAGAGGCAGCCAAAACGATCGATCGGCGCGTTTACGATGCGCTTTGCAGTGCTGCTGAGCGCATTCGCGACTTTCATGAGCGACAATTGGCAGCAACTTGGCAGTTCGAAGACTCGAATGGCAATATTCTCGGGCAGCGTATTTCAGGGTTGGATCGCGTCGGCATCTATGTGCCAGGTGGGCAAGCCAGCTATCCGTCATCTGTGTTGATGAATACGGTACCCGCGGTAGTGGCGGGAGTGACCGATATCGTAATGGTGGCGCCTGCACCGCGAGGTCATGTCAATCCGGTGGTTCTTGCGGCTGCAGGGCTTGCTGGCGTCACCGAGGTATTCACGATTGGCGGCGCGCAAGCCATTGCCGCGCTCGCTTACGGTACCCAGACCATCGGGAGTGTCGATAAAATTGTTGGGCCCGGTAACCGCTATGTCGCTGAAGCCAAGAGACAAGTCTTCGGGCGCGTGGGTATCGATATGGTCGCAGGCCCTTCCGAGATACTCATTATCGCCGATGGTTCAGTCGATCCTAAATGGCTGGCCTTGGATATGTTTGCTCAGGCTGAGCATGATGAGTTTGCGCAAGCCGTGCTCGTGTCTCCCGATGCGGATTATCTGGATGAAATCTCCGCGCGGATCGCCGAGCAACTCCCGATGATGGCCCGGCGGGAAGTAATTTCTAAATCACTCAAAAATCGAGGCGCATTGATCAAAGTGCCCGATCTTGACGCGGCGGTGAAGCTGAGCAATCGACTTGCCCCGGAGCATTTGGAGTTAGCAGTGTCCGATCCGCGAGCATTGTTAGATCACATTACTGCTGCGGGTGCCATATTCCTGGGTGCGATGTCCTCTGAGGCGCTGGGGGATTATTGTGCCGGACCGAATCATGTGCTCCCCACTGCAGGATCCGCTCGTTTTGCATCACCCCTTGGGGTTTACGATTTTCAGCGGCGCAGTAGCGTGATAGAAATTTCCGCTCAGGGTTCACAGGCCCTTGGAGACATAGCTGCAACACTGGCAGAGGCGGAATCGCTCCCCGCGCATGGACTGAGTGCTCGCGCAAGAATGAACCCAGATAATTAGCTCATCCGAATTTTGCGCGTGTTCCGACGACGGCTTCCAGTTCAACCAATTGTCCGTCACGGTCGAGGCTAACGCGTAACAAGTGTCCTGGCCGGAGCCTGGCGATCTGTAACATGGCTGCACGCCCATCCACGACAGGCTCGCCGTCCAGAGAGGAGATAATATCGTTAAGCCTGATGCCAGCCCGTTCGGCGGGACCGCCGGAGGCGAGCTCTGTAACAATAAGTTGCTGAGCTAACTTCCCGGAGGGTCCCTCTGTCAACAATACGTCAACACTCACTCCCAGCCAGCCGCGGATGACGCTCCCGTACTGAACGATGTCATTAAGTACCGAGGCCGCGAGGTCACTGGGGGTAGCAAGATTAATACCGATGCCTGGCGTTTCGCTTCCAGAGTCATTGCCTGCGGTGTAAATGAGGGTGTTGATACCAATGAGTCTGCCGAGGCTATCAATTAGCGCGCCGCCCGAGCTACCCAGGTGAATGGTGGCGTCCGTCTGAATATAGTTCTCGTAAGTCGAGAGCTGCAGGCCGAACCGGCCTATACCGGATACAATTCCCTGCGATACTGAATGACCGAATCCATATGGATTCCCTATAGCCAGCGCCACATCGCCAACGGCAACATCTTCGACATCGGCGATCCGAATGGGAGTGAGATCTGAGAGGCCAATTTGCAGCACGGCCAGATCAGTATCTGGATCCGTTCCTACCACAGACGCATTGGCGGATCGTCCATCTGCCAGCAGGACCTGAATTGCATCCGCACCTGCAATAACGTGATTATTAGTGACGATGTGGCCGTCGGAAGACAGAATGACACCCGAGCCGAGCGATCGTTCAACGCGCTGCGTGCTGCCCCGATTAGATCGAAACCTTCTTAGGGTCGGTGAATTTAATCGAGGGTCGTTTCTGGTATCGACCAACTTTGCCGTGTATATGTTGACGACCGAGGGAGTCGCTACTGCAACGGCATCACGGTAGCCGCTCGGAGACTGGGTATTGGCAGTGTCGGGGTGATCAAGCACCCATTTGTCCAAAATGAGTGTCGCCGCCAGTACGCCAACCAAGGCCGGCCAAATCATTGCAATCAGGTCGTATTTCAAAGTGTCCTCCTACCCCCATTGTAAATCATGGCGGGCCAGTTATTCTCATATCTGTTCCCAGAGGTATGTCGTCCTATGTCCTGTACCCGTGATGATCTGAGAGTCTATCTGGATACGTTATTGGTGCCCGAGAAATATCGAGACTATTGTCCCAACGGGCTTCAGATTGAGGGCAAGGAGGTTATTCACCGGTTGGTAACCGGTGTGACTGCCTGTCAAGCATTGATTGACCAGGCGATAGAGGTTGGGGCGGACGCGATTTTGGTCCACCACGGTTTTTTTTGGCGGTCGGAGGATCCTGTTGTTGTTGGAATGAAGGCCCGAAGACTTCGCGCGCTCATGTTGAGCGATATCAATCTATTTGCGTATCACCTCCCCCTGGACTGTCACCCGGAATTGGGTAACAACGCGCAGTTGGGGCGGCTGATGGGGATATCTAAAGCGACGCACCTAGCGTCATCGGACTCGTCGATACCGGTATTTTGTGGCGAATTGACGGAAGCGATGCCGATTTCATCATTTGTCGAGCACCTGTCGTCGCAACTGGGGCGTGAGCTCCTGACCGTCGGCGAGGGCGCAGTAAAAAAAATCGCATGGTGTACCGGCGCAGGACAACACTATATCGACAAGGCTGCCGATGCGGGTATGGACCTATATGTAACAGGGGAGGTGTCCGAGCAAACGATTCACAGTGCGCGGGAACGCGGCATCTGCTTTGTTTCGGCGGGACATCATGCGACAGAGCGCTACGGTGTACAGGCCGTCGGTGAACAAGTCGCTGGGGAATTGGGGTGTGTCCACCAATTCATAGATATCGATAATCCCGCTTGATTCAGGCCGCGGTAGAGTTTGATTTATCCAAGCCGAAGGTTTCCGATAGCTGCCCCTGCTCATCGGGTTTTTTTGGCGCGTAATCCAAAGGCTGTGCCACTCCCACCAAGTGAGGCTGTTCTCCTGACGCATCGCCAGGGCCACTGAGTGCCGAATCGGACATGCTGACTTGGTCGCCACATAGTTGGTCGGCTCCCTTCGCAAGGTGTGTGTAGACGGTGCGGTAATCATCGGTCAATTTGTGCAGTAATTCCGCGGTTTGGGCAAAATGCTCTGTCACCTCCGCCTCGTAGTCTGCCCGACCTTGGCGAGCCTGATCTAGTTGGCTTTCGAGATCCATAATCACTCGGCGTTTATTGTCGCTCCGAGAGTTGAGCGCGAGATACCAACCCACCGCAGCGCCTATCAGGCCCCCAAGAATGAATGGGATCATCAGGTTCGTAGCAGACTCCATATCGTTCCTTTTCTGTCACCGTGTTGGCAGTCCGCATTGCGGTCGCTGACTGACTGCAAGAGGAAACCGTTTTATTACTGACCAATTCGCTGAATAGTGTACTGTATGCGGCACGACACGTCGCCTGTCCGGTGGCCCCCTCAATATAAAATCAACGCCTGGTATTCAGACTGGCAAACGTTCATCTGCTCGAGTCTGATGGGAGGCGTTGGGTCTTGTTAGTTACTTGACAACTCTGTGCTCCCGGCGTGGTACGCTCTGCAGTGATCTACGCTGTTCGTTTTAGCATGACACATCCACTCTCTCCCAAGGAGCGCTATCAGCGCGACCTGCAATCCGGCTCGCTTCTTGAAGATCAGGCGCAAGCGAGGGTTGTTGCCCAACTCGATGACTTGTTTCATCGCCTGCGTGCTCGTGACGCAGTCGAGCGACAATTTTGGGGTCGAATGAAGCGGCGATGGGGTCGGTACCAAGGTCCGGAGCAGGGCCTTTATATTTGGGGTGGAGTGGGGCGAGGAAAAACGCACTTTATGGATGCTTTTTTCGAGAGCCTCGATTTCGACCGGAAGCTCCGTGTTCACTTTCACCGATTTATGCAACGCATTCACGCCGCGCTGACAACCTACAGTGGCGCGACCGATCCCTTGGAAATCGTGGCTGACGATATCGCAAAAGAGGCTTTGGTACTGTGCTTTGACGAATTTTTTGTAAGCGACATTGGCGACGCCATGATTCTTGCTGGATTGCTTGACGCGCTAATGCGCCGTGGTGTGACGCTCGTGGCGACGTCCAATATTCCGCCCCAGCACTTGTACCGAGACGGCTTGCAGCGTGCCCGATTCTTGCCCGCTATTGCGCTACTGGACAAGCACCTTAAGGTGGTCCATCTCGAGTCAGAGACGGATTATCGCTTCAGGACGCTTCAGCGGGCAGACCTCTGGCATATCCCCCATGACAACAGTGCGAGCGAGTCTCTCGCGGCGTACTTCATATCGCTCACCGGGCAGGAGGTTGGCGAAGGCAGACAACTGGAGATCAATAACCGAGCAATGCCTGCCCGAGCTGCGGTACAAGGTGTCGCTTGGTTTGAGTTTAAGACCTTATGCGAAGAAGCGCGTAGCGCCGCAGATTTTGTAGAAATCGCGCGGGAGTATCACACGGTGCTCATCGAACAGATTCCTGAGATGACAGCCGAAAAAGAGGATGCGGCGCGCCGTTTCATCAATCTTGTGGACGAATTTTATGATCGCAGAGTCAAACTGATTACTACAGCTGCGCTGGCTCCCGAGGCCATGTATGGTGGCACGAAGCTGAGTTTCGAGTTTGAGCGGACAGTGTCTCGGCTCCAGGAAATGAGAACACGCGAATATCTGCAAGCTGAGCATCGCCCTTGACTTGCACGGGCAAATTAACGGTTGAAAGGGCAATGGCTCTCCAGTACCATCCGCGCTCCCTAATTTTGTGCCCGGGGCTCCGGTAATGAGAACATATAGTGCCAAGGCCGATGACATCCAGCACGACTGGTTTGTCGTCGATGCTGAAGACAAGACGCTTGGGCGGCTCGCCACCGAGATCGCCCATCGCTTGCGCGGTAAGCATAAGCCAGAATACACGCCGCACATGGACATGGGCGACTACGTCGTAGTGGTGAACTGCGATAAAGTCCGTGTTACAGGCGCGAAACGGACAGATAAGCAGTATTACCATCACACCGGATTTCCCGGCGGCATCAAATCCGCCAGCTTCGAACAGCTGATCGAGCGGGCGCCAGAGCGGGTGATACAACGAGCAGTGAAAGGGATGATGCCCCGCAATCCACTGGGGCGAGCAATGTTGAAAAAACTCAAGGTTTACGCGGGTCCTGCTCACCCACACGCGGCGCAACAACCGCAGCCACTGACAATCTGAGGAGGGCTTGATGGCAACAGCTCAATACTATGGGACTGGCAGACGCAAGACGTCTACTGCCCGCGTGTTTTTGCGTACTGGAACGGGCAACATCGTGGTTAACGGTCGCCCCATTGACGAGTATTTCGGTCGGGAAGTCGCCCGCATGATTGTCCGCCAGCCACTCGAACTGACAGAAAATGCAGCGACCTTTGACGCAAATGTGACGGTATCCGGTGGCGGTAGTTTCGGTCAGGCGGGTGCTATTCGACACGGTCTAACGCGCGCGCTGTTGGACTACGATGAGAGCCTGCGTGGGTCATTGAGAGCGGCAGGATATGTGACTCGCGACGCAAGAGAAGTCGAGCGGAAGAAGGTGGGTCTCAGAAAGGCGCGTCGTCGCCCCCAGTTCTCGAAGCGGTAATCACCGTCGAGGTCATACTGGAAGCCCGCGTTACGCGGGCTTTTTTGCGTTATTGCTAGCTGAAGAACCGATGCGCTTAAACCGCAGCTAATGATGTGATGTTGCGGAAATGCGCTCCCCATAAGCGATGCTGGGAGAGGCGCGTACACATAAGGGTATTTGTTGTCCTGGGGAGCTGCGGCACTTTAGCACTGCCTATATTAGCCAAAATTTCACCCGTCCCGAACTCACCGCGGATAACAGAGCCGTGGCAGGTAATCTCGTTGGGGCGCGTTACCGTATTTCAACTTGCTGGGGGCAAGCGTGACCATTACACTTCGCGCCCTAAATGAATGTTGTCCGCTATTCAATTGACAGCTTTGAGACGGGCAACTCGCCAAGCAGATATACGCCGGGTTTGCTGGCACACCGGGAGACGTTAAAACATGACTGATATCTCTGAAACACCCGAGGCTCCTGATGACAGCAGCCAAACTCGAAGGCGCTTTTTGACGGCTGCGACCTCAGCTGTGGGTATTGGCGGGGCCGCAGGTGTGGCGGTTCCTTTTTTGGGGTCATGGAACCCCTCGGAGAAAGCGAAAGCGGCTGGCGCACCGGTGCGTGCTGACATCAGTAAATTAGAAAGTGGCCAGATGGTGGTGATTGAGTGGCGAGGTAAGCCGGTTTATGTTCTGAGAAGGACCCCCGAGCAGGTTGCCGGGCTGGTGACACTGAATGACGAGGTTAAGGACCCCCAGTCACAAGCTTCTTCCCAGCCAGACTACATAGCGGGAGAAGGGCGAGCAATTAACGAAGAGTTTTTGGTTATCGTAGGCCTTTGTACGCACCTAGGATGTGCGCCAAAATTCCGTCCTGAGGTGGGCGCAACAGACTTAGGTGGTGATGAGTGGTTGGGTGGTTTCTTTTGCCCCTGCCACGGATCAAAGTTTGACTTGGCGGGACGTGTATACAAGGGCGTCCCGGCGTCGGCGAACCTGGAAGTTCCCCCTCACAAATTTGAGAATGGCAACGTCTTGGTCATTGGCGTTGATGCGGAGGTAGCGTGATGGAAAAAGCATTGACAGGGCTGATCTCTTGGGTGGATGCGCGACTTCCTGTGACGCGCGCATGGAATACCCACATGGGCGAATATTATGCGCCCAAGAATTTTAATCTGTGGTACTTCTTTGGTGTGTTCTCCCTACTGGTGTTGGTTAATCAGCTACTGACGGGTATCTGGCTGACGATGAATTACACCCCATCAGCCGAAGAGGCCTTTGCCTCGGTTGAATACATCATGCGGGACGTGGATTACGGGTGGCTATTACGCTACATGCATTCTACCGGCGCCTCGGCGTTCTTCATTGTGGTGTATCTGCACATGATGCGTGCATTGATGTATGGCTCTTATAAAAAGCCTCGCGAGTTAATTTGGATCTTCGGCATGCTCATTTTCGTCGTATTAATGGCAGAGGCTTTTGTGGGTTATGTGCTGCCATGGGGCCAAATGTCCTACTGGGGAGCCCAGGTCATTATCTCGCTGTTTGGCGCGATTCCCGTTGTTGGTGACGACATTGTTACCTGGATTAGAGGCGATTACCTCATTTCTGGCATCACCCTCAACCGCTTCTTCGCTTTGCACGTGGTGGCATTGCCCATCGTATTGCTCGCCCTGGTGGTGTTGCATATTCTCGCGCTCCACGAAGTGGGCTCCAACAATCCCGACGGGGTCGAGATCAAGAAGAATAAGGATGCGAATGGGGTGCCGCTGGATGGTATTCGATTCCACCCGTACTACTCGGTGCATGACGTACAGGGTATCGCCGTATTCCTCTTTTTCTTTTGCGCAGTGATCTTTTTTGCCCCCGAAATGTCCGGGTTCTTTCTTGAGTATGCTAACTTCGAAGAGGCAAACGGCCTCAAGACACCCGAGCACATAGCCCCCGTCTGGTATTTCACCCCCTTTTACTCTGTATTGCGCGCGGTGCCCGACAAGTTTTGGGGTTTTGTTTTCTTCGCAATTTCAGTGGTAATTCCCTTCGCCTTGCCGTGGCTAGACCGAAATCCCGTCCGCTCTTGGCGCTACAGGGGGATGCTGAATCGTATTATGCTTCTGGTGTTTGTTGCGACGTTCATTATTTTGGGCGTGCTGGGCGTTAAAGCGCCGACTCCAGAGAGAACCCTGCTGGCTCAGATCGGTACCATTTTCTACTTTGTGTTTTTCCTCGCTATGCCCTGGTGGTCAAAAATGGACCGCACGAAGGCTGAACCTGATCGAGTGACGATGGATGGTGGTATGGGTTTCTGGCAGAGTCTTGGCACAGTCTTGCTGGTGGGGGCAATGGCGTTTCTGCCCTTGAAAGTGGTAGGCGCCGAGTCGGCTTACGACTGTGGCACAGTACCGTGCGATGCTTTCGAGGCGGACGTTACCGATCAGCCTTCGCTGCAGCGCGGTGCGGCGCTGTACGCGAATTACTGCATGGGGTGTCATTCTCTGCAGTATTCCCGCCACAACCGCGTTGCGCGGGACCTTGGCATTCCGGAAGACCTGTACAAAGGCAATCTGGTTTTTGATCCGGAGATCAAACTGGGGTCATTAATGACCAATAGTATGGACAAGGGGCAGGCTAAAATTTGGTTTGGTGCTACGCCCCCTGATCTCACTTTGATTTCAAGGGCGCGCCAGCCAGAGTGGCTCTACACCTATCTGCGTGCTTTTTATCGGGACGACCAGCGTCCCTATGGCGTCAACAATCGAGTTTATCCTAATGTTGGCATGCCGCACGTGCTGATGGAGCTGCAGGGTCTGCCCGCCTGCTTTGACGAATCGGGAGAGGCGGCGATCAAAGCAGCCGACTGTAAAGATGTCAGTGTCGCTGCCGCGGGTGCTATGTCACCGGGTCAATTCGATAGCGCAATGTATGATTTGGTGAACTTCCTCGCCTACACCGCAGAGCCTTACAAGGCCGATCGATTGCGAATTGGCACTTACGTGCTGCTATTTCTCGTTGTCTTCTTCATTTTCGCCTGGTTACTGAACCGGGAGTATTGGAAGGATGTGCATTAAATAGGCGTAATGCAGCCGCGGGGGCGTCCGATGCCCCCTTTTGAGTGATAGACTATCGCCTCCAACCGCCAGTAGAAAATCTATGTCTGATGATGCTTCCGGGATCGTTTCAAAACGATCCTCCATGACCTTGTTCTCCGATAGCACGAGTCACTACAGCCACCGCGTGCGTTTGGTGTTGGCTGAAAAAGGCGTGACGGTAGAGTTGGTAGATTCCGAAACAGGCGCGACCCCCGCCGAGTTGGGGGATCTTAATCCCTACAATAGCATGCCCACACTGGTAGACAGGGAGTTGGTGCTCTATGAGTCTAAGGTGATGATGGAGTATTTGGACGAGCGCTTTCCTCATCCACCCCTGTTGCCGGTTTATCCCGTCGCACGAGCGGAGAGCCGATTATTCGTCTACCGTATTGAGCGTGACTGGGCCACGCTAGTAGACGCTATCCAGTCTTCGCGCAGTGATAATGTGGTGACCAAATCGTGCAAGGAGTTACGCGAGAGTTTGGTTGCCGTTGCACCGATATTCGCTGAGAAGCCCTTCTTTATGAGTGAGGAATTCTCGTTGGTAGATTGCTGTGTGGCACCCATTTTGTGGCGCTTGCCCGCTTTAGGTGCAGACATCCGGCCCAGTAAGCAGTCTAAACCACTCTTTGACTACATGGATCGATTGTTTAATCGAGAAGCTTTCCAGGAGAGCCTGTCAGTTCAGGAGAGGGAGATGCGCCCCTAGGGACGCAGGTTCTTTTGAACTCCAGCCGGCCCTATATCATTCGTGCCATATACGAGTGGATTGTGGACAATGATTGTACGCCTCATCTTCTGGTCGACGTGAGCATCGATGGTGTTGATGTCCCCCAGGCCTACGTCTCTGATGGGCAGATTGTCCTGAATATTTCCCCAAGTGCTGTTGTCGGTTTGGAGATGACCAACGAGTCGGTGTTTTTCAATGGCCGCTTCGGCGGTGTCGCTACCGACATACTGGTGCCAATCGGTGGCATTCTCGGCATTTATGCTAGAGAAAACGGGCAAGGCATGGTCTTTGACTCTGCGGCACCCGAAGACCCTCCTGAGCCGCCAGCGGGTCGCGGCCGCCCTAGCTTGAAGGTGGTGAAGTAGCGGGCCCGGAAATGATCTCAAAGAGTTTGACGACTCGCTCGGCGTCGTTGACCTCGGCAGCCTCAAGTGCCACTCGATCCGCTTCTGCTGCGCTGAGCAGGCCCATTAGGAAGACAACACTGTTTTCCGTGACGACTTTTACTCGCGTGCCAGGCGTATCTGAACTTGCGAGCAGTTTTGTTTTTACCTGCGTTGTGATCCATGTGTCATTCGTGCGAGTCCCCGCGCTGGTCTCCGGGCCGATTTCTAGCTCGTTATAAATTCTGCGCACACCGTCAATTTTACGAACCACATCGGTGGCTAATTTCTTCAAGTCTTCCGAAGGTACTTGGCCCGCGAGCAGAACAAAGCCGTTGAAGGAGATAATACTGAGGTGTGCCTCTTCGTAACCGGCTGAGGCAGCATTGATATTGACCTTGGCTTTGGTCTCAATGCTCTCGTCTTCAAGCTGCTGGGCAAAGGTACGCTCGCTCAGATCCTCCTCTATTGGCCCGGCGCCGGCGCCGGCCATAATGCTGCCGCATCCATGCAAAGATGCGCAAAGTAACGTCGCAAGTAAAAATCGGTAATATCGACACATGATTTAGTCCTCCACTGGACCAAAGGTATTGGTTTCAATCAATCTCGCCAGGCAGATGGCGATTGCGTGATTCAGGGTAAGCCGACATTCGACAGAGGCTTCTTCTGAGTGCAGGCTTAATCCTGGTCCGTTGTGCCCAAGCCAAACGGCGTTGACTTGCCGCTGCTCGATGGCGACCTGGATTCTCTGAACCTCTGATTGCGATAGATTGGCAGCGAAAATAACGGCTGCATCACCCGCTTGCCCGAGTGCTTGAAGCTGCTGCGTCACCCACATGATGCCGGTTTGCACAGAGCCAATACGATACTCTGCCAGTTCAAGAACCGGAAGGCTTGGTCTTTCTCTCAGTACACCATTCTGCAGAAGGCTGGTCAGCACTATAGCGCTGGCTGCATCGGCTCCGAGGCCAATGCTGAAAAGTTTCTTTTCTGTGAGGATAGCTTGGGATGCAACATCTGCTGCCGCGCCCGCTATCTCAGCAACGTCGTCTACAGCCAGACTAGCGCTCTCAATATAGCGATGAAAAAAATTGGCGATGAGTGGGTAGGCGTCCAAGGTTTGTCAGTGTCGATTACCAATCAGTTGATTCAAATACTGCGCAAAGCCATATCGCATTGGGTACTTGTGTATCTTCATCATAAGCAATTACGTCAAAGCGACAAGGTAAATCGGACCATTTTTGGTGTTGTTTACGAAACAGCTTGGCGCATTTTTCGAGGCGTTTTTGTTTTTGTTGCGTGACACTGCCTGCGGCGGATGTAAATCGCGATCGTCGCCGGTAGCGGACCTCAACAAAGACTAGGCGCGACTCGTCCCGCATAATCAGATCGATCTCACCGAGCTGAGTGAGAAAGTTGCGGGCCACCAAAGAGAGGCCCTGCTTTAACAGGAACGCTTCTGCTTGCTGTTCCCAATATTTCCCCGCCCGATGCACGCTACCGCCATTAATGAAGCACAGGATTCAGGGTAACGCGCCGTAACGGACCTCTGCGTCATCAAAAGTCGCCAGTTCTGAAGCTCTTTCGATCAATCCGTTTTGCTTTCTACGCAGCGTTCCAGTGTGGCCGCGAATGATCCAATCATCCGTAATGGTAGCCTGGTTCCAGTGTTGTGCCAGTGAGAGTGCGTCTTGACCGAGTGCGCGCAGTCGACTCAACCGATCGCTGATACGAGGGGGCAGCATGGCGGGTACTTCAACGAATAGCACGCCATTCAGGTCGCTATTGCGTGAATTACGGACGCCATCGTTGATGGAAGAGGTGGCGTAGACAGGTGAATCGCCGGACATGTGGAATACCAGCAGTGGCCGCCAGGCGCGCGCCGTAGGGGGGTCGGGCGCCAGCATGAAGATGCACCCGAAATCGCTGCGTCCACGGCCTCTGGCATCTACCGGGAGATCAAAAGCGGTCTCGACAGAGCGAATTCGAGCGTCGCTTGAGCCCGAGCCCAGCAGCGCTCCCATTGCTTCATTCGCTTCCGAGGCTTGCGCGACAACGAGTCGGCCTCGAATCTTGCCGCCGAGCCGAGTCCACCGGGGTTCGAGCGCTTTCAGCAATCTGCCGCCACGGTCTCCCGCCGCAGCGATGACGATGGCATTTCTGCATCCTCTACCGAATGCAATATCTGCTATCTGCAAGGCTTCATCCTCTGGTGCGAGGCTAAAATTCATTCTGTTACGTTGTCGGTCTACGGTGTCGGCCTCTGGCTGGTTAAGGAGAATCGTGGGGATGGGTAGAGGGCCCAATTCCATCAGGGCAGCGACCTCTGCTTTGGTAAGTGGACCCAGTATCAGATCTGGTTCATCCTGCACTGCGCGCTGATAAGCATCTCTTACGCTAGGGTATTGGGCGGAGTTAACGGCGTTTAGTTTTGGCCGCTTGGCAGGGTTTGGATAAAGAGAATAGAGTTGCTCGACAGCCCCCGCTAAAACTGCCTCGCCTGCTGCGGCCAGATTCCCATCCAAGGGAAGGATGATAGTCACACGATTCAGTTCAGGGCCTTGCGTCCATTCCAGAAGGTGTCTAGGTAAAGGGGGACGTGATATCAAGCGCGCGTTTCGATTCAGCCATTGTGTGAACCGGGTTTGATCTAGTCGATACGCCACCTGCATCTCCAGCCATGCATGCCAAGCGGGATCATCTCCCGCTAAGTCAATTTGCCGATCGATAGTAGCGTCCGGGAGGCGCAGCAGATAGTTGAAGAGCTTGTCGCCAAGCGCTTGCTCATCACGCAAAACTGGAGTCGTTAGCGCTTGCTGGTACACTGCTTTGGCGGCAATTAACCAATCTCCCGAGGCCGCCGCGCGGTACTCTTGTTCCTCCCTCACGAACGCCAGTGCAGTACTGTTGTCGGCCCCCAGCGTATCGAGCAGCTGGGCAGCTTCTTGGGTATCGCCGGCATACCACGCCAAGCGACTATCAATTGCCATCAGTGTTGAGGCGTCTATGCCCGTTACCACAGCGTGATTGCGATAGTGTCGAGCGAGGAGAAGCGACTCGTCTCGCGCAACGCGTGATAGCTGTTCGATAGTCTCTAAGTCCAGCTGCTCTCCCTCAAGTGGTGTGGGTACCTTGCTTGGTGTAACAGCGATGGGCACCGTGGTGTTGATCTCAACGGGAGGTGTTGTGCAACTGGTGATGAAGAGTAAGACACTGATCGCCCTCAAACAGATGAGGGCCGGGTGTCGGCCATCACTGGGTCGCCGGAATAATAGAAGAGGATGACCTACGGGATACATCACGGCAGTATAGCCGCAACGGGATAAATATGACCCGCTGCGGAGTACGAGGAGTGACTGCCTGTCTATTTGTAATTGCCACCCCCATTGGCAATCTCGGTGATATCACGCAGCGCGCGCTGGAGACATTGCGTGAGGTTGATCTTATCGCTGCTGAGGATACCCGGCATTCGGCTGCGCTCATGCGACACTTTAATGTCGCTACGCCGCTGGTCAGTTATCACGATCACAGCAAAGAGAGTGAAGTGCTGCAGTTACTTGATCATTTACGCTCAGGGCGCTCAGTGGCATTGATTTCAGATGCGGGTACGCCTTTGGTGTCTGACCCTGGTTACCGATTGGTTGCCGCCTGCCATACTGAAAGCATCCCTGTTGTCCCGATTCCCGGTGCTAGCGCACTGACAGCAGCCTTAAGTGCTTCTGGCTTGCCAACAAACCGTTTTCATTTTGAAGGCTTTTTGCCAGTGAAGTCTGGTCAACGCAAGTCGCGTCTCAAGGGCATTCGACATCTGGAATCGACGCTGGTCTTGTTCGAAGCGCCGCGCAGGTTACCCGAATCTCTGATGGCGTTACTTGATGTGCTCGGAGACCGCGATGCCGCGCTCTGTCGTGAGCTGACGAAGGCTCACGAGACTATTCGACGCGATCGGCTAAGCGGACTGTATGAATTTGTGGCGGCGGATAGCCAGCAGTTACGGGGCGAGGCGGTGTTGGTTGTCAGGGGTTTCGAAGCTGAAGGTGAAGCGATTACCCCTGCAGCGATGTTACTTGTTGAGCGTTTGGCCCGAGAGCTGCCGCCGCGCCGCGCTGCGGCTGTTGCGGCGGACATTACCGACGGATCGGCTCGCGCTCTTTATCAATGGTTGCTGGAAAAAAAGCGCGATAGTTGAGCTTGCGGCTGTCGTCAGTTGTCGATAAATTGCAGGTGAGTTGGTCAGACGATCGCTGTCGCAGTGCGGCAGAGGAAAGTCCGGGCTCCAACGGGTCAGGGCGCCAGGTAACGCCTGGGGGGCGCGAGTCCACGGAAAGTGCAGCAGAAAGGAAACCGCCTGCTTGCAGGTAAGGGTGAAAAGGTGCGGTAAGAGCGCACCGCGCGGTTGGTAACAACCGTGGCGATGGTAAACCCCGCTCGGAGCAAGACCAAATAGGGATCCTATGCCGTGGCCCTCGGCGGATTCGGGTAGGTCGCTACAGGCGAACGGTGACGTTCGTCGCAGATGAATGATCGTCCAAGACAGAACCCGGCTTATCGACCGACTCACTTTGCCCCCCGAAAGGGGGGCTCCTCTTGCCGCCTGGTTGCAACATACTTCCTTGTCTGCAATGCCCCCGACCGCGATACCAATTAGAGCTAAAAAATACCATAATTATATTTTTATAGAATATAACATAAGGTTAAACCTGCAAGTGCGGGATAAAAACCTGTTTTAAAGACGGTTTCCCGCCCCCTCTTTTTTGTTTTTCTTCCTGCGCAGCTGCGTCTAAAGCACTGAAAAACCACGTTTTTTCGCCAAATGATCGTTGACCACTGGTCTTTATCGCGAGTATAGTGGTGAAACGTGGAGAAAAGTGGGTATTAAACCCATTTAGTGGGAAATGCAGGGGGCCGGTGGGCGCGACGTCATGTTTCGAGGGGTGCAATACATCAATCTCGATGCCAAGGGCAGAATGGCGGTGCCTGCGCGTCAGCGCGAGCAGTTATCGGTGATCTGCGAAGGTCAAATGGTGATGACTGTGGATACACAGGCTAGCTGTCTCGCCCTTTATCCGTTGCCGGAATGGGAGCGCATCGAGCGTGATGTGCAGGCCTTACCCGCTTTAAATCCCGCTATCAAACGTTTTCAGCGATTGGTTCTGGGCTATGCCAGCGATCTCCAGTTGGATGGGAATGGGCGCGTACTGGTTCCGCCTGCGCTGAGGGAATATGCGCAGCTGGAAAAGCGCGCGGTTTTGGTGGGGCAGGGCAACAAGTTGGAATTGTGGTCTGAAGAGCTTTGGCAGAGGGAGTGTGAGGTTGCTTTGGGCGCCGACTCGGCGGGAGCGCTCCCGGCGGAGCTAATGCAGCTCAATCTTTGATGGACCGGCCGCATCAACCGGTTTTACTAGAGGAGGCGATTGCAGCGTTGATGGTATCGGCTGACGGCGTATACCTAGATGGCACTTTTGGCCGGGGCGGGCACAGTTCCCGTATTCTCGATGCGCTGTCGCCCGAAGGCGCACTGATTGGTTTTGATCAAGACCCCGAGGCGGCCAAATCCGCCAGTCAGCTCGCTGACCGAGACCCTCGCTTTCAATTCCATGCGGTCAATTTTCAGTCCTTGGGTGATCAGGTGGAGCCTGAAAGCCTCGACGGCGTCCTGCTGGATTTGGGCGTGTCGTCGCCGCAGCTGGATGAGCCATCTCGGGGCTTTAGTTTTTCGCATGATGGGCCCCTTGATATGCGTATGAATCCCGGCGAGGGGCAATCAGCAGCAACCTGGCTCTCGACGGCGACTGAATCAGAGATAGCGAGGGTGCTCAAAACGCTGGGTGAGGAGCGATTTGCGCGGAGAATTGCCGGCGCTATCGTTGCGGCCAGAGCGCAAGCGCCGATAGAGCGCACGGGCCAGCTGGCAGAAGTAGTTGCTGCGGCGAATCCCCGGTGGGAGCACCACAAGCACCCGGCGACCCGAAGTTTTCAGGCGATTCGCCTGCACATTAATCGAGAGTTAGAGGTGTTGCCGGCCGCTCTGGAGCAGGTTGTCAAAGCGTTGACGCCGGGTGGCCGGCTAGTCGTGATCAGTTTTCACTCTCTCGAAGACCGCATCGTAAAGCGATTCATTCGAGATAAAGCCCGGGGGGAGCGCCTGCCGCCGGGAGTCCCTGTCCAATATGAGCCACCATCAGGCGTGATGCGAGCAATCGGTAAGGCCATTGTGCCGGGTTCTGATGAAATCGCCCGTAATGCCAGATCGCGGTCCGCCGTCATGCGGGTTGCGGAGCGCTTGTGATGCGCACTCTGCCACTATCCCCGCCGGTGCTCGGCGTACTCCTGGCCCTCGCACTGGTGGCATCTGGGCTGGGGTTGGTCTGGAGTACTCACGAAGTCCGGGCCGGATACGCGCGCCTTCAGGTGCTTGAGTTAGAGCGCTGGCAATTGCAGGAGGAATACACTCGCTTGCTGCTCGAGCTCAACACTTGGGCTGCTCCTCACCGGATTAGTCAGATTGCCTCAGACAAGCTTTTCATGTTGCCGCCAGCGCTCAGTCTCTCTCGGGTGATTGAGCAATGACGGCAGCATCACCATTTGGGCTGTCGAAGTGGCGTTATGGCCTCGTGTGTCTGCTGCTTATGGGCCTGGCCGGTTTGCTGATCGGGCGACTGGTCATGCTACAGCTTACCGATAGTGGGAGTGGCGCGGTGTTTCTTCGAGAGCAGGGCGCGCTTCGCACTATCCGGACCGCAGAGATACCGGTTTATCGAGGGTTGATCGAAGACAGAAATGGCACGCCTCTGGCGGTGAGTTCGCCGGTGGTATCACTGTGGGCCAATCCGAAGCTACTGAAAGACAGTCTGCGATTGGGGGAGCTGGCTGATCTGCTTTCTATTGATCCCAATGCGCTCAAAGAGAAGTTGGCGTTTTATGGTGATAAACAGTTTATGTACCTCGCGCGGCACCAGACCCCGGAGTTTGCTCGAAAAATTTTGCAAGGCCAATTTCCGGGAGTAAAGGGTGAACGTGAATACCGTCGTTATTACCCCGCTGGAGAGGTGACGGCTCAAGTATTGGGTCTGACAAATGTCGATGGGCGGGGTATCGCCGGTGTAGAAATGGCGTTTGAGGATTGGCTAAGGGGAGTGCCCGGAAAGAAGCGCTTTATTAAGGATCTCCATGGCGAGATGGTCAGGGATTTTGGTGTGATTGACGAGCCGCGACCCGGAAAAACGTTAACTCTCAGCCTCGATTTGCGCTTGCAATATGTGCAACACCGCGAATTGCAGAGAGCCATGAAGGAGACGGGCGCGGTGGCTGGGTCAGCCGTCACGCTTGATGCCTGGACGGGGGAAGTGCTGGCAATCAGCAACTATCCCGTGTTTAACCCAAATGCCCGGTCAACGCTTGATTACGGCAGCGCTCGGAATCGCGCCGTCACCGACGTATACGAGCCCGGATCAACTGTTAAGACGTTGACCCTCGTAGCGGCGCTAGAGAGCGGTCAGTTCAGCCTGGACACTTTGATTGATACCACCCCAGGACGGATACGAGTCGGATCTAAGGTGCTCCATGATCCCCGTAACTACGGTGAGATGACGCTCTCCAGAGTCATTGAAAAATCGAGTCAAGTGGGTGTTACCAAGCTCGCGCAAGCGGTGGGGCACGAAGCCATCCTCGACGTGCTCCATCGTTTTGGCTTGGGTGCGGATACGGGTACCGGCTTTCCCGGTGAGCGCGCTGGTGTGTTGCCAAACCACGCGCACTGGAGTGACATCGAAAAAGTTACGTTGGCATTTGGCTATGGTTTAAATGCGACGCCAATCCAGTTAGCACGCGCCTATGCGGTTTTTGCCAACGAGGGTGTTCGACGCCCTCTTACCCTCCTCAAGCACGATTATGACAATGCCATCCAAGGGGATCGTGTCGTCACGGCTGAAATTGCGCGCGATGTGCTGACAGTCCTCGGACGGGTTACTAAACCCGGTGGTACCGCAACGCTCGCGCAAGTGCGAGGATTCTCCGTGGGGGGCAAAACCGGCACGGTTCACAAAGTCGGTGAGGGTGGCTATCTCGACGATCAGTACGTGGCGTTATTTGTGGGGATCGCTCCAATCAACGAACCGCGATATGTCACTGCCATTTTGGTCGATCAGCCGCTTGGTGATCACTACGGTGGGGGGTTGGCGGCGGCGCCGGTTTATTCGCGGATCACCGAAGAGGTTTTGCGGATCAGGAATGCGCGTCCGGAGCGCTCTGATACCGGTGCGCTGCTGGCCGATGCGGGGGTAGCCCAGTGATGGTGGGCTTGCAGCATTTGCTCAGTGATCCCGCTGTGCCTGATATCACTGTGTCAAACATGACGCTGGACAGTCGTCAGGTCAGTGCAGGTGATCTTTTCGTCGCGCTGCCAGGTCTACATCATGATGGTCGGGATTTTATAGAGGCTGCATTTACACAAGGGGCGGCAGCGGTACTGACCGAAACAGTACCAGAGGCGCTACTGGAGGATGATCGAGTCATCCCCATCCCTCGATTGAAGGTGCGCCTTGGCGAATTGGCAAATCGTTTTTACCGCGCGCCATCAAAAAAACTCAAGCTGATCGCGGTTACGGGCACCAACGGCAAAACGTCGATCGTAGAATTGGCCAGTCAAATGTTGCGCTCGATGGGATATCGAGCTGGTTCAATCGGTACGCTAGGCATGAAGCTGGTTGATAGGCCCAGCGAGGCTCGTAATACCACGCCGGACTGCGTCAGTATTCACCGGCAGCTGGCGAAGTGGTGTGATGCATCCGTAGAGTGGGTTGCGATGGAGGCTTCCAGTCATGCGCTAGATCAAGGCCGTTTAGACGGCTTGTCCATTGATGCGGCGGTCTTCAGCAATCTCTCCAGGGACCATCTCGATTACCACTCCTCAATGGAGGCATACTGCGAGGCAAAACTACGTTTGTTTCGCGACTTCGCGCCGGCGGTCAGGATTTTTAACGCGGACGACGCACTGCTGACCTCCCACCGGAACGTATGGGGCAAAGCAGGGCTTGGGATTTCTTGTGAAGGCGCGCTCGCAGACATTCAAGTCCTTGTAAAGGGTGCGGCACCGCTAGCACTGCAGCTGAAAACGCCCTGGGGAGCGACGCACATTCAATCCGCCCTCGCGGGGCGTTTCAATGCTTTTAATCTCTCGGCGGCGGTTACTTTACTTGCGGCTATGGGCTTGCCATTTGATGCAGTGATTTCGGCTGCCGAGCAGGTCGATCCCGTTCGCGGACGCCTTCAAAAGGTTGAATTCGAATCAGACATTGCGGTTTTTATTGACTACGCACACACACCAGATGCGCTCGATCGCGCTTTGTGTGCGTTATCTGACTTCGGGGTGAAAGGCCATATCTGGGTGGTTTTCGGTTGTGGCGGGGATCGCGATCGTGGCAAACGAGCGGAAATGGGGGCAACGGCAGCAGCGATAGCTGATCGACTCGTCGTCACCAGCGACAATCCTCGATCCGAGTCGCCTGTCGCCATCATCGACGACATTTTGGAAGGCTGTCGTCATGTTGTTCCTATGGTTGAGGTGGATCGTGCGGCGGCGATTGCGCTGGCTGTCTCGCAAGCCGATACCGGCGATGTTGTCTTGATCGCCGGTAAGGGGCATGAGACCTATCAGGAAGTGGGCAGCGTCCGCCAACCCTTTTGTGACAGTGATCATGCGCGCAAAAATCTCGCTATTAGGCGGGCAGCCTGATGACGGCGGTCGAATTGCAGATGCTCGCTGATAGCACGGGTGGGCGCCTGATAGGTCAATCGGTAGCCCTTCAAGGGTTGGCGATTGATAGTCGCGCTGTAAAGGGCGGTGAACTATTTGCCGCGATACGCGGCGCCCGGGTCGATGGACATGAATTTGCGGCAAAAGCGATGTCGTCCGGTGCGGCAGCATTGCTGACTGAGCGGCGTCTTGAGGGATTGACCCCGCAACTGGTGGTTTCAGATGTCACGAGTGCGTCTGGCACCTTTGCGCTGCTCAAGCGTAGGTCATTTGCAGGGCCCGTTATTGCGATCACCGGCAGCGCAGGCAAAACCACGACCAAAAACCTAGTGTCCGCGGCGGTATCGGTGGCCGGATCTGTTCACGCCACTCTGGGGAATCAGAATAACGAGCTGGGTGTGCCGCTGACATTGGCAGGGCTTAACCGGCAACACCAATTTGCGGTGATTGAAATGGGCGCCGGGCAACCGGGCGACATTGCATATCTGTGTGATGTGGCAGAACCGGATATTGCTGTCTGTCTTAATGCCTCCGCGGCTCACCTTGCGCATTTCGATAGCGTCGACGCCATAGCGCGCACCAAGGGAGAAATTTTTCAAGGCCTGAAAGGAGAAGGCCTCGCCGTGATCAATGCTGATCAGCCGTGGCTCAGTCAGTGGATTCAACAAGCGGGTGGCGCCAGACACGTGACTTTTGGGTTCTCTGCGCAGGCAGATTATCGAGCCGTTCATGTGAAGAATCACGGCCTCGCCGGAACGCAATTCCAGCTGCATGTTAAGGGAGTGCGAGTGCCTGTGAGGCTGGTCTTACCGGGAGAACAGCATGTGTCGAATGCACTGGCGGCACTGGCTGTCGCTATCGAACTGGGCGTATCTCCCGAACAGGCTGCAGATGCGCTGCTGGGGGTGCAGGTAGGAGCGGGTCGTGGAGAAGTTCGAACGGGATGTTGGGGCGGCCGGGTCATTGATGACACATACAACGCTAATCCCGCCGCGGTGAAAGCGGCTATTGATGTGTTGGCCATGGAACCTGGGCATCGCGTGTTGATTTTGGGTGCCATGCTCGAGTTAGGCAGTACCAGTGAGACCCTCCACGAGGACGTGGGTGTCTATGCAAGGTCGGCCGGCATCGATCAATTGATTGCAGTGGGGCATGGCGCTAAGGGTGCTGCACGTGGTTTTGGTGGTGGGGCGATGTTTTTTTCAGACCAACTGACTCTCAAAGCCGAGTTTCCAGTGTTGCCCCCGGACCATGTGATCTGGGTGAAGGCCTCGCGTGGTGCGGCGCTTGAGCAGACAGTCGGCTGGTTGGCGCCTATGGGGGGGCTGAATCATGCTGATGTGGCTGAGTGAGCAACTGCTATTTATCGACTCGGGATTCTCGGTTTTCCAATATCTGACCTTGCGCGGTATTTTGGCAGCCTGCACAGCGCTTGCTATTTCCATGCTCATTGGCCCGGTGATGATCGCGCGACTCAATCAGTTGCAGATTGGTCAAACCATCCGAGAGGACGGTCCGCAATCTCACCTCCAAAAAGCCGGCACGCCAACTATGGGTGGTGCTTTGATACTGGTCACCGTGATGGGGTCGACCCTGTTATGGGCGGATCTCAGCAGTCGTTATATTTGGGTTGCAGTCGTCACGACAACTGCCTTTGGTTTGATCGGGTGGGTCGATGACTATCGTAAAGTGGTGCGCAGGGACACGCGCGGGCTTCCCGCTCGCTGGAAGTATCTGTGGCAATCGCTCTGTGCTTTTGGCATCACGCTCTACCTCTTTGACACCGCCCTCATTCCAGAAGAGACCACCTTGTACGTTCCATTTTTCAAAGATGTCGCTTTGACGATGGGTTGGTTGTTTGTGCCATTCAGTTACCTAGTGGTCGTCGGTGCGAGTAACGCGGTTAATCTGACAGATGGTCTCGACGGATTGGCCATTATGCCCACCGTTATGGTGGCTAGTGGACTGGGTGTGATCGCCTATCTCTGTGGGCATGTCGAGTTCGCTGAATATCTGAACATCGCTTATTTGCCCGGTACCGGGGAATTGATGGTCTTCTGCGGCGCCATTGCAGGTGCTGGCCTGGGTTTCCTGTGGTTCAACACCTACCCCGCAATGATATTTATGGGCGACGTCGGGGCGCTGGCTCTCGGTGCGGCGCTAGGTGTAGTAGCCGTTATGACGCGACATGAAATTGTCCTGTTCATTATGGGAGGCATTTTCGTATTGGAAACGGTCTCGGTGATGATTCAGGTGGCGTCGTTCAAATTGACTGGCAGGCGGGTTTTCCGGATGGCCCCTATTCATCATCATTTTGAGCTAAAGGGATGGCCTGAGCCAAGAGTCATCGTTCGTTTCTGGATTATCACAGTAATGCTGGTGCTTTTCGGGCTGGCGACACTGAAGTTGCGGTGAGGCCATGTCGATCTCTTCCTCAACCATCGCCAGTACGGAGAATCGTATGATTCTCGGGCTGGGTATCACGGGTCGCAGTGTTGCCCGATGGTGGAGTCAGCGAGGGATTGCCTTTCACGCAATGGATACCCGCGAGGCACTGGCCGCTGAGACAGCTACGTGGTCCGAGATAGACGCTGCCTCATTGGCATTTGGAGAGCCAGCCGAGGATGCGGCCGACGGTATTACTGAGCTGATCGTCAGCCCTGGTATTTCACTTGAGCACCCAATGGTGGCGCGCGCGAAGGACCGTGGCTGCCGCGTTCGTGGTGATATTGATTTGTTTATGGAGGCGGTCGATGTACCAGTGATCGGTATTACCGGTTCCAATGGTAAATCGACCGTTACCGCCTTGCTGAGTTCAATGATCTCGGAATGCGGCGCTAGCGTCTCGATAGGAGGGAATTTTGGCAGGCCTGCCCTCGACCTGCTCTCTGACGAATCCGACTGTTATGTGTTGGAGCTGTCCAGTTTTCAATTAGAGCGGGCCGAGCCGCTGGGGTTGTCGGTTGCAACGGTCCTGAATATATCGGCTGATCATTTGGATCGATACCACACTATCGCTGCGTACCATCAATCGAAGCATCGAATCTTTCATGGTGTGAAACATGTCGTGGCCAACCGCGATGACCCGCTTACGGTACCTCTGCTACCGGAGGAAGTGCCAGTGAAATGGTGGCGTCGGGGTGAGCCTGATTTGGGTGAGTACGGCTTGCGAGAGAGGGAGGGTGTGTTGTGGATCTGTCGTGGTTTTCAACCGCTACTCTCAACGGCACAGCTGCCTCTGGCAGGGAGGCACAATTACCACAATGTGCTGGCGGCCTTGGCTCTGGGCGTTGCCATGGGTTTTTCAGAGGAGCAACTGCTTGCCGGCGCGGTTCGCTACCGGGGTTTGCCTCATCGCTGCGAGCGTGTTGCGGCAGTGGGGGACATCACCTTTTTTGATGACAGTAAGGGCACCAACGTGGGTGCGACCTTGGCCGCGCTCGAGGGGCTGGGCGGGGCTAACAACCTCTGGCTGATTTTGGGTGGTCAGGGGAAGGACCAGGACTTTTCGCTTCTCCGCTCTGCTGTAGCGAAGTATTGCGCCGGCATCGTCGTTATCGGGGAGGCTGCGGGAGAGATAGCTGGCGTATTGGCTGATGTGATCACAGTGCACCAAGCTGCGTCGCTTGAGTCGGCGGTAGGTCTTGCCTCAGACCTGGCTGAACCGGGCCAGACGGTATTATTGTCTCCGGCATGCGCAAGCCTCGATATGTTCAGGGATTACGTTGAACGGGGCGAGCGATTTCAGTCTGCGGTGCTGGCGCTCGGAGCCGCCGCATGAATCAATCCGAGATGCTGGCGTCATATCGAGGAGATCCCATGTTGATGGGAATCGGTGCCTCGCTGCTCTGTATCGGTCTCGTGGCAATCGCCTCGGCGTCTATTGAGTATGGTGACTTTCACTTTGGCAACCCTTGGCACCACACCACGCGACATGCGCTATACCTGGCGCTGGGAGTCGCCGCTGGTGCCATCACCTACATGACACCCACTCAGACTCTAAAACAGTTTTCACCTTGGCTACTCTTCCTCGCATTTGCTCTCCTGATACTGGTTTTGATGCCGGGTATCGGCCGAGAGGTGAATGGAGCGCAGCGATGGTTACCGTTGGGTCCGTTAACTTTTCAGCCGTCTGAATTCGCGAAATTTGCCTTGCTGCTGTATGTGGCGGGTTATTTGGTGCGACAGGAAGCGTCAGTCCGTCACCAATGGCAAGGGTTGGCCAAATTGGTGGGTATCCTAGCGATCGTCGCTGTATTACTGCTGGCAGAGCCCGATTTTGGTGCAACTGTTATTGCGGTGGGTATGGTGGTGGGGATGATGTTTGTTGCCGGCGCCAAGCTGCAATACATCGGCGCAATGTTGATCGCTGTGGGCATGGCTTTGGTAGCGCTTGTGATCAGTGCACCCTATCGCTTGCAGAGACTGACCGCCTATCAAAACCCTTGGGATGATCCGTTTGGGTCCGGTTTCCAATTGGTACAGTCTCTGATTGCTTTTGGTCGCGGCGAGTGGTTTGGCGTGGGCCTAGGAAACAGCGTTCAAAAGCTCTTTTACCTGCCCGAGGCCCACACTGATTTCGTGTTTTCCATCTGGGCCGAAGAAACTGGTCTTGTCGGTGCTTTTGCGCTGATCATGCTTTTTGTATCTCTGGTTGCGCGCATCCTTAGGACTGCCTGGCGTGTTGCTGCGCTTGATCACCATTACGAAGCTTACGTTTGCTTTGGTGCTGCGCTCATGTTTGCGGGTCAGGTATTTATCAATATGGGAGCGAGCTCGGGCCTATTGCCGACAAAGGGTCTAACGCTGCCGTTTGTGAGTTATGGCGGTTCAAGTCTCATCATGAACTGTGCCCTGCTCGGCATTATTCTGAGAATTTCGGGCCAACATCTTTTTGATAAGCCGCCACTGTCTACCCGAAAAAGGCGGCAGCGCGCATGACGAGCCCGACTACGCAATCGTTAACGGGTCGTGCCCTGATTGCAGCGGGAGGGACCGGTGGTCATGTCTATCCGGCCCTGGCCGTGGCGGACGTACTAAGCGATCGCGGTTGGTCTGTAGATTGGATTGGCACGGAGCGGGGTATTGAGCAGCGATTGGTACCCGCTGCTGGCTTGCCTTTACACCGTCTATCAGTCTCAGGCTTGCGTGGGAAAACAGTTTTAGCTCGGGTCAAGGGTGTTTTGTTGCTGGGCCTCGCGGTTTTGCAGTCACTCCGCTTGATACGTCGCACTCGACCCGATGTCATGTTGGGTATGGGCGGCTATGCGGCGGGTCCGGCAGGTCTTGCCGCCTGGGTGAGTCGTTGCCCACTTGTGATCCATGAGCAAAATGCGATTGCTGGAACAACCAATCGTTGGCTGGCGCCACTCGCAGTGCAAGTGCTTCGCGGCCTGCCGGGAAGCTTTGGAGCGCGTCAGGATACGCCAGTAGTGGGGAACCCAGTGCGCGCACAATTGCACCCTGCTGATCGCAGTGAGCTGGATCACCTGGCTGAATTCAATGAGGTCCGACCCCTGAAAGTGCTCGTGTTAGGAGGCAGCCTCGGGGCCGCTCCGCTGAACGCTTTACTACCATCGACCTGCGATCTGTTGTGCGAACTTGGTTTGGCGGGGCACGTCTCGATTTGGCAGCAGTGCGGCGATCGCAACCGCGCAGAGGCCGACCAATGCTGGCAGCACAGTCGCTTCAGCGGACAGCGAGTGGATAACTATATTGACGATGTGGCAGAGGCTTATCGATGGGCCGATGTGGTCATAGCAAGAGCGGGTGCGCTCACGATTTCTGAGTTAGCTGCCACCGCGTCTCCCTCTGCGCTGATTCCACTGCCCCACGCCATTGACGACCACCAGACGGCCAATGCCAAGGTGCTGTCGGAAGCAAATGCCGCTGTGCTGATGCCCCAGAGCGAGGCGACTCCTGAGCGACTCGCGACTCAACTGGTTAGCTGGATCAATAACCCTCGAGCGTTGGCAGAAATGGGCCGTGCAGCGGGTGCAATTGCTGCCCCGGAAGCAGCACAAAGTGTCGCAAACATAATGCAGGAGGTCGCCCGTGCTCGCGGCTGACCATCAATCCCTCGAGCGCGGCATGGGTGCAACCCGACATATTTTCATGGTGGGTATTGGCGGCGCAGGCATGAGCGGTATCGCCGAGGTTCTGATCGGCTTGGGTTATATCGTATCGGGCTCGGATGAGTCCGAGAGCAAAACGCTGGATCGATTGAGAGCTTTGGGGGTCCAAGTCCATCTGGGCCACAAATCTGAGTACGTAAGTGACGTCGATGTTTTGGTGGTATCGGCCGCGGTTCCCCCCACTAACCCAGAATGTCTTGCTGCACGGGCACAGCGTGTTCCAGTAGTACCGCGCGCTGAAATGTTGGCGGAACTCATGCGATATCGATTTGGTATTGCCGTCGCCGGAACCCATGGCAAAACCACAACTACCAGTCTCATTGCCGCGATCTTGGGGGAGGCGGGAGAGGACCCCACCTTTGTGATAGGCGGATTGCTGAACCAAGCCGGTGCCAACGCAGCGTTAGGGGAGGGCCAGTATTTGGTTGTCGAGGCCGATGAAAGCGACGCCTCGTTCCTGCATCTGCAACCCATGATGTCGCTGGTGACCAATATTGAAGCCGATCACATGGAACACTATGAGGGCGATGTGACTCGGTATGTGCAGGCGTTTAACGGTTTTCTGCAGAACCTTCCCTTTTATGGTTCTGCTGTGATGTGCATCGACGACCGTGGTGTGCGGGACTTACTCCCGGAGCTCACCCGCAAGGTGGTGACTTACGGTCATCACAGTGACGCCGACTATCGGCTCGAAAATTATCGAGCCGAGGGTTTGAAGAGTCATTTCGATCTGGTTTGTCAGCGTACTGAAAAGACACTCCCTTTGACGGTGCGAATGCCGGGGTTTCACAATGCGCAAAATGCCGCGGGCGCTGCAGCTCTCTGCCTAGAGCTCGGCGTCAACGAGTCCGCTATCAAGGAAGGCTTGGCAGAATTCGCTGGTGTCGGCCGTCGCTTCTCAGATCTTGGTGATGTGCGCTGGGCGGGGGGGTGTGCGCGTTTGATAGATGATTACGGTCATCATCCGACCGAGGTCGCGGTGACGCTGAAGGCAACCCGCGAGGCTTTTCCGGGTCGGCGGGTGGTCATGGTGTACCAACCTCATCGCTTCAGCAGAACCCGCGATCATTTCGATGATTTTGTCGCAGTGTTGGGTGAGAGCGAAACGCTGTTGCTCCTCGAGGTCTATGCCGCTGGCGAGGCGGCCATTGCTGGCGCTAGCGCTGAGGCGCTGGCCCAGGCAATACGGGTCCGGCGCGGCGTTGAGCCCGTAGTGGTGTCGGATCAGCGGGAGTTGGCAGCCATCTTGATTGATGTACTGGAAGATCGGGACATCCTTTTAATGCAGGGAGCCGGTGACATTGGTCGCTTGTCTGCGACGTTGTCTGATTGTGGTTCTCTCGAGGTGTTGCTCTGATGGCGTCAATTTTCAGCGGCAAAAAACTCGCGGTTACCTTGGGTGGTAATGCCGCAGAACGATCAATTTCTCTCGAGAGTGGGGGGAATGTGGCCCAGATTTTGGAGCAATCGGGAGCGAGTGTCCTTCGGGTTGATCCCTCTGAGACCGGTTGGCTGGAGCAACTGGCAGAGGCATCTTTTGTCTTCAATTTGTTGCACGGGCCGGGTGGAGAGGATGGAACCATACAGGGGCTGTTCGAATGGATGAACTTGCCATATAGCGGCTCAGGAGTGTTGGGCTCAGCCCTGACAATGGACAAGATTCGAACCAAATTGCTGTGGCAGGGCACGGGTCTACCTACACCTCGTTTTGTATCACTCTCCGCCGAAACAGACTGGTCGTCAGTCATCACAGATCTGGGCGCGGCTTTTGTGAAGCCGGCCCTGGAGGGTTCTTCTCTCGGCATGACTAAGGTGTCTGACGGCGAGACATTAAAGTTGGCGTATCAAAGCGCAGTTGCCTACGGCAGCGGTGTACTGGCCGAGCAGTTTATCGCTGGTGATGAGTATACGGTCGCCATTTTGGGCGACAGGGCACTACCGAGTATCCGCATCGAGGTGCCCGGGGATTTCTATGATTTTGATGCCAAATATCTCTCAGAGAAAACCGTGTTCACCTGCCCCTCTGGGCTGTCGCAAGCAGAAGAAAAAGAACTGGCTGATTTGGCACTGGAAGCCTTTCGGTTGTCAGGGTGTCAGGTTTGGGGCCGCGTTGATTTGATCAGAGAACACTCGGGGCGCTGGCAATTACTGGAGGTCAATACGGTTCCCGGTATGACCTCTCACAGTCTGGTCCCGATGGCGGCGCGCGCAGCGGGCCTGTCATCACTGGAGATGTTGATAGAAATATTTCGGGCGAGTGAGGAGGTGCGACGTGGCCAGCGCTAATCGAACTCACTCAAAAAACACGCGGCGTCGGCCGGCGGTGGGCGCCACATCGCCCTTAGCGACGACCACTTCGTTACTTCGAAAATGGGCGAATCGCGCCGTGCTGAGTGTTGGAGCTGGATTAGTGACCGCAGGGCTCTACACAGGCGGCACTGCGCTTTGGTCCCAGCAAGTTGAGACGCTCAGTGTGATGGGGGAAGTCCGGCATATCGACATTAATGCGATCGAGACGCGTTTGGCACCCCGTCTATCTGCAGGATTTCTCGCCACTGATCTGAGCGATCTGCGGAGTGAGCTGGAATCTCTTCCCTGGGTTTACAAGGTGAATACTCGCAAGCGGTGGCCATCAAAAATTGAAGTGCATTTGGTAGAGCAACGTCCACTTGCTCGATGGGGCGAGGCCGGATATCTGAATCATGAAGGGCAGTTCTTCGCGGCGAAACATTATCCGCTCTATGAGGCACTCCCCAAGCTAGAGGGTCCCGATGGATCCAAGGCCTCGCTTATGCGCCGCTATCAGACTCTGGCATCAATGCTAGAACCGGAGCATCTCGTTATTCGCTCGTTGTCGCTGGACGAATTGGGTCAGGTATCAGTGCTGCTTGATAACGGCTTGGTGCTACAGCTTGGGTCAGGAGAAATGTTGCAGCGCATTACGCGATTCAGACAGTTGTGGCGTCAGGAGCTTATGGCTCAGACGGTGACGAAAGTGGATCTTCGATATGAGCATGGTGCGGCGGTGACCTTTGGCACTTCGCGCCTTGCCATGCAGGTATCACGAATTGGGGGAGAGGGCTGATGGCCAACAACGAGAGTAAACAAATGATCGTCGGGCTCGATATCGGTACCTCCAAGGTTGTGGCGGTGGTCGGCGAGATCAACTCCGAGGGGGGTATTGAGGTCGTAGGTATTGGGTCGCACCCCTCTCGCGGTATGAAAAAGGGCGTAGTGGTCAATATTGAATCCACCGTGAACGCAATTCAACGAGCCGTCGAAGAAGCAGAACTGATGGCGGGATGCCAGATTCATTCAGTTTATGTCGGTATTGCCGGGAGCCACATTCGTTCTGTCAACTCCCATGGCATTGTCGCGATACGTGATCAAGAGGTGTTTCAGCAGGATGTGGATCGGGTTATTGATGCGGCTCAAGCGGTGGCGATTCCCGCTGACCAAAAAATCCTGCATGTGCTCCCACAGGAATATGTGATTGACAACCAATCGGGGATCCGCGAACCGCTCGGAATGTCGGGTGTGCGTCTGGAGGCAAAAGTACATTTGGTCACGTGTGCGGTTAATGCAGCCCAGAATGTTGAAAAATGTGTCGAACGCTGCGGGTTATCAGTGGATGGCGTCATTCTGGAGCAACTGGCCTCAAGTTATTCGGTGATTACCGAGGATGAGCGCGATCTGGGCGTGTGTTTAGTTGATATTGGCGGCGGCACGTCTGACATAGCGATTTTCACTGATGGCTCCATTCGGCATACCGGCGTCATACCCATTGCGGGTGATCAGGTTACCAATGACATTGCGATGGCGCTGCGGACCCCGACCCAGCATGCCGAAGAGATCAAAATCCGCTACGCCTGTGCGCTGACTCAACTCGCAGGGCCCGAGGAGACGATCAAAGTCCCCAGTGTTGGTGACCGTCCGCCGAGAGATCTCTCCCGACAGTCTCTTGCGGAGGTTGTTGAGCCACGATACGACGAGCTCTTCACGCTGATTCAGGCTGAACTTCGGCGCTCTGGTTATGAAGAATTGATCCCGGCCGGTGTGGTGCTGACCGGTGGCACCTCCAAAATGGAGGGCGCCGTAGAACTTGCTGAGGAGATTTTCCATATGCCCGTGCGGGTGGGGTCGCCACAGTATGCCCGGGGTCTGCACGACATTATCCGCAACCCTATCTATGCCACCGCGGTTGGACTTTTGCTCTACGGCGCGGAAGAAGTGAGAGAAGGCAGTAAGCAAGGGCGGGATGCCAAGGGTGATGGTGTGACCTTTGTTGGCCGCGTCAAAGAGTGGTTGGCGCGACATTTTTGATGAGTTTTATAGCGGGCTCTGTTGTGTGGAGCTTTTTTAAAAAGGGGAGAAAGTCATGTTTGAACTCGTAGACAGTGCACCACAAAGTGCCGTCATTAAAGTGATCGGTGTGGGCGGAGGTGGCGGGAACGCCGTTCGTCACATGATTGATCACAATGTCGACGGAGTCGATTTTATTTGCGCGAACACCGATGCTCAGGCTTTATTGGATATCAATTCGCGAACGGTACTCCAGCTGGGAGTGGGCATTACCAAGGGCCTTGGAGCGGGTGCCAACCCAGAAGTGGGTCGCGCTGCAGCACTGGAGGACAGGGATCGTATTGCCGACGCCTTGCATGGTGCTGATATGATTTTTGTCACCGCGGGTATGGGAGGTGGCACCGGCACTGGTGCGGCACCGATTGTCGCGGAAGTGGCACGTGAACTGGGGATTTTAACGGTGGCCGTTGTCACTCGCCCTTTCAGCTTTGAGGGTAAAAAGCGCCTCAGAACGGCTGATGAGGGCCTGAGAGAAATTGCGCAGCACTGCGATTCTTTGATCACCATTCCCAACGAGAAGCTCCTTGAGGTATTGGGATCTCAGACTTCGTTGCTGGATGCTTTCAAAGAAGCCAACGACGTGTTGTTGGGAGCAGTGCAAGGTATCGCCGATCTGATCATCAGGCCTGGCTTGGTTAACGTCGATTTTGCCGATGTGCGCACGGTCATGTCCGAAATGGGCTCGGCCATGATGGGCACTGGCACCGCATCTGGCGAGAATCGCGCTATCGAGGCGGCTGAGCGGGCCATCAACAGCCCTTTGCTTGACGATATCGATCTCAGTGGTGCACGAGGCATTCTTGTCAACATTACTGCAGGACTGGATTTGTCGTTGGGCGAGTTTTCCGAGGTTGGTTCAACCATAGAAGATATCGCCTCCGAGGACGCCACGGTCGTCGTCGGCACGGTGATTGACCCAGAAATGACCGATACATTAAAGGTCACAGTGGTCGCCACTGGGCTTCGCAATCTGGAGCTTCGCCCCACGCTGGCCACCGTAGAGACCGCAACGCCCAAGCGACCAGTGGCTACTGCGGCGGACTACAAAGATTACGATCTACCACCTGGGCGACGAGCGGTTTCCGCACCGGTCGATGGACAGACTGCTATCAAGATTGATGACTCTCTGGATGAGCAGCTGTTTGATGTCCCCGCTTTTCTTCGCCGGCAGGCAGATTAAAGCGCTGTAAAGCCCTGATTGATGTGAATAATCAAAATGGGAAAACTGGAGTGCATTAGCGGATCCTAGTAATGTTCTGTCCTCATAAACAGAGGGTTAGGGCATGCTAGGGCAGCGCACCCTGCGAGAGCCGATTCAATCGGCTGGCGTGGGGCTACACTCCGGTCAGAAGGTGCAGATGACACTACATCCTGCACCGGTGAACACGGGTATTGTGTTTCGCCGCACTGATCTCAGTCCGGTTCGGGAAATCCCCGCCCGGGCCGACTGGGTCGAACAAACTGATCTCTCTACGGGTCTGGGCTCTGATGAAGCGCGGGTCACTACGGTAGAACACCTGCTCTCGGCACTGTGTGGACTGGGTATCGATAATGCCTATGTGGACCTCGATGGCGCTGAGGTGCCTATCATGGATGGATCTGCAGGCCCCTTCGTCTATTTGCTGCAAACCGCTGGCATCTGCGAGCAGGAAAGCCCCAAGCGATTTATCAGAATTCTGGAGCCGGTGTCTGTAACACAGGACGACAAGACGGCGTCTCTCCGACCCTACGACGGATTTAAAGTGACGTTTGATATCGATTTTGACCATCCCGTATTTCGCGAGCAGAGTGGCCGCACGACGATGGAAATCACCAGCGAGGCTTTTGTGCGGGAAATCAGTCGGGCCCGGACGTTTGGTTTCGTTCACGAATTTGAATATATGCGTTCCCGCGGTTTAGCGCGGGGCGGTAGCGTCGATAATGCAATAGTGATAGACGATTACCGGATATTGAACGAGGAAGGGCTTCGGTATGACGATGAATTTGTAAAGCATAAAATACTGGATGCGCTGGGCGACTTGTACCTTGCCGGGCACCAGATATTGGGTGAGTACGAGGGAATTAAATCTGGTCATTCGCTGAACAATCAGCTGGTCAGGGCGCTATTGAGCCGCCAGGACAGTTGGGAGTGGGCGACCTTTGAAGATGAGCGGGAGGCGCCCATGGAGTGGGCACTACCGGGTGATCTTCAATGGGCGTGATGGAATGACCTGAAATCCCATTAACAGGGTAAAATAAACATCATGAGACAGATTGAAAGCGCCTAAACTGCTGTGAAACTGATCCTTCTTAACCGCCATGCGGCATCGCGTACCCTCGAGTTGGGTAGATGGACCTGGGCGGTCCTATCGGTCTGCTTCATCGGCGTGCCCATCGGGCTCATCACACTGAGTTATCAGCTTGGTTTTGGTGACGGTATTTCCTCCCAGCAGGCATCCCGCATTTCGGAAAGTGAACAGCAGGCAGTAGAGCGAGCGGAAGCGCTGGCACAAATGGGCGTAGAAGCGCAGTCTAGATTAACGGCGATGACCCGTCGTTTAGCCAGTATCCAGGCGCAAGTCACGCGTATTGATGCGCTTGGCACCCATTTGACGGAGTTGGCAGGTCTAGACTCCGGGGAATTTGATTTTTCGGGCCCTCCCGCCGTGGGCGGGCCAATGGCGCAGCCAGCGTTGACCATTCCTATGAATGTGGCGGAAATTGATTCCCAATTTAGTGCGTTAGATGCCATTTTTTCCCAGCGTGAAGTGCAATTTGATCTATTGGCCGGATTGTTGTCGGCGGAGCAGCTCCAAGCGGCGGCTACTCCCGCAGGTAGACCCATTAGACGGGGTTGGCAGTCTTCACCCTACGGAAATCGTATCGACCCCATTACGGGAAAACGTGCTTGGCATGATGGCGCCGACTTCGCCGGTCGTGAGGGGTCCGATATCCTCGCGGTGGCCAGCGGCGTGGTGAGTTGGAGCGGATACCAAAACGGTTACGGTAACTTGATTGAGGTATCTCATGGAGATGGCCTCAGCACACGCTACGGACATAACGCCGAGAACCTGGTGGAGGTGGGTGATCTAGTGCGTCGAGGCGACGTGATTGCTCTGATGGGCAATACGGGTCGCTCAACGGGCCCCCATGTCCATTTTGAAGTCTTCAAAAATGGCCGCACGGTCGACCCCGCTACTTACGTCAAGCGCACCTATCGCTGATTCTTATGCTCCCCGGCGCTCTTGCGTCCCATCCCAGACAATCTAATAACCTCGTGACCGGCCAGTGAGACCTTCATGTTGATCTCTACAGTGAAAAAAATTTTTGGCACCCGCAATGATCGGGAGCTGAAACGCATGGGCAAAGTTGTTTCCCGAATCACCGCAATGGAAGAAGACCTGCAGGCTCTCGATGATGCCGCGTTGCAATCCAAAACTGCAGAATTTCGAATGCGGCTTGGGGAGGGTGAGACCTTAGAACAGTTGTTACCTGAAGCCTTTGCGGTGGTGCGAGAGGCGGGAGTGCGCGCGTTGGGAATGCGCCATTTCGATGTGCAGTTGATTGGCGGTATGACTCTGCATGACGGCAAGATTGCGGAGATGCGCACGGGTGAAGGTAAAACTCTGGTCGCCACCTTGCCGGCTTATCTCAATGCTTTGCCTGACCACAGCGTGCACCTGATCACGGTGAATGACTATCTTGCCAAGCGAGATGCGGCCTGGATGGGACCCCTGTATGAATTTTTGGGCCTCACAGTTGGGGTGGCGACCTCTGGACAGTCGGCCGAGGAAAAAAAAGCGGCCTACAATTGTGATGTGATTTATGGCACGAACAATGAATTTGGTTTTGATTACCTGCGAGACAACATGGCATTTAGCCAATCAGACAAAGCGCAGGGAAAATTGGCTTTTGCCATTGTGGATGAGGTGGACTCGATTCTGATCGATGAAGCTCGAACGCCACTGATTATCTCTGGTGCAGTGGAGGACAGTTCCGAACTCTACAAAACCATTAATCGACTGGTGCCGCGACTCACTCCTGAATTGGAAGAACAGGAGGGAGATTACACCGTTGATGAGAAGCAGCGGAGCATAGAACTCACTGAAGCCGGGCACGAGAAGGTTGAACAAATGCTGATAGAGGCGGGGCTCTTGCAAGCTGAAGACTCACTCTATGCCGCGACCAACTTGGGCCTTCTGCATCATGTTCACTCTGGCTTGCGGGCCCATGTAATGTTCCAGCGAGATGTGGAATACATTGTTCAGGACGGACAGGTGGTGCTCATTGATGAGCACACAGGGCGCACCATGCCCGGTAGGCGTTTGTCAGAGGGCCTCCACCAGGCTATCGAAGCTAAAGAAGGGGTGCGTATCCAGAGCGAGAGTCAGACTTTGGCCTCGACGACTTTCCAAAACTTCTTTCGCCTATACGACAAGTTGGCCGGCATGACGGGTACGGCGGACACCGAGGCGTTTGAGTTTCGTCAGATATATGGTCTGGATTGTGTTGTGATTCCGACCAACGTGCCGATGCTACGTGATGATCTGAATGACCTCGTTTATCTCACGCGTGAAGAAAAGTTCGAAGCCATCATAGAGGATGTGCAGGCCTGCATTGACAGTGGCTCACCCGTTTTGGTCGGTACTGCCTCTGTCGAAACCTCTGAAGAATTGTCGCAAGCGTTTCAGCAAAAGCAGATTGCGCACAAAGTGCTGAACGCCAAGTATCACGAGCAGGAAGCCGAGATCATTGCGCAAGCGGGCCGACCCGGGGTGGTGACCATCGCCACCAATATGGCGGGCCGCGGCACAGATATCGTTCTGGGGGGCAATTTGGAGGCCGAGCTTGCTGCCGCCGGACAAGGTCTGGATGAGGCAAAACGGGCGGAGATAACGGCTGAGTGGCAGACGCGACATGATGCAGTCATCGACGCGGGTGGTCTCCACATTCTTGGGACAGAACGACACGAATCGCGTCGCATCGACAATCAGTTACGGGGTCGCTCAGGACGTCAGGGTGATCCTGGCGTTTCTCGTTTTTATCTGTCCTTGGAAGACAATCTGATGCGCATTTTTGCCTCGGACAGGGTGAAAAGTTTTATGCAAGCTATGGGCATGGAGCGGGGTGAGGCCATCGAGCACCGCATGGTGAGCAATGCCATTGAAAAAGCGCAGCGCAAAGTTGAGGGTCGCAATTTCGATATTCGCAAGCAATTGCTTGAGTACGACGACGTCGCCAATGACCAGAGACAGATTATTTATCGTCAGCGCGATGAGCTGTTGTCTGAAGACAGCATTGGGGAGACGATTACGGCGATTCGTGCCGATGTGGTCAACGATGCCGTCGATGGGTTTATTCCTCCCATGAGCGTTGAGGAACAATGGGATATTCCGGGCCTCGAGAACCAGTTGGAGTCTGAATTTGGCCTGACATTGCCCGTTGCCCAGTGGCTGGAAGAAGACACTGGCCTGCATGAGGAAACGTTGCGGGAGCGCATTGTCGCGGCAGTACAAGCAGCCTATGACGAAAAATCGTCGGGCGTAGGTTCCGGTATGCGGCAGCTTGAAAAACAAATCATGCTGCAAGTACTCGATACGCTGTGGAAAGAGCATTTACAGGTCATGGATCAATTACGTCAGGGAATCCATTTGCGGGCCTACGCCAATAAAAACCCTAAGCAAGAATATAAGCGTGAGTCTTTTGCGCTATTTGAGGCGCTTTTGCAGCGTCTCAAATCCGAGGTGATTCGATTTTTGAGTCATGTTCAGGTTCAGCGCTCCGATGAAGCTGCTGCGATTGAGCAACAAAGAAGAGAGGCTGCCGCTAAACAGAAAATGGCATTTGAACATGCTGAGGCTGGGTCCGCTGTTCCTGCAGATCAGGGAGACACGCCGGATGCGGCGATCGCACAGCAGCCGATAACACGCACACAGCCTAAGGTGGGCCGCAATGATCCTTGTCCTTGCGGCAGCGGAAAGAAATACAAGCAGTGTCACGGTGCATTAAATTGATGACTGCTGGTGACCCAATGCAGAACTAGGGAGATTGTCATGAGCTATGCGGTGCCGGGTGTGCGTTTGGGGGTCGCTCAGGCGGGTATCAAAAAGGCAGGAAAAGACGACCTCTTGCTCATCGCCCTCTCAAAAAAAACGCAGACTGCCGCGGTTTTTACCCAAAATGCCTTTTGTGCAGCGCCGGTCAGGTTGGCGAGGAATCATCTGGCGCTGAGTCTGGGCCGACCCCAATATTTACTTATCAATACGGGGAATGCGAATGCCGGCACCGGGGAAGAGGGCCTCGCTGGGGCTATGTCTTGCTGCGCTGCGCTGGGTGCTTTAGCGGAAACCCCAGATACGGCCGTGTTGCCCTTTTCAACGGGTGTTATTGGTGAGCCGCTACCTGTTGATCGCATCGAAAAAGCGATTCCCTTGGCCTTTGATGCGCTACAGGCTGATCACTGGGAGCGTGCCGCCGACGCCATTCTTACTACCGATACCCGACCCAAGTTGCGGACCTTGACGCTAAAGATCGATGGTCAGCTATGTGTGATTACCGGTATTGCAAAGGGTGCAGGGATGATCTGTCCCAATCTTGCAACGATGCTGGCATTTATCGCAACCGACGCGGCAATAGCATCACCCCTTTTGGATACACTGCTGCGCAATGCTGTGAACAAAAGCTTCAATCGCATTACTGTCGACGGAGATACGTCGACCAATGATGCCGTCACGTTGTCGGCAACCGGCGAGAGTGGTGTTGCCATTGAAGAGGGGTCTCAGCAGGCCACGGACTTCTCGGAAGCGCTAGAAGCCTTGATGATTGGGTTGGCGCAAGACATTGTGCGCGACGGTGAGGGCGCCACAAAGTTTGTGGAAATTCGGGTTGCGGGAGGAGAATCAGAAGCAGCTTGTGATCAGGTGGCACGGACTATTGCCCACTCACCCTTGGTCAAAACTGCGTTGTTCGCCGCAGATCCCAACTGGGGCCGCATCTTAGCCGCGATTGGGCGAGCCGGCCTTGAAGGATTGGATACCAAGATGGTGTCGATTGAGATCAATGGAGTATTGATTGCTGAGCAGGGTGCACGCGCCGCAAGCTACACAGAATCGCTGGGCCAGAGCGCGATGGACGATGATGAGCTGCGATTGCGCGTAACGCTTCAGCGTGGCGCTGCCCAGTCCTTGCTGTGGACCACAGATCTGTCCTATGACTACGTTAAAATTAATGCGGAATATCGAACCTGATGAGCACAGTTGTCTCGGTGGCAGTGGGCATTCTTCAGGACACTCAAGGCCGGGTGCTTGTTAGCCGCAGGGCAGCGGCGGCTCATCAGGGTGGCTTGTGGGAATTCCCCGGTGGAAAAGTGGAGCCGAGTGAAACCACTGAGGCGGCTTTGGCACGGGAGTTCAAAGAGGAGCTGGGTGTCGAGGTGTTGGCGAGTGAAAATTTGATGGTGGTTGAACACGATTACGGTGACAAGCAAGTTTGCCTTAAAGTGCGTCGCGTAACGCAATGGCGGGGCGAGGCGAGAGGGCTTGAGGGCCAGCCCTTGGCGTGGCAAAAGCCAGAAGTACTGGTTGATTGGTCATTTCCCGAGGCCAATACTCCGATTCTGATGCAACTGACTCGAGACTAAGTATTGGTCGCCCGCGCCAGCAAAGTCTGGTGGAGAATTGTCGCTTGTTCGTGAAGTTCTGTGAGCGAGGCACTGTTATCAATGACGATGTCGGCACGGCTCTTTCGGGTCTCCCGATCCAGTTGCGCCGCCATAATGCCCTCCACCAACGCTTGGTCGTTGCCATCCCTCTCCATGGTCCGTGCGATCTGAGTGGCCTCGGGTGCATCGACGACGACACTCACATCGATCAACTCGGATTGACCGCTCTCCAGAAGCAATGGGGAACTCAGTACCACGTAGGCAGAATCGGCAGCCGCAAGTTGGCGTATCAGTTCCTCCCGGATACGCGAATGTGTCATCGCCTCCAGCGCCTTGCGCTTGTCTGCATCTTCAAACACCAGTTTGCGCAGTGCCGCACGGTTCAGCTGGCCATCGGGCAGGAGGTACTCATCGCCAAACGCCGCAATAATGTCGGCCAGCGCCGGCTGACCGGGGGCGACCACAACTCGGGCCGCGAGGTCCGCGTCAACTACGGTAATACCCTTTTCAGTCAGCCAGTCGGTCAGAGCTGTTTTACCGCTCCCGATGCCACCGGTAACACCTACTCGCAGCATGTCAGAGGGCGACCATAGACAAGTACTGATTGAGCAGGGAGTCGCCAAAAAACAATGTCAGCAGGCCCGCACCCGCCAGATAAGGACCAAAAGGCATTGGGGTATCCCTGCCTTGTTGCTTTGCTACGAGGATCGCAATACCCAATGCCGCGCCCACAAATGAGGAAAGCAGAATCATTAGTGGCACAGCTTGCCAACCGAACCAGGCACCCAGTGCTGCGAGTAACTTGAAATCGCCGTAACCCATGCCCTCTTTACCGGTGGCTAGTTTAAATAGCCAGTAGACACTCCACAGTGATGCATAGCCCAACATCGCCCCGAGCACGGCTGAAGACAGGGGTGTCCATGTGCCGAAAAGATTGACGCCCAGCCCGATCCACAGGAGGGGTAGGGTGATGGCGTCGGGCAGTAGTTGTGTATCTAGATCAATCCCGGTCAGTGCTATCAGCATCCAGATTAGTACCAGTGCACTGGCTGTCTCTTGGCCAAAGCCAAAATGCCAGGCGGCCGCGGCAGACAGCAGGCCCGTTACCAGCTCAACCAGCGGATATCTGACGGAAATAGGGTCACGGCATTGGTCGCAGCGAGCCCGGAGCCATACCCAGCTCAGCACGGGAATATTGTGCCAAGGGCGGATCGGTGAGCCGCAATTCGGACACTGGGAACCAGGGAATGAAAGACTGATTTTCGGCTCATCGGGTGCGGGCTGGTTTATGAGTTCACAGCATTCCCGGCGCCAGGATTGATCCATCATGCGGGGCAATCTCAAAATCACCACATTGAGAAAACTCCCCACAATCAACCCGAGGGCGCCGCAGTAAAGCGTAAAAACCGCGGGGTCAGTGAAAAAGGGCGGTATGGCCAGAAGCTGTTACCTCTGTCAGGTCAGGAACGTGATTCTATCTGTTTACATCACAGATCCGAGCATAAATATGGGCATGTACATCGCGATCATCAAGCCACCGACCAAAACACCCAGAATCGACATGATCATGGGCTCCATCAGAGAGCTCAGGCTGTCTACCGCGTTGTCCACGGCTGCCTCGTAATGATTTGCCACTTTGCCCAGCATATCATCCAGTGAACCCGACTCTTCACCGATTGCCGTCATTTGCAGCAACATCGTGGGGAATAGCCCGGTACTGCGTACAGCGACAGCCAGTGCCGTACCGGTAGTGACGTCTTCCCGAATACGCCTGATCGCCCTGCTGTAGATGGCGTTACCCGCGGCGCCGGCGGTGGAGTCGAGCGCCTCTACCAGAGGCACACCGGCCGCAAAAGTCGTGGAGAGTGTTCGTGAGAAACGCGCAATGACCGCATCATGAACCACGTTGCCAATAATCGGTATTTTGAGAGAGACGCTGTCGAGCCAGTCGGCAAATCGCTTGTTTCGCCGTTTGGCTTGGGATAACGCATAGCTCGCGGAAAATAAGCCCAGCAACATCATAAACCACCAGCTCTGTACCCATTCGGATATGGCTAGCACAAACAGCGTAAAGCCCGGCAAGTCGGCACCAAAACCTCGGAAAGTTTCGGCGAATTGCGGCACTACTTTGATCAACAAAACACCCGTGACCACAATCGCCACCGCGATGACCGCTATTGGGTAGGTAAGCGCTTTTTTGATTTTTGCCTTGAGCGCTTCGGTTTTCTCCTTGTAGGTAGCAACCCGATCCAGCATGACTTCCAGCGTGCCGGAGTTCTCGCCGGACGCCACGAGAGCGCAAAAGAGATCGTCAAAGTACATGGGGTGTTTGGCGAGGGTGGCTGCGAGTCCTGTCCCCGATGCCACGTCGGTGCGAATGGTCGTAGTGAGCTCGCGCATTTTCTCGTGGTCGGTGCCCTCGGCTACAATGTCAAAGGCTTGAACCATTGGCACGCCCGCTTTCATCATAGTTGCCAGTTGGCGGGTAAAAATGGCTATGTCAGCGGCTTTGATCGGTTTGCCGCCCAGAGAGAATAGTGGTTTAGGCTTCCTCTTGAGAATTTTGGTTGTGACGCCCTGTTTCCGCAGCTGCACCCGGGCAATAGCTGCTGACGCGGCAAGCAATTCTCCTGCTGATTTGCGTCCGTTACGGTCAGTGCCACTCCAGACAAATACGGTGTTCTCTACTGCCATTGTCTTTTTACCTGAGCCATATCCTGAAAAGAGTGTGAGCGGTTATCCAAGGCGCGATGCTCATTAATCCGTGGTCACGCGGCTGACTTCCTCGAGGCTGATCAGGCCGTCGGCACATTTTTTGAGGGCCGACTGCCTGAGGTCATTAAATCCGGCCTCGCGAGCAGAGTGATCAAGCTCCAACGAATTCGCGCCGTCCATGATGGCCGATGCAATCGGCTTGGTAACCTTGACCACCTCGTAGATGCCCACACGACCCTTGCAGCCTCCTTCGCAGTGTTTGCAGCCCACAGGTTTTTTGATCTGGGCGTAATCTAATTGTTCGGTGCTGAATCCCAGTTGCAGGAGCGCTTCTTGGGGGACGCTTGCCTCTGGCTCGGCGCAATGGCTACAGAGTCGGCGAGCCAATCTCTGCGCAATAATTAAGGTGACTGAGGCGGCAATGTTGAAAGCAGGGACGCCCATATTGAGGAGTCGCATGACGGTCTCGGCAGCGCTATTGGTGTGCACCGTTGAGAGCACCAGGTGACCCGTTTGCGCCGCCTTAATGGCGATTTCCGCCGTCTCCAGATCACGAATCTCACCCACCATGATTACGTCGGGGTCTTGGCGAAGAAATGATCTCAGCGCTTCCGCAAAGTTGAGCCCGACCTTGGGATTCACCAGTACCTGATTGATGCCCGCCATATTGATTTCCACCGGGTCCTCGGCAGTAGAAATATTGCGTTCAGGTTCATTGAGTATGCCGAGTCCGGTATAGAGCGAAACCGTTTTACCGGAGCCAGTTGGCCCTGTCACCAGGATCATGCCCTGGGGTTTTTGCAGCGCCTCAAGGTAGAGTGCTTTTTGCTCGGGCTCGTAGCCCAGCGCGTCGATGCCCATGCGCGCCGAACTGGGGTCGAGAATTCGCAGTACGATTTTTTCTCCATACAGCGTCGGGAGCGTATTCACCCGGAAGTCAATTGCCCGTTTCTTGGAGAGCTTCATCTGAATCCGCCCGTCCTGAGGTACGCGACGCTCCGAAATATCCATCCGCGACATCACCTTCAGGCGTGCCGCCAGACGTGGCGCGAGGTTGCGGGGTGGCTTGACGACCTCTCGCAGAATGCCATCTGTACGAAAGCGCACACGGTAAATTTTTTCGTAGGGCTCAAAATGTATGTCTGATGCTCCCTGCCTGATGGCATCGAGCAGAATTTTGTTTACGAAGCGCACAATTGGCGTGTCGTCAGCAGCATCGTGTGGGTTAGCCTCCTCTTCTGCGGGGCTTGTCTGCATTTCCAGATCGTATTGATCATCCGTGCTGAGCGCGGCCATGTCTCGATCGAGACCGTTAGAGCCCTCAGCAATGTCGCGAATGAGTTGATTGAGTGCAGCGTCGTCTGCAAGGACTGCGTCGGTATTCATGTCGGCGGCGAATTTAAATTCGTTGAGCGCCGCCAGATTCATGGGGTCCGACACAGCCACAAACAACCGATTACCGCGCCTGAACAAGGGCACGGCGTGGTGTTGCACCATCATATCGTTGCTGATTTGGTGGTCGGGTAGCAGGTCGCGGTTCATGGCACTGACATCAAAGACTGGAATGCCATATTCGGCTGAGGCCATTTCTGCGAGGGCTTTGCTGTCAATATTGACGGTATCGATCAGGTGGCGGATGAGAGAACGATTAGTTGAGCGAACATGTCGCTCAGCATCGTTTGATTGGTCGTGGGTCAGCATCCCTGCTGCGACCAAACGGGTCGAGAGTCCCGAAAAGTGAGTGTTCTCGGGAGTATATGTAGCGGCAAAGTTCATTGCGTCTCTCGGTTAGTTAGGTTCGTCTTGGCGCTGCATTTGGTGTCGAGTTTGGCGGTTCTGAGGCGCGACTGGTTAGCAGTAGAAGGGGGCGGCATTTCAGACCGCCCCCAGCTTTTACTGATTAAGCGGGGTCAGGGTCAGGGGCTACTGCACCTCGTCTGTCGCAAAGTCCAGCCGTCAGACATGTTGACAAAGCTTCGTCTAACGCCCAGGACAGAGCACCGTTGGCGGGCGTTGGGACCAAAACATAGGCGCTACCGTCGACCGGTGACGCACCCGTTGCGGTGATCGTGCCGAGATCGTCGGTGACAACGACTGACGCCACGTGGACGCCGCCGTTGGCGTTGGTGGCCGCATTAGATACGGCTTGGGAGTCAGTCCCATCACACACAGCTAAGTCCCCTTGGGTCTGATAACAGATGTCGATGGCTGACTTGACCGCCGTGGTTGCCATTACGACTTCTGAGAACTTCGCCTTCTTGGCGTAGGTTTGGTAGGCAGGCAGCGCGAGAGCGGCCAGGATGCCGATAATGGCGATGACGATCATCAATTCGATCAGGGTAAATCCTTTTTGTTGTTGCTGTGACATGTTTCTCTCCTTTGAAATCATGTTGTTGCCCTATGTCAGCGGTGTGCCAGCACGTGCCGGCGACACCCGCAAAAAATGCATATTGCGTCATTTTTTGCATAATGCGAATTTAGCCGTGGATAATCGGGTATTGCAAGCGCTTTGTCTCGGAATTCAGAAAATAGTCGACAATAAACGTTCTAAATGACAATTTTTGTCACTCAGAACAAAAATACGCGTGATGTTGCCTCGATATGGAATATATCGAGGCGGCAGTATGGCCCCTAGGTTTTAGACTTGAAGGCCAGTCGCCGTGCGTGAAGCACGGGTTCGGTATAGCCGCTCGGTTGTGCGGTGCCCGCAAATACCAGCTCGCAGGCGGCCTGAAAAGCCTCACTGGCATCGAGGTCGCTAGTCATAGGATGGTAGTCGGGGTCCGCGCTATTTTGCTCGTCCACCACTGCTGCCATGCGGACCAGCGTCTCCTTAACTTGGGTTTCGCTTACCACGCCATGGTGCAACCAATTGGCAATATGCTGGCTGGAGATGCGCAGCGTCGCACGGTCTTCCATGAGTCCAATGTTGTGTATGTCGGGTACCTTGGAGCACCCCACGCCGTGTTCTACCCAACGCACCACATATCCCAAAATGCCCTGAGCATTGTTGTCAACTTCCTGGCGAATCGTTTCGGCTGAGAGTGCAGTGACCTCGCCAAGGGGAATCGTCAGCAGCTCATTGAGAGATCGGCGACAATGGCCACGTAACGACGATTGCACATCTGAGACCGATACTTGGTGATAGTGGGTTACGTGGAGCGTTGCTGCGGTGGGTGAGGGGACCCAGGCGCAACTGGCGCCCGCTTCGGGGTGTCCTGTTTTGGTGGTCAGCATTTCCGCCATAAGATCGGGCATCGCCCACATGCCCTTGCCAATTTGCGCCTTGCCCTGCAGCCCACAGGCGAGCCCCGTATCCACGTTCCAGTCTTCGTAGGCACTGATCCAGGTCTCGGCTTTCATCGAAGTTTTGGCGGTGATGACGCCCGCCTCCATGCTGGTATGGATCTCGTCGCCTGTGCGGTCAAGAAAGCCCGTATTGATGAACACCACTCGCTCGCTGGCACGACGAATACACTCTGCCAGATTCACGGTGGTGCGGCGCTCCTCATCCATGATGCCCACCTTGATGGTGTTGCGAGGCAGCTGGAACAGATCCTCGATTTGAGAGAACAGCTCGACCGTCAAGCTGACCTCGTCGGGACCGTGCATCTTGGGTTTCACAATGTACATGGAGCCGGTGCGCGAGTTTTTTATCTCGGCAACACTTCTGAGGTCATGTAGCGCACAGAAGGTGGTGAACAGGCCGTCCATGAAGCCTTCTGGGATCTCGTTACCCTCGGTATCGAGAATGGCTGGGTTGGTCATGAGATGACCCACGTTGCGCACAAAGAGCAGGCTTCGGCCGGGAAGCGTGAGGGCGCCGCCGTCAGGGGTAGTAAATCGCCGGTCGGGGTTCAGGCGTCGGGTGAGGCTCGCGTCTCCTTTTTTAAAGGTGTCGGTCAGGTCGCCTTTCATGAGTCCCAGCCAGTTCCGATAGACCACAACTTTATCCTCGGCATCCACCGCCGCGACAGAGTCCTCGCAATCCTGAATCGTGGTGAGGGCCGACTCTAGACAGATATCTTTGACTCCAGCCTTATCGGTGGCGCCCACTGGGTGCTCGCGATCAATCTGGATTTCGACATGCAGGCCATGATGTTTTAACAACACACTGCTTGGCAGGTCGCTATCCCCGGTATAGCCCACCAGCTGAGTGGCATCAGCCAATATTGAAGCGGCGTCCGAGGGTTGACCGACCCGGAGTGTTCCGTTGTCGATCGTATAGCGGGTGGCGTCACGGTGCCTGCCCTCAGCCAATGGAAAGTGGTCATCCAAAAAATCCCGCGCCCACGCGATCACGCGATCACCCCGTACTGGGTTATAGGCACCTCCCCGTGAGGCGCCTCCATCCTCGGGGATGGCGTCTGTACCGTACAGCGCGTCATACAAACTGCCCCAGCGTGCGTTGGCAGCATTGAGTGCATAGCGCGCATTCATGACCGGCACTACCAGTTGTGGTCCTGCTATCAGACCGATTTCTGGATCGACTTGGGATGTCGTTATTTCAAAAGGGGCAGGTTCGGGGTGGAGATAGCCAATGTCGCGCAGAAAAGCCTCATAGGCCTCGGCATCCCACGCTTTTCCTTTTTGCTCACGGTGCCACTGGTCTACCTGCGCTTGCAGCATATCCCGCTCCTGAAGCAGGCGCTGATTCTCAGGGCCCAGGGCCCCCCAGATCGTCGCTACCCCTTGCCAAAAAGCATCGGGATCGATGCCGGTGCCGGGTGCAATTTCGTCAACAAGGAGAGAGTGAAGCGCGGCGTCGATCTTCAGGCCAGCACATTCGATTCGTCGAGGCATGAAAAAGACTCCTGATGCCAGAGGGTAGGGTGTTGCTTACCGAAACCGTTACTCTACTGGCTTACCACTATTGATCATAATGATTGCGGCGATAAAGGGTATTTCTGAAATTTATGCGGGCTGGTTTGGCGGCGGGTCGAGTGACCGTGCAATCGCTGTAATGAACTGCCTTACCCAGCGGTGCGGCGCATTATTGTGCAAGAGAGGACTCCATGCCATTTTCAGCTCCAAAGGGGGAATGTCGAAGGGCACCTGCCGCACCACAACGCGCGGATTATCTCGTTTGAGCCAAGTAGCGCGGGTCGGGAGCGTTACAATCAGGTCGTTTTGCTCCGCCAGCGTCATTGCGGCCTGATAGTGACGGGTAAAAACGCGAATACGTCGTTTTTCGCCCAGATCCGCCAGCGCTGTATCGACCCAGCCCAGTCGCTGCACATCGCTAGGGTCGACACCCACGCCAATACCCATCCCGGTCTTGCTCACCCAGATGTGGTCTGCGCCGAGATAGTTGCTGAGGGAGAAATCATCGAGTATCGGATTGTCTGGGCTCAGCAAACACGAGAAGCTGTCTTGCCAAAGCGTAATCTGATGAAAGGATTGTGGCATCTGGTCAAAGCGATTGATAACCAAATCTACCTTGCCGCGCTCAACATCCAGAAAGCTAACGTCCGAGGGGTTCATGATATCCAGCGTAATGCCTGGCGCATGTTCGCGGAGTTGGTTCAGCACTGCGGGAAACAGGGTCGACTCCGCGTAATCACTGGCCATGATTCGTACCACTATTTGAGCTTCCCCAGGCGCAAACTCGGTCGCGGGCTGCATGGCACGATCAATCCCTAACAAGATCTCTTTGACCAGCGGCTCTAGCTCTAATGCCCGCTCGGTTGGGGTCATGCCCTCGGATGTGCGAACCAATAGCGGATCGTCAAACAACGCGCGAAGGCGTCGCAAACCATTGCTCATCGCGGGTTGAGACAGCCCCAGCTGATTGGCTGCTTGTGTGACGTTGCGCTCACGCAGAAGCACTTCGAGATAGACCAGCAGGTTCAGATCAATTTGGTTCAGGTTTTTCATATAATACGCGCGCAGGCAGTCCGCTTATATTCACGCCGTGAATTATAACTACTTAGCCATATTTTTGCTGTATGGCTTCAGAATAGTCTTCGCGGACGGTGACGATGTTGGAACAGGGCTTAAAAAGAGGATCTGAAAATGTACACGGCACCCACGGAAGATATGCAGTTCTTGATTGACGATGTGTTGGACGTAGGCAGGGTGCTGGGCGAACTGCCCCAGTATGCAGATTTGGGACTCGGACCTGATCTCACTACGGCAGTGCTGGATGAGGCGGCCAAATTTGCAGCCGACGTGGTATCGCCATTAAGGCGTGTCGGCGATGCGCAACCAGCCAGTTGCCATGATGGCGTCGTAACGATTCCCCCTGGCTATGGTGATGCGATTCGGCAACTGGGTGCCGGTGGTTGGGTGGGCATTTCCGCTCCCCATGAGCAGGGTGGCCAGGGCCTGCCTGAACTTTTTGGAACCGCCGCTTGCGAAATGTGGAACAGCGCCGACATGGCATTTGCACTGGAGCCTTTCTTGAGTGCGGGAGCGGCTCTCGCGATATCGGTCCATGCGAGTGACCCACTAAAGGCGATTTATCTGGGCAAGATTCATTCGGGCGAGTGGTCAGGCACTATGAATCTGACGGAGTCCGGTGCTGGCTCGGATCTGGGACCCATGAAGACCCGAGCCGAGCGCGAAGGTAATCAATACCGCATCTTCGGCCAGAAAATTTATATCACCTGGGGTGATCACGATGCGACCGAGAACATCATTCATCTGGTGTTGGCGCGCCTACCGGACGCACCGGCGGGTAGCCGGGGTATTTCCCTATTTTTGGTGCCCAAATTTTTGGTGAATGCCGATGGCTCGTTGGGGGAGCGCAACGACGCCTATCCCGTTTCGGTTGAGCACAAGCTGGGTATTCATGGTAGCCCAACCTGTGTCATGGCTTATGGCGATAATAGCGGCGCTATTGGTTACCTTGTTGGTGAGGAAAATCAAGGCCTCGCATGCATGTTCACGATGATGAACGAAGCACGATTGAAGGTGGGTCTTCAGGGCTTAGGGGCTTCAGAAGGCGCTTATCAGAAGGCGGTGGCCTACGCCCGAGAGCGTGTGCAGGGAGGGGTACCGATTATTGAGCACGCTGACGTGAAGCGCATGTTGCTGACCATGCGAGCGCTCAACGAGGCAATGCGAGCGTTAGCCTACGCTGAGGCTGTGACCATGGACCTCGCGCATGCTGGACCTGCCGAGGCTCGCGATGCCAATCAGCGCCGCATCGATCTCATGATTCCGGTGATAAAGGGATGGCTCACCGAATTGGGTATGGAAATCACTTCACTGGGTGTGCAGGTCCATGGCGGTATGGGCTACGTCGAGGAAACGGGTGCGGCGCAGTATCTGCGCGATGTGCGTATTACTCCGATTTATGAAGGGACTAACGGTATTCAGGCGGCGGATCTCCTCAACCGTAAGTTAGGGCGTGATGGCGGAGCTACTATGGAGGCGATGCAGGCTGAAATGGCCGAACTGATTGATGCGTTGCAAGCGCAAGCACACCCGGATCTTGCTGCGATCGGCGTGTGTCTGCAGGTGGCGCTGGCTGATCACGTTGCCACTACGAGCCAGTTGTTGGCGACTTTAGCTGAGGATCGATTCGCTGCTTTGGGAGGTTCTTTTGACTACATGATGCAAACCGGATACCTATTTGGTGGATGGCAACTGGCGAGAGGAGCGTTGGTAGCAGCGTCTATTGCAGAGAGCGGAAGCCGGGTCGATTTCTCCGAGCGCAAAGTGGCGACAGCGCGGTTTTATATGGAGCGGCTTTTGCCCAGAGCGCGCGCTCATGCCGGCGTCATCGCTGCGCCGGGAGAGGGACTCTCAAACTTTTCTCTCGACTGGTTTTAGCGCCATGAATATTTTTACGACCCCAGATCTTTCGGACGACCACCCTGAGGCGTGCCATCTCCCCTTTCAGTTTCGGCTGTTCGGTCAGCGGTCGCGCTTTTTCGGCCGGGTATCCACTGTCTCCTGTGAAATAGATAATTCTCGGGTAGCTGAGGCCGTCTCAGAGCCAGGAAAGGGGCGCGTATTGCTGGTCGATGGCAAGGGTCTTATGCATCGTTCATTGCTTGGTGACCGCTTGGCGCAACTGGCCTCAGACAACGGGTGGGCCGGCGTCATAGTGATTGGCGCCATACGCGATATTGAGTTAATCGAGCGAATCGACCTGGGTGTGCAGGCGCTGGGCGTGTGTCCCGTCAAGACGCAGAAGCAAGGGCGCGGCGAACGCGACATTCCGCTCGCCTTCGTTTCAATAACAGTGCGTCCGGGAGATTGGCTCTACGCCGACCGAAACGGTGTGCTTGTGAGTCGCGTCGCACTCCTCTCTGACCGGTGATTGGGAGTCAACCGGTCGTGATGACTAACGTTTTTCGTGAGAGGGGTTCAGTCTTGTGCGCTGTTTCGCGTTGTTCACGCCATTCGCATAGACAGGTCCAGCGCCCTAATATGTTTGGTCAAAGCGCCAATGGAGATGATGTCAACGCCGGTCTCGGCGATATCGACTAAAGTTGCTTCGGTCACATTGCCCGAGGCCTCAAGTTCGGCCTTGCCCGCTACGTGGATGACCGCCTCGCGCAGCGCCTTCAGGCTAAAGTTGTCGAGCATAATCCGATCTGCGCCCGCAGCCAGCGCGTGGTCGAGTTCAGCGCCAGTTTCTACCTCTACCTCAATCGGCTTGTCGGGGAATAACTGGCGGGCCGTTGTTACAGCCTCGCTGATGCCTCCCGCCGCTAAGATGTGATTTTCCTTGATCAGGAATGCATCGTATAAACCGATTCGATGGTTGTGGCAGCCGCCACATCGTACGGCGTATTTTTGCGCGAGGCGCAGCCCCGGCACGGTTTTGCGTGTGTCTAATAAGCGCACTCTGGTGTGAGCGACCCGCTGGGCGTATTGTTTAGCGAGAGTGGCGGTGCCCGAAAGCAACTGTAAAAAATTCAGTGCCGTGCGCTCTGCAGTGAGCAGAGTCCGTGCGGGTCCGCTGATCTTTGCCAACACGGCTTGGGACTTGATCCAATCACCGTCGTCGGCAAACCATGTGACCTCGCAGTCGTTATTAACCTGTTGAAAGGCTTCGGTCGCAAAAGCGGACCCACACAACACGCCATTTTCACGGGTAATGATGGTGGCGGTGCCTTGAGTTTCAGCACTGATCAGAGCCGCGGTAATATCGCCCTCGCCAATATCCTCTGCGAGAGCACGCTGAACCTGCTCAGAAATATGTGTTGCACTGATCATGATGTGGAGGTTAGCCGACCTGATGGGCAAAAGATATTGAAGTGCGGCCGCGCAATGAGGCATTAAAGCGTATGAGTAGGATAGGATATCGTCGTGACGACAACGACTGACAACTGGTTTTTTTCAGCGGGGTGGCTCAGTGCTGCAAGGCGTGTAGATTCGCCCAACTTTAACCCGCGACCAGCGAGTAGTCCCCCAGCATTGATTGTGGTGCACGGGATCTCGCTGCCCCCAGGTTGCTATGGCGGTGGTGAAATCGAGTCGTTCTTTTGCAATACGTTGAATGCTGACGATCATCCCTATTTCGGCGAGATCATTGATCTAAGGGTGTCGGCCCACTTTTTGGTTTGTCGCTCTGGCGCGCTCGTGCAGTTCGTAGACACCGACAGTCGAGCTTGGCACGCAGGGGTCTCTCGATGGAAAGGCCGTGAGAACTGCAACGATTTTAGTATCGGTATTGAGCTTGAGGGTTGTGATCATGAACCTTATGCGGAACCGCAGTACGCGATGCTGAATAGGCTGATTCGTGCACTGCAAAACCAATACCCCCTGATTCAACACGATGCTATCGTTGGACATTGCGAAATTGCACCGGGGCGCAAGACTGATCCCGGCCCGGCCTTCGATTGGTCTCGGGTACTGGGTTCATCCGCGAATCGTTAAGGGAACACTGAGTAGTGTCGTATCTGGTTTTTATTGTCTCGGTAGGACTGCTGGCTCTTTTGGGTGCAGGGGGTCCTCTACATCGGGACACTTGGCTCGAGGCGTTAGATCGCCGCATTGATGCGATAGAAGTGGGCGTATGGGTTTCGCTTTCCATGCGGATTTTCGCGCCTCTCTTCATGGCAGGCATTGCTTTGACCGTCACTCAGTTGTTTCTTGGGGACCTTGCTCAGGCGCTGATCGGGGTCTTGTTGCTGTATTTTTCTTGGGGACGTGGTGATTACCCGACTGAATTGCAGCGGTTTCTCGCCCGTGCTCGCGTAGGCGATTCGGTGGGTGCAGGGGCGTTTCTTGATCTATCTAACAGCGAGCCAACCGCCACTGCCGCATGGGAGACAGAGGCGCTTGCGCATTTTACTTACCGCGGTTACGCCAGGTGGTTCCCGCCCGTGCTCTATTTTTGTTTGCTGGGTCCCTTCGCCGCGGCGGCCTATCGGCTGGTTGTGCTGGCCAATGCGAGGTCTGGGGGGCGATTTGATGACGCTCAGAACCTGCTCGAGTGGCTCCCTTCACGCTTGGTGATATTGACCTTCGCGGTGCTAGGGGATTTTGACAGTACCCGCAGGTTGGTAACCGCAAATGAGGTTGATGGCGAAGTGTCGGTCAAGGCATTGTTGGCTGAAGGCGTTGAGCGGGCGTGGCATTTGGACGAGAGTGAGTTGCAGGGTGTCGATAAAACGATTGCCGCTGTAGAAACCGCCGCCAAAGCCATTAATAGGAGCTGTGCAGTGTGGGTTATCCTGATCTCACTGGCCGCGCTGCTCTAAATGACTAGCCCCCTGATACTGGAGTGGATGAAAGCTCCCTGTCCGCATGCAAAATGGTTTTGTAGAGCGAACTGAGCAGGGGCGTTGCGGGTGGATCGAAGCACAGGTGGTGGAGCAGCCAGCCGACGATGGACTCGATTTCCGTCTGATGACCGCGATCCATATCGACACGCATTGACGAGTGATTTTCTGCGGTAGCCAGACACACTAATCGGACCTGATCGGGGAGCGCATTCGCCAATTCCAGTTTTCCTGCAGCAGTCAGCAAGCTTTGGACTTCGGCTGTAATTTGCTCTGTTTGATCCAGAAATTGTGGACTGAACAAATCGCCATTAGCGACCCGATGTAATCCCGTGAGAGGGTTGATTACTGCATTAAGCGCCACTTTTGCGAGAAGCACTGGGAGAATGTCGTCGGTCCAGAGAAATGCCGGTACGCCCTTTTTCCAAACTGGCAGCCAATCTGGCGCGAAAGGGTGTGGGCGCGAATTGCCCAGATAGGTTGCACCGTTACCCGATATCTGTCTCGTTCCCGCTGTGGTTAAACGACATCCTGCCGTGGTGGAACCCAGAACCAACGTCGCGCCATTGAGGTAGTGCTCGATCAACTCGGCGTGGCCCATGCCGTTACACATTATGACGACTGTGCTGTGTTTTGAGAGTCGATGCGCTACGGACGCGATTGCCGGCTCGATCGCCCAAGATTTGGTACACACCAATAGGTGCTCAATTTCCTGAGCCTCACAGATCCTTTGCGAGGGGAAGGTATGGCTACCCACCACATCGCCGCTGAGATTGATGGTTAAGTCGGCAGGCACCGGGTTGCTGCCGTGGTCACCGCGATCGAGTAGGGTCACTAAAGCCCCCCCCAATTGGAGTCGGCATGCAAAGAGGCCTCCAATGGCGCCGACGCCTAGTACATGCCAGCTAGAGGTCATATCGCTTTGCTCTGCGCAGGCCAGAGTGAGGCCTCGATCAAAGAGTCAGTATCAAAGCACTGTTGCCATAGCAGGGTGCACAATCGAGCAATGAGTTTACCCGCAGCGACTAGATCACTGTCCGGTTGCTCATCAAAAACCGCACTCAGAAAAGCGTCCTGTGACTCGAGTGGCAGCGGTTCCATGGCAATAGCGACATCAAAGTAGCGACTCCCCATCGCGGCGTATTCCCAGTCAATCGCAACCAATTGCTCCTGTTTGTATAGAAGATTACCCGCTGTCAGATCATTGTGACAGAGTCGAGGCGTGTCGTGTTCCAGGCACCGCAGAGCTTGTGTTACGCGATGGTCGTCGACAATTAATTGCCACTTTGGCTTTGTCACAGCGGGCACGCGTTGTAAGTAATCGTTTATCACCTGATACAAGTCGAGCCGGTAAGCGGTTTTGGGTAATTGATGGATGGCGCGGGCTAGAGCTCCCAGTTTCCGGGCGCAAATGGGTTTTTCTTCAGGACAAAGTCGTTCACAAACGACGATTTCTTCTGCGTTGGCGACATAGGCTATCTGGGGTGCCAGTCCGCGATTTGCTGCGTGAGTCCAAGCGGCGATTTCTCTTGCAAAGCCTCCTGCCACTGTACTTGTGGATCGGTGGCGCAATCGGGCGCACAGAGCGGGGTTGTTAGCCAGAGTGTAGAGTCGGTGCCCACTGCCCTCGGCCCACACAGCTCCTAGCACTGGTATGGCTTCCAGTGGCGGTGTTAGGTCCCACTGGCGCCACATGGAAAGAACGGCGGTTAGCTGATCTGTTGCTGCTGCCATTGCGCGCGCCACGTGCGGTAGCCGAAAGCAGCTAGCACGATGTAACCGGTAAATAATGCTGCGGTCAGTGATAGGTCTCGTGACAGGTAAAGCCACACAGACGCCATATCAATAACTATCCAGTAGAGCCAGTTCTCAAGAATTTTCTGCGTGACCAGCCAGGTAGCGAGCAGTGCCGAAACTGTCGTGGCAGCGTCGACAAACGGGGCTGCCGCATCGGTCCAGCGCATCATCAGCGTACCCAGTAGCAGGGTCAGCGAGACCAGAACACTGAAGGCCAGTAGGTGGTATCGCCACGGCCAAGTTTGGATGGATCGCTCTGGGGTAGTGTGAGTGCCGCGCCAGGCAAACCAGCCATAGACAGCCATCCCGATATAAAAGGTCTGTAACACCGCCTCCAAATAAAGCTGAACTTGCCAAAAAATATAGATGTACAGAAACGCACTGATGATCGATGCGATCCAACACCATCGATTTTGATAAATAGCGAGTACGACATAGGATAGCGCCAATGCGACTGCGCAGCTCTCCGTCCAACTCATTTCAGTCGACGGGTCCAATGTCGGCAAAGTGCTCGGGTATGAATTTAGCGACCAGCACTTGACGCCCAAACTGCGCGTGGCTGGCTCTGAGCGCGTGCTGGATTGCAGCAAACACCGCCTCATCCTCCCCGCTTAACTGGGTGCTCATAGAGTTGGTGACTGCGACAACATCCTGGCCCTCGAGAAGCTTCTCGATAAAGGCGTGCACCGCAATCTTAAATTCCTCTCTCAAGGGGTAGAGGCTGAGCTCGGCTGTGAGTTTCATTGATGTCCCTCAAAAAGTTCGTAGCGGATTGTCACGCCAACAACGCGTGGCTCGCCGTATTGACGATACGGTTCAACAGTGTACTGCTTGCGAGGGTCGTTGCCGAAGGTACCAAAGCCCCGCGTGTACGTATCGCGATCGGTCAGGTTGCGCCCCCACAATGTCCATTGCCAACGTCCTCTCCCACCGGAGATGCTGGCGTTGAGTTGATGTATCTCGTCGTTGGCGACCTCATGACGATCTGAGAAAAAATAACGATCACTGCCGGCTAACTCGAGCTGCACTGCGGCCAGCGGGTGGATGTCCCAGCGCGCCCCGAGTGAATACTGCCAAGAGGGGGACTGAGGTTGTTCACGGCCCGATAAATTCTCGCCCGTGGCGCTCACATACTCATCGAATTGAGCGTCGAGTATTCCCAAATTCAGTTGCCAGTGCCACCCTTCATTGGGTTGCCACCGCGCCTCCCATTCCAATCCGCGATGATGCCCGGCTGCTGCGTTATCGGTGTAATCGATAAATGCGGTACTGCCGTCATTACGAGGAATGACAACAGACCCTCTGACCTGCTGATCATCTCTTTCCATTGCAAATATCGCCAGACGAGACTGAAGATTGATTTCCGGCCAGAAGCCTTGCCAACCCCATTCAAGACTGATTAGCGTTTCTTCATCGAAGATACTGAACCCGCTGACACGGTTTTGATCGAGGTCAGGCAGCGCTTCAATCGAAGCCAGCAAGCTGGCATTGGCGCCGCCCGCTCGCGCGCCGCGAGAGAGGGTGAGGTAGGTTTGTTGTCCGCGCTGATAGGTCCAGGTGAGACCGGTACGTCCCGTCCAGTAGTCATGATCAAAGGGCGTATTGACCGCGGCGCTATCGCGGTAGTGGCTCTCGCGTCTTTCGAGTCGCGCCCCGATAAAACCAGAGAGAGTGTCCGTAAAAGCACGGTTTACCTCTGCAAAAATTGCGCCGGTGTCTGTTTCTATCTTGCTTGAGAACGGTCCAGGTAAGTAGCTGTAGTCGCGGGTTAACGTTTCTCGCTGATGTCTCAAAAACGTGCCTAATATCCATGCGGTTCGTCCACCGCTAAGGGGTTGAACACGCCATTCCAGACTTGTCATTGTTCTGTCGCGACGATATTCATCAAATGATTGGTATTCCCAGCCCGGTGCGATGCCAACAAAACTCCAGTCCTCGTCGTAGCTGTAAGTGGTCTCGGTGTCCGCATGGCTCAGTTGGAGCCAGCCTTGATATGGCCCTATGGGACCTTGCCATTTGATCCGTGCAGCTTTGAGCGTCAGATCATCTTCCCCAGGCTCATCAGAGAGCGTATTGCGAGTATTGTCGAGAGAAAACGCGTCGTAACCATTGTTAACACGAGTGTAGTAGAGCCCAGTCTCAAACAGGTGCTCATTCAATTGCCAGCGGGCGGCGCCACGCGCCGTGAGTTCATCTCGCGCATTGGTGTCGTTGCGGTTCAGCCATTGATTATTGGTGAAGCCATCACTCGTATAGCGCTGAAGTGCGAGACGCGCGCTGGTATTTTCCGATGTTGGCCCTCCGATCTTCATACCCAAGCGGTATCCACCATCAGTTTCTGCGCCTGCGCTAAAAGTAGTGCTCCGCTGTTCTGGGGAGGTGCTCTGCATGGCAATAACGCCAGCCAATGCATTGGCGCCCATCAGTGTCCCCTGGGGACCTCGGAGCACCTCAACCTGTTCTAGATCAAATAGTGTGAGCGTCCCCCCCAAGCCACTGAGATCGACACCGTCTAACAGTATTCCGATAGAAGGATTGAGCGGCTCGACAAATTGGCTGCGCTCACCGATTCCACGTATCTGAATAAAACGGCTTCGAGATGCGCCAGAGGAGCTGGAAACGTTGGCCAGTAACGTGACTAGATCATCAAGATGGACGCCGCCGCGCTGGGCTCGATCACGACCATTGAGTACCGACACGCTGACGGGAGGCATGGCTTCCTCCATGAGGGTCGCCGTTACCGTGACTTCTTCAATCAGTGGCAAGGGTTGCGCAACGACGATCGCAGCATGGGTTGCCAAATAGCAGGCTCCAAGGCCAGTCAGCCTTGAGGCGTTCCCTTTTCTTACAGTGCAGTCGATATGGGCATTTAAGCGTTTTGAGCTGATGGCGTTCATCGCGTTGCGGGTTCCCTCTTTGTGGCGGGGAACTGGCGAAGCCAGGCAGGAACTTCGCCCGGCACCTAGTCCCTCCGCCGGTATCATCCGGATCAGGTTCAACGGGTTCGCCACTCTGGCATCTCAGGTATTCACCACCCCGCAGGTACCGAAAAGATAGCACAGCGTCACCGGCTAGGTTAACGATAATCCTGAAATTTTCATCGAGATGCGTTGCTATTGGCAAAAAAGCATAGTCTTGCTGCCACTTCTTTCGTAGTCCGCCAAATTCCCTTTTTGCTACCCTTCCAGCGCGATTCATAATCGGTATTCGCGTCGCCATCAGCGTATAATAGGGGCCGTCCAGCCAAGGAATGTTTGTTCGACTGTGAGCCGATTAAACCAGTACGCTACAAAGCTGCGGCTACGGGATGCCATCGCTCAGACGGAATCTCTCTTGAATCGCCTGTGGCAAGATTATGCGCGGAACCCTGCGAAACTCACGCGGTTGCAGAGCATCTTGCTAGCAGTGCTAGTGCTGTGGTCTCTAGCGAGCGCGAGCCAATTGTTTTGGGCGCCATGGCGTAGTACGTCATTGGAAGCCATTCCCGCCGAAATGATCAATATTCCTCGGCTTTCCGCTGGCCCTGGCAATATCGCCATCGATATCACCCCCGTGCTCGGTTCCGGCATATTCGGTGGTGATCCGGATACGCTGGAGGATGAGGGTGGGGCTGCAACCATCGATAGTGGACGCGAGGGTATTGAGCAAAACGCCAAGGAGACGCGTCTCGCGTTGGTGTTGACGGGTATTGTCGCGTCGACTGAGGACGGATTGGGAAGCGCGGTGATTAAGGGCGGAAGTCGCGAGCAGGTATATGCCGTGGGTGACGACTTGCCCGTTTCTGGCAAAGTGACTTTAGTAAAGGTGATGCCCAGACAGGTCGTTATCGATAATAGCGGCACTTACGAGCTGATTAAGCTTTATGAGGGACCGGGTCTGGTATTACCCACCCGAGCAGCGCAAAAGGCGCGCCCGGATTCGGCGACGCCTGTCACGTCGCAATCGGCCGGCGACGATACAGTCGTTGATGTCGAGGCGAGGGCGATTGTGGCTGGGCAGTATCGGCAGCAGCTCTATGAGGCGCCTGAATCCCTTGCTCGCGTTGTCTCGATTTCTCCGGTACGGGAGGGGGGCAGTGTCTCTGGATACCGTATAGCGCCCGGGGCGGACCGCGACGCCTTTAATGCAACCGGTTTTCAGTCGGGTGACGTTGTAAAGGCGGTGAATGGGCTGGCGCTGAGCGATGCGAGTAATACACTGAAACTGTATCAATTGATGAAAGACGCCAATCAAGCGACTTTTGAACTAGAGCGGAATGGCGAATCGGTCACACTCAGCGTGGATATTGCGAGCCCGTAACAGGATACCCTTGAAAACAATGGATATACGTTTGTCGTCCCTATCGAGTCTGCGCATCGTTTGTATCGTGGTGCTGCTGTGTTGGGCGCCTCTATCGCCCGCGCAAGAATATACGGTCAATCTTAAAGATACGGATATTCAAGAGTTTATTAAATTTGTTGCCGATGTGACGGGCACCACGATGGTGGTGGATCCTAACGTCAAAGGTAAGGTCAGGGTTATTTCTTCTCAGCCTGTGACACAGGCTGAGCTGTACGACCTTTTTCTGTCTATTTTGGACGTTCAGGGTTACACCGCGGTGCGCAGTGGCCAGATCATTCGCATTGTTCCCAGTAAAGACGCGCGTTCCTCACCGGTGCCGCTCATGGGTGATCAGGACATCGCGGCCAATGATGAGTACGTTACGCAAGTCATCCGGCTGGAAAACATTTCGGCGGCTAAGCTGATTCCCGTATTACGCCCACTTGTGCCACAACAGGCTCATATGGCGGCTTATGCGCCAAGCAATGCGATTATCCTCTCAGATATTCGCTCCAATATTGGAAGAATTGTCGACATCATTGAGCGCATGGATCGTTCCGCGGTTCAGACAACCGAGATTATTCGGCTGAGGTATGGCGTCGCTGAGGATGTCGTCAGTATGCTCAACGCACTGGAAAAATCGCGTCAGGGTGAGGGTGCGGAGGCCGACAAGGAGGCGATACTCGTAGCCGATAAGCGCACCAATAGCGTAGTGGTAACCGCAGACGAGGTAACGGTAGAGCGAATCCGCAAACTGGTGACGTATCTCGATACCCCGCTCGAGCAGTCCGGTAACGTCCGGGTAGTCTACCTCGAGTATGCAGACTCAGTTGAAGTTGCGGAGGTACTAACGCGGGTCATGCAAAATATCGCTCGGCTCGAAGAGGGCGGAGCGAACAAGCGCTCGGGTAATAATGAATCCACTATCGAAGCAGATGCCGGCACTAACAGCCTGATCATCACTGCTGATACGGACGAAATGGCGGCGCTGGAGTCGGTGATTGCGCGCCTCGATATCCGTCGTGCCCAGGTGCTGATTGAGGCAATTATCGTCGAGATGGAGATGACCGAGGGTCAGGAGCTCGGTCTGCAATGGCTGTTCTCAAATGATGGCGGTTTGTACGGTAGCAACATCAGTACGAGTTCTGCGCAACAGGCGCGTAACCGTGCGCTGGCCGATGCCATTCTTCCCGACGACGGATCCGAGACCATTTCTACAAGAAGTGTGGCGGGCGCGCTATCCCAAATTCCGGGCACGACCCTAGGCTGGGGCGTGGTCGATCAGGATCTGACTATGTCTGTCATCCTCAACGCCCTGGAGACTCAGGGGAACGCTAATATCCTCTCGACGCCGAGCTTGTTGACTCTGGATAATGAAGAGGCCTTTATTACAGTTGGCCAACAAGTGCCCTTTGTTACTGGCTCCTATACGAGTACGGGCGTGGCTAATGGCGCCCAGAATCCTTTCCAGACTATTGAGCGTCAGAGTGTTGGCGTTACGCTCACAGTGACACCGCAGGTTAACGAGGGAGATTCTGTTGTGCTGGACATCGTGCAAGAGGTGTCGAGTATCTCTGCGCAGATTTTAGTGGCGTCCGACGTGATTACGAATGAGAGAAAGATTGAAACGAAAGTACTGGCCAATGACAGCGATATCGTGGTGCTGGGTGGATTGGTCAAGGACGAAGTTCAGGACTCGACCCAGGGGATTCCTATCTTGTCCGATATCCCACTGCTGGGAAGGCTGTTTCGTAACGATGTTGTCACGGTGACCAAATCGAACCTGTTGGTGTTCATTCGTCCCACGATCATCCGCGATGATGAGGATTTGATTGGCGCAACTGCTGAGAAGTATCGCTTTATACGAGAGCAACAGATTGAGCGTCGCGAGAGAGGCTTGATGTTCTTGGATGACGGTAATCTGCCGGTATTGCCCTCATGGGAAGAGCAGATACAGCAGTTACCTGAGGTGCCCGCGGACGACCGCGGAGATGGCTAGTCGCTGGTGACGGAGCCCGTAATCAACGAAGCGGTGGCAGCAGAAGCTCCCGGTGCGGTCATGGCCTCCGGCGTGCCTTTTACCTTTGCTCAGAGCCGCAGTGTTTTGCTCGATCGAAAAGGAGCTGTTCCTACTCTTTATTATGTCCCTCCGTTACAGTCGGATGTATTACTTGAGGTGCGCCGCTTTTTGGGAGAGGCTTTTACCCTAGAGGTGCTGAATGAGGAACAGTTTCGGCAGCGCCTGACTCTGGCATATCAGCGCACGCAGAATGAAGCAGCGCAGATGGCAGAAGATTTATCTTCGGATGTCGATCTGGCGCAGCTGGTTGATGAGCTGCCCGATGTCGGTGATCTCATGGATGCCGAGGACGATGCGCCAATTATTCGGCTCATCAATGCCATTCTTTCCCAGGCGGTGAAAGAGAAAGCATCTGATATTCACATCGAAACTTTCGAAGAACGCCTCAGTGTTCGCTATCGCGTAGACGGCGTGTTGGCCGAGATCCTGTCGCCAAAACGCATGCTCGCGCCGTTACTGGTATCACGGCTGAAGGTGATGGCGAAATTAGATATTGCGGAAAAACGCGTGCCGCAAGATGGCCGAATCTCGGTAAGGATAGCGGGGCACGGAATTGATATCAGGATGTCGACCATTCCCTCGGCCTATGGTGAACGGGTCGTATTAAGACTTCTGGATAAGCAGGCGGGGCAGCTCAATTTAAGTGAGCTGCGTATGAACGAGCAGGTCGACTCAGCCTATCGCAATGCGCTAGCGAGTCCCCACGGCATTATTTTGGTTACTGGCCCCACGGGGTCGGGTAAAACTACTACGCTTTACGCGGGGCTCTCCAGTATCAATGAGTCGTCACGCAATATTCTGACGATAGAGGACCCTGTTGAGTACATGTTGCCTGGCGTGGGGCAAACGCAGGTGAATCCCAAGGTTGATATGACCTTCGCGCGAGGCTTACGCGCTATTCTGCGGCAGGATCCCGATATCGTTATGGTTGGTGAAGTACGTGATCTTGAGACAGCGGAGATCGCTGTTCAGGCCTCGCTAACGGGGCATCTCGTGCTGTCTACACTACACACAAATACTGCGATTGGTGCCGTCACGCGGCTTCAAGATATGGGCGTAGAGCCATTTTTGCTGTCCTCCAGCTTACTGGCGGTGATGGCTCAGCGTTTGGTGAGACTATTGTGTCTGGAGTGTCGTGAGCCCTACCGGCCGACGGATATCGAGTGCGAGAGGCTCGGCATTACCGACTCTCAGATACAGCTATATCGCGGCGTAGGATGCGAGCACTGTAACTTCACGGGCTATCGTGGCAGAACCGGTATTTATGAGTTAGTAGAAATTGGCGACGCACTTCGTGAAGCCATTCACACCGGTGAGGGAGAGCAGGCGCTTTTGCGAATAGCCCGTCAGCATAGCCCCGGTATCGATGCCGATGGACGGCGGAGAATACTGGAAGGGCAAACTAGCCTTGAGGAAGTCCTTAGGGTAACGGCGGTGAACTGAGCTATGGCGGCGTTTCGTTACAAGGCGCTCAACGGTGATGGCAAGCTGGTAAAAGGGGTCCTTGAGGGCGACTCTGATCGTCAAATTAGGGTGGTCCTGCGTCAGAGACACCTGCGCCCGGTCGAGGTGGAAGCCGCGAAAGACACCCTGCAGGTCGGCCGTAAGCTGCCTCTACGGATTTTTAGTCGGCGTCTGGCAGCGAATGATTTGGCGCTGATTACTCGCCAATTGGCGACGCTCGTTGCCTCTGCTTTGCCCTTGGATGAATGTTTGTCAGCGGTGGCCGAGCAGAACCGCAAGCCGGCGATCACATCGATGATGCTCGAGGTGAGATCGAAGGTGGCTGAGGGACATACCCTTGCGCATGCACTGAATCAGTTCCCCACTGCTTTTGGTGAAATGTACCGTGCAATGGTGAATGCCGGCGAGGAGGCGGGGCAGTTGGGGCCAGTGCTGGAGCAATTGGCTCATTACACCGAGACACGGCAGCACACCGCCCAGAAGCTTCAGATGGCGCTAATCTATCCGTTTGTCTTGATCGCGGTTGCGGTTGCCGTGGTGGCCGCATTAATGATTTTCGTAGTGCCTGAGCTGGTGGGCATCTTTGCTCACACAAAAAAGACATTGCCACCGCTGACAGTTGGCCTTATTTGGGTCAGCGACTTTATGCGTCTCTACACTGTGCATTGTGTGGTGGCCATTGTTATTGCAGCGTGGGGGATACAACGCGCGCTGCGCCCGCCTAGCAGCCGGAAACGGTGGCATCGTGCTTTGCTAAAGGCTCCGATGTTGAGTGGCGTGTTAATCGCGCTGGATAGCGCCCGCTTTGCCTCTACGCTGAGTATCCTGATGGCGTCAGGGGTACCACTGATTCATGCGCTTCGCATCGCAGGCTCGGTGATGAACAATTTGGTGTTAAGAGATGCCAGTCTGTCGGCTTCTAAACGTGTGCAGGAGGGTTCGAGTCTCAGTCGGGCACTGTCTCAGGAGCAGTTTTTTCCACCCATGATGGTGCATATGGTTGCCTCTGGGGAGAGCAGTGGTGATCTTGAGAAAATGCTCGAGCGATCTGCCGCCAATCAGGAACGCGAGCTCGAAATGGCGCTTGGTACAGTAATGGGATTGTTTGAGCCCGCAATGGTGGTATTCATGGGAGGGCTGGTATTGACCATTGTGCTCGCTATCCTACTGCCAATATTTGACTTAAATACGATGGTGAGGTGATGCATTATGAAGCGTGATTATGGCTTCTCATTGATTGAGATCTTGGTGGTGCTGGTCATCATGGGGCTGTTGATCAGTGTGGTGGCTCCTACTGTCCTCAACAGTGCAGACGATGCGCGAATTCAGAAAGTCAGAGCAGATTTTAAATCCATTGAAACGGCGTTAAAAATTTATCGTCTCGATAATTATGTCTATCCGACGACTGAGCAGGGCCTCGAGGCATTGGTCTCACCCAGCACCTTGAATCCGGAGCCAAGAAATTTCAAGCAAGGTGGTTATCTTGCTGAAACACCGATGGACCCATGGGGTCGCCTCTATCTCTACCTTTCCCCGGGAGAGAATAGAGACGTTGATATCTATTCGCTGGGTGCAGATGGATTGCCCGGGGGAGAGGGTCAGAATGCTGACATCGGTAATTGGAATGAAGCTGACGCCTGATATTATTTTCGTGTCAATTAAGCAATGAGAGCTAGCTCGCGCGGGTTCAGCTTTATTGAGCTGTTGGTGGCCGTATTCATCATTGTGCTGCTGACAGGGGTCGTGACCTTGGGTGTGGGCCGTGGTGGAGCGGATCTCCGCCTCGAGGACGAGGTTAGCTACGTGGCTAATTTGCTTATGTTTGCCAGTACAGAGGCGGGCCTTTCCGCAAGTGACCACGGCTTGTTTCTTGGTCTAACGGTCGAGGACGGCGCTGATCGCTATCAGGGTATTTGGCTGCAGCGCTTTGATCAGGGTTGGGCTTCACCGCGGGTCAGCGCCGAGATATTCGGTCCACTTTGGTTCGAGGAGGGCTCGGAACTTCGATTAACACTGGACGGACAACCGGATATTGATATTCAGGAATACGATCCCGAACTTAATCCAACGCCGCAAATCGTCGCCTGGGCGGGTGGTGAAATGACCCCCGGGGCGCTTGAATGGCTTGACCAGAAAACAGGTGAGCTTCTTTTCCGTCTGGAGTGGGATCTACTCGGGCGGATGACCGCCTTGCCTCGGGGAGAAGCCTTCGTGGAAGAACCAAGGTGAGTCGCTGGCGATGCGGTCAGGGCTTCACTCTGATAGAGGTCATGGTCGCGCTCGCAGTGGTGGCTGTCGCGCTGCCTGCCCTCTTGATGACCATATCGCAACAGCTTGATGGTATGCGCTATCTGGAGGACCGAAGTCATGCACAATGGGTGGCAGCCAATCGGCTTGCAGAGCTCAGATTGGTGTCAAAAGCACGCGGCAAGTTACAGGCTGGGTTGATTTCGGGCAGCGAAGAGCTTGCAGGTCGGCGGTGGTATTGGTGGAGCGAAGGTAAAGAGACCGGAGTCCCGGGGTTTTTCCGTTATGAGATTCTCGTATCAGACCGAGAGGATTCTCGCATGAGCCCGCTGTATTCATTGGATGGTTATCTGGTGCATGAGGCGACTCAGGGTGGTCAGTAAGTTCAGTGCCCGCGGTTTCACACTGATAGAGGTACTGGTCGCCATGGCGATCACTGCATTGGTCGCTATTGTCTCTTATAGCGCGCTCTCGGCCGCAATCTCAAGCGCCGAGGCGCTTCGTATTAGTACTGAAAGAGCACGGGATATCGGTCAAGTCATGGCAATACTCTCTCGCGATATTCGTCAGGTTGCAAAACGCCCGGTCATTGACGAGTTTGGACAGCGAATGCCTGCGGTATTGGGTGGAGAATTGGCCCGCGACGAACTGACCTTAACCCGGGCAGGCTGGCACAACTCTACAGGTGCCCCACGCAGTACATTACAACGTGTGCACTGGTGGATCGAGGATGAAACGCTATGGCGTGGCTATTTTCCGGTATTGGATAGAACCGTGGGTACCGAGCGCATAGAAACCGCCGTCCTGAATGAGGTCGAGGGATTCGAGGTGCGATTTTTACCCAGTTTGGCTATGTTGGAAATCAATCGCGACGACGCGATTGATCGCAAGAATTGGGAGGATAGTTGGGTTGAGGATGTATCTCAGCCGAATCAGGGACTGCCCCCACCTGCCGCGGTTGAAGTGACAATGGAAGTGTCCGGTCTGGGCGCAGTGAAGCGTTTATATGTCTTGCCTGAACACTGATCCTACTGCATCACAACGCGGTGCCGCTTTGATTATTGCAATGTTGGTCTTTGCTTTGGTAGCGGCATTGTTGGTCGGATTGCAGCGTGACTTTTCGCTCACTCTACAACGTAGCGAGCAGCAGCTTTTCGCGGAACAGGCATGGGCTTATCTGATAGGCGCTGAAGGGCTTGCACAATTGGCGCTGCAGGCAGACGGCAGGCAAGACGCCAAATCGGAATCTCCCACGGACCATATGGGTGAATTATGGGCACAACCGGCGGCACCTTACCTGTTAGAGGCAGGAGGCGTTATGAGGGGTCAGATTGAGGATTTACAAGGACGATTCAACCTCCATTTACTGGTTTCAGCGTCAACAGAGCGCGATACCAGCGCCTCTGAGAACTCCGAAGATGCGGTCGGTGACGGTGTTGCGGACGAGGCTGAAACGCGTGGTTCGGCAAGGGCGGGTCAGTTAGCAGAAAAGCGCTGGTCGCCGGGCCAAAAACTATTGATCCGGCTTTTGCAGTCACTTGGTGAGGATGCGCTGTCGCTTGAGGAGGCAATGGCGTTGACCGAAGCGGTCAGTGACTTCATCGATGCAGATGCAGACAAACGCATGAATGGAGCCGAAGCTGACGATTATCGTTACGCAGATTTCCCCTATTTGCCGGCTAATCGTTCCCTCGCGAGTGTAAGTGAATTAAGGGCGGTCAAGGGCATGACGAGTGAGGTGTACGAGGCTTTGAGACCGTGGGTGACTGTGTGGCCGGAGACAGGAGCGAAGATCAATATTCTCACCGCGCCTCTACCTGTTTTGAGAAGCTTGAACGCTGACGACCAATGGGAACCGCTGCCCCTCATTGAGTCTGAGCGGCTGATGACAATGCGAACCGAAGGGGAAATTACGAGTGTCGAAGACTTTCTCTCGGATCCAACATTCGAGGGCCAATCGGTAACGGACCTACAGACCCTCCTCGGTGTGCGCAGTAACTGGTTTTTGCTTGATGCCAGCGTGGATTTGGTAATGCGCGAGCGACACCTCTTCTCCGTGTTGACAAGAAAAGGGGGTAATGTGGTCTCGGCTGTTTTTCGTTCCGAGAGCGAGCTATGATGCGCCGCTCACGAGCCAATCGAGGTGCGCGAGCTTTTTGCTCATGACCCAGGGCAATTTCAACATTATTAGGTGGAATGAGGAGTTTTTGTCCTTTCTGCGTCCGGGTAATCAGCCCGAGCGCCTAGGGCACGAGCCTGTGCAGTTACCTGACAATACGTGTCTTGCGCTCCCGGCAGACAGGGTCAGGACTTTGCCGCTGTCGGTTGCGCCCGAAGAAATAAAGCATTTGCGCCGGGCGCTGCCTTTCATGCTCGAGGAAGCGCTTCTGGAGGATGTGTCGGAGCTGCATTTTGCCAATGAGCCCCTCGACAGCGATCGTCAGGCGGTAGCCGTAGTGCGACGGCAAACGATGAGTCAATGGATGTCCACGCTGCCCGATGCCCTGAAGGAATTACCTTGGGTGTCGGAAGCGCTTTGTCTGCCCTGGTCTTCGGGGTATTGCACGCTGGTTTTTGAGGCAGATCATGTTTTGGTCCGGTGGGGAGAGGCCAGCGGGAGCCGTATAGAGCGAAGCTTGCTGCCTGCGCTTCTGAATAGCCTGCCAATAGAGCACGTGTCGATTGTGGCTTATTGTAGCGATGAAGATGTGGTGAGAGCGACCATTCCCGATGCACTCCATGAGAGATTACAGATCCGCCAGGGCGGGTTATCTGAGGCGCTCTTGTTGGCGAGCGCCGACACGCCGGGGCCCGACTTGCGCCAAGGTGATTTCGCACCACGACTCCCTTTCGCACGTTGGTGGCGCCTATGGCAACGGGTAATCATTGCACTGGCGGTGGCCGTTGTGCTGAAAACGGGCGCGTCGGCCGTCGATTACGTCAATATGAAAAGGGAAGATGTCCGACTCCGTCAGGCCATACAGCAGAGTTACCGGCGCGCGAACCCCAAAGGGGCGGTGGTCGATGTGGAGAAGCAGCTAAATAGGCAGTTGGCGGAGATAGGTGCAGTGGGCACGTACTCTGCGTTTACGCCGGTACTTGTTGAGCTGCTATCTGCTCTGGCTGAGGTAGGGGATATTGAACTGACCTCCGTTAATTACACGGGCGGGAAAGACATGCGGGTTAATTTTTCCGCGCCGGATTTCCAGGCGGTTGAACGCGTTAGGTTGGCACTTGAAGCGCGTTCCTTCAACGCCGAATTGGAGAACTCTAACGCTCGTAAAGAGGGTGTCGTCGCCCGTTTAAGGGTGGAGAATCGTTGATGAGGATTTGGTTTGAGGCGCTGTCCCGGCGCGATCAGGTGGCGTTGCTCGTGCTCGGTGGGGCACTGGTGGCATGGCTGTTTATTCAAGTTGTCGTGATCGAATTAGATGGACGGCGCGCGCATTTGGTTCGTGCCAATCAATTACTGTCCGAGCAGCTGGTACGCGTTGATTTCAAAGTCGAGCAATTGGCTGTCTTGCGCGCGGGAGACGGCGGACGGCGGGTCAATTTAACGCAAACGCTGAGTCAGGCAAGCGACGCTAACGATCTGGCGGTTAAGCGTCTGCAACCGAATAGTCGTGGCGAAGTTCAGATTCGATTCGAGGGCGTGGCCTTTGACGGTTTGCTGCGATTTCTTGAGCAGATTGAGGGGAGTTCGGGTCTTCGTGTGATGGATGCCTCGGTCACCAGCGCAGGGCGTGATGGTGGTGTAAACGCAACCCTTCGCGTAGCGAGTAACTGAGGAGTGGCCATTATTAGGCGACGTTGGGGCATGATCATGGGTGCCTTGTTTTTGCTGCTGTTGATCTTTCAGATACCGGCCGGTGCGGTGCGTTTGCTTCTGCCTGCACAAGCGGGTGTGAGTGGCCTCTCGGGAACCCTATGGTCAGGCCGAGCGATCAGATGCTGGTGGGGGACAACCGATAAAAACATCATGCTGGGCCGTGTGGCGTGGCGCATTGAACCGTGGAAGTTGTTTTGGAGCACCCCTATATCGTTTACCAGTGAGTGGGGGGCACAGCGACTTGAGGCCCGTTTGGGTTACTTGCTGGGAGGAAGTTGGAGCCTCACTGATACCAACTTGGATTTTGATGCCCAGATTTTGAGCGAACTTCTCCCGCTTTACATTGATGGCCGCTTTTCCGGTCGGTTTTCCAGCGTCGAATTTGAGAGTGGTCAATTACGACGCGCATCGGGCAAAGCGATACTTGAGGGCGCTGTGTGGACGGCTCAATCCGGCGATATTCCTTTGGGTAACTACCACCTCGATATTGGCACAGCCAGCGCAGATGGCGAAGTAGTGGGTGTTATGAAGACGCTGGGTGGTGCATTACAACTGGCGGGTAACTTGGTGCTCCGGCCCACGTCCTACCAGGTCGCGGTGCAGGCTTCAGGCCCAGTGGCATTTGATGAGAGTTTTCGCGGCGCGGTCGCCATGTTGGCAACACCCACATCGGCGGGTTTCGATATTAACTTGCAAGGGACCTATTGAGACCTAGGTGAGATCTGAGCGTGACGTGCGGTACGCGGTGCCTGCGTCGGCGTGCGTCGCTACAGATTTCAGCGTGGCACCCTCAATTTTGATGAGTGCTTGCGAACGGCCAAAAGAAAGACAGTGAAAGGAGGCCCACTTATGGGGTCAGCAGGCAATGCAGTGTGGTCCAGTCGTTTTGCTTTCGTTATGGCGTCGGTGGGATTTGCCGTCGGGTTGGGCAATATCTGGCGCTTTCCCTATGTGACGGGTGAAAACGGTGGCAGTGCCTTTGTTGCGATCTACCTACTCTGCACATTGTCGATAGGTATCCCGTGCCTGATGGCGGAGTTAATTGTTGGACGCCGCGGTGGTGGGAGTCCACCACGCTCTATGGCAATGGTCGCTCGACAGTCCGATCGCAGCGCTAATTGGATGATCGTTGGCGGCATGGGAGTATTGACGGCCTACACGATCGCGATTACCTATGCTGTTGTAGTGGGCTGGGTGCTCTGGTATCTGGGACGCGCGCTCATGACGGGCTTCGTGGGTTTTGATACAGGCGTAGCAGACAGCACTTTTGCAGGATTGCTCGGTGATAACCAGTCGATGGTGATCTGGACACTCATAGGCAATCTGATCGTCGGTTGCATCATCTATGCCGGCATTACAGCGGGCATTGAACGCGCCGTGACCATCATGATGCCACTGATGTTCACACTTCTGATCGGGCTAAGTATTTATAACTATTTTGCCGGAGGCTTCTACGAAACCCTCCAGTGGCTGTTCACGCCCGACTTCAGCAAGGTAACAGGTGCTACTTTTCTCGCTGCGGTGGGGCAGGCTTTTTTCTCAATTGGCGTTGGCATGGGGGGCATGATGACCTACGGGGCTTACTTGCCGCGCGATTTTTCTATTGCGAAAGGTGCGGCGACAATTGTCATGGCCGATACGCTCGTAGCCTTACTGGCCGGATTTGTCGTATTCCCCGCGGTGTTTCATTTTGGACTCGACATGGCGGGTGGTCCGGGTTTGATTTTCCAAACGTTGCCGGTCGCGTTTGCACAGATGCCCGGTGGCGGCATCTTCTCGGTCTTGTTTTTCATTATGTTGGCTGTCGCGGGGATCACCTCAATGGTGGGTCTGTTGGAAAGCGTCACCAGCTGGACCCAGGAAAGGCTGGATATATCGAGGCAGCGCAGCACATTATTGGTGGTTGGATCTGTCACCTGTTTCAGCGTCGTTTCGGTGCTCAGTTATAACATCTGGGAGGATTACCGATTATTGGGCATGAACTTCAATGAGTTAACCGAAGCGCTTTATGACAAAGTGTTGCTGCCGCTCGCGGGACTACTGGTCGCGCTCTTTACAGGATGGTTCATGCATCGGGAGCACAGTGAAGATGAGCTAAGAGATGACCTTAGATGGTTTGGTCTATGGCGCGGATTGACCCGTTGGATCGTGGTGCCAGCAGTGGCACTGATTCTCATCAAGGGATTGTTCTGATCGCCATGCTAGTAGCGATTACCGATTGGCTGTGGTCTTACGTATTAATAGCAGCGTTACTGCTAGTGGGCCTGCGGTTCACACTCGGATCCAGAGTTGCTCAGCTTCGGTTATTCCGTCGTGCATTGAGTGTGCTGTCGGATATTGACTGGCGCGGTTCTGATCGGGGTATATCGAGTTTCCAGGCGCTGGTGGTGAGCATTGCTGGACGAGTCGGCGGAGGGAATATCGCGGGTGTGGCGGTCGCCATCACACTGGGTGGTCCCGGTGCCTTGTTCTGGATGTGGCTGATCGCCCTTCTGGGGATGGCCACCAGCTTATTTGAGTGCGCATTGGCGCAGCTCTACAAGAGGCGTGATGGCACCGATACTTTCCGTGGCGGGCCCGCCTATATGATGCGTTACGGTCTCGGCTGGCGAGTCCTGCCGGTTATCTACAGCGTATTGCTTATGGCCACTATCGGCTTTGGATTTAATGCAGTTCAAAGCTATGTTGTAACGACTTCAATCGAATCTGCTTTTGGTGTGCCGCCCCTGGTCAGTGGCCTAGTTATGACCTCTGCGATGGCGATTATTCTCTTTGGGGGTATTCGTCGACTGGCTTTTTTCGCCGAGATTGTTGTTCCTGTAATGGTAGTGGGATATCTGCTGATCGCATTGATGGTGTTGGCATTAAATGCCTCCGCGATACCGCAAGCACTGGGTTTGATTTTTACTTCGGCCTTCGGTTTGGAGCAGGCTGTTGGCGGGGGTATTGCGGCAGCGATTACTCAGGGTGCGCGTCGTGGCCTTTTCTCAAATGAGGCGGGGTTGGGGACCGTACCTAATGTCGCCGCTGCCGCTGATGTACCCCATCCAGTCACACAGGGATTAGTGCAGTCGCTAAGTGTTTTTATTGACACCATCGTTCTATGCACTGCCACTGCACTGATTATATTGCTGTCTTCTGTGTACCAGCCAGATGCTCAGGGTGTTCAGGGCGTTATCCTGACTCAAATGGCGGTAGCCGAGCACCTGGGGGCCATTGGTGAGCCGATAGTTAGTATCGCCCTGGTTCTGTTCGCCACGACGACAATTGCTTATAACAGTTTTCTGGGAGAGAACAGCATCGCGTATTTTGGGAAAGCGGGCGGTCGCCCTGTGCTGATTTTCAGAGTCAGTGTCTTGGCGTTGATTGCCTGGGCATCTGTGCAGGATCTCAGCACTGTATTTGGTTTCGCGGATCTGACAATGGCGCTGCTGGCGTTAGTTAACTTGTTGGCGCTATGGGCTCTCTATCCTGTTGCGATGAGGTTGATGTCTCAATTTGAAGATCAGGTTAAGGCGGGTGAGTCTCCCCGATTTGGTGTCGACCAGCTTCCCGATCAGGCGTTGGATGTAGAGAGTTGGCCGTCTCAGCAGGCTCATTGACGGCTCACTGCACCTCTGAGAGTTCCACCGTGAAGTGCCGCTCTGTGCCCTCTCGCGTGGTTGTAATCTTGATCGTATCTCCTACCTGATGTGTTTCCATCGCAGATAGAAACTCGTCGTTACTTGCGACTTGTTTCCCATCAATGTGGGTAATGACATCCCCTAGAATCACTTCACCTCTGCTGCCCCTGCGGGCACCAACCATACCGGCATTGTCGGCCGGAAAATCGCGGTAAGTTCGAACGATAGGAACACCCTCAACCCGGTAGCGACGCAACCAGCGATCAGAGGCAAGTTCTACTCCTAAAACCGGTCTCATGATTTTTCCAAAGGCAATGAGTTGCGGTACTACCTCAATTACTGTGTTGACCGGGATTGCAAAGCCGATGCCAGCGCTACCGCCGCTGGGCGAATAAATCGCAGTATTGACTCCGACGAGTTGGCCCAGAGAGTTCAGTAAAGGTCCTCCAGAATTGCCGGGGTTAATCGCAGCATCGGTTTGAATCACACCTCGAATAGTGCGATTACTGGGGGACTGGATTTCGCGATCCAGAGCGCTCACCACCCCGACGGTCAAAGAGGTATCAAGGCCAAAGGGATTCCCGATCGCCAATACTTTCCTTCCTACTGATAGCTCAGAAGAATCTCCCAGCGGCAGTGCTGTGAGTGAGGGAGGGGGGGCCATCAATCGCAGCACGGCCAAATCTCGTTCGGGGGCGTAGCCGACTACCTCGGCCTGAAATGTCTCCTCATCTTGCATGGTGATGGTAAGTCGGTCCGCGCCTGCCACCACGTGATAATTTGTCACTACTAGGCCTGAGGCGGCATCCCATATGAAACCGGAGCCCGCTCCGCGTGGTATTTCCATAATGTTGCGTGTAAAGCGCTGCCGGCGCAGTTCGCTTGAAGTCACGAAGACGACGGCGGGGCTGGCCTTTTGAAACACCTCTGTGGTGTTCGCTTCGTCATCTGTGGCAAAGCTGAGATAATCGGGCGCGCTTTCCGCGCTGGCGGCGACTAGCGGGGACAGCAATACCATCGCCAGCAGGCGGAAAGCCCGGGTCGCTCGACTGAGCATCATGCATTCCTCAAGGCGCGGATGCGATCATCAAGCGGGGGATGTGATCTAAAAAGGGCATCAAGACCCCTGCTGCCGCCCGATCGGATACCAAAGGCCGTGAGCTCTCCCGGCAGGTCCTCGGATAAGCCTTGCTCAGCTTTTAAGCGCTGCAGCGCTGCAGTCATATTGCCACTGCCCGCCAACTGAGCGCCTGACGCGTCAGCGCGAAACTCGCGGTGGCGAGAGAACCACATGACAATCGTGCTGGCGAGTATGCCGAGTACGATCTGGGCGAGGACAGTGACGACATAGTAGCCGATGCCGTAGCCACGCTCAGTTTTAAATATCACTCTGTCAACGGTGTGGCCAATGATGCGCGCAAAGAACATCACGAAGGTATTCACCACGCCCTGAATCAGGGTCAGAGTAATCATGTCGCCATTGGCGACGTGTCCAATCTCATGGGCCAGCACAGCGCGCACTTCACCCTCCTCGAAACGACGCATTAAGCCAGTGCTGACCGCCACGAGGGCGTCGTTGCGGTTCCAGCCTGTCGCGAATGCATTTGCGGCATCAGAGGGGAAAACCCCTACTTCTGGCATGCCAATTCCCGCTTCCTGAGATAGCGATTTCACCGTATCTAGGAGCCATTGCTCTTCGTGATTACGAGGCGTCTCGATAATGTGAGCCCTGGTGCCGCGCTTGGCCATGTACTTCGATGCGAGCAGCGACACGAATGAGCCGAGAAAACCAAAAAGAGCGCAGAAAATCAGCAGACTACTCAAGTTAAGGTCGACACCATTTGTGGAGAGAATGCCTTCGAGACCCAGTAAGTTGAAGACTAGGCTGACTAATACCATGACGGCGATATTCGTTGCGAGGAACAACAATATTCTCATCGGACGTGCATCCTTTTGACTGATCGGCAGACCTTATGTAGTGGGGTCGCCTTCTGCGTTTTCAAGCGGCATGTCTGTCTCGATGCCATCATTTATTGGCAGAGGATGGTCGCTGATCGCGAGGTTTTTCGGTTTGCCATTCTCGATCTCTGTACTGAGCACTTCCCCGCGAAGATCCGTATCTTTGGATCCCAATTCAAAAAGAGTGTTGATGGCAGCATCATGAAAGTCCCAGATGGCTACCTGGCCATTATGGGTCCCGATTACCCAATGTCCCGCCTTCCCCCAGTAGTGCCCCTTCTGGTTGCGAATGACAAATGCGCCGCTCATTAATGGCTTCTCCTCAACAGACGTTCAGTGTGGCGTTGCGCGTTTTACCGCTATGACAACTCAGCGCAACAAAAAATCCTTGGCCTCGTTAATTTTTGCTGCCAGATAATCATTGCCGCCCCGATCGGGGTGGAGTTTTTGAATCAGCGTTCGGTGTGCAGCGATGATGTCTGCCTCACTGACCTCTTCACTTAGACCCAGAATCGCGAGCGCCTCGCTTCGAGAAAGCCCTGTGGTGTTGGCACCGGAAACGCTACTTTCTCTCTCACTTTGGTGATCATCCTCAGGGAAGCGCTGATCCATATAGCTTGTGAGTAACTGCGCAGAATCGCTATCCTCTTGCTGACAATAGTCAAGCAGGGCATCCAATTGGGATCGGTCCAGCTCCGAGAGGAGCCAATCTTTGTAAGCGCCTTCCAGCACAACGCCACTAAGCTCGCCGTTATCGTGATCCAATGTCATTTTGATTAGGCGTGCACTGACTTCTGACTGTTTGCCCGCGGTGGTGGATGCTTGTGCGCGCCACTGACCGAGAAAGGGAAGCAGGCGCAATAGAACGGGCAGCATTTGCCGGGCGACAACCAGCAGGCCAGTGAGGGCCGCGCCAACCCAATGCATTTTGCCCATGAGGGTCAGGATGATCACGCCGACTACGGCACCACCCAGTATTATCTGCAGATAAGCGCCCCGGCGCTTGTGTGGCGGCTGGCGTTGCGCTTGTCTGATTAAGAGGCCCAGCGTAATGGCAACGGCGAGTAACAGAATGATTCTCGGCACGGCTTATGCGGCTCCTGTCTAGAGAGTGGGACGGTGAATGATATCCGTTTTGTGCGTTGGCTACGGCTTATTGGGTAGTTGAGCTAAAAAGAGCTGATCTTTTTCAGAGTTGGAGGCTCTCAGCGCCCGAACACCGCCCACTGCAAAGCGCGACACAGCACCTAGGAGCGCTCTGAGTTCGTCTGCGCAGTTCACGTCAAAGGGGGCGTAAGCACCCCGGCTGATATGAGCCAGTTGCCGAAAGACCGTTTTGGCTGCGGGGTCCTGGCCCTCGTGAAAAACAAAGATCGGTATTGTCTTGATAGCGCATTGACCCGCGAGCTCATAGAGCGCTTCGGGTTCCTCCTCGCAGGCATCCCCAACAAAAACAAGTGCACGAACAGAATGGCTAGTCGTCCCCGATTGCAGCGCATGCTTCAGCACGCGATGTATCTGCGTCGTGCCGGCTAGGCAAGTGACATTGCTCAGTTGATCGAGTAACGCGGCAGGTTGAGTCAGCCAATGGCTGTGCTGGAAGTGCCCCAGACCCTGATAGTGGCAAAGCTGAACCGCAAGCGGTGTCGGCGTCGAGGCGGCATTGAAGAGTTCACTATGTAGCGCTCGGGCATGTTCCCAGGTGGGCTCTCTACTGGCGGTTGCATCCAGTGCAAAGATGAGTCTAGCTTGCCGGGATGTTACCGTCTGAATAGCTTTCGCCTTGCCTAAAAACGTGGCGACATCGCCTGATCGGAAATGATCAAGATCGGTTGTAATGTGACAAACGCTCAATAAGCGCGGGGGGCGAGGAGCCCACGATCACGCAATTCTCTTAAGTAGTGGCGTCGTTGGGTTAATTCCGTCACGACTGCCATCAGCATTTCGGTATCAATATCGAGCCGTTCCCTGTGCTGGTTCTGATCAACCAAATCCATAAGCTTGCGACTGGAGAATTCTTCCGCATTGAAAGGAGCATTATCTTTGTCGGCTCTTGAGTTGTGTTGTGTGTTTTGCATAGTTCTCTCTCCCCGCCACCCGCTGTTAGCGGGATTTCCAGTGGGGCGGCTGCGTATCGCGCAGCCTCATTCCCCCGGCGGTTTTTGTTGTCAGTTTTTAAAGTAGCCGCGTAGTATGCCAAAAATGAGTCGATAAGCCCAGTGCGCGTGCCCGGGCATTAAAATGGTAAAGAAATGGGGTGGATGAAAATGATCTTCAAGACTGAGCTCCCGGATGCGGATAGTGCCCTACCGGGCAGGGATTCGGCGATGCCAATCACGGACCGGCATGCGGTGCTGGGTAGTACGTTATTGCCTCCCTATCCCGAGAACATGCAAAGTGCGATGTTCGGTATGGGTTGCTTTTGGGGCGTAGAGCGTCTGTTTTGGGGCGTCAACGGTGTTTACAGCACGGCCGTAGGTTACGCCGCTGGGTCGACGCCTCATCCCAGCTATCGCGAAGTCTGTACCGGCCAAACGGGCCACAACGAGGTAGTGTACGTGGTGTTCGATCCGTCTCAACTCCACTATCACCAGCTCCTCTCCCTTTTCTGGGAAAACCACGATCCCACTCAAGGGATGCGGCAGGGCAATGATCGCGGCACTCAGTATCGATCAGGCATATATGTATTCGATGCAGGCCAGAGGAGCGCGGCGCATGAGAGCCAGAATCAATTTCAGCTACGCCTGACTCAGGCGGGTTTTGGGTCTATCACTACCGAAATAGTGGATGCCCCCGAATTCTATTTTGCTGAGGATTATCATCAGCAGTACCTGCACAAGAATCCGGCGGGCTATTGCGGGATGGGGGGCACGGGCGTTGCTTGCCCACTGGGTATTCGAGTGCCGTCTTAGCTGACGCGGAGCGTTAGGTTAACGCCTGACTCAGCGCGGCAGCCAGCGCGGTGTCTACGCTCAGAGTGCGAGAACCCAAATGGCCGCCTGTAAAACCGATTGACTCCGCCAGCTCAAGCTCGAAAGGCACAAATCCTCCTTCGGGCCCTAGCATTACCAGCGCCTTCCCTTTTGCTCGCGAAATTGGCTCTGCGGCGGTTTGATGGGCTATCCAACCGTGTCGGTCTTTTAGCAAAGCAGGCGCCGAGTCCTCGACGAAAGGTTTGAAAAAGCGGTGCATATGCACTTGTGGTGGGATTGTATCGCCCGATCGCTCGAGCCCGGCCTGTAAGGCTTCAGCAAGACGTCCCGGCTGTAACAGCGGGCTTTGCCAGAAGCTTTTTTCCACTCGAGCGCTGTGAATCAGGTGAAGGTGTTCAACGCCCATTTCCGCAGCAGTGCGCAATACCCGGCGCAACATCTTTGGGCGTGGCAGCGCCAGCGCAATATCGAAAGCATGTCTGGGTGGTGGAGGCTGTGGCAGCGATATAGTCAGCTGGCTTTCGTCGTGTGTAAGCTTCGTTACAACACCTGTTCCCCGCGCTCCTCCTAGCTTTCCCACCTTCAATGACGACCCAATCTGAGGTTTCAGCACGTCGCGAATATGGACGTGGCGTCTGTCCCGAAGTTCAACTGTTGAGGAGTCGAGCCAGTCTTCGGGTCGAAGCAAAATAATATTCACCGGTTGCCAGTCGCCGTTTTAAACCCAGAGGTCATAGTCGTCTGCTGCCGATATTTCTGCCTCTACCCAATCACCGGCTTGCAGATCCGCGTAGCCGGGCAGATGAACGACGCCATCGATTTCCGGAGCATCCGCTGGGGTACGTCCGATGGCGCCATTGTCGTCGACGCTGTCAATCAGTATTGACTGTAAGGAGCCGACTTTGTGACGTAGCTTATTCGCACTGATGGATTGCTGCAGCGTCATGAATCGCTCCCAGCGTTCTTTTTTAACCGCATCTGGAACTGGGTCGGGCAATGCATTGGCGGCAGCACCTTTAACCGGTGAATACTCAAAGCAGCCAACTCGATCCAATTGCGCTTCCTCGATAAAGTCGAGCAGCGTTTCGAACTCCGCTTCGGTCTCACCGGGATAACCCACGATGAAGGTCGAGCGGATAGTCAACTCTGGACAGATATTGCGCCACTGGGCAATGCGGTCCAGAGTTTTTTCTGCGGCGGCCGGCCGCTTCATTCGCTCGAGCACACTGGGTGCCCCGTGTTGAAGCGGCATATCAATATAGGGGAGCAGCTTGCCGTCAGCCATCAAAGGGATAAGTTGATCAACATGGGGATAAGGGTAAACGTAGTGAAACCGAATCCATATGCCTAACTCGGCGAGTGCAGTTGCCAGTCCGGCAAGATTGCTTTTCATGGGACGACCTTGCCAGAAATCGGTCTGGTATTTGATATCGACGCCATATGCGCTGGTGTCCTGAGAGACGATGAGTAGTTCTCGCACCCCTGAGCGCACCAATCCCTCTGCTTCATTCATTACCGACCCTATGGGCCTGCTAACGAGGTCTCCCCTGATGCTGGGTATAATGCAAAAGCGACAACGATGGTTGCAGCCTTCACTGATTTTTAGATACGCGTAGTGTCTGGGAGTCAGTTTCACACCCTGAGCAGGTATCAAATCAATTCGCGGGTCAGGGCGATGATGCCTTGGCAACACCTCGCGCACAGTCGAGAGCACTTCCTCGTAGGCTGCAGGGCCACTGATGCCCAATACCTTGGGGTGGCGGGCGCGAATTTGGTCGGCATCATCGCCGCGTCCCATGCACCCGGTGACCAGAACACGCCCGTTTTCGCGGACCGCCTCTCCAATCGCCTCAAGACTCTCCTCCTTGGCTGCGTCAATGAAACCACAGGTATTGACGATGACCACGCCGGCATCTTCGTAATGCGGTGTAATCTCGTAACCCTCAATCTTGAGTTGCGTCAGGATACGTTCTGAGTCCACCAGAGCCTTGGGGCAACCCAGAGAAATGAATCCCACCCTGTCGTTGTCGACAGTGGTGCTGCTGAATGGTTTTGTCATATCACGCTCTGAAAGTATCGGTGCCGCTGTGTGTGCGGACGCTGAGTTGTTGTTTGAGTAGGTTAAGTAATTTCAGGGTTTCATCGCGGTTGAGGAAGTCACCAACTCGGGTTTCCGTCTGCTGATCATGCACAGACAGCTCTGGTCCCTGCCAAGGATGTGTTTCTGTGGAGATCCTGAGTGCCGCCTCTTCACGTAAAAAATGCCAACTGCGCTTGGGAATAAAATACCCCTTGTCGATCACCACGCTCCCATCGGTGAAGCGGATCACATGCCGGTATTCCAGTTTCCAATTCACCCAATATAAAGCGCCGCCCAGCGCCACTAGTTCGATGCTCGCAAACGGCAAAATGGGCCAGGCCCCTAATAGTGCAAATGCGACGCCTGCCCCTAGTGATGGCACGGCGAGCGCCGCCAGTAACCACAGATTCTGTCGCCAGCTCGCAGAATGATTGGGTTTGATCAAAATGACCGTTTCCGAACCGGCACGATTAACGGATACCACATTGGCCTCCGTTTAATGCGGTAGGACACTCTGCAAGACGAAGCGTGGCAATCGGCGCGTGTGTCCTAGCCATAATCATTCATGCACTTCGGTGGCG
>Ga0209374_1000055_pt1 | contig 118414 bp, 111 predicted proteins | sample SaaInlLV_DNA_10m_FD_184683 | JGI IMG/M metagenome (GOLD analysis project Ga0209374, IMG submission 184683) | Marine microbial communities from expanding oxygen minimum zones in the Saanich Inlet - SI075_LV_DNA_10m (SPAdes) (version 2) | ecosystem: Environmental > Aquatic > Marine >... | reverse complement strand
GCGTTCTTAAACGACGTATATCTTTCATCAAAAAAGACAGCAACAATACCACCATTGCTAGATATCCAACCAGTTCAGTTGTGTTGATTTCTAAAAAATCCATTATATAATTTTATTACGCTTTCGTTCAACCTCCGTAAGGTATATTTTACGTAATCTTAATGATTTTGGTGTCACTTCTACGTACTCATCTTTTTGAATATATTCTAAAGCTTCCTCTAGAGAGAATTTAATTGCTGGAACAATTTTGGCTTTATCATCGGCTCCAGAACTTCGGACATTACTTAACTTTTTCGTTTTTGTAATATTTATAGCCATATCGTCACCACGAGAATTTTCTCCGATTACCTGACCTTCATAAATACTTTCACCCGGATCAACAAAAAATCTACCTCTATCTTGTAATTTGTCAATAGAATATGGAATTGCTTGTCCCAATTCCATTGAAACTAGAGAGCCATTCTGACGTTCTGGGATTCCACCTTTAAGCGGTTGGTATTCTTTAAATCTATGTGCCATAATCGCCTCACCAGCAGTCGCAGTTAAGAGCTGATTACGCATCCCAATAATCCCTCTTGAAGGAATGACAAACTCACATACCATACGGTCGCCTTTGGCTTCCATACTCAGCATTTCACCTTTACGCATGGTTACCATTTCAATGGCTTTTCCTGAAACTGCTTCAGGTAAATCAATCGTCATTTCTTCTACAGGTTCACATTTTACACCATCAATAACTTTGATAATTACTTGCGGCTGTCCAATTTGCAATTCATAACCTTCACGACGCATCGTTTCTATTAAAACCGACAAGTGTAAAACACCTCTACCAAATACCATGAATTTATCGGCACTATCTGTTGCATTCACACGTAATGCTAAATTCTTTTCTAATTCTTTATCTAGGCGCTCTTTAATATGTCTAGACGTTACAAATTTACCGTCTTTTCCAAAAAATGGAGAATCATTAATTGTAAACAACATACTCATTGTTGGCTCATCAATAGCAATTGTTTTTAGACCTTCTGGATTTTCAAAATCAGCAACGGTATCCCCAATTTCGAAACCTTCTAATCCGACAATAGCACAAATATCTCCTGTTTGAACCTCATCAATCTTTTTTCTTCCTAAGCCTTCAAAAACATGAAGTTCTTTTATTTTAGATTTCACAATGCTTCCGTCACGCTTTACCAACGAAATTTGCTGCCCAGTTTTCAAGCTTCCACGCGTCAATCTTCCAATGGCGATACGACCTGTAAACGAAGAAAAATCTAAAGACGTGATTAACATCTGAGTATTGCCTTCAGGAATTTTTGGCGATGGAATATGCTCAATCACCATATCTAATAATGGCTCAATATTGTCGATTTCTTCCTTCCAATCCCAGTTCATCCAGTTGTTTTTGGCTGAACCATAGACTGTTGGAAAATCTAATTGCCATTCCTCGGCACCAAGTTCAAACATCAAGTCAAACACTTTTTCATGTACCTCGTCTGGCGTACAGTTTTCTTTGTCTACTTTGTTCACTACCACACAAGGCTTTAGACCTAAGTCAATAGCTTTTTGCAACACAAAACGGGTTTGTGGCATTGGGCCTTCAAAAGCATCCACTAACAACAACACACCATCAGCCATATTTAATACACGTTCTACTTCTCCGCCAAAATCAGCGTGACCAGGTGTATCAATAATATTGATTTTGGTATCTTTATAAATTACAGACACATTTTTTGAAGTAATTGTAATTCCTCTTTCACGTTCTAGATCGTTATTATCTAAAATTAGATCACCAGTATTTTGGTTTTCACGAAACAGTTGACAGTGATACATAATTTTATCCACCAAGGTTGTTTTTCCGTGATCGACGTGTGCAATGATTGCGATGTTTTTTACAGTAGCCATAAGTGCCTTGTTTTAAGCGTGCAAAGTTACATTTAATTTTCTGACTTTTGCACTGCATATTAATTTTATAACACCTTTTAATTTTGATTATATTTGCAACTTAAATTTACATCTATGAATCTTCAGGATATTCCAAAATTAAAGCATGCCAAATCTGATAATTTTTTCTTACTGGCAGGACCCTGTGCGATAGAAGGCGAAACAATGGCGCTTCAAATTGCAGAAAAAGTATGCGCAATTACGGAAACTTTAAAAATTCCTTACATTTTTAAAGGCAGTTTTAAAAAAGCAAATCGCAGTAGAATTGACAGTTTTACAGGCATTGGTGATGAAAAAGCGTTGAAGATTTTAAGAAAAGTCTCTGAAACTTTTGACATTCCTACAGTCACCGATATTCATGAAGTTTCAGATGCAGCCTTAGCAGCACAATATGTGGATGTCCTACAAATTCCTGCATTTTTAGTAAGACAAACCGATCTTGTAGTTGCGGCAGCTCAAACCGGAAAAGTAGTCAATTTAAAAAAGGGACAATTTATGAGCCCTGAAGCCATGAAACATGCTGTTCAAAAAGTGAACGATGCTGGAAACGAAAACGCATGGATTACAGATCGTGGAACTATGTTTGGCTATCAAGATATGATTGTTGATTTTCGTGGAATTCCAACAATGCGTGCTTTTGCACCAACAGTTCTAGATGTAACACACTCCCTACAACAACCCAATCAAAGCAGTGGAGTTACTGGTGGTCGTCCAGATAGGATTGAAACCATTGCCCGAGCTGGTATCGTAAACAATGTTGATGGTTTATTCATTGAAACTCATTTTGATCCTGCGAATGCAAAAAGTGATGGCGCTAATATGCTTCATTTGGATCATTTAGAAAAACTATTAACCAATTTAACAGCGATAAGACGCACTATTAATTCTCTTTAAACCCTATGTACAAGGCACTAATCGTTTGCTTATTTATTGGAATAAGCACAGAAGTATATTCTCAAGAAACAACTATAACGTCACCAATAACTGAAATTGATCTTAAAACAAAAAACAAAGGTAAATTTTACTTTTACTGGGGATGGAACAAATCCCAATACAGCTATTCAGACCTGACCTTTAAGGGAGATGATTATAATTTTACACTTTATAATGTTGCAGCCAAAGATCGTCAAACACAATGGGATGCTGACGTATATATGAATCCAACAAACATCTCTATTCCACAGACAGTGGGTCGGATAGGCTATTATTTTCATGACCATTGGAATATTTCAATAGGTGTAGATCACATGAAATATGTTATGGTGTCCCAACAATTTGCAACTATTGATGGTTATATAGATCTAAAAACTCCAGACTCAGAATTTAATGGTGTATATGACAATGCCCCAATATATATTGATGAAGATTTTTTAGAATTTGAACATACCGATGGCCTCAACTATGTTAATGTTGAGCTTTCTAGAGTTGATAATCTTGGTGACCATCTAAAATGGAACTCTAAAAAAATTCAGTTAAATGTTTTAGAATCGGTTGGTGTAGGCGTTTTGTACCCTAAAACAAACACGACTCTGATGTCTAAAGAACGGTATGACGCATATCACTTGTCAGGTTTTGGATTATCTTTAAAAGGTGGTGTAAACCTAACGCTGTTTAATCACTTTTTTGTTCAAGCGGAACTTAAAGCAGGGTATTTCACTATGCCAAACATTCGAACTACAACTTCATCAGCGGACTCTGCTTCGCAAGATTTTTTCTTTTTTCAAAGAAATATTTCATTTGGATACATCTTTCAACTCATCAATTAATTTCAGTCTTTAAGTTCTGGAGTTTTTTCAATAGAATTAAATCCATACTTATCGATGAGATATACTAAAGATGTCATCGTGGCTGCACCGAGTTCTAACTCGCGTTTATTCACGGCATCAAAAGTGTCATTTGCTGCATGGTGGTGATCAAAATAGCGTTGCGAATCGGGGCGTAATCCCGCTAGAACATTTGTACTTTTTTTCAAAGGTCCAATGTCTGCACCACTTCCTCCTTTTTTGAAGTAATGAATCAAATAGGGTTCAAACAAAGGCTTCCATTGCATGATTTGATTAATTTTATAATCAGGCCCATCAAATGTAAAACCGCGAGGGGTAAATCCTCCAGAGTCACTTTCAAGCGCAAAAATATGGTTTTCACCTTTTCGATTTGCTTCTTTTGCATAAGCTTTTCCGCCTCTTAAACCATTTTCTTCATTCATAAACAACACTACTCTAAGGGTGCGTTTGGGTTGAATCCCTGAAATTTTTAACAAGCGAAGAACATCCATCGACTGTACACAACCCGCACCATCATCATGAGAACCATCGCCTAAATCCCATGAATCGAGATGACCACCAACAGTGATGATTTCATTTGGAAAGTGAGAACCTGTTATTTCACCAATTACATTGTAAGATTGCACATCTCCTAATTGGCGACAACTTTGTTTGATATATAACTTAAGGCTTGAATCTATTTTTAACATCCCACTTAACATCTCAGCATCATTAGTGCTAATTGCAGACGAAGAAATGCGTTGAGATACTGGTGTATCTCCATAAGACATCGCTCCTGTATGCGGAAGATCATCTAGCCTTAAGTTCATAGAACGCACTATCATAGCAACAGCGCCTAGTTTACCTGCTTCTGCTGCCCCATTGTAGCGTTGATCAACACAGCCGCCAAAGGCCTCAAAAGTATGTATTAAATCTGCTTGCATTGGGCGGTTAAAAAACACGATTTTACCTTCTACTTGACTTCGATCTAAGGCTTTCAATTCTTCTATCCCTTGCACTTCGATCACTTCTGCTTTTGTACCTTGAAGGGGTGTGGAAACCGAGCCTCCTAAAGCACATATATTTACTGGAATCGTTTTGCCAGGTGCGGTTTCAATGTAGGCAAACTCTGGAGTACCACGAACCCACTTTGGAACCATAACTGGTTGCAACCAGACGCTATCAAGGCCTAAGTTTTCCAATTCGGTTTTGGTATATGCAACGGCTAATTCCGCATTTAAAGAACCTGACAATCGGCCACCAATTTCGTTGGACAGATAGTCTAACCATTGGTAACTTTGACCATTTATTAAGGCATTTTTGTAGATGGTTTTGATGTTATCTGCATCGGATTGTGCGTTTAATCCTAATACTAGAAATCCAAAAATAATGAGTAAAAGGTGTTTCATATGTAGTGATTTTTAAGTGTTAAAACAACATCTATAGAGTATTAAATCAAAGTATACTTCGTTTATTTGCTTGCAAAAGCTTTTACATCGCTTTCAGTTACTTCCGCACCACCAAGAATAATTAGTCTTTCAACAACGTTTCTTAGTTCTCTAATATTTCCTGTCCAATCGTAAGCCTGAAGCAATTTAAGCGCTGCAGCAGAAAATTGCTTTTTTGCAGTACCTTGTTCTGAAGCAATTTTATGAGCAAAATGATCTACTAAAACTGGAATATCATCACGGCGGTCGTTTAGTGGCGGCACTTTTATCAATATTACTGCAAGTCTATGGTACAAATCTTCTCGAAAACGTCCTTCGGCTATTTCTGTTTTAAGGTTTTTATTGGTGGCTGCAATGACACGAACATCGACTTTAATGTCTTTATCACTCCCAACACGTTGAATACGGCTTTCCTGTAAGGCGCGCAAAACTTTTGCTTGTGCAGACAGACTCATATCCCCTACTTCATCTAAAAAGATACTTCCGCCATTAGCCGCTTCAAATTTTCCTGCACGGTCTTTATGAGCGCTCGTAAATGCGCCTTTTATATGACCAAACAGCTCACTTTCTATAAGTTCGCTCGGAATAGCTGCACAGTTGACCTCGATCATTGGCCCTTTGGAACGCTCACTTTTTTGATGTAACCAATGCGCTACCAACTCTTTCCCTGTTCCGTTAGGCCCCGTCACTAACACCCGTGCTTCTGTTGGGGCTACTTTGTCTATAATAGATTTTATAGCCTCTATTTCTGGACTGTTGCCAACCATCTCATACTGTTTGCTGACTTTCCGTTTTAGGCGTGTATTTTCGACAACCAACTGTTTACGGTCGAGTGCGTTTCTAATCGTGTTCAATAAGCGGTTTAAATCCGGTGGTTTTGAGATGTAATCAAAAGCACCCATCCGCATAGTATTCACAGCGGTGTCTAAATCTCCATGTCCAGAAATCATCACCATAGGAATTTCGGGCTTGATTTTTTTGATCGCTTCCAAAACTTCAACGCCGTCCATTTTGGGCATTTTAATGTCACATAACACCAAATCAAAATCTTCTTTTTTGATCATTTCGGTTCCCATTAAGCCATCTTCCGCTTCAGAGACCTGATATTGATTGTTCTCTTCTGTAAGTATTTTTACGAGTACACGACGAATCGAGGCTTCATCTTCAATGATTAAAATTCTAGACATTCAGTATGTTTTTAATGTAAAAGTAACGCATTTTTAAACTTAATATTTCAACCATTTAAAAAGTTCTCTATAAGTTGGTTTTTTGCCATGCATTAAAATTCCAACACGGTATATTTTTGCTGCAAACCATACTATAAACACAAACGTAACCATAAGAATCAAAAAGGACACTAGCTGTTGCCATAAAGGAACGCCAAACGGAATACGCATTAGCATCACTACGGGAGATGTAAATGGAATAAAAGAGAAAACAGTTGAAATGGTACCATGCGGATCTTCGATTACCGTAAATACTCCTACATAAATCGCTAAAATTAAAGGCAAAATTATAGGCAACATAAATTGTTGAGTATCTGTTTCGTTATCGACAGCTGCGCCAATAGCTGCATATAAGGAGCTAAACAACAAGTAGCCGCCAATAAAAAATAGAATGAAGGCAATGGCTAAGTTGGCGATAGGTAAGCTATAAAATTCATTGATTACCAATTGAACATTGTCGATTGATTCAGGGTTTTGAAGTGTTTGATTTACCAGTTCCTGTTGTGGCGTTTGTGACATTTCAAAACCAAAAATAGCCGAAGCTGCAAACATAATTACCCCCCCTAAAACAAGCCAAATTGTAAATTGTGTTATGCCAGCCAAAGACGTTCCAATAATTTTACCTAACATCAGTTGGATGGGTTTCACCGAGGATATTATAACTTCAATAATTCGACTGGTTTTTTCTTCGATAACACTGCGCATGATCATAGTGCCATATACTATGATAAACATAAATAATAAATACCCAGCTAGGCCTCCAAATATTAGTTTCATAACACTCCCCACCTTAGATGTTTTGACACCTTCAAAACTTTCTTGGTTGATATCTACAACCATTTTAGAGGCTTCAATGAGTGCTAAATCAACCCCTTCGCTTTGCAACTTGAGTTTGGAGAGTTTAGATTCTATTTTTGACTCCAAAGAAGATATTAACGATAATGACGGAGATTCTTCTGAGTAAAATTTAATAGAATTAGAGACGGTCTCAATAGCCATTTTTGGAATATGAAGTAAGCCGTAGGCGTTTTCTTGATTAGCCAGTGTTTTGGCAGTTTCTAGATCAACTCCTGAAAGGTGATTATAAATTGTATGTTCACTGGTTTCAAAGACTTCAGAGACGTTACCCATTTCGTCTAAAACATAGATTGTGCGTAAGGTTTCGTTATTGATATTCGATAAATAACCTACAAATAAAAATAAGCAAATCATTATAATAGGGGTCAAAAATGTCATTAAGATGAACGATTTATTCCTGACTTTCGTCATGTACTCACGTTTGATAATTAAAGGAAGGTGATTCATGACTTGTTATTTTGAATGGTTTGAATAAAAATATCACTCGCATTTGGAATTAATTCCTTGAAATGGAGCACTTGAGCTTGCGAGCTTAAAAATCCTAATAAATCATTAGAAGTCCCTTCGGAACCTAAAGATATATTAAGCTTTAACTCGTCATTTAACGAATTGAAATCTGCTGGCGACACTTTAAATTTTGCTTCTAAAGTGTGTTGTAAAGCCTGATTGTTGTCAGACCACAATCCAACTTCAAAAGTATTTGTTTTGTAGGTACGTTTGATGTCATTGAGCTTACCGTCTAATATCTTTTCAGACTCATGAATTAAAGCAATATGATCGCAAAGTTCTTCCACAGATTCCATACGGTGGGTTGAGAAAATTACGGTGGCACCTTCATCGCGGAGTTGTAAAATTTCGTCTTTAATAAGGTTCGCATTGATAGGATCAAACCCAGAGAATGGCTCATCAAAAATGAGTAATTTAGGTTGGTGTAAAACGGTTACTACAAACTGAATTTTTTGTGCCATTCCTTTAGAAAGCTCTTCAATTTTTTTATCCCACCAGTGTCCAATTTCTAATTTATCAAACCAGTATTTTAAGCGTTTTTTGGCTTCTGAATAGGACAAGCCTTTGAGCTGTGCCAAATACAAAGCTTGCTCTCCAACTTTCATGGATTTGTACAGCCCACGTTCTTCGGGAAGATAGCCAATATACTGCACGTGATGGGGCTGTAACGCCTCACCATCTAAGAAAACCGAACCTGAATCTGGCATGGTTATTTGATTGATAATTCTAATCAAGGTGGTTTTTCCAGCTCCATTAGGACCTAACAATCCGAAAATACTGTGTTTTGGGACTTGTAAGGATACGGCGTCTAAAGCTTTGAAATCACCAAAATATTTTGAAACGTCTTTGGCTTCTAAAAGGGTATTCATGCGATAATTTTTACTATAAGACGTTTCAATATAAGAAAAGTTACACCGAAAAAATAAAAACTTCATTATTAATTGAAGGCTAATAAGTATTATTTAGATTTCTAGCCTAAATATTCATATTAGTAAGCTTACATAAGATACTAATGAGTTTTTGCACTCATTTTTACGCACATAAAATTGCATTCAAGTCACGAAAAAAGATCTATTTTTTCACTAGCTAACTAAAATTGAATCACGTCAAAATTTGTATATTCGTCGGGTCTGATTTACAGATTTCAATTACATTTTGCCTATGATGCATAAGTTTGCCCCACTTATTATATTTAGTATCTTCATTTCAACAGCACAAGAGAAAAATCCAAAGAATTTTAGCATCTCTCCTGAACTACTTTTTGGAATTACTGGCGAGCCAAATACAAATTTTCCCGATAGAGGGCTTCAAAAACAAGTTTTTATACGTTTTGGATGGCAGCACACAACACAATCAGATGCTTGGGCTTCGTACCTGAAAAACGTGAAAACAGGACTCAGTATTGGTGTTGCAGATTTAGGGAATTCAGCTCAGCTTGGTACAATTTTTACATTCCAACCCTTCATGGAATTTAAGAGCTTTAAATCAGAAAAATTCTCCACCTCTATAGGATTTGGATCTTCATATATTACAAAAAAATTCGACCCTACAACTCATAAATTCAATAGAGCTGTCTCAACACATTTAAATTGGTCTTTTAGATTATTCCTGTATTACACTCTATTAGAATCTGAGGCTATTGATTGGCGTGCTGGACTTGGCTATAACCATAATTCAAACGGACATGCTAAGTTGCCAAACCAAGGCTACAACTCTTTTTTGTTGAGTTTAGGTGCAGAACTAAATCCCTCAAAACCTTCTTATAAAACCTCAACACCCACCGAGCGCCCCGTCAAATCAGTTTCAAATTATTTTTCATGTCGATTGGGTTACGGACAGAACGTATTGTCTGAAGCTTTCGGAACTAAAAAAAGTGTTTACACGCTTTCTAGTGACTATGGAAAAGTATACAACAGCATTTTAAAACTTGGAGTTGGTGCTTATGTTCGGTTCTATGAAACCTATTACGATTACATTTCAAACAACGAATCCTTAGTGCAAAATGGGAGAGAATTTTCAGATTTAAGCTCGAATGCGTTTACAAATGCTTTGAATATAGGCATATCTATAAAAGGAGAATTAGTGTTAAATCATATTGGTATCGAAATACAAGGAGGTATTAATATTTTTAAACCCGCCTACAAGGTGGATTGGCGGATCAATAAAGGCTGGGGGATGGTTCCAAAAGTTATTCCTGAAAGTGGAGGCAACTTTAGACTCGGAGACATCAATGAAGATTACTACAAAATTAAACGTACAATCTCAGCACGGCTTGGGCTAAAATATTACCTCATAAATACTACCAAAACCCCGACTGACAACGTCTTCATTGGGGCGTTTATAAATTCAAACCTCGGACAAGCCGATTTTTCGGAATTGGGTATAGGGTATGTCAAAACGTTTTCTTCTAAAAACTAAACCCAAAACAGTTAAATCTATGTTTTAATTTGGTCTAAATTTTATTACTCTATACGATAGCAGTAGCAGTACAACCACTTACACCTATAAAAAATTTGTAGACATGAATATTTTTTTTACACTTTTGTTAGGATTTAAAACAGCCTCCGACTAAGTGATAAAAATTAATTCTGATGAGACCTATTTTTATAATCGCAGTTATCCTATTAACTCAACTTACTTATGGACAAACCCTAAAAGAAACACGAACAGCCTCACTTGTAGACGGTGATTATTCACTAGAGGGCACGGTGTATCTAGAATTATTTGATGATAATTCCCTAAATCTCAGATTTGACTCTGATTATTTAACCGGGATCAATGGCAATGTGTTTGACGTTCACGTCTATTTAAGCACTACCAACAACTATCAAAAGCCCATTGACACTTCAAATATGTTACTTGTTTCCAACATTGGAACTATAAGCGGTTTGGATTATTCCTCTGGTGCCAGAACCTTTAACTTGCCTTCTGGAGTAGGCATTAATGAATACCAATACATCGTCTTTGTGTGTATTAGATACGGGCGATTACATTGGGGCAACGGTACATTTGGAGAAGTTACACTATCCACTTCTGAGTATACTGAAGATACAAATACACTTGCTCCAGAAATATTCCCGAACCCTTCAAAAGACGTTCGCGTAGAGGTTACATTTAAAACGCCACAGCAAAACATCCGAATTGAAGTGTTTAATATCAGTGGACAGTTACTATCGAGTGAACATATTTTATGGAACAAAAAGTACAGAACAGAACTCAAAACTACTGGACTCTATTTTTTTAGACTCACTTCCAATGAAACTTCAGTAGTTAAAAAAATAATTCGGCTTTAACAAGCACAATCCAAAAGGGTCAAAACTCTATTGTAATGCTTTTAAAGATTTTGTTTTGTGACCGCTACTTTAACCCTTTAATTGATAACTCTGGACTTCAAAACTTTAAGTACGATTTATACGAATGCACTTCTTATGCTCACAAAAAACTAAACACACTAAAAAAGTGAAAAAGACTTCCAAAAACCACACAAACATGAAAAATGGCGTGGTTATAAGGAATTCTATTGATGGAGTATAGCAATGCTCCAATTGTATAAAACACACCGCCTGCGAATAATAATTGCATGCCCTCAGTTGACAAATGTTCCATGAGGGATTTGATCACAAATACCACTTGCCAGCCCATCAAAAGATACAGAGCTGTAGAGAGCTTATCAAACCGACCCGTAAAAAACAATTTTAAGATAATCCCAAGCAAAGCAAAGCTCCATGTCAACCCAAAAACTGTCCATCCCAATGTACTGTCCATCAAAATAATCGTGTAGGGCGAATAGGTTCCCGCAATTAAAACGTAGATCGCAGCATGATCAAAAATATTGAATTTACGTCTTAGTTTTGGGTCTTTTGCAGCATGATAAAATGTAGACGCCGCATATAGAACAATCAAACTCAACCCATAAATGACTAAGCTTGCTGGCTTCCAAAAGCCCTCAAAATTTAAGGCCTTAAGAATTAGAAATGGAAGTCCAATTACACTTAATAAAAGTCCAAATGCGTGAGTCATAACATTTAATCGTTCTTCTTTACCAGAATAATATTGATTTAATTCCTCACTCATGAATTAGTTGTTTAACCTGCTAGGAAAACATGTCTTTTACCTTTTCAAAAAAGGACTTATCGGAGCTTTCAGGCTTTGGAGAAAAATGCTCATCAGATTTCATTTTCTCAAAAAATGATTTTTGTTCTTTGCTTAATGTTTTCGGAGTCCAAACGTTGATGTGTACTAACAAATCGCCACGACTGTAGCCATTGACATTCGGGATTCCTTTTCCTCTAAGGCGTAGTATTTTGCCAGATTGCACACCTGCTTCAATTTTTAAACGAACTTTACCTGTAACGGTATCAATTTCTATAGAAGATCCTAAAATTGCGTCGGGTACACTCACATATAAATCGTAATGCAGGTTATCCCCTTCACGTTGTAGAGTTGGGTGGGTTTCTTCAGAAATTGCCACTAACAAATCGCCAGAAATCCCATTTCCAGGCGCTGCATTTCCTTTCCCAGTTACTTTAAGTTGCATACCATCTACAACACCAGCAGGTATTTTTATAGATACCGTTTCTTCTTCTACCTGAAATCCTTGTGCATCTGAATTTGGTGGGCGGTTATCAATAATTTGACCCGTTCCCCCACAAGCATTACAAGGCGCTGAAGTTTGCATACGGCCTAAAATTGTATTTGTAACTCGTGTCACTTGACCTTGCCCGTTACAGGTAGAACAGGTTTTGTAGGTCACGCCTTTGGCCTGGGTTTTTCGCTTGACTTTAACTTTCTTTTCTACTCCATTTGCAATTTCTTCTATTGTTAATTTGACACGAATACGAAGGTTGCTCCCTTTCATTACGCGTTGGCGTTGTCCACCTCCAAAACCGCCGAAGCCACCACCACCGCCGAAAATATCTCCGAACTGACTAAAAATGTCATCCATATTCATGCCGCCACCGCCGCCAAAACCACCACCCTCAAAGGCTTGATGACCATATTGATCGAAACGGGCTTTTTTATCAGCATCACTTAATATTTCATAAGCTTCTGCAGCTTCTTTAAATTTTTCTTCAGCTTCTTTATCATCAGGATTTTTATCCGGGTGATATTTAACCGCCATTTTTCTATAGGCTTTTTTTATCTCTGCTGCAGAGGCATTTTTATTTATGCCTAATATGTCGTAATAATCGCGTTTTGCCATCTCGATCTTGAAATTTTATATCTTAATTAAATTAGTTTCCTATAACTACTTTTGGGAAACGAATCACTTTGTCACCTAACTCGTACCCTTTTTCAATAACATCTATAATTTTTCCTTTCATATCATCTGTAGGCGCAGGAATTTGTGTAATTGCTTCATGGTCGTCTGCATTAAATACATCTCCAGGTTTTACCTCAACCAAACTCAATCCTTTTTGCTCTAGTGTAGATGATAATTTATTTTTAATTAGCTCTACTCCTTTAGAAAGTTCTGTAGGTTCACTCTTAGACATTTCTAGTAAAGCCCGGTCAAAATCATCTAGAACAGGCAACAATACCTTAATTACATCTTGACTAGCTGTTGAAAATAATTCGATACGCTCTTTAGTCGTACGTCGTTTATAGTTTTCAAACTCTGCAAATAGACGTAAAAATTTATCTTTTTCTTGAGCTAAATCTGCGCTCAATTGCTCTTCAACTGAAAGTTCAACGGTTGTTTCGGTAGCCGTTTCATTTACTGTATTTTCTTCGGGAAGTTCAGCTTCCACTTTGGTCTTTTTTTTACTCATCGTATGTTTAAACGCGTTGGGTGATTAATTTTAGTTTCATAACCAATGGCAAAAGTACTGCCATTATTAATAAAATGTCATAATGTCACAAAGTATTTTTTAAGAAACTAGCATTTCTTTTAGACAAAAAGACTAGATTAAATTAAAGCTTAAAACAAATAGCATGACTATGCCATTAAATCTTCCAAAGCGGGTTCCAATTCTAAAAACTCAAACTTAAACCCCGCATCTTGAATTTTACTAGCACAAACGCGTTGACTTTCGAGAGCGATGGCACGCATTTCACCCAGCATGAGACGGAGTACAAATTCAGGTATATTGGGTAAGAACAATGGACGTTGAAGTTGTTTTGCAATTAATTTCGTGAGTTCGGTTTGTTGTACCGGGTTGGGAGCAACAGCATTATAGACACCTTCAAGTTTGGACTCTAAAACAAACATAAACAATTGTACTAAATCATCAATATGAATCCATGACTGCCACTGATCTCCTGTGCCTAGAGCTGCACCTAAATAATGTTTAATTGGACTCATGATTTTCGGGAGAGCGCCTTCATTAGAATCTAAAACAATGCCAATACGTAGTGCTGTGGTTTTTAGGCCTAAAGTTTGAAAAGGCTTTAAACTGCCTTCCCAAGACTTGACCACTGAACTCAAAAAACTAGCATCTGTTCCTTGAAATTTCTCGTCATAATAGCGTGTTTTAGAATCTGGATAAATTCCAATTGCGCTAGCTGAAATGATTTGTGTTACAGGAAATTTATGTGCCTTAATCGTAGAACACAGTAATGCTAGTGCTTCAGTTCGACTCGATAAAATAGAGGCTTTTGCCGCTTTACTCCAACGCTGCGCAATGGATGCACCAGCTAAATTAACAATGACTTCAACGCCTTCAAAACAAGCGGTATCAATGGTGTTATTTTGTGGGTTCCAATAGAAACCTTTATGATGCTTTTGTGTAATAATTTTGGATTTACGTGTAGTCAAATAATGAACCGTATAGCCTTCTGCTAGGCAGTGTTTTACCAACGCCTTACCGACTAATCCTGTTGCTCCAGTTATCAAAAGTATCTGTCCCATCATTACAAAACTAATGATATCGACTTCGAAATAAATACATTAGATAAGGTTTAACATTACTTTATGCCTCCTGAACATAAAATTAAGGCAATACTAACACCTTTAAATGGATTTGGATGCTCTTAGCATTTCACGTTTTCCAGGTGGACCTTCTAAGCGCTCCACTGTAAAGCCAACAGCCTGCATAGCACGGCGAACACTTCCTTTAGCAGCATAAGTGACTAAAACACCTTTGTTTTTGAGCGTCTTAAACATCCGTTTAAAAATGACTTCAGTCCATAATTCAGGCTGAACTCGTGCACCAAAAGCATCAAAATAAATAAGGTCAAATGTATTCTCATCTTCTATATCCATAAAAAATTGCTGTCTTTTTTTTAATGAAAAATAAGAGGTTAAAGGCTGTAATTCTTCCCATGAGACATGATGTAAAGCCTCAAAAAGGTCCTGTTGATCAACAGCAATTAAAGGGGCATAATTTAATTGCAAAAGCTCCTCTTCAAGAACAGGATACGCTTCGACTCCTTCATACTGAATTTTGAGTTTATGTGTTTGAGCTTCTAAGGCCGTCAAAAATGCGTTAAGCCCTGTTCCAAATCCTATTTCTAATATGGAAAGATGATTTGGTTGATATAACTTTAAAAAATGATGGAGTCCTGTTTTGATAAACACATGTTGAGATTCTTGAATAGCACCATGAATAGAATGGTACTGCTCATCCCAATCTTCAATTTGAATGGTTTTTGAACCATCGGATGTGGTGATAATACTGCGTTTCATTTTTACTTCCTTGCTAAAAGCACACCATCAGCTTCAAAACTGTAGGTTCGTTTTGGACTTACTATAGCTTCAATCTCGTCTTCAGATGCACCTGCATCTTCAGCATAATGCCTCAAGTCTTCAACAGAAGTTTCAGAAATGTAGGCCTTTCCGTTTACAATAACACTTCCTTTTGCGTCTAACGGCATAAAAAATCCATAGTCTTTAAAACGAACCATGACATCCTTTTCAGTTTCTGTACTAAGGGTCATCCAACAGCCTTTTTTAGCACATACTTCTTTGATTGTTCCCTCAACTTTTGCAAATAGCGTGTCCGCTTGACGCATTGTGGAAAATGATGTTACTAGATCGCTCATAGGGCGAATCGACTGGGCATCTAAAGGCGCACCAAAGATATCATACGAAGTCGTTTCAACTTTTAATGGGGGCTGACCCTGATAAATTTTTTGTTTGCAAGAAAAAAAGGAGATGAATATCAAAACTATATAAATAGTATTTTTCATGGGAATAAATTTTAAATAACGCATAAATATAAGAAGTTTTACAAGATTGATATTGTCGAAACAATTATTTCTGTAAATTTGTAAATGCCTAAAATTAAAAATAACAAATGAGTACATTAAAAGTAACCCAAACAACACAATCAAAGCTTGACAGCATTGACTTTAAGAACCTTGGATTTGGTTCTGTTTTTTCTGATCATATGTTAGTCTGTGACTATAAAAATGGTGCTTGGGGTACTCCTGAAATTGTACCTTTTGAACCCATTTCACTTATGCCTTCTGCGAAGATTTTTCATTACGGACAGTCAATCTTTGAGGGTATGAAAGCCTACAAGGATTCGGATAAAAAAACTTGGTTATTTCGTCCAGATGAAAATTTTAAACGTTTCAATATTTCAGCCAAACGCCTATCAATTCCAGAGCTTCCCGAAGCAGTTTTTATGGAGGGTTTAAAAGCCTTGCTTAAGGTTGATGATCAATGGATTCCTACTCAAGAAGGGAGTTCGCTTTATATTAGACCCATCATATTTGCGACTGGAGAAGGGTTTCATGCCTCACCTGCAGATGCTTATAAATTTATAATTTGTACGGCGCCTTCTGGCGCTTATTTTGCAGGAAAAGTAAAGGTTTTAATTGAACAAAACTACTCCCGTTCGGCTAATGGTGGTGTTGGATTTGCTAAAGCTGGTGGTAATTATGCTGGACAGTTTTATCCTACTCAACTCGCTATTGACAAAGGCTATCAACAAGTGATTTGGACTGATGACAATACGCATGAGTACATCGAAGAAGCTGGAGCAATGAATATTTTTGTACGCATTAATGACACCTTAATTACGGGACCTACAAGTGATCGTATTTTAGATGGTATCACCAGAAAAAGTATTTTAGATATTGCCAAAGACGAAGGAATTAAGGTTGAAGTCCGAAAATTTACAGTCTCCGAAATTGTAGACGCTTCTAAAAATGGAAGTTTGAAAGAAATGTTTGGAGCTGGTACGGCAGCGGTTATTTCTCCGATTGCCACTTTTGGATTTAAGGATACCGATTATGACTTACCAGAACTTGAAAACTCTGTTGCGTCCCGATTAAAACAACGTATTGTTGCTATTCAAACGAATAAGGCTGAGGATATTTTTGATTGGACCGTTAGCGTATAAATCTTAGGACTCTAAAATCTGTTTAATATTGGGTTTAAAATAATTAGGCCCTTTCAATACTTTGCCGTCCTCACGATATATAGGTTGACCATCTTCGCCTAACTTGCTCATATTACTGCGCTGAATTTCTTCAAAAACAGCTTCTATTTTATCTTGCATTCCGTGCTCAATAATAGTACCACAAAGAATGTAGAGCATATCACCCAAAGCATCGGCAACTTCTACCATATCGTCATTATTGGCAGCTTCTAAATATTCTTCGTTTTCCTCTTTCATTAAATCGAAACGAAGTGTGTTTTTTGCAGTTCCTAAATTGGCTTTTAATGATGTTCTATAGCCAATTTTAAAGGCATCGTGAAAGCGCTGTACGGCTTTAATTTTTGTTTTCATAATGATTATTTATACACATTTTCCGCTACCAAAGAAGAAGACTTAAACATGCTGTGGTTGATATATTTTTTTATAAATTTGACTTCATTTATAAAGCCTAAAAATACATAATTATGTTCAGTCAAGGACAACTAACATTCGGAATTATATTTGCCATTGTTTTTAGTGGTGTTATTATCTATGCCTACCGCAAAGATTTTAATCTTCATCAAAACTATTATAAAGGCAGTTTATGGATACTGTTGGTTTTTATTGGTTTTATAGCTGGTATTGCTGCCATTAAATTCCTTTTAGGCTACTAAAAAAGCCACTTCTCTTTTCAGATCAGTGGCTTTGTACTACTATTGAATTGAAGCTGTTTAGTTGACCTCTGGCAAAAAGTTATACATCTCAGAGTAATCCAACATCTGACCTACAAAACTTTCTACGTAGTTGACTTTAATTGAGGTGATTTCACCATCAGCATCTGTTTGTGGCACTAACACTGGGTTGACAAACCCACTGTAAGGCGCAGATGTAAATTGGTTATTACGCTCTAAAACATTAGCATGAATCGCTTGGTCTACTTTAACGCCGTACCCTTCAACTAAAGCTTGTACTGCTTCAAAATCTCCTTCAGATTTGATCCGTTGCGTTTCACGAAGCAACTGTCCAAATAAGTCGTGTAGTTTTTCGTAATCATTAATATTAAAATATAGTTTTCCGTCGCGAGTAATTTTTTCTATCACGTTATCCTTAAGACCTTTTTCATAAGCCCAAGCACTTACCCACTGGCGGTTTCTCATGTGAGCTTCTTCAACATCATCCCCTAAATTTAAGCGAATGAGTTGAGTCATTAATCCGTTTCTAATATAGCCATCAAAAGCTGCGGTTCCTATGGATTTCCAATCGTCAACCAATCCTAATTCCTGTATTTTTGGATTATATAAGTAATATAGACCAACCAAGTCGGCACGTCCTTCTTCTAAAGTAGAGGCATAATTCTTCAAGGTTTCTTTGGTTTCGCCAACTCCAGGGTTTAATTGTCCAGACGCATGACCAATCACTTCATGAAGGGCTGTATGTAGCTTATCGGCTGTTTGACCAAATTTTTTCTCCAACTCATACTCTTTATCATCATGAACAAATTCTTTAAGTCGTCCAGAACTGCCAGAATTGTTATACGCATTTATGATATTCCCTAAAGAGACTGACTTACTTCCAACGGCAGCACGTATCCAGTTTGCGTTAGGTAAGTTCACTCCAATCGGCGTGGTTGGCGAGGCATCACCAGCTTCTCCAGCGACATTCACTGTCTTATAACTGACGCCTACAACATTTTTCTTTTTATGCTCAGGAAATAACGGAGAATTGTCTTCAAACCATTGGGCATTTTCAGAAAGTACCGCCATTTTGGCTGACATATCGAAATCCTTAATTTGAACAATTGTTTCGTAAGACCCTCTATACCCAAGCGGATCATTATACACTTCAATAAAACTGTTTATATAATCAATATTTCCCTCAGTTGCGGCTGTCCACGCGACATTATAATCGTCCCAAGTTTGTAAATCGCCTGTATTGTAATATTGAATTAACAATCCTAAGGCATCAGCTTGTGCTTGATTTTCAGCAACGTCTTTGGCCAATGTTAACCACTTTACAATTTCATCAATTGCTTCGCCGTAGAGCCCACCAGATTTATACACACGTTCTTGTAATACGCCATTGACTTTTACAAGTTGTGAATTTAAACCATGAGACAACGGTTTTTTAGGATCTGGAGATTTAATTTTGGAATAAAAAGATTCAACATCTGCATTGGTAACACCAGGGCCATAAAAATTTACAGCAGATGCTGCAACATTATCAACGTCTTTAGCTTGGTTTACTTTTTTAGCGTCTTTAGCATTAAACAGCACTTCAAATGCTTCGCCTTCTAAAGTTGTTGCCGTTGCAGCTAAAATTGAAGTTAAATATTCTGAAGAGAAATCAGGTTTTATTTTCGCATTGCTATAATGGTGATGGATTCCATTACTGAACCAAATACGTTTAAGATAGACCTCAAAAGCCTTCCAGTCGGTTGTGGTTTTATCCCCTTCAAAATTGGTATATACATTTTCCAGAGCCTTACGAATAGTTAAATTATGACGGTAATTTTGGTCCCACATAATATCACGACCTGACAAGCCTGCTTTGGTTAAATAATAAACCAGCTTTTGTTCTTTTAAGGTCAGATTTTCATAACCTGGGATTTGATAACGTAAAACTTTCAAGTCGGCAAATTGCTCGACCATAACCGGGAAGCTTTCCTCAGAACTTACTGTAATGAAGTTAGATTGCTGAGTTAAATCTGATGTAAAATCAGATTTACAAGACCAAAAACATTGCGCTAAAACAATGGAGCACAATGCGATTTTTGAAAATAGTTTCATGAGTTTGAGTTTTTAGTTTGTTTTGATAGTTTATTCAAATTTCTACGAATGTAATGTATTTTCATTGACTAATAAAAAATCATTTTATAGCGTTTCTAAGAAATCTATTTTTAATTTAGCAAAAAACAATACATGAAACAGATTTTATTAGTCTTTGTAGGTGGTGGCGTTGGAAGTGCACTTCGTTATGGCGTTGGAAAAATTTTTAAAACTGTAGGTACTGGTTTTCCGTGGGGCACCTTTTCTGTAAATATTGTTGGCAGTTTACTTATTGGTCTTTTTATGGGAATTGCATTAAAAAATAGCAGTCTTTCTGAAAATCAAACCTTATTATTAATTACAGGGTTTTGTGGTGGCTTCACTACATTTTCAGCCTTTGCCTATGAAAATCAAGTATTTTTAAAAGAAGGAGATATTATGAGTTTTCTTATTTACACACTTGGATCTATTGCTGTTGGGATAGTGGCCATATTTTTAGGCCTGTTTATATCAAAAAGTTTTTAATGGTTTTTAAAACTTTTCACTCCAGCCTTAATTTCTAAGGGAACATAATTATCTCTTGGTACAATTGGGCAAGAAAATTTTTCATTGTAAGCACAATACGGATTATAGGAAGAGTTAAAATCTATGATTATCTGATTACCATCTGGAATACTTAAATCAATATAGCGACCACCGCCATAAGTCGTCTCGCCATTAGTATCGTCTAAAAAAGGCAGAAACAAATAGTTTGGTGCTGTTTCAGAATTAGCATCCGCTTCACCTTGATAAACTTTTAAGGCATATGATTCCTCATTGATAGTAAAAGTCAAAATTCCAAAAACGCGTTCTTTGGCAACTCGTTCTGTAGTTGTTTTCATTTCAAAAAAGGCAGAATCTGGAGTTCGTAATAACTGAGCTTTGACAACAAAAAGTGAGTCAATAGGAAAAAAATCAAGACCTTCAAACACTTTCAAATCTTTGGGTTTAAGCGGGGATGTTGAAGCGTCTTTAAAAAAACTATTTTGTTGAGCTTGAAATTCAGAGTGAAATTTAAGTGGTTTTTTTGGAGAATTACAGGCCATCAAAATAATCCCAATCAGAGCGATACAAAAAACGTGTTGTGATTTCATAACATTAAAAGTACAATTACTTTTTTAATATAGGGTTATTTGATACTACGTTTGAAAGAATAATCTGAGTTTTGGTTTCGCCATATGTTATCAGTTGGTCGATTAGTTTCTCGAGATGACGTTGATTCTGAAGCACGACTTCCATCACAATATTTTCGTTTCCAGTAATACGGTAACAATTGATCACCTCATCTAAGGTCTTCACTTTATGTAGAAACGGCTGCAAACGCCCCACAAATGCTCGAACAGTAATCAAGGCTCTAAAATCATAGCCCAACTCATTATGAGATACTTTTGCATAATACCCTTCGATGATCCCAGCGTCTTCTAATTTTTTTATGCGTTCTGTAACTGCTGGTGATGAAATTCCAACTTCCTTAGCAATTGCTGTATTTGAGATCCTTGCATTGCACTGAAGCTGTTCTAAAATTCTAGAATGTATGCTATCTAGTTTCATATTTAATGTATTTTACATAAATATATTAAATATTTAATAAATAAATAGTATTATCTTTAATTTTTAAATTAAATATATATTGTTTTGTTTTAATTTTGGAATAGGTATTTTTATTTAAAGTATAATGTTTCAAGATTATTCAGAATTACATGCTGACTTTTACAAAAAAGCAGTTGAAATAGGCTCGCTCTCTAAACGGGTCTCAAATTATTTGAGTGCCGATCTTGGTGTTTTGAAATCAAATGGAGATGAGGATATAAATATCTACTTTTCAGGAGATATCGTACGTCAATCTGACTCCTTAGCTCCGGAGATTATAAAAGCACAACAAGAACCGTTTTCAGAACAAAAGTACCAACATGCCAAAACGCTTAAAGGACTTACAAGAGGCTTACTGATTAACTTTAGACGTTTAGAAAAATGTAATAGTGATGGACGCGAATTTGTATCAATTCTTCAAAAAGAGCTACGAAAATTTAATAAGCTCCAAAACATCTGGATGCTCACTTTATAAGAGAACGCTTATAAAATTTTAGACATCAATTCTGCCATTTCGATCTGTAAAACCTGCGCTGCTTGGGCTGCTTGGGCTGCAAAATCTAAACCATTAGATGCATAAATAATTCCACGAGAAGAATTAACTAAAAGTCCAATTTGAGAATTCATTCCATATTTGCATACTTCAGCCAAACTTCCACCTTGTGCACCAACTCCAGGAACTAATAGAAAACTATCGGGAATAAGAGTTCGTATATCAGAAAAATAAGTCGCTTTAGTAGCCCCTACCACATACATTAAATTTTCAGAGTTCTTCCAGCCTTTTGATGTTTCTAAAACGGTTTTATATAAGGGTTGATCATCCGTTGGGAGGGTCTGAAAATCATAAGCACCTCGGTTAGATGTTAAGGCCAACATAATGGTATGTTTATCTTTGAACTCTAAAAAAGGTTCAATAGAATCTTTACCCATATAGGGCGCTACAGTCACACTATCAAAAGCTAAATCCTCAAAAAACGCCTTTGCATACATGGTACTTGTATTTCCAATATCACCACGCTTTGCATCCGCAATCGTGAAAATTTCTGGGTGCTTTGTATTGAGATAAGCAATCGTCTTTTGAAGGGACTTCCAGCCCTTTAAACCATAAGCTTCATAAAACGCAATATTGGGTTTATATGCAACACACAACTGGTGTGTAGCGTCTATAATAGCTTTATTAAATTCGAAAATTGGATCGTCTAGCTCCAGTAAGTGAGCAGGGATTTTTGCTAAATCTACATCTAATCCAATACAAAGAAAGGATTGTTTTTTTTTGATTTCTGAAACAAGGGCTTGGGTCGTCATGTCCTATTAAATTATACCGTTATCAGCTTTAAGTTTTTCAGTATTCTCAGCCAACATCAGTTCATTAATTATTTTCTGGATATCGCCATTAATTATGTTTGATAAATCGTATAAAGTCAAACCGATACGGTGTTCTGTAACTCTTCCTTGTGGATAATTATAGGTTCTAATTTTGGCACTTCGATCTCCTGAAGATACCATACTCATACGTTTTTCAGAATCTGCAGCCTGTTTTTTGGCCAATTCCATTTCGTATAATCGTGACCTTAATACTTTCAGTGCTTTCTCTAAATTTTTATGAGATGATTTTTGGTCTTGACAGCTCACAATCATTCCAGTAGGTTCGTGATGAAGTTTGATCGCTGAATAGGTCGTATTCACCGACTGACCACCAGGTCCTGTTGAAGTAGTTCGTTCTATTCTGACTTCGGTCATATCGAGTTGAACATCAAATTCTTCGGCTTCTGGAAGAACAATAACGGAGGCTGCACTGGTGTGTACACGACCTTGTGTTTCCGTTTGAGGTACACGTTGTACACGGTGTACACCAGCTTCGAATTTCATAGTGCCATAAACGTCTTCGCCACTAACTTCAAAAATAACTTCTTTGAAACCTCCTGAAGTTCCGTGGTTAAAATCTACAACATCAACTTTCCAGCCTTTGGACTCACAATATTTGGTGTACATGCGATGTAAATCTCCTGCAAAAATACTAGCTTCATCACCACCAGCACCCGCACGAATTTCGACCACTACATTTTTAGCATCATCGGGATCTTTTGGGATTAAAAGAAACTTCATTTCTTCTTCTATGGCAGGAATTTGCGCTTTGGCTTCTTCCATTTGCATTTTAGCCATTTCGACCATTTCTGCATCACTTCCATCTGAAATAATCTCTTGTGCTTCGTCGATATTAGATATTAACGATTCATAGACAAGGCCAAGATCGACCATTGTCTTTAAATCTTTATATTCTTTATTGAGTTGAACATAGCGTTTCTGGTCTGAAATAATATCAGGCTGAATGATTAAGTCATTGACTTCATCAAAACGCTGCTTAACTATTTGTATTTTTTCTAACATTTACTTTGGAGAATTATGTTGTAAAAGTACTGTTTTTTATGGATTCAGAGTTGTGCATTAAAACCTCTAATATTCAAAGGTTCCAAACTCACTTTTAATGGTTAGCTTTTTGGTGTCTGCTGCTTCTACTCGTCCTATAATTTGAGTCTCAACATTATATGATTTTGAGATGGCTATAAGCGCCTCTGCGATATCTGGTTGTACATAAAGTTCCATGCGATGACCACAATTAAAAACTTGATACATTTCTTTCCAATCGGTTTTGGATTGTTCTTGTATCAACTTAAAAAGCGGTGGCACAGCAAACATCTGATCTTTTATGATATGTAATTCATCTACGAAATGAAGTATTTTAGTTTGTGCACCTCCACTACAATGTACCATTCCATGAATTGACTGGGCATCATAAGCGTCTAAAATTGTTTTGATGATAGGCGCATAAGTTCTTGTAGGCGACAGGACTAGTTTTCCTGCATCTATAGGAGCGCCCTCAACTGCATCTGTGAGCTTCATTTGACCAGAATACACTAAATCTTTAGGTACAGCTGCATCGAAACTTTCGGGATATTTAGCTGCTAAATACGTTTCAAACACATCGTGTCTTGCGGAAGTTAGTCCATTACTTCCCATACCACCATTATACGATGTTTCATAGGTTGCTTGACCATAAGAGGCTAAACCAACAATTACATCACCAGCTTGTATATTGGCATTATCAATTACTTTATGCCTTGGCATTCTTGCAGTAACCGTCGAATCAACAATGATAGTCCGGACCAAATCGCCGACATCAGCAGTTTCACCACCTGTTGAATGAATGGTTACGCCAAAGCCTTTAAGGTCTTCTATGAGTTCTTCCGTACCGTTGATTATCGCTGAAAGCACTTCGCCTGGAATGACATTTTTGTTTCTTCCTATAGTTGAGGATAGCATGATATGATCAGTAGCTCCAACACACAATAAATCATCAATATTCATGATAAGTGCGTCTTGTGCTATTCCTTTCCAAACCGAAAGATCTCCGGTTTCTTTCCAATACATATACGCTAAAGCACTTTTTGTTCCGGCGCCATCAGCATGCATTATAAGACAAAAATCATCGTCATTTGTTAAATAATCAGGAACAATTTTACAAAAGGCTTTTGGAAACAGCCCTTTGTCTATGTTTTTTATTGCATTATGTACATCATCTTTGGATGCTGAAACCCCACGTTGGGCATAGCGTTTACTTATCTCGGTTCCCATAAAGTGTATTTGATATGCAAAAGTAAGAAAGTATTTAAGAAAAAAGACTAAAGAGTTAATAGAAAAGACCTAAAAACATACAATGTGTAAGTGTATGAGTTTAGCCTATTTTTTTAAAAAAATCTAAACTTTCTAATCGTACAATAGTCGTCTAAAACCGTAAGACTTCTACTTTGTAAAAAGCAATTCACGATATTTTGCTAATGGCCAAAGTTCATCATCAATTAACAATTCCAGCTTGTCACAGTGGTAACGAATATCGTCAAAAAGTGGCTTCACTTGATTGCAATAAATAGTTGCTTTTTTCGTTGTGTCTTTAATGGAATTTGCTTTTTTACGAGAGTTCGTCATTGTTGTTACTCCAGAGTTAATAGCTTCAATACGTTGAGAGATATCCGCAATCAAAACCAACTGTTCGCTCGCATATTTTTTAAAGTCTTTGCCATAAATTTCTTTCAACCCTTTGACATTATCTATCAGAATATTTTGATACTTGACTGCTGTAGGAATAACATGGTTCCGAGCGATATCTCCTAAGGTTCGACCTTCAATTTGAAGAATATGTACATATTCTTCAATTTCGATATCGTAACGGGCTTCAATTTCAACTTTGTTCATAACGTTTAAGCCTTCATAAAGCGCTATGGTTTTAGGCGCAATTTTAATTTTCAGAGCCTCAGGTGTGTTTTTATTATTACTTAAGCCTCTTTTTTTAGCTTCAGCCTGCCAATCATCACCATAACCATTCCCTTCAAAAAGAATGTTTCGAGAGGTTTTAATGTACTCTCTTAAAACATTAAATATAGCTTCGTCTTTCTTTAAGCCTTTGGCGTTTATCAATTCATCTACTTCAGCCTTAAAATCAATTAATTGACGGGCAACAATTGAGTTTAATACCGTCATTGGGTTGGCGCAATTAGCGGTAGACCCAACAGCTCTAAATTCGAACTTGTTGCCCGTAAAAGCAAAGGAAGATGTTCGGTTTCGATCGGTATTATCTAATAAAATTTCAGGGATTTTACCAACCACATTCAATTTTAGATCTGTTTTTTCTTGTGGAGATAATTTCCCTTTGGTTACACCTTCCAATTCGTGAAGTACTTTAGACAATTGTTCGCCAATAAATACGGACATAATTGCTGGTGGTGCTTCGTTTGCACCAAGACGATGGTCGTTAGTGGCCGATGCAATGGAGGCTCGAAGTAATTCTTCGTTGTCATGAACCGCTTTAATGGTATTTATAAAAAAGGTGAGAAACTGTAAATTACTCATTGGTGTTTTTCCTGGCGCTAATAAATTAACTCCAGTATCCGTACTCAGACTCCAGTTATTGTGTTTCCCAGAGCCATTCACTCCGGCAAAGGGTTTTTCATGAAACAAGACTTTAAAATGATGTCGATCGGCCACTTTTTGCATGACATCCATAACAAGCGAATTATGATCTACCGCCAAATTGGCTTCCTCATAAATTGGTGCTAATTCAAATTGGTTGGGCGCTACTTCATTGTGTCGTGTTTTGACGGGGATCCCAAGGCGCATTGATTCTGTTTCTAGGTCGCGCATAAAATTCAAGGCACGTGCAGGAATGGTCCCAAAATAATGATCGTCGAGTTGCTGATCTTTAGCTGAACTGTGCCCAAGAAGTGTGCGTCCGGTCATTTCTATATCTGGACGAGAAGCGACCAAAGCCTTGTCAATCAAAAAATACTCTTGTTCCCATCCCAGTGATGCTGTTACTTTTTTGACTGTTTTATCAAAATAGCGCGCAACATCAGTTGAGGCATGATCAACGGCGTTTAGGGCTCTTAGCAATGGGGTTTTATAATCTAAAGCTTCGCCGGTATAAGCAACAAAAACAGTAGGAACACAAAGTGTAGTTCCGTAAATAAAAGCAGGAGATGTTGGATCCCAAGCTGTATAGCCACGTGCTTCAAAAGTGTTTCGTATGCCACCGTTAGGAAATGATGAAGCATCAGGCTCTTGTTGAACCAGTTGATTTCCTTCAAAACGCTCTAAAGAGTCGCCATTACCTAGCGTTTCAAAAAAGGCATCATGTTTTTCGGCAGTGGCGCCAGTAAGCGGCTGAAACCAATGGGTATAATGGGTAACGCCTTTGGCCATCGCCCAATCTTTCATCGATGACGCTATTTGATCGGCTATAGAACGGTTGATTTTATCGCCTTTGTCTATGGCGCGCATGAGGCTTTTAAAGGCTTCTTTGGTCAAAAATTGACGCATAGTTTTGAACCCAAAAACATTGGCTCCAAAAATTTCTGATTGCTTAACTTCTTCTCCAACCTCTGTAGGCTGGCGATCTATTGAATGCTTAAGGGCATGAAATCTAAGTGTTGACATAACTAACGAGGTTTAGTGAAAAACTTATACAAAAATAAAATTTTCGTGTTACATATAAGACTGTAACCAAATAGTTATTAACAAATATAAAATTTACTAAGCCTTAAAATATGAAAAACTTAACGAAACCCCTAAAAAAATAGGGTATTCAATAAAAAGTCTTAGTGGTTAATAAAATATACCCGTAAAAAATAGAGCATTACTCATTATTTTTATATTTGTACTCATTATATTAAATCTTTAAAAAATTATGGCTAAAATTAAATTAGAATACATTTGGTTAGATGGATATTTTCCAACTCAGAACATGAGAAGTAAAACCAAAGTTGAAGAGCATGAAAATTTTCAAGGAACAATTGAAGAATTGGATAACTGGTCTTTCGATGGTTCATCTACAAAACAAGCATCTGGTGGAGATTCTGACTGTTTATTAAAACCTGTTGCAATCTATAAAGATCCTGCAAGAATTAATGGATATTTAGTAATGACAGAGGTTTTGAATGCTGATGGTACGCCTCACGTTTCTAATGGAAGAGCCACTATTAATGATAATGACAATGATTTCTGGTTCGGTTTTGAGCAAGAATATTTCATTATGGATACTAAAACTCAATTACCTTTAGGATTTCCTGTAGGTGGTTATCCGGCTCCACAAGGTATGTACTACTGTTCTGTTGGTGGAAAAAATACTCATGGACGTGCTTTAGTTGAAGAACATGCTGATTTATGTATTGATGCAGGTTTGAATTTTGAAGGTATCAACCAAGAAGTTGCTTCTGGACAATGGGAATTCCAATTGTTTGCAAAAGGCGCTAAACAAGCTGGTGATGAAATCTGGATTGCACGTTATTTATTAGACCGTTTAACTGAAAAGTATGGCTACTATATTGATTATCACCCAAAACCATTAGGAAAAGATATGGACTGGAATGGTTCTGGTATGCACGCCAACTTCTCTAACACAATACTTAGAACTTGTGGAGACAAAGACGTATATGCTAAAATTTGTGAAGCGTTCAGACCAGTAGTAAAAGAACATATTGACGTCTACGGCGAGTTTAACGACCAACGTTTGACTGGTTTACATGAAACTGCTGCAATTACTGATTTCTCTTGGGGAATTTCTGACAGAGGTGCTTCAATCCGAATTCCAATTATTGCTGTAGAAAAAGGCTGGAAAGGCTGGTTAGAAGACAGAAGACCTGCTTCTAATGGTGATCCGTACAAAATTGCTGGACGTATTATCAAAACGGTAAAGTCTGCTAAAATTTAATTACTACACTTTATATATATAGTTATAAACGCTTGCAGCAATGCAGGCGTTTTTTTTTAAGACTACTGCGGAAATAACTCTATTTTGTTCCGTAAAACCACCAATTCATGTCCCGTGAAATTTTATAACCTAAGGCTTCATAAAGAGAAATCGCTGTATTTCCTTTATCAGTATGTAAAATGGGGAGTTTCTGTGATTTCAATATCTCTTTTGTAGTGTGTGCAACCAATTGTTTGGCGTAGCCACGTCGTGTATAATCAGGATGAGTAACCACTGCACTAACTTCAATGAAATCATCAGTTTGTAAACGTTGACCCGAAATCGAAACTAATTTTCCGTCCTTAACTATTCCAAAAAAATCACCCATTTCAAAGGATCTTTTTTGATAATACCCTGGCATCACCAACCATATTAAATCATAAATTTCATCACGGTATTTTTCTGATAAAACCACTATTTGCTCTGTCGTTTTAACATCAGCTAAATGGTCTAGAACCATTTGACACCCTTCAATTTTTTTTTCTAGAACTATTCTTTTAGAGTCTATTAGTGGAGTCTCATTTTCTGAAACTAAAAAGAAATTTTTAGACAACTTAGAGTATGCATTTAATGTTTTTGCCGTTTTAGCAACCTCATTAAAGGCTCCAAAAGTACAGACTTCTGGATGGTAAAAAAGAACCCCATCATATTCTATTCTGAACTTTTTATGGGTTTCATTTAATGCATACCACACCGGGTTTTTTAACTTTTTTTCTAAATTGGTCATTTTTTAGTGTAAAAAAACTCGCTAAAAAGCAAGCATCTAAATATAGTGTTTTTTAAAAACTTTGCATCGAATGGATAAAGTGTAGTTTGAAAAATTAATTTCAAAAAATGATTGTATCTTAGCCGCCGTAATTAGTAAACCAATTTTAACCCCGTTATCCGTGGCAAAACTTCCAAAACAATATCAGTTTTTAGACTTATCCGACTATGGACGTACTGCAGGGCATTGGATTGCAAACCAGCTAAAACACACCAGATTTACACCAATTCATGTGACAACTCTTTTTATTGTTGCGGGGCTTATTGCAATTGGATGTATGCTTAATGGGCACTACAAAATGGCTGCATTTTTTATCATATTAAAATCTATTTTAGATGCTGCTGACGGGGAATTATCCCGTCTAAAAAACACACCTTCCTACACAGGACGATACTATGATTCTATTGCCGATATTATTCTCAATTTTTGTTTTTTACTTGCCTTTTGGCATATCACTGATGGCTCGATAGTGTATATGTTACTTGCCTTTTTTGGAATTCAATTGCAAGGCACCGTTTACAACTATTATTATGTCATTTTAAGAAATGCCGTAGAGGGAGATTCTACAAGTCGTATTTTTGAGGATGCTGCCCCAAAAGCTCTTAAGGGAGAAAGTCAGCGTACGGTAAATATTTGTTATAAAATTTATGATATTTTATACATCACATTTGATAAAACCATGTATTTAATGGACAAAAACGCAAGTTATAGTCCACCATTTCCAAAATGGTTTATGACACTGGTATCCATGTACGGACTTGGATTTCAACTTTTATTTATGGCAGCTATGTTAGCTTTCAAATTAGAAGCCTATGTCATTCCTTTTTTTATTGGCTACTCCGTCTTAATTTTAGTATTTGTAGGCCTTCGAAAATTAGTTTTAAAACCCTTATAGTTTAGAGGCCACTTTGGCAACAGCTGCTATGGTATCGTCTAAATCTTCATAGGATAAAGCATCCGTGATAAACCAAGTTTCAAAAGCACTAGGCGCAATATAGATTCCAGCATCAAGAAGCCCATGAAAAAAGGCTTTAAAACGCGCATTATTTCCTTCTGAGGCCGTTTCGAAATCAACAACTGCAGTTTCAGAAAAATGAACCGAAATCATAGACCCTACTCTGTTTATAGTATGTGTAATATTATTTTCTGTTAGAGCAGCGGCTATGCCTTTGTGTAAGTATGCTGTTTTTTCTGCCAATCGGTCAAATACTTTAGCATCTGCATCTAAAGCCTGAAGCATGGCATAACCTGCCGCCATTGCTAAGGGATTTCCACTCAAAGTACCCGCCTGATAAACAGGCCCCAAAGGTGCTAAATGGTTCATAATCTCATGGCGTGAGGCAAAGGCACCCACAGGCAATCCTCCTCCAATAACTTTTCCAAAACACACAATGTCAGCAGTGACGCCATACAATTCCTGAACACCACCTTTTGCCAAACGAAAACCTGTCATAACCTCGTCAAAGATTAAAACGGCTTGATGTGAATCACATAAAGCTCTCAGCCCATCTAAAAACCCTGGCTGTGGAGGAATACATCCCATATTACCCGCAACAGGTTCCACAATAATACAAGCAATTTCGGATGGGTTTGCTTCAAAAATTTCAGCTACAGCATCTAAGTTATTGTAGGGTGCTAAAAGGGTATCTTTCGCAGTTCCAGATGTTACTCCAGGACTATTTGGACTTCCAAAGGTCACAGCACCACTTCCTGCTTGAATTAAAAAAGAATCTGAATGCCCATGATAGCAGCCTGCAAATTTTATGATTTTTTCTCTTTTGGTAAATCCACGTGCCAAACGTACTGCACTCATACACGCCTCCGTTCCTGAGTTTACAAATCGAATTTGATCAATACTCGGCACCATTGAAACCGCAAGTTCAGCAATTTTGGTTTCAATTTCTGTGGGCATTCCAAATGACGTTCCCAATTGTGCTTTCTCTATGACCGCTTCAATTACGGGTGGATACGCGTGCCCCAAAATCATTGGCCCCCAAGAATTGATATAATCAATAAGACGATTACCATCGGCATCGTATAAATAAGCCCCTTTTGCACGAGAAACAAAAATAGGAGTTCCTCCTACTGCTTTGAAAGCGCGGACAGGTGAATTAACGCCTCCGGGAATAACTTCCGAAGCGGCTTTGAATAATTGACTACTACGTTGGTATTTCATGACGTTAGTTTGAATAAATAGTAAGTTTTTGCCCAATCTTTAGAGCTGTTGATCTCAAATTATTTTGCTTTTTTAGGGCTTCAATAGTAGTATTATAGGCCTTTGAAATAGAATACAATGTGTCACCTTTTTTGACAGTATATCGTATTTTTTGAGCGGACGATGAAGGTTCTTTTTTAGAGCGCGATTTTTTTAACTTGGTATCATATTTATAAAGCTCATACCGTTCTATTAAGCTAATCAATTTTTTTGGATATTTTGGATCCGTAGCATACCCCGCCTTACGAAGACCTTTTGCCCAGCCTTTATAGTCATCTATTTTTAATTCAAATAAAGCTGCATAACGTTTCCGATTTGCCAAAAATTCTGAATGGTCTCGAAAAGATTCACTCGGATCTTTGTATTTCCTAAAACATTCTTGAGCTTTGTCATCATCGTGATACACTCGCGGCCCTGTCCAATCGTGGCATTTAATTCCGAAATGATTATTGGCAAGACGCGCCAAACGTGCTTTTCCAGATCCCGATTCCAAAATTCCTTGTGCCAAAGTGATACTCGCCGGAATACCATAGAGACGCATTTCATTAATAGAAATGGTTTTGTAGTAATCAATATACTCCAAAGCAGTATTAGTGACAGGCGTGTTTTTTGACGGCTTCGGATTGGAAGATTTGTTTATTGTGACCTCAACTTTTGAGGGTGCTGGTTTTGAGCTGGCTTTACGTCTCGCCCCACAACTTGAGACTAGTAGTCCTAAAGAAATAAAAATAAAAATGTGTTTCATATCTAATTAATTAGTTCTAATTTCTTTTGTTTTAACTTTAAATTCATCCCCTTAATACCTTGTAATCCTCCCGTATGAATTGCTAAAACTTTAGCTTCTTTTGAGATTCTTCCTATTTGAATCGCCTCGAAAATACCATACATCATTTTAGCAGTATAAACAGGATCTAATGGAATATTATAAGTGGCTTTGAAATGGTTCATAAATGTAATTAATTTAGAATCCACTTTGGCATAGCCTCCAAAATGATAACTATCCCAAAGCTCCCAATTTGACTGTGTTGCAAATTTACAAATATCTTCGTTTAAAAAACTGCCTTTGAGGGCTGGAAACCCAATAATTTTTTGCGAGGGCAAACTCGAGTTGATAAGGCCTGCTATAGTCCCACCGGTTCCAACAGCGCAACAAATAAAATCAAAATCGCGATCTTTGTGAGTTAAAATTTCCTCACACCCTTTAACAGCTAGAGAATTTGTGCCCCCTTCCTGAAGAACATAATAATGCTTAAACGCTTCTAAATATGTATTTAAATAGGCTGGATCTGTTTTTTCTTTATAGTCAGAACGGGTTACAAATTCTAAATGCATTCCACAAGATTGTGCATAGCTTAACGTTGGATTTAATTCGATTTTAGATGCTAATTCTTCCCCTCTAATCACGCCAACAGTAGGAATATTCAGGGCTTGACCCGCTGCTGCTGTCGCAGCAATATGATTAGAAAATGCACCACCAAACGTAAGAATCCCTTTATAGTTTTCTGCGACTACTTTTTCTAAATTATACTTTAATTTTCTGTATTTATTTCCTGAGACTTTTGGGTGTATCAAATAATCAGGCTTAAGTGATACCTGAGTCGTCAAACTCATATTTTCTAATGATTTAATAGAAAGCATTCCCATAATGTCTAAAGGCGCAAAAATACTAAATACTTTCACAATTATATTTAGGATCTTGACAATAAAGCTACAATTTATAAGAAGTTATATCTTTAAAATTTATATTATATTTGTTTGACATGAAAAAACACATTCCCATAGAAGCGGGTGATTTTTACTTAACCCAACAGGGATATCGTTGTTTTACAGAACAATACCATCTCAAGCGTGGCTATTGTTGTGAGAGTGGCTGTAAGCATTGCCCCTACGGCTATAACACCAGTACCAATACACAAAAATCCAAAACGTGAGTACAAGAAATCTTACATTCGAAGATGAAATTTTAAAGGGTATTCCAGAGACACTTCCCCCCGTACGGCCGTACGATGATAGCTATAACCATGCCCCTAAAAGAAAATCAATTTTAAGTGCTGAGGATCTCAAGTTGGCTTTAAAAAATGCGTTGCGCTATTTTGACAAAAAACACCACGAAATTCTTATCAAAGAATTCAAAACAGAATTAGATACATATGGTCGTATTTACATGTACCGCTTCCGTCCTACCCATAAAATAGTGGCGCGTCCAATTGACGCCTATCCTGCAAAAAGCAAGCAAGCCGCTGCAATCATGTTAATGATTCAAAATAATTTAGATGATGCGATTGCTCAACACCCTCATGAGTTGATTACGTATGGCGGCAATGGAAGCGTGTTTTCAAATTGGGCACAATACCGCTTGACCATGCAATACTTAGCTCAAATGTCTGATAATCAAACCTTAGTGATGTATTCTGGACATCCGATGGGATTATTTCCGTCCCATGCCGAAGCACCAAGAGTAGTCGTGACCAATGGAATGATGATTCCAAATTACTCCAAACCCGATGATTGGGAGAGGTTTAATGCTTTAGGCGTTTCTCAATACGGTCAAATGACGGCTGGAAGCTATATGTATATTGGTCCTCAAGGCATTGTTCATGGTACAACCATTACAGTGCTCAATGCTTTTAGAAAACTAAACAAACCCCCACTTGGACATTTATTTTTAACAGCAGGTTTAGGAGGAATGAGTGGTGCGCAACCAAAAGCAGGAAACATTGCAGGTTGTATTACAGTGTGTGCAGAAATCAATGAAAAAGCACTATACACGCGTCATTCTCAAGGATGGGTTGATGAAGTTTTTACAGATTTAGATGCACTTATCGACCGTGTTCACAAAGCAAAACACAATAAAGACGTCGTATCAATTGCCTATTTAGGTAATGTGATCGATGTCTGGGAAGGGTTTTACGACGCTAATATTCATGTCGATTTGGGTAGTGACCAAACTTCTTTACATAATCCTTGGGCAGGGGGATATTACCCTGTTGGAATGGACTATGAAACGGCAAATAACCTGATGGGTTCTGATCCAGAATTATTCAAAGAAAAAGTAAAAGCCTCTTTAAGGCGTCATGCGGCTATAGTTCAAAAACATACCGATAAAGGAACTTATTTCTTTGATTACGGAAATGCATTTCTATTGGAAGCCTATAGAGCTGGTGCCGATATTATGGCCGAAAACGGAACTGATTTCAAATATCCTAGCTATGTTCAGGATATTATGGGGCCGATGTGTTTTGATTATGGCTTTGGTCCATTTCGATGGGTATGCGCTTCTGGAAGAGCAGAAGATCTCGCCAAAACTGATGCTATCGCCTGTGAAGTTTTAGAAGCACTTAAAAAAGATTCTCCAAAAGAGATTCAACAACAAATGAACGATAATATCCAATGGATTAAAGGCGCCCAAGACCATCAATTGGTGGTTGGTTCTCAAGCTCGGATTTTATATGCCGATGCTGAAGGCCGCATGAAAATTGCTGAAGCTTTTAATACTGCGATAGCAAATAACGCCCTTGGTACTGTGATTTTAGGACGAGATCACCATGATGTCTCGGGTACTGATTCACCCTATAGAGAAACGAGTAATATATATGATGGCTCCAAATTTACAGCAGATATGGCTATCCAAAATGTGATTGGCGATAGTTTTCGAGGCGCTACATGGGTTAGTATTCATAACGGCGGTGGTGTGGGCTGGGGTGAAGTGATCAATGGTGGCTTTGGTATGGTTCTTGATGGAAGTAAAGAAGCTGAAAGACGCTTAAAATCCATGTTGTTTTGGGATGTGAATAATGGTATTGCAAGACGAAATTGGGCTCGAAATGAGGGAGCCACATTTGCCATCAAACGAGCAATGGACTCAGAACCACTGCTTAAAGTAACACTACCAAATAATGTTGATCAAACACTTTTGGATAATCTATAAAAATAATTCTTATGAAAACTAAAATATTACCTTTTGTCATTGCTGTATTAGTTCTAAGCTCATGTCGATCAGTACGTGTGGTTACTGATTATGATAAAGTAGCCCCTTTTGAAACTTATAAAACATTTGGATTCCATAAAGAAGGTGTGGATCGTGCAGAAATAAGCGATTTAGATAAACGTCGCATTTTACGTGCTATTGAGAAGGCACTAGTAGAAAAAGGCTTTACAAAATCGGATACTCCAGATTTACTAGTTAACTTTTTCACAAAAGAACAACAACGTATCAATGTCCAAAGCACTAATATTGGTGGTTTTGGCTATGGCTGGGGCTATGGCTGGGGCTTTGGTCCTAGTCCGTTTTTTGGAGCGCAGTATACGGTTTCAAATTCTACTCAAGGTACCTTATATATTGATCTGATTGATGCCAAACAAAAAGAACTCATCTGGCAAGGGATTGGTCGGGGAAACCTAACCACAAGTGTAAAATATAAAGACGAACGCATAAATTCGTTTGTGAATTCAATTTTGTGTAGTTATCCGCCAGAAATACCGCTTTAAGCTTTCACATCCAAAGCATCTCTTAAGGCATTTCCAATCAGCATAAAAGCCATCACCAAACTCATGATACAGAGTCCTGGAATAAGTGCCAAATAAGGTTTTCCTAAAATGATATAGTTATAATGATCTTTGATCATTGCGCCCCAACTCGACATGGGAGGTTGCGCCCCAATACCTAAAAAACTAAGCCCACTTTCAATTAAGATCGCAGCGGCAAAATTTGCTGCTGATATTACGATAACTGGTGCTAAAATATTTGGCAAAATATGTTGCGCTATAATTCTGAAATCTGTGTACCCTAAGGCACGGGCAGCTGTGACATATTGCATTTCTTTCACACCCATCACCTGGCCCCTAACGATTCTGGCAACTTCAACCCACATGGTAAGACCAACTGCAATAAAAACTTGCCAAAACCCTTTCCCTAAGGCTAATGTAATCGCAATAACTAAAAGTAATGTAGGAATTGACCACGTCACATTAATGACCCACATAATTAGCTTATCCCATTTACCGCCAAAATAACCCGCAATACTTCCAAGGAGTATTCCAATAAACAGAGAGATGAAAACGGCCACAAAGCCAATTGAAAATGAAATTCGTGCACCAACTAAAATCCGACTTAAAAGGTCTCTACCATATTTATCCGTTCCAAAAAAAAACGTTTCTGTAGTAACAAAAGGGCGTAATGAGGGCTCTAAATCCGTAGGAATTTCAACAATTTTCTCTAAACCCGTTAGTCCTTCTGAAGCATATTCGGTATATTTTATTTGATGCGATTCAAATTTATAATTTGAGATTGGTATTTCAGAAGGCGGATTGCTCCTGCCAAAAAACACACGATTCAAAACACTCTGATTAGATACTGATGTATTGGGCGTAACCAGCATATCTACCGTAAATCCCGGGGGTTTTGAATGAATTGACAGATGCATTTGATTTGCATACTGAGAATTATCAGGTGCTAAAACATAAACAAATACAGAAATGAAAGCCAAAAAAATGATAAACCAAAAACTAAAAACACCCCAAAAGTTTTGTTTAAATTTTTGGAGTGCTAATGTTGTTAAGCCTTGGTTTTGCATTCTTGTTTAGTCTTTTATCTGAGCTAATTTATTGATTTTATAAGAATCTTTTAAATCACTCAATACATTAATTGCTTCTTCAACATAAATGTCTTTACTTAAATTCTCGCGCCAGCGGGTTCTATTAACTTTTAAAACTGAATCCTGAGCCATCAAAGGCAGTTCATAGGGCAAAGACTCAAAGTTGAGATCAGTTTGGTATTCAGACAATTCGTCAAAACGTTTCGCTTCTTCTTCTTTTTGTTCAATTGCTGTTGAATAAGCCGAGAAATTGAGTTGGTATTCCGATTGATCCCTCATGGCTTTAACCCACCGTGCATTATCATCAATAAGTTTAATTTCGGCACTAGAATTCATACGGTTTTTACTGTTTTGAATGGTGGTTTCATAGTCAAAAACATTGTTCCAAATTGTGTATGTAGCAGGTGCTATTTCGTCCCACGCCAAGGGGTTATCTTGATCTTTTTCTCCGATATCAATATAACTATAACGATCTGGTACAACGACATCACTTTTAACGCCTTCTAACTGCGTTGATCCGCCATTAATACGGTAATATTTTTGAGTTGTAAATTTAAAAGCCCCCATATCACCATTGGTATTTCCTCGAATCATTCGATTTAAATCAATAATATTTTGAACAGTACCTTTACCATAAGTTTGTTTACTTCCAATGACAATAGCACGTTTGTAGTCCTGCATGGCAGCAGCTAAGATTTCAGAAGCCGAGGCCGATAATTCATTGACTAAAATAACGAGTGGACCGTCCCACTCAACAGACCGATCTGTATCTTTTAATACTTCCTTGTCTTGGCCAGTAGAACGCACCTGAACAATAGGCCCTTCTTTAATAAATAAACCTCCTAGATCAACGACAGTCTTAAGAGATCCACCACCATTATTTCTCAAATCTAAGACCAACCCTTGCATGCCTTCGGCTTTGAGACGCTGAATTTCCTTTTTAACGTCACTGGCTGCATTTCGATTGTTATAGTCTTCAAAATCAACATAAAACTTTGGAAGATTTATGATCCCAAATGTAGCGCCTTCTTTTTTGACGGTAGATGTTTTCGCATAGGTTTCTTCTAGCTCTATTTCATCTCTAGGGATACTTAAGTCTTCAATAGTTCCATCAACTTTTTTTAGGGTTAAGATTACATTTGTTCCTTTTGGACCTTTGATCAGTTTAACGGCATCATCTAAACGCATACCAACCACATTAACGGGTTCGCTCTCGTCTTCTTGGCGCACTTTTAAGATCACATCGCCAACTTCTAATTTATTTTGCCGCCATGCCGATCCACCAGAAATGAGTTCGGTAATACTAATTTCATCCATACGTTTTTGTAAACGTGCTCCAATTCCTTCGTACTTCCCAGACATTTGGGCATCAAAACGATCTTTATCTTGAGGCGCAAAATAGAACGTATGCGGATCAAATTCTTCAGCAATCGCATTAATGTAGATAGATAACCAATCGTCTCGTCTTAAATCATCCATATAACTTGCTGTTTCATTAAGAGATTTTAAGGTTGTTTCTCTAGCTTCAATCTCTAAATCTGCAAGTGATTTTTTTTGGTCATCAGTTTCGTCCTTCTCTTTAGCTTCTTCAGTTACTAAATCATAGTAATTTGCAAGCGTTGAAAACTTAAGTTGTTTCCGCCAATTGTCTTTCATTTCAGCCTTGGATGTTGGATAGGCTTTGTCATCATAATCTGTACTAAAGGTTTCTTCTAAGTCGAAATCAAATGGAGCGCTTAGAACTTGATTATAAACGGCTCTAGTATCTAAGATACGCAACATTAAACGCTCATAAACTAGATTAAAAAAACGCACTTCTTGATTTAAAATTTGATCGTCAATTTCAGTTTTAAAACGCTCAAAATCATCAATATCAGATTGATAAAAATAATTTTTAAATGGATCTATTTGTTTTAGAAAACGCATATAAACGCCTTCAGAGAAATCGTCGTTTATAGCCTTAGGTTCAAAATGACCCTCTTCTAATAAATACGTAATCAATTGCATTAGAAGCTTATCTTTATCTGGGTCATCAAATGATTTGGGGGTAAAACTACAAGACGCAAAAGCAATTAGTATGGAGACTAAAAAAATGTTGAAATTTCGTTTCATAGGGTTGTACTGTTTTTGGAACTTAAAAATAATATCCTAAAGTATGAGAAAAATCAATGCTAACCATATGGAAGGGTAATAATTTTTTGTTAAAGCGTATCAAATCATCAAATACGCTACAAATTACTTACTTTTGTAAGAACTTAAACGAATCCTAAATGACAAAAAGACCTTTGATTTTGGTCACTAACGATGATGGTATCACTGCGCCGGGTATTCGTACTTTAATAAAAGTGATGAATACTATTGGAGATGTCATCGTTGTGGCTCCTGATAGTCCACAAAGTGCAATGGGGCATGCGATTACAATTAACGATACCTTGTATTGTAAACGAGAACGAATTGATAATGGTCCACAGCAGGAATACAGCACATCAGGAACTCCTGCAGATTGTGTTAAATTAGCTGTTCACGAACTCTTAGAACGCAAACCAGATTTATGTGTTTCTGGAATTAACCATGGCTCAAATTCTTCGGTTAATGTGATTTATTCTGGAACTATGAGTGCCGCCATTGAAGCTGGTATGGAAGGTATTCCAGCTATTGGATTTTCGCTATTAGACTACAGCTGGGAAGCCGATTTTAGTCAAATTGAAGTATTTATAAAAACAGTCACTTTACAGGTTTTGACACAAGGTTTACAAAAGGGAATTATCCTAAATGTTAATTTCCCAAAGCTTTTAGAACAGGACATCAAAGGGATTCGTGTTTGCCGCCAAGCAAATGCTAATTGGATTGAAAAATTTGACAAACGCCAAACGCCACTAGGTCGCGATTACTATTGGCTTACTGGAGAATTTAACAACTTAGACAAAGGCGAAGACACAGACGAATGGGCGCTTGAAAACGGCTATGTTTCTGTTGTTCCTGTGCACTATGATTTGACCGCACATCACTATATTCAAGAACTAAATAAATGGAGTTTTAATGACTAAAAAAGGATTTTTGCAAGGCGTTTTAGCAGGGCTTTTGGCCACTGTAATAGGACTATTCACTGCGGGTGTAATTTTAGGTAAATTATCCGGGCGTTCCGACAATATTTTTAAAGTTTTGGAGGTTGCTCAATCCGAAAATTTTATGGGTAAACTTATTAGTTTGGGTGCTATTTTGAATTTAATTTGCTTCTTTTATTTTATCCGAAACAAACAAGATTCTCGTGCTGGCGGTGTCTTGGCTGTCACTATTTTGATTGCTATTACAACATTTTTAATTAAGTTATAAATGAAATATTACATTATAGCTGGAGAAGCATCGGGTGATTTACATGCTTCAAACCTGATGAAAGCCCTCAAAAAAACGGATGCGAATGCAACGTTCAGATTTTGGGGTGGCAACTTAATGCAAAATGTAGGCGGCACACTAGTGAAACACTACAAAGATTTGGCTTTTATGGGCTTTTTTGAAGTGGTCATGAACCTCAGAACTATCGCTAAAAATTTAACCTTCTGTAAAACTGATATTCAAAAATTTCAACCTGATTGTTTAATTTTTATAGACTATCCTGGTTTCAATATGCGTATTGCAAAGTGGGCAAAAATTGAAGGCTTTAAAACCCATTATTATATTTCTCCACAAATTTGGGCTTGGAAAGAAAATCGCATTTCAGCTATCAAACGTGATATTGATAAAATGTATGTCATTCTTCCTTTTGAAAAAGCGTTTTATGAAGACAAGCACAACATGCCGGTAGAATTTGTTGGACACCCACTTATTGATGCTATTGCAGACCGCAAACCTGTCGATGAAATTGCCTTTCGTAAAACCCATCAGCTCAGCGACAAACCTATCATTGCATTGCTTCCTGGAAGTCGAAAACAGGAAATTAACAAAATGCTTTCGGTAATGCTAAGTGTTGTAAAATCGTTTCCAGATTATCAATTTGTAATTGCTGGAGCTCCAAGTCAGGATCCTGAATTTTACAGGTCTCTTATAAAAAAAGAAAACATCTATTTTGTTGAAAACTGCACCTATGACTTACTTAGTGTTTCCCATGCTGCAATGGTCACTTCAGGGACTGCCACCTTGGAAACAGCTTTATTTAAAGTGCCTGAAGTCGTGTGTTATAAAACCAGTTGGATTTCATATCAAATAGGAAAGCGATTAGTAAAACTAAAATTCATCTCCTTAGTCAATTTGATCTTGGACAAAGAAGTGGTTACCGAATTAATACAAGAAACGTTCAACACCAAACGCTTGACAAAAGAGCTATCTTCTATTTTGGAGGGGCCGGTTAGAGAAGCACAATTTGAAGCTTATCATGAACTGGAAATAAAACTAGGAGGTGCAGGCGCCAGTCAAAATGTTGCAGAATTAGTTTATAATTCCTTACTTTAGAAGACTTTAAATCTCTAATCTCAACCTACTTCGGCCCCACAAGCGGTTCCGTTTCTCTATGCGATGCAAGCCTTTAAGTACCCCATATTAAAGCTTACTCTATTTCTTATCATTGGTATTATTTTAAGAGAATACACGACTATAGCAGTCACTATACTCCTTGGCGCTATTGGTTTTATGCTAGTTGTACTAGTCTTTATACATTACCATTGCAAGAAATACAAAAAAACCCTGTATTGGCCTTCATTGGTAGTAGTGCTAGTTATGATTTTATTGGGTGTTTTTGTATCAAAGATACGGGACGTTACATTTTCAAAATCACATTATACTCATTTAGAGACTCTTAGGGATAGTCAAGTACACCAACTTGAATTTGTAATCAAAAAACGATTAAAACCAACGACTTATAATCAACGCTATTATGTGCAACTATTACGCATTGATTCTACGGCGGTTTCAGGTACTTTATTGATCAATTTAAGTAAAAACTCAACTCCAAAAAACTTTAATGTTAATGCAAAAGTTTTTACTATGGCGGTCCTTGAAAAAATTAATCCCCCTCAAAACCCCTATCAATTTAATTATAAAAACGACCTGAAACGTCTAGGAATTTATCATCAAATAACTCTAAAAAATCAAATTGTTGAAGTCATTCCTCAGCCCCCTAAAACCCTTACTGGTTATGCTGAATTAGTTCGAGAAACGTTAAACAAACGCCTCCAAAAACTCGCTTTCAAACCCATTGAATTGGCTTTTGTTAAGGCGCTATTTTTGGGGCAACGTCAAGACATAGCATCTGACGTTTATGCTGAGTATGCCAAAGCAGGAGTAGTTCATATTCTTGCCATTTCAGGACTTCATATAGGAATTATATTGATGATTCTTCTATTTATACTCCAACCACTTCTCTATTTTAAACGAGGGAAAACGATACGTTTACTGTTCATTCTCGTTACATTATGGAGTTTTGCGGTCATTGCAGGCTTATCCCCTTCTGTGGTCAGAGCGGTGACCATGTTTAGTTTATTTGCAATTGTCAAGGGATTAAAACGGTCTTCAAATTCTATAAATACCTTAGCAATTTCAGCATTTGTTCTTTTATTGATTCGTCCTGCATTTTGTTTCGACCTGTGGTTTCAGCTTAGTTATGCTGCGGTAGCCGCTATAATTATAATAAAACCCATATTAGATTCGTGGATAACTTTTAAAAATGGGATTACAAATTGGTTTCTTGATTTACTAAAACTATCGGTTGCTGCACAACTTGGAGTTTTACCGTTGAGTCTTTATTATTTTCATCAATTTCCGGGCTTATTTTTTGTGACCAATCTTGTCATTGTACCGTGTCTAATGCTGGTTCTTGGACTAGGTATTGTTATGTTTATATGTCTAACACTCTACCAACCTCCAGAATTCATAATACAAGTTTTAGGTTGGCTTATTCAATTCATGAACAGGTTTGTTGACTGGATCGCTACTAAAGAAGCCTTTCTATTTGATGAGATTTCATTTGATACGACAGCGCTGGTGTTTTCCTACTTCACTCTGTTTGTATTAGGGCAATTTTATCTAAAAAAATCCTATAAACATCTAATGTTTTTAGGGATTTGCATACTCAGTTTTCAAATCGTTGCTAAACTGATTCCTCTTCTACATGCTAAAAATTCATTTATAGTATTTCATAAATCTAGACATAGTGTTTTTGGATTTCGAACCAATCAACATCTAGAAATTCACCACGATTTAGAAAGTTTAAAAACCCAACGAATACTTAAGGATTATAAAATTGGTGCTGCTATAAAAACGCAATCTACTGACAGCATCCGTGGCCTCTATAAAATTGACGATAAATTGCTTTTAGTAGTGGACAGCCTAGGGATATACAATATTAACAGTGTGAAACCGCAGTGGGTACTTCTAAGACAATCTCCAAAAATTAATTTAAACCGTATGATTGATAGCCTTCACCCTAAACTCATTATTTGGGATGGTAGTAATTACAAAACGTTTCAAGAACGTTGGAAAAAAACATGTGAAACACAAAACATTAGGTATCACCAAACAAGTGAAAATGGAGCGTTCTGGGTGGATTATTAGTTAAGGTGCAAAAGAAGGTACAAACGTTTTGTAGTAGGTATTAAATGCTTCTTGGTTGTTCATTTTCTTGTAGGTATCGTCCTTAAACAATTTCAAGTACAGCTCAAGTTGTTGTGCGGTTTGATAGCCCGGAATTGGAGCTAACAGCTCTGCATCTAGCCCTAAAAATACCATTGTTGGATAGGCGTTCACCCCTAAATAACGTGAAAATTCATGTGGGCTATTTCGACGTTTGGCGAGTTCAGGTTTATAATTTGGATTTGTAAATTTCTGATCTTTAAAATTCACAGTCTCATTGCCTTCTGCATTGAATTTGACCGCGTAATAATGTTCATTAACATATGCAATCAAATCCTTATTAGTAAACGTATTTCTGTCAAGCATTTTGCAAGGTCCACACCAAGAGGTGTACATATCAATGAGGATTTTTTTTGGAGCTTTTTGTTGCAAGGCGAGAGCTTCGTCCATGCTTACCCAATTAATAGTTTGTGCAGAAAGTGGTAAAGACCCTAAAACGAGGAACGCCACTAATATATAAGTTTTCATTTTTTTATATTTATATTTAATACTTAACAAATATAATACCAAAATTAACGAACACCATGCATTAATTTCTTAATTACGGGATAGAGTAATGCCGATAATATTCCGAGACCAACCGCAACTGCAGTAAGAATCCAGAAGAAATAACTCAACCCTTCGGATTGGGCAATACCTTCGGAAGCTTCTCCAAATACACCTGCTAACTTCATTCCAATAGCTACGGCTAAATACCAGATTCCAAACATCATGGCAATCATACGACCTGGCACTAATTTACTGACGTAAGACAAGGCAACTGGCGAGATACATAATTCACCCATAGTGTGAAAGAAATACACTAAAATCAACCAAATCATACTTACTGAAGCGGTTTTTGCCCCTGGTTCAATTGCTGAGGCCCCAATGGCTACACACGCCATTCCAATACCTAACAGTACCATTCCGATGGCATATTTCATGTTGGCATTAGGGTTGTATTTGCTTTCCCACCACTTTGAAAATAGAGGTGCAAACGCAATGATAAATAAAGAGTTTAAAACACCAAACCATGAGGCTGGGATTTCTGCAATTTCTTTTCCAAATTCAATAGTTAACATCCAAAGTGCGATGGCCCAAATAATGACAAAACTAATTGCTAAAAAGATATTTGAAAGTGCATATTTTGAAAATGTTTTTTTGAATAATAACCACAACACCCAAGTGATAATTCCTAAAGGAATCACGGTCATAAGAGAGTTGACTATTTTAAATACAAATGCAGAATTGCCTTCAAGAACACGTTGGGTGTAATCTCGTGCAAAAATGGTTAAGGAACTTGGAGATTGTTCAAAAATCGCCCAAAAGAAAATCGTGATAAACGCAAAAAACATCACAGCCAACATGCGGTCGCGAGTGATTTTGTCATACCTAGGAATTCGGATGACTAAGAGCACTACAAACAATCCTAATGCGGATAATATTGCAAGATTTGAACCTTCCATTCCAAACAGATTAAAATCAAATAAATTATAGGCACCCTCTGATATTTTTGAAATGGGGTCATTAAAAATCCATGAGATTCCCAGAAGTCCTGCGATGGCTATCAGCACCAATTGAAATTCTGTAAATGGGTTTAATTTTGGTTCATCAGCATTAATTTTTTTATCCGCAACCTTAGCCTTTACAGGCTTTGTTCCGATAGCGCCAAAAATATTTTGCGCAAACCAAAATTGAAGTAATCCAAACAACATGAAAACACCTGCTAAACCAAAGCCCCAACGCCATCCGACTTGTTCACCGAGGTATCCACAGAGCAAAATTCCCAAAAAGGCTCCTGCATTGACACCCATGTAAAAAATAGTATAAGCACCATCTTTTTTCTCGTCTTTTCCTTTGTACATTTCAGAAATAATCGAGGTCATGTTAGGCTTAAAAAAACCGCTTCCAAACACCAATAGAGTTAGGCCTAAGTAAATGAAAAATGGGGTTTCAACTGCCATCGCACCATGCCCAAGAGTCATGAGTAATGCACCCACAACAACTGCATAACGATACCCGATTTTTTTATCGGCAAAATAGCCTCCTAAGAGAGTCGATAAATAGACTAATGAGGTATAGGTTCCAAAAATTGCATAGGCATGTTCTCGTGGCCAGCCCCAGCCCCCATCAAGGAGTGATGCGGTGAAAAACATTACGAGTAAGGCGCGCATGCCGTAGTAGGAAAAACGTTCCCACATCTCTGTGAAAAATAATACAAAAAGTCCAGCGGGGTGCCCTAAGACCTTGTCTTTGAACATGTCATTAATATCGGTACTCATAATTGGTTAATTGGTTAATTGGTTAATTGGTTAATTGGTTAATTTACTAAATTCGGGAAATAATTCAATACTCTAAAGATTTTTTTCACTCTCTTCAGCACCATGCGTTAAACGTTTTAATGGTTTTAATATTAAAATAAATAAAGTACCTATGATAAGAGTTAGAATCAAAATTCCAGAAAATATAGCATATTCTCCAAAATCACTTGCAGCTTCCCCTATGATACCTGCAACTTTACTACCAAGACCTGTAGCAGCAAAATAAACACCCATCATTAGGGAGGCATATTTCACTGGAGTTAGTTTGGTTATAAATGATAATGCCACAGGAGACAAACACAACTCTCCAATGGTATGAAACAGATAAGCTAAAACAAGCCAAATCATACTGGAAGTACCTGATTTTTCAAATTCCATAGCTGCAAACACCATGAAAAGAAAACCAAATCCCATAATGATAATCCCTAAAGCCATTTTGAATAAGGAACTCGCTTCTTTTCCTTTTAATTTTCGTTTAGCCCAAATACTTGCTACAACAGTTGCAAAAATGATAATAAAACCTGCATTTAAACTTTGAAACATTATGGTTGGTATTTCCCAACCAAACAATATACGATCTGTATTAGATTCTGTGTATAAGTTCATCAATCCACCAGCTTGCTCAAAAGCACCCCAAAATACAATTACCATTATAAAGGAGAGTAAAAGCACTAAAAACCGATCTTTAAAAATCTGAGAATCTAGTTCTTTATATATCATCATTAATAAAGACGTAATAGCCGTTAAAAATATAAAAAGTAACCCATAACCCCATTCCAGAGTATACCATCCAAAAGCAGAGGCTGCTAAGAGAATAATGGTGAACCCTAATTGAAGTGGAGATTGAAATAATTTAGCGTATAATTTTCCATAGGAAATCTCATTGGGATCATTTTCAGTAGAAACAAAATTACCGACGTGTGTAAGGAATTTTTGACCATAAAGATAGTTAATTAAACCTATCAGCATTACAATTCCAGCTAAACCAAAACCAGAATGCCATCCCCATTCCTTAACGACTAACCCTATAATTAAAGTTGCCAGAAGTGACCCTAAATTTATACCAATATAAAATATACTAAACCCTTTATCTCTTCGGATATCACCTTCTTTATACAAGCCACCTACCATTGTTGAAATGTTTGGTTTTAAAAGACCAACTCCTAAAATCACAAGTCCAAGACCTGTATAGAACGCCCAAGTATCTGTTAAAACTAATACACCATGTCCAAGACATAATACAATAGCACCATATAAAACAGCCTTTTTTTGTCCAATGAGTTTATCGGCAATCATGCCGCCTGGGATCGACATCACATATACTAACATAGTATACCATCCATAAAGCGCTAACGCCTCTTTGCTTGTCCATCCTAAACCTGCACCTCTCGCGTCTTCACCAAGTGTTGAAGTTGTCATATAAAGCACTAGTAAGGCACGCATTCCATAGTAAGAAAACCGCTCCCACATTTCAGTTAAAAACAATATGTATAACCCAATTGGTTGCCCAAATAGCTCTTTTTGATTTACTGTAGTTGTTGTTGACATAAATTTAGTATTAGTTAATAAATTGTGTATTGGTTAATTTTCATTTATTCGTTTATCGCCCAATTTTTCGTGTAAAAAATTAGTCATTTTAGTATATAAATGCATGGTGGTATTTCCGCCGTAAATGCCGTGGTTTTTATCAGGGTAAATAGCCCAATCAAATTGTTTATTGGCTTGAATCAAGGCTTCTACCATACGCATCGTATGTTGCACGTGTACATTATCATCGCCAGAGCCATGTATCAAAAGGTAGTCTCCTTTTAAGAGATCTGGATAATTAAATGGAGAATTGTCGTCATATCCACTTGGGTTTTCTTGAGGCGTGCGCATAAAGCGTTCGGTATAGATGGTGTCATAAAAACGCCAGCTTGTTACTGGTGCAACGGCGATAGCCATTTTAAATATATCATTGCCTTTCAATAAGCAATTAGTACTCATATGGCCGCCATAACTCCACCCCCAAATACCAATACGACTTTCATCTATATAACTTAAATCTGAAAGTTGTTTAGCGGCTTGAATTTGATCTTCAGTTTCGTATTTGACAAGGTTTAAATAGGTGACTTTTTTGAAATCCGCGCCTTTGAACCCTGTGCCTCGCCCATCGACACAAGCAACAATATAGCCTTGTTGAGCTAAATATTGGTGCCAATAATCACGTGAACTACTCCAAGCGTTGGCTACCTGTTGAGACCCCGGACCAGAGTACTGAAACATCAAAAGTGGATAGGTTTTTGACGGATCAAAATCGGCGGGTTTGAGAATCCACATGTTCAAGTCGTTTCCATTGATATTTATGGTGCTGAATTCTTTAGTTGAATAATTAAACGTTTTAAGGGTTTCTAAAAGGGCCGTATTGTCTTTTATATTTTTAACAAGTCTTCCTGTTTTAGAATCGTTTAACGTATATTTTGGTGGTGTAGTTGCACTAGAAAAGGTTTTGATAAAGTAAGTGAAATCTGCACTAAAGTCTGCAGCATTTGTACCTTCTTCTAAAGACAATCGTTTTTTATTTTTACCATTTAATCGAATTGAATACACATCCCGATTGATTGATCCATTTTCTACCGATTGGTAATAAATCGTTTTGGTCGATGCATTAAAACCATAATAAGCCGTCACTTCCCAATTGCCTTTTGTGATTTGATTTTTCAACTTCCCGTCTTTTGCATAATGATAAATATGATTAAATCCGTCTTTTTCGCTCGTCCAAATAAAGCTATTATCGTCTAGAAAAGTAAGATTATCTGTCACATCAACATAGGCCTCATCTTTTTCTGACAGCACTAAATTTCCTTTATTGGTTGTCGGGTTAATGAGCCAAAGGTCTAAAGCATTTTGATGTCTATTGAGGTACTGAGCAGATAAAACATCTGGATCTTTGGTCCATTTGATTCTAGGGATATAAAAATCATCGTAAGCTTTAGAGAGTTCAACCGCTGCGGTTTTTTCGGTGTCTAGATCATAAAAAAGAAGTGATACCTCAGCATTTTTTTCTCCAGCTTTAGGATACTTAAAAACATTTTGAGTTTGATAGAGTTCGGTACCATAAACATCCATAGAAAATTCAGGAACTTCGGTTTCATCAAAGCGAATGTATGCTATTTTATCACTTGAGGTATTCCACTCAAAGGCTCGTACAAATGCAAATTCCTCTTCATAAACCCAGTCTGTAATACCATTAATAATTTTATTTTTTTCGCCATCAAAAGTGATTTGTGTTGTATTTCCAGAAACCAAATCTTTTATAAATATATTATTCTCTCGACCAAAAGCCACTTTAGTGCCATCCGGAGAAAAGGTGGGTTCTTGAATTTTATGTTCTGAAATCATCTCAAGGGTTTCAGATGTTGTGTCATACACATAGTAATGGCCTAAAACAGAATATCGATATATGGACTCCGTATTGGTTTCCAATAGCACTTTACGTTCGTCTGCGCTAAAGGTGTAATCTGAAAAATAAAACAGTTCATCCATCGTAAGCGAGCTGGCGATGGTTTTTACTTTTGACAAGGTTTTATAGTCATAAATATCAATGGAAGTCGATCGAGAGGAGCGATCAAAATTCAATACAGAGTATTGTTGTCCATTGTTCATAGAATGTAAGGCAGTAAGGCCTTGGGTTCTGAAAGTACCATTCCAAATTTGATCAAGTGAAATGGTGTTTTTTTGTGAGGTCGCTGTTAAAATAAAAAAACAACTGAAAAGGTAGATTATAGGCGTTTTCATTATAAATCGAAATTTTTAATAAATTTAGGTCAAGTTTACTAAAAAATAAGCAGAAATCCTTTAATATTAACAGATAAATATGCAAATACGTTAATTCCAACTCCATAATAATTTCAAGAATAGTATCTTTGTGTTATTAAAAAAATAGATTCACATGGAGAATTCCGTTTCTGGATTTTCAAAGTTTACAAAAGCTGAAAAAATTGATTGGTTGATTTCTAATCATTTTCAAAATAATCCTAAAGCAAAAGCTAATTTGGAGCGGTATTGGAATTCTGATGATTCGCTTCAAAAACTCCATGATGAATTTACCGAAAATACAATTTCTAACTTCTACCTCCCCTTTGGAATTGCTCCAAATTTTCTGATTAATGGCAAAATGTATGTCATCCCAATGGCAATCGAGGAAAGTTCTGTAGTTGCTGCGGCCAGTAATGCGGCAAAATTTTGGATGGAACGAGGCGGATTTACAGCCGAAGTACTTTCGACCACCAAAGTTGGGCAAGTGCATTTTATGTATCATGGAGAATACTCTGAATTAGAAACCATTTTCAACACCATAAAACCACAACTTTTCGAGCAAACTAAAAGCATCACCAAAAATATGCAGAAAAGAGGTGGTGGTATTCTCGACATCAAACTCGTTAATAAAACCTCTAAACTTTCAGGCTATTATCAGTTGCATGTCACATTTGAAACGAAAGACGCCATGGGTGCGAATTTCATCAATTCTTGTTTGGAACAAATTGCCGCTACATTCAAAGCCAGCTCAGACACTATTCAGGTGGTGATGAGTATTTTGTCTAACTATGTCCCAGAGTGCTTGGTACGCGCTGAAGTCCGTTGTAAGGTTGATGAACTAGATACAGAAGCGTATTCGGGTCAAGAATTTGCAGATACATTTATACAAGCTGTACGCATCGCAGAAATAGAACCCTACAGAGCGGTCACACATAACAAAGGGATCATGAATGGCGTGGATTCTGTGGTATTAGCGACAGGAAATGACTTTAGAGCGGTAGAAGCAGGCGTTCATGCCTATGCAGCACGTTCTGGGAGTTACTCGAGTTTAACCCATGCTTCTATTGAAAATGGCGTGTTTAAATTTTGGATTGAATTGCCTCTTGCGCTTGGAACTATTGGCGGACTGACTGGCTTACATCCCATGGTGAAAACTGCCTTGGAATTATTAGGACATCCATCTGCAAAAAAATTAATGACGATTGTTGCTGTGGCAGGTTTGGCACAAAATTTTGCGGCCTTAAAATCGCTCACCACCACAGGCATTCAGCAAGGACATATGAAAATGCACTTGCTCAATATTTTGAATCAATTTGAAGCTAATGCTAACGAAAAGTTACAATTAATAGAACACTTCAAAACCCATACCGTAACCTATAGTGCGGTTGTAGATGCAATTGAAAACTTAAGAGCCTAATGCAAACGTTCTATAGTCATGGTAAACTCTTACTCAGCGCGGAATATGCCGTTCTTGATGGTGCCCTAGCATTAGCATTACCTACAAAGTTTGGACAGTCCTTGACTGTAAAATCCACTCCTAAAAATACAATCCTTTGGAAAAGCATTTCTTGTGAAGGCAGCATTTGGTTTGAAGCTGAATTTATACTAGATACTGCTTTAAAGATTTCATCTGAAAATACTTCTACTATTGCCGTTCGCTTAGTACAAATTTTGAACGCATTACAACAATTGAACCCTAGTCTTTTTGAAGCGCAAAATGGCTATGAATTAACCTCAACTTTAGAATTTCCTGAAAACTGGGGGTTGGGGTCATCGTCCACCCTAATAAATAATTTAGCCCAATGGGCACAGGTCGATGCTTTTGAATTACTAGAATTGACTTTTGGCGGGAGTGGATTTGATATTGCTTGCGCACAACACGATTCTGGTATTTTGTACCAATTGAAGTCTGGTAAACCAACGCTTAAACCAGTGGTATTTTCACCGCCGTTTTTGGACGCTTTATTTTTTGTGCACCGCAATCAAAAACAAAACAGTAGAGATGGAATTGCAGCTTATAAAGCACGGACTGCACACAAAACACTTGATTTTACTGCACTGAATACACTAACTTTAGAATTGTTAAATTGTAGTGATCTAAAAACGTTTGAAGCGCTTTTGGAACAGCATGAAGGTTTTATTTCTAAACTCATTCAACAGCCGCCCTTAAAAGATGTTTTTCCAGATTTTGAAGGCGCTATCAAGAGCTTAGGCGCTTGGGGTGGCGACTTTTTCTTAGCTACAGGAAACACAAAAACAATGGCCTATTTTAAGTCAAAAGGCTATTCGACTATTGTTCCATTTTCAGATATGATTTTGTAAAAAAAGGACCCATTTTTGAGTCCTTTTTTTCTATAGTTTTAAGGAGTTACTTAGTAAAACGCAGCTCTATTGTCTTCGATATCAGAAGCTTCCTTTAGTGCATTGTACAGTTGTGTATTCACCGCATTAGATTTTGCTTGACCAATACGATTGGCAGCCGCTTGATAATTTGGTAATGGCTCTGCAAGAGTTAACTTTGTCAGTTGAACGGCATATACACCATTAGTACCAACTATTAATTTCGAAGTTGCACCCTCTTCTAAACCAAAAGCTGTGCCTATAACTTTAGGCTCTCTTCCAGATCCAGAAAGTGTTGGGTTTTTCATGTTTATTGCCAAAGCCGTTTTAACGGTTTGTCCTTCATCTGAGGCTATAGCCTCTAGAGTCGTTGCAGAAATACGAGCTTTAATTAATGCCGCTTTCTTTTCTTTTCTAATTTCTGGAAGTGCTGTAACTGAAGCTTTTTCAACAGACATTAAACCCGCTTCGTTCACCGCTGTAATTTTAGCAACTACAAAACCGCCTCCTGAAATACTGAAACTTTTAAAATCGCCAACTTCAACACCGTCTTCAAATGCCCATCTTACGATGGCTCTTTGTGCGCCAAGTCCAGGGATTGTTTCATCCAATTCTTTGATACTGCTTACTGGAGTCGTTGTATACTTATTGTCTTTTGCAACTTGATCAAAGTCTGCATCAGCCACAGCGATTTCAAATTTAGATTTATCTGTAAAAACCTTATCAATTGTTTTGACAGAAGGTTCGATATCCTGAACAATTGTTGCAATTTTAAACGCTTCTTGTTTTTTCCCTTGATCTAATATTTCAATTACGTGATAGCCGAAGTTTGTTTTCACAACGCCTAAGCTTCCTTTTGGATTTTCAAACGAGTAGGCTTTAAATTCTTCCGCAAAACCATCCGTATATGAAAATTCAATAACACCATCTTTTTCGTTACTCACTTTATCCGAAGACAATGCTAATAAGCTTTTGAATTTTGAACGTCTTGATCGCAAAACCTTGTAAATGCTATCCGCAGTTGTTTTGGCTTGAGCATCTGTTTTGGTCACTGTAGCATCGGCACGTACAGAACCTACAAATGGAATCAGTATATGACGAACTTTCGATGAATCAGGAATCATTTTTCTAGCTACACGCTTAGATAACTTATAGGTTTGACCATCCTTGTAAGGACCAAAAATTTCATTTGGTTTTAAACTTGCAAGCTGAGTTGAAACTGCCGCTGGAAAACTCGATGTAAACACATAGGCATCGTTATATTTAACCGATGAGTTGGCGTTCACAAAAGCAGCTTCATCTGTTGTATTTTGAAATCCAACGATTGTTTCATTTGCTTTTGCCGCTTCATTAAACTCAACTTTATCTGCAATAAGTGCTGTTAAATCACGTTGAATTTGCTGCTCATCTTCTAGAGATGCCTCTTCTTTAAATTGAACATATACTAAATCTCTTGACGCCCCAACTTTATAGTTGTTAGGATGTGCTTTCACATACTTTGAAACTTCTGATTTCTTAACAGAAACTAAGCTATCTGCAATAGAAGAATAAGGAATTTGAACATATTTGATGTCGGCTTTATCATTTTCCAACTCATAGTCAAACTGACCTTCTGTAAGCGTACCAATGATCCCAGCTTTTACAAGATTGAAATAGGTTTGCTGTACACCTGTTTGAGAAATATTTTGCTCAAAATCAGTCCATGCTTTATAGTTGACAGGTGTGCCGTTAAGTGTAGTGGTTTCTGGCGCGATTGCTTTTAAGTTTGCAATGAACTCATTAAGCTTATCTTCATCGAACAGCCCAGCTTCATTTTTGAATTCTTCAAATGTGCCTAAGTTTTGTTTTAATAGTTGACGCATGTAATCTCTTTCAATAGAAATTCCAAGAGCATCATATTGTGTTTGCATCACTTTATTTCTTACTTCTTGATCCCAAACACGGTTCATGGCTTGAGTGTTTGAAACCGAACCTCCAGACTGTCGCTGAATGTTTTCGACCTTGTTCATAAACGCATCACGTTTAATATCTTCACCATTAACTGTAGCTATAACAGTTTGTGTTTTGTCTGAGGATCCAAGGTTTTGAAATATATCTCCAATAATGAATGAAAATAATGCAAGCGCTATAATAATGATTAAGAATATAGAACGCTGTCTAATTTTATTTAAAACTGCCATTTGTAGTATGTGTTATTTTTATATATAGTCGACGAAAATACCAATTTCTTTGAAATAATAAAAGGAGAAAAGAATATAATTAATACAGTGTCGTAAAATTAATTTTCATCTAAGATTTTAAGCTCTACTAATTCTATTTTAGTCGTGGAAACGTTTTGAATTAAAAAATGAAATGGTCCAATTTTAATTTCTTGATTTTGTTCTGGTATCTCTTCGGTATGATTGACAATAAATCCACCAAGTGTTTCGTAGTTTTCACTTTCAGGGAGGTTAAGTTTATAGGTTTCATTAATGTAATCGACTTCTAGTCTTGCTGAAAACACATACGTATTATGATCCTTTTTTAATTCAATACGTTCGACCGTGTCATGTTCGTCTTCAATTTCTCCTACCAATTCTTCTATAATATCTTCTACAGTCATAATTCCAGAAGTACCACCATATTCATCTAAAACTACAGCTAAACTTTTACGTTTTTTAATTAAAACGTTCAAAACATCTTTAGCAAGCATGGTTTCCGGTACATACTCAACGGGCCGTAACATTGATTTTATATTTTTTGGGTTTTTGAATAAATCAAATGAATGTACATAGCCCAAAATATCATCAATAGTTGTTTTGTAAACTATTATTTTTGAATGCCCCGTTTGTGTAAAGGACTCGCTCAAATTTGAAATTGTGTCGTGGATTTCAATCGCAGTCAGTTCGGTTCGTGGCACCATGACTTCTCTGGATTTTACTTCTGTAAATTCAAGAGCATTTTGAAAAATTTGAATTTCACTGTCTATCGTATCATTTGCTTGAACAGATTCCATCTGTTCACTAATATAATTACCTAACTCAACTTTAGAAAATGCCAACTGTACTTCATCGCCTGCGGTTTTAAAAATATATTTTAAAATGAAATCTGTAATCCAAATTACAAAGGCAGAGATGACCGAAAATAAAATATAAAACACATAGGCAGGCGCTGCAAATAATTTGAGAAGTGTATTTGCATATATCTGAAAGAACACCTTGGGGAGAAATTCAGCAGTTACTAAAATGACAAGTGTTGAAATTACAGTTTGAGTTAGTAAGCTTAGCTCATTGACAAAAATACTAGAGGGCGATAAATAAACTGCAAACCAATCGACAAGCATATCTCCCATATAGAACCCATAAATCACAAGAGCAATATTGTTCCCGATGAGCATGGTCGCAATAAACTTAGACGGTTTAGCAGTAATTGTCGTTAGTAGTTTAGATAATAGACCCGCTTGTTTTTTCTCAATTTCAATATGGATTTTGTTTGAGGACACATAAGCAATTTCCATTCCTGAAAAAAATGCGGATAAAATCAAACTTAAAATAATAATCAAGAGGTCTATGGTCATGGTTACAATTTACCCCGATCATGAAATCGTTTCTTGTATTTTTTACGAAAGAAAAACATCGCCACAGCCAGTACTGAAAAAAATAGAGAAAGGTAAGCTGCATTACGATCGCTATTCCATTTATTGATCATATCGAAAAAAAACAAGGCAGCAAATCCTAAATATAAATACTGTAGAATTGAAACAATTTTCATTTGTTATAGAGTTAAATTAACGACTTAAGTTAGTGCCGTAAATATACGTATTATTCATCAATAAAGATCCGTCCATTAACTTCAAGGACTTGGGCATTCGTGAAATTTCTATTGGAATCAAAGCCATTCCCATTAGTGATATAGTCTTTGGTTCTGAATTTTACGGGGTGATTAGTGAAAAGCCACTCTTTTTTTTGATCGAAAAAAAGTTGTTCTGTAAACAGCGTGTCATTTGTTGAAGTGGTCAAAACGACGTTACCTCTCAAGTCGATTAAGTCTGTTTGCTCATACAAAAGGGCTTGATCTGAAATCACTCTGTTTTTGTTGGCATTGTCATCAAAAAGAGTAAGATCAATTCCTTCAGGAAAATCATAATACGGAAATTCTCGATTGGTAAAATTTACCATTTTGGGGCTAATTAAAATCACTGTTAGCCGGCCTGAGTCGGTATGTTTTGTATTGATATTTTCTGCTATGGATACGGGGGCAAAAGAAGTCGCATCAAGGCCTTGTACTTCTTTTAGGGTGTTTTTACAAGAAAAAAACACCGTTACTGCACACAGCAGAACGATGTTTTTTGATAGTATATGAATTCCAAAAGTCATTAAAGCGATGGTACCGTTACCGAACGTTGGATCCAACATTCAATTTTGATCACTTGCCCTGCACGTCCCGAAGAGAATATCTCACTTTTTGTGGGTGCTTTAGCTTTGTAATTTGCAATAGATTTCGCTGCACTTTTTTTCATCGTTGGGTCAATTCTTCCTGCTTTTGCAGCTTCTTTTGCAGCTAACCAATATACTGCTCTTTTTGAAAAATTATCCGTTCCACAATTATTCGCACTTTTAGCATACATTGCTGCAATAGCTAAGTGTGCTCTTCCCATACTAGGATTGGCTCTTAGTGCTTTCATAAAATAGGATTTTGCTTGACCAAAACGTCCTTTCTTTTTGAAATTTGTAGCGATTTTATATAGTATTTTTGATTTCTCAAACGGATCAGACTCTAACTCAACTGCTTGATTATAGAAACTTAAAGCTTCAGAACTTTTACCTGCTTTATCTTTTAGGATTCCTAAATAAAATGCGGTGTCGGCATTAGGTTCTAACGCATTTTTTTGTTCAACAATTTGAACAAATAAAGGATCATCGTTACACCCTTTTGCATACATTCTGTTCATCGCACGTTGTAACCAAATTCCATCGGTTTTAAAAGTCTCAAAATCTCTAGTATATAAAGGAATTAGGTTTTCGCAATTTGCTCTTGCACCTAGTTTTGTGTCAATACTCCCCGCAATTTTATCATATGCTCTTAAATAACTATCATAGGATTTAAGTTTTCGCGCATCTTTTGAACTCAATTCCTTTACGGCACCTTCTTCATCTAAAAATGCGTTACGCTTATTGGTGTAGTTTTTAACTTCATATTCTATTTTCTCATTGATATCATCATACTTCGAAAATAATTCTTGGGCTGTTTTTTGGGACTCATCATAAAGATCAACCATCAAAGAAAAATAGGTATATAAACTTTTTGGGTTTGTGAAGGTCTTACTATCAGTAGTATAAGCATTATCAAAAGCCGCATAAAGTGCTGATTTGGTTTTGCTCAATAAAGATCTGTATTCATATTCCAATTGACAGGCTTTAGCCAAGTATACACCTGTTGGGGTAACATTAGGAAAAACCGCTTTACGCTCTTTCCATAGCTTCAAGAGGTCTTTTATAAAGCTAATTTTTTCTTCGCCTTCAGAGTTATCAATCTTATAATCAAGAATTCTTTCTCCGTAAATAAAAATTGCTTTGTTAAATTTTGGATTACGGGCTCTGAGTTCCATCCAAGGCGAGTACGCTGCGGTATAGTTTTTTGCTTTAACAAGCTCACTAAATATAGAAAGGGTTTCTAAATCTTTCTCATTTTGAGCAGAAGCCAATGTGAGGCTTAAAAAAAGAAGTGTAATTAAATAAGTGATTTTAGTCTTCATCAATGTCGATTATTTTATTTATTAAACTATTCTTGGCTTCAAAAAGCTATGATTTTGAAGTTTCGTTTTTCTTAATTAAATTTTCGTTTTTCAAACCAGCGATCATTTAAAGATAAACTAAGCTGGAATTTTATAAAATTTTCTTCAACTAAATTAGCTGACTTAGTTCCTCTTTTACCAATTTCAAAACCAAGGTTTGCATTTGAAAATATACGACCTACAGGTAGTCCTACTCCAAAAGATATGCCAAACTCTTTAATATCTTCATTATTAATCCTTAATCCAGTATCTTCAAGGCGAACACCTGCTCTGTAAACAATGCGTTGCCAGTACTTATTAAACGAATCATATTTTGGAACGTAAAGTCCTCCTAAGGCTAGTGTTGAAGCATCTTCATAAGACGCATTTTGTATGGTTAAAAGTCGATTGGAAAATTGGCTTGATTTAAGAAATGTATATTCTATGCCTGCAAACCATTTTCTGGGCGCACCTACACCTAATCCGAAAGCCATTTTTGATGGTAGGGTCAGCTCTGTTGTATCCAAGTTAGAGTCCGACAAATTAACTTCTGCTGAATTGACTACAAATTCTTGCTGTGTTGTAGGGTCAATTAGAATCGTTGAAAATTCGCGTTGATTCTTGGAATTAAGTTCTGATTTCAAAGTATAGGTTGCGGAAGCTGTAAGTTCTAAATTGGGCTTGATAAGCTTCGTATAAATACCTCCAAAATTGTAAGTGAGTCCACTAAGATCTGACCTATTGACTTCTCTGGACTGGTATTGTAAGATCTCACCTTTATCATTATATCCAAAAGCAATATTAGTGTTGGTTATACTTCCAAAGTTAAAACTCGCATCAACACCTATTCTAAAATCATCTGACAATTGATAGCCGACGCCTAAAAAAACTTTGTTTAGACCGCCTTCACCACGGTATCTATAGTCGATAATGTCATCATTGCCACTAGATTGCAGCTTATAGCCAACAGATGAAAACGGCAAAAGACCAAAGCCTGCTCCAAATTTTCCAAGCGGTATGGATAAGGCTAAATAATCAATTGATGATGTATTGGTTTCATCAGATTGAGAACTACTACTAATTTTAAGGTTTGTGTGGCTCCCTCCAACTGTGTATTTAATTGGTCGGGCTTCGTTATTAAAAGACTTTAAATTTTTCCCAGCATATGAGGCCGGATTACGAAGGTTGATATGAATACTATCAGAATATACACTTAAACCACCCATAGACTGATTTTCTACTGTACCCTTAAATTTTAAACTCCCTATTCCATAGAATGAATATGGTGAACTTGACCCTTGTTGTGCAAAAGATAAACTTGAAAACACAACTGTTATAAGTATTAAAAACTTTTTAATCATTAGTTTGAATTAAATTCTAATAAAAAATTAAGGCCTTCTAAAAGAAAATTTGAATGCGCAAATATGCTAATTTTAAATTGCTTACACAAGAAATCTGCGTCTCCACCTGTTAAAATAACTGTTAAATCTGAATATTTATTTTGATAATCTTCGATAGTGCCCTCGATTTCGTGAACCACCCCATAAACAACTCCCGAGTGTATCGATGTTTCAGTTGAATTACCAAGGCGTTGATTTGGGGTTGTTTTCTCTAGAGACGGTAAACTTGAAGTAAAGTTTTTTAAAGATTTGTACCGCATCTGTACACCAGGTGAAATGGCGCCGCCTAAATAGTTGTGTTCTGCATCTACAAAATCATAAGTAATACAACTCCCGGCATCAATAACCAAAACATTAGTATTGGGATGATGCTTAACCGCGGCAGCTATAAGCGCCAAACGATCTACCCCTAAGCTATGAGGCGTTTTATAACTATTTTTAAAAGGCATCCTAAATGATGACTCTAAAACCTTAAGTGGTAGTAAGTTTTGAAGTGAATTAATTTCTGATGGCGCTAACAAAACGACTGATGACAGTATGCCTTTTTCGATTCCAGGATAGGTATCGATTATTTTTTCAACTTCAGAAATCAACTTCTTAGTTGTTACGGATTGAACCTCTATTATTTTATCTCGTTGAAAAACAGCTAGTTTGGCAGCTGTATTTCCGATATCAATTATCAAATTCATCATTAGTATTTAGACTGTAAATCTACAAAACCATTTTTTATAAAAATTTACTTTGCGAATATTAAAATTGCGTTATATTTGCAACCGCAATATGCGAGGAGGTGCCTTAGCTCAGTTGGTAGAGCAATGGACTGAAAATCCATGTGTCCCTGGTTCGATTCCTGGAGGCACCACTTTAAAAACCCACTTATTTTAAGTGGGTTTTTTTTATATTTCATATCTGCATTATGAATTACAATTAATTAGTTAGATATTTGTGAAGAACAAAAAACTATAACAAAAGCGTGAGTCCTTTTCAAATCAAAAAAAACAGCTCTTTGTATTCAATTGTGAGTCTTAGTGTACTGCTTGGATTTCTAAGCTGTAACCAAATGCCTCATAAGGTCGACAACCCTGAAGCACCTATAAAATCGTCTATGTCTTTAGAAGAAGTTTTGGAAAACAATGCCACTTTTTCAAATTATTCAATTCCACCAGAATTTTCGGATTGGCTTAAATACCATGACTTATATATCGATATAAAAAATCTAGAAAATAATGCGTTTAATCTTTTAGATAAGCCAATAGAAGACTTAGATCAATTATTCTTAGAGCTCAAAAAAACCATTCCAAACCTCTTAAACGAAACCAGTATTCTATCGCGATTGAAGGTTATAGAAACCTTGACTTATAAATTGAGAGAAAGCTATTCTTTTGGCCTTACAGACTCAAAAGAATTTACACTCACCAAAACTGAGCTCTTACAGGCGCAAACTAATTTGATATTTCAAATCAATAAAACTTTCGAAAAAAAGAAACAACAAATCACAAAACCCAATTAAATTTCTTTTGGTTTTTACAAATTTTGAAATAAAATAATGTTAATTCTCGTTTATAACTGTAACATTTTTAGTTAATTGAACGTCTATTACTATGTATAACACTTACTAAACACTAAACTCATGAACTTAAAACAGCTTACCGTATTGTGTGCAATTGGACTTCTAAGTTTCCAGGCCTGCAAAACCAAATCGAAAAATCAGTTTTCTGATGCTGAAAAAATTCCAGGAATTATCTTGGAAAACATGGATACTACAGTAAATCCAAAAGATAATTTTTATGATTATGTGAATGGCAATTGGATGAAAACCAACACGATTCCTGATGACGAGTCCCGATGGGGTGGCTTTGGCGTCCTTAGAAAATCTACGCGAAAGGATGTGCTCGACATCATAAAAACATCAAAAGAACTGGGTACTTATGAGGAAGGTTCTGATCAGAAAAAAGCATTACTTGTGTTTGAATCTGAACTAGACTCAGTGGCCAGAACAGAAGCTGGAATCAGCCCTATTCTTCCACTTTTAGAAGCTATCAATAGCATTCAAAATATTGCAGACATGCAAACCGTTTATGCAAAAACAATTGGTGTTTCAGCCCCTTTTGCTGGCATTGGAGCTCAGGCCGATTTGAATGACAGCAGTATGAATACCGCTTGGATATATCCTGGAGGTTTAGGACTGCAACGGGATTACTATTTAGATCAAGATTCAAAAACGAAAGAAATTAGAGGACAGTATGTGGATCATGTGGCACGCATGTTTAGATTTATTAATTATGACGATGCGAAAGCAAAATCTGCAGCACAACGCGTTCTCGCCTTAGAAACTCAGCTGGCCAAACCTCGTCTAGACAAGGTGCAAAGACGTGATATTCGTAACTTTAATAATCCACGCTCAATTGAAGAGTTGAGTGCAATGACTCCAGAAATCGATTGGAATAAATTCATTAAAGATATGGGGGTCAAAAAATCTTTAGACACCGTCTTAGTGATGCAACCGACCTATATGAAGGCTTTAAATACTTTTCTAAGCACAACTCCAATTGAAGACATCAAAACCTTAATGACTTGGAGTACACTCGATAATGCCGCTGGATATTTAAGTCCGGAGATAGAAACTGCTAATTGGGAGTTTTATAGCAAAACTCTTAGTGGATCTAAAGCACAACGTGCTCCGGAAGAACGCGCTCTGGGAACTGTGAATGGATCTGTCGGAGAAGCCATTGGAAAATTATATGTAGAAGCAAAATTTCCACCAGAAGCCAAAGAAAAAGCAGAAAAAATGATTGCAAATGTAATCAAAGCCTTTCAAAATAGAATCCAAGTATTGGATTGGATGAGTGATGAAACCAAAACCAAAGCCATTGAAAAACTAGATAAATTTACCGTAAAAATTGCCTATCCAGACGAGTGGGAAGATTATTCTGAACTTCAAGTCAAAGAAAGTAATAGCTATGCAGAGAATATGATGGCCGTTGCCGAATGGAGTTTGAATAAAAATATTTCCGAAATTGGTCTTCCTGTTGACAAATCGGAATGGGGTATGCCTCCACAAACCGTTAATGCGTATTTCAATCCTTTAAATAATGAAATTGTATTTCCAGCCGCTATTTTACAGCCGCCTTTCTATAACTATACCGCAGATGAAGCTGTTAATTATGGAGGAATTGGTGCCGTAATTGGACATGAAATTTCGCATGCTTTTGATGATTCTGGTGCGCGATTTGATGGCGATGGAAACGTTAATAACTGGTGGACAGAAAAAGATTTAAAAGAATTTGAAAAACGTGGAAATGCTTTAGCAGAACAGTACAGTGCAATTGAAGTACTGGACAGTGTGTATATTAATGGGAAGTTTACTTTAGGAGAAAACATTGGAGATTTAGGAGGTGTTCTCGGTGCGTATGATGGTCTTCAACTCTTTTTTGAAGCCAATGGTCGACCAGAGGATATTGATGGATTTACAGCTGAGCAACGTTTCTTTATGTCATGGGCAACAGTATGGAGAACGTTGACTCGTGAAGATGCCTTAAGAAGACAAATAAAAACCGATCCTCACTCTCCAGGAATTCAGCGTGCGACGCAACCACTTAAAAATATTGATGCCTTTTATGAAGCGTTCGATATTCAGGAAGGCGATAAAATGTACCTTCCCGAAGAACAACGTGTTCGGATTTGGTAATTTTATAAAACAAAAAAAGCAGCGCTATCGCGCTGCTATTTTTTGCATTTATTTTGAAAATCTATTCCGTTTCTGGCGTTTCTTTTTGATTTCGTATGGCATTAACGGCCAAATTGGCCATGTTAAAATTAGGCGCTAATTGAAGTGCTTCTTCTAAAATTGCAATCGCAGCATCGTGATTTGTTTCTGGATTCTCTCTAAATTTTGAAATCGCTTTTAAATACACAAAACCTGCAAGTAAAGGAACTTGATATGGTGTTTGAGTTTCATAATAAGGTTTCATCATGTCCGTTGTCGTATTTGCAATTCCATAAGTTATATTTAAAGAAGCCCCTGTTAAATCATCTGTTTGAATTTTTAAATCCGCAAGTTCATACGCAATAGATACCGAAGGTTTTTGTTTGAAAAGTACTTCATAGTGCTCAATAGCTCGTTTAGGCTCGTTCAGAGATTTTAAACTAACCGCTTTCACTTCTGTTGCTAATGTGGTGTCTGTATCCAGCAATTCTATTCCAACAATATTTAAGGCTTGCATATACTTTCCTTCATTCATATAAAGAGCCGCTAACGTATCTTGTCTTTTTACATTTGGCTCTAACACTACCAAATGTGTCATTGCATTTATAATCCCTTGAATATCGCCTTGCTGTTGCATCTGTTTATAATAGGCCTTATAATGAGGCACTAAAGCGGATTGGTTTTGTGCTTGAACTTGGATCCCAAAACAGATGACTAAAAGTAGTGTATATTTAATAGTTTTCATTTTATAAAATTTTTATCCAAATGTAATAGATTTTTTTGGAACCTTGTGAATTACATATTCGCTTTTGAGCAAAAAAAAACACCACTAGCGTGGTGTTTTCCAAAATTAACCAATTTAACTTTTAAGCAATATATAAGAATATTGTCACTACAAATATATACGATCTTTACAGTACACACAATACCAAAGTAATGAACGGACAAATCATGTAATAAGCGTAAATATTAAATACTTAAACGGAAATGCATTTTCTAAAGGATATGATCATTTACGTTTTAAAACAAAAAAAACTCCACTAGAATGTGGTGTTTTCAAAAATTAACCAATTTAACTTTTAAGTAAGATATTAAATTACATAAGTCAAATATATGTAGCTTATAAAACGTTCCCAAGACTCATGTAACTAACGATCTTATCACGTAACAAACGGTCGATTTGAGTGTATAAGCGGAAATAATTGTGATTAAAAAACGGATCTATTCGCGTTTAACTACGGCGTAATACTGATTTTCTAAAGGCAAATACCCTTGGTCATACACAAAATAGTAGACAGTTCCAGATTTTGTGGTATAAATACTTGTAAAGTAATTAAAATCAAAACCGGCAGCAATAAGTTTATCTCTAGTGGTTTTTGTTTTTTGTTGTGGATTAATAGACTCTAGAATACGCCAGTTTTTTCGCAATCGATTATTAATGTTTCGAATCAAGTTTTTTTGATCTTTATTAACTCGATTATTATAGCTATTTCTACAGCCATCACTACAAAACTTCTTATCGGTTCGTCCTACAATTGGGTCATCACATTCGGGGCATAACTTTTTCATTTGAGCTTAATTTGAGATTACAACAGATAAATATACAATTTATTTAATCAATTACAAACGACTACAAATATTTACAAACGAAATTAAATAGGTAAATACCGACTAAAATTTGGACTGCATCACATCTTTGCACTGTCGAATAGTTCGATAGTAAAACTGTAATAACCTTAAAATTAATTATGATGAACACACTTAGAAACAAAGTACAGTTAATTGGAAACTTGGGAAATGACCCAGAAATCATCGCTTTAGATAGTGGTAAAAAAATAGCAAAATTTTCACTCGCAACAAACGAGTACTACAAAGATGCTGATGGACAGAAACAAACCAAAACAGAATGGCATAATCTCGTTGCCTGGAACAAAACTGCGGAGCTCATTGAAAACTATGTCACCAAAGGGAAAGAGATCGCAATTGAAGGTAAACTTACCACTCGTACTTGGGACGATAAAGAAGGAAACAAACGTTACACCACCGAAGTGGTCGTCAGTGAAGTGGTATTATTTGGCAAATAGAATACATATCCTTTTGACACAAGCTCATTTTTATGGGCTTGTGTATTTTTAAGATGATCCTCGTACTGATAATGTAGAACTTATCACAACTTGATTCATATCCTTAGACTTTGACCTAATAGCCTCAATAATCATAGTTGCAGCTGCGTTCCCTATCGTATAACTATGTTGATTGATCGTTGTGAGTTCAGGGGTTAGATTTCGTGCCATACGCTCACTAACATAACCTATTACCGCAACATCCTCTGGAATTTGTTTACTATTTGTTTTAACCGCTTTTAAAGCGGCCAAAGAAGCATCTGTATCCAAAGCTATAATAGCATCTACAGGGTTGTTATTTAAATATTCGGTCATTACTTCTCCAACATGTTGATCATCAGATTCTAAAATTTTAGGCGATAACCCTGACGCATTCATTGCTTTTATATACCCTTGAGCGCGCTGTTGTCCAACGTTCAACTTATGAATTGTGGATAATAACACGATGTGCTGACGCGCTGAACTAATTAGTTTTTGAGTCGCTTCTGATAGGGCAGAAAAATCATTAGTGGTTACTTTTCCACAATTGACTGCATCGACAACCCGATCAAACATTACTACCGATTTACCATTAGCAATTGCATTGGTAAAATGATCGTAATTTTGTAAATTTTGAGTTTCTTCAGATACGGCAACTAAAAACCCATCAACAACACCATTAGATAACATATTAAATGTTTCCACTTCCTTGATATGTGATTCTTTGGTTAAACACACAATGATATTAAAATTGGTTTCCGAAATTAGACTTTCAATCCCATACAATGCTCGTGCAAAAAAACTATTTTGAACACTTGGAATTACCACCGCAATAGTATTGGTTTTTCCTGACTTGAGTCCCACTGCAATTTTGTTGGGTTGATAGTTATGAAGTTTTGCCAACTCAACAATACGCTTTTTGGTTGCATCACTGATTTCATGGCTATCATTCAATGCTTTTGAAATGGTGGAAATGGACACCCCTAATATGGATGACAATTGTTTTAATGTAATATTTGATCCCGGCATAAAAGCATTTTGAATAATGAAGGCTAAAGGTACTATAACCAAAAGTCACAACAAAATTTAAGACAAAATTTGTCTAAAACACAATAGTATGTTGTTTGGGATACTCATTTGGATACTTTGAGAACTCAAGTGCTTATTTTTTCACATTATAGTTTAGCTTATTTTCAAGCCATTAGTAGTCTCATGCGCTGCATCAGGATTTACAAACACAAGTTTTCCATCTGGGGTTTCAGTCATCAGGATCATCCCCTGGCTTTCGACTCCTCTCAGGGCCCGAGGCGCAAGATTCACTAATACAGTGACGCGTTTTCCTATAACATCTTCTGCCGTAAAACTCTCTGCAATCCCAGAAACAATGGTGCGTACATCAATTCCTGTATCGACTTGAAGTACCAATAATTTTTTGGCTTTCGGCATTTTTTCGGCTTCAATAATCGTCCCCACACGAATATCTAATTTTGAAAAATCATCAAAAGAGATCGTTTCTTTTTGAGGCTCTACGACGGCATTTTCAATGGTGTTTGCTAGTTTACTTTGTGCTAATTTTTCAAGTTGATTTTCAATTTCAGAATCTTCAATTTTAGCAAATAACAATTCTGCTTTTCCAATTTGATGGCCTGGCTCTAGCAAGGATTTACCACTTGCAACTGCTGCCCATGGTTGTGGTTGCAACTGAAGCATTGCTTTTAATTTTTGTGATGACCATGGTAAAAAGGGTTCACTTACAACCGCTAAAGCTGCTGAAATTTGAAGTGCAACATACATAATCGTCTGCACACGCTCTGGATCTGTTTTTACAACTTTCCACGGCTCTTCATCTGCTAAATATTTATTTCCGAGTCGAGCCAGGTTCATTAGTTCTTGACTTGCTTCTCTAAAACGATAGCGCTCAATCGATTTTGACAAAATACCTGGATAGGCTTTTAACTTGTTTAAAGTCTCAGTATCTATGGGAGATAGCTCGTGTGGATGTGGCACACTACCTTCATAATATTTATTGGTTAAGACTAACACACGATTAATAAAGTTTCCAAATATAGCAACCAATTCATTATTGTTTCGGGCTTGAAAGTCTTTCCATGTAAAATCGTTATCTTTAGTTTCAGGAGCAGTGGCTGTTAATACATAGCGTAATACATCCTGTTTATCAGGAAAATCTTTCAAATACTCTGGCAACCATACCGCCCAATTTTTGGAAGTTGATAGTTTTTGTCCTTCTAAGTTTAAAAACTCGTTAGCAGGTACATTTTCAGGAAGAATATAACTCCCTTCAGCTTTGAGCATCGCTGGAAAAATAATACAGTGAAACACAATATTATCCTTTCCAATAAAATGAACTAAAGTTGTCTCTTCATCTTTCCAATACGGTTCCCAATCCTTACCTTGACTTTGGGCCCATTCTTTGGTAGACGAAATATATCCAATTGGGGCATCAAACCACACGTAAAGAACTTTTCCATCACCGCCCTCTACTGGTACGGGAATACCCCAATCCAAATCACGCGTTACGGCACGTGGTCGTAACCCATCATCAATCCATGATTTACATTGTCCATAAACATTAGGTTTCCAGTCGGCTTTATGGCCCTCTAAAATCCATTGCTTTAAAAATGCTTCATGTTGATCTAATGGTAAAAACCAATGTTTGGTTTCTTTTAGGGATGGCGTGGCACCTGTAATGGCCGATTTTGGATTAATTAAATCTGTTGCATTATGAGAAGTACCACAGGCCTCACATTGATCGCCATAACTCTCTTCATTTCCACACTTTGGACAAGTTCCTACCACAAAACGATCGGCTAAAAATTGTCCTGCTTCAGCATCATATAATTGCGCCGTTATTTCTTCAATAAAATCACCTTTTTTATGTAGTGTTTCAAAAAATTCCGATGCCGTTTCATGATGAATTTTTGCTGAAGTTCTGGAATAATTATCAAATGAAATACCGAATTCTTCAAAAGACATTTTGATATTTGCATGGAAATGATCTACAATATCTTGGGGAGTTACCCCTTCTTTTTTAGCTTTAATTGTAATGGGAACTCCATGTTCATCACTACCACAAATAAAAGCCACATCATGGCCTTGTAAGCGTAAGTAGCGCGCATAAATATCCGCAGGAACATATACCCCCGCTAAATGACCAATATGAATAGGTCCATTGGTGTATGGAAGAGCAGCGGTAATCGTAAAACGTTTTGACATTGAATTGTGAATTGTTAGCACAAAAATACATAATATTACCTCCAATTAGAAACAGAATTTTAGAGAAATTGCTATCTTTACAAAAAGCCCTTCGAAATGATACTTAATACTTTAATGTGGTGCCTTTTAATGGTGATAAATACAAGTCCAAACAAGACACTTATGGAACGTTCTACCCCCCTAAACCCATCTGAAATGATTCGACCTTCCAATTTAAAATTAGGAGATACTGTGGCCGTAATTGCTACTGCAAGCATTCTAAAACAAGATGCCGAAGTGATTCAAAAAACAAAAACACTGTTGACAAGTTGGGGCTTAAACGTTGTATTTGGCAATCATCTTGAAACAAAATCCCATCATTTTGCAGGGACTGACGCACAACGAACAAGCGACTTACAATGGGCCTTAGACCACCCAAACATAAAAGCAATTTGGTGTGCGCGTGGCGGATATGGGACTCTAAGAATTATTGATAATTTAGATTTTGAAGGGTTTAAAACTCACCCTAAATGGGTCGTTGGATATTCCGATGTGACCGTTCTTCATAATACTTTGAACAATTTAGGATATGAAAGCTTACATGCCATGATGTGCATCAACCTTACAGAAGACTCAGAAGCTATAAAACCCTCAATAGAAACCTTAAAAAATGCGCTATTTGGACAGCTAAAATCCTATGAAATCGTTAGCCATTCTGAAAATAAAACAGGAAAGGCATCAGGACAACTCGTTGGAGGAAATTTATCACTATTAACAGCTGCACTAGGCAGCAACACTAGTATTGATACTTTAGGTAAAATTATTTTTATCGAAGAGATTGGTGAATATAAATACCATATTGATAGGCAATTTCAAAGTTTGAAACGCGCAGGTTATTTTGACCACTGTAGTGCTGTAATTATTGGCAACATGAGTAAACTGGAAACCAATACTCCAGCTTGGGGGCAATCTATTGAAGCTCTCATATTAGAGGTTCTTAACGACAGGAATATTCCCGTTGTTTTTGGATTTCCAGCAGGACATGAGCTTGAAAATAGAGCGTTATACTTTGGACGATCTATCCAAATTGAAGTGACCAAATTAAAAACAAGGGTCCTATTTTAAATTACTCTTTTTATTATGATTGCAAATACCCCTCAAGCCCCCTACTACGCTGTTATATTCAGCGCTGTACGTACCAGTGAAAATCAGGGATATGCTGAAACAAATACGTTCATGAATCAACTTGTCACCAAGCAAGATGGCTTTTTAGGAATGGAAAGTGCACAGTCAGAACTTGGAATTACGATTTCCTATTGGCGTGATTTGGAAGCTATCAAAACCTGGAAAGACGACTTGGACCACAAAGCCGCACAAATAAAAGGTCAAAAAACTTGGTATAGCCACTACAAAGTTCGTATTGCCAAAGTAGAGCGCGATTACGAATTTATAAAATAAGCAACTATGACCGAGCAATATAATCGTGGTATTACTGGTGAACGCCTTCGGTTGTCTATTTGATCTCAAAAGGCTATCGAATTCTCGCACAAAATTTTCGTTATTTAAAAGCTGAGGTGGACATTATTGCCCAAAAGGACAATTATTTGGTGGCGGTTGAAGTAAAAACACGATCTTCAATAGCATTTGGTACTCCTGAAGAATTTTTGAAACCAGCCCAAATTCAACGTATTATCAAAGCAGTTGATTATTTTGTCACGTCCAAAGACCTCAACGTTGAAGTACGTTTTGACATCATTGCTATTGTGCTTTCCACAAAAAAACCTCAAATAGAGCATATAGAGAATGCATTTTATCACTTTTGATCTAAAACTATTTTTAGACCTTCTAAGACATAGTCCACATTAGTATTTTGGAGGTATCAAACACAAAGTAGCTATTTAAACATGAGGCGGTGAGTGTCTAGTTTCCAAATAGGATCATCTAAACTAAAAAATTAAGAATTATAATAAAATAGGTTTTAAGGCTTGGAGTCCCTGTTGGACTGAGTTGATGTTTGAAAAACTCATCAAAAGACGTAGGCCCACACGCATTTGTTTTTCTTTTACAGTACACGTCTGCGGATGGGCTTGAACGTATTGCAGGACTTTTGAAAAATGTATACTTTGATAAAAGCGACTCTCTTGGTCGCTTACAAAAAACCCAACGAGTTTTTGGTTTTTCATGACTATTTTTTCAAAGCCTAAAGTTGTGGCTAACCATTTGATTCGCACACTATCTAACAGGTCAACAACTTGAGTTGGAAGTGCTCCAAATCGATCTACTAAATCGCGTTCAAAACGCTGTAAATCAGCTTCATTTTTCAAGGTGTTTAATTGTGTATAGAGGCTTAAACGTTCGGTTATATTATTTATATAATCATCGGGGAATAGTAGTGAGAAATCGGTATCAATAGTGACATCTTTTACAAATTCTTTAGTGTTTATATCATCATTGTAAAGCGATTTGAATTCTGTTTCTTTGAGTTCTTCTATGGCTTCATTTAGGATTTTTTGGTAGGTTTCAAATCCAATATCATTGATGAAACCACTTTGTTCTCCTCCTAATAAATCTCCTGCTCCACGAATTTCTAAATCCTTCATCGCAATATTAAATCCGCTACCTAAAGCGGTGTATTGCTCCAATGCAGAGATACGCTTGCGCGCCTCATCAGTCATCGCGTGGTAATCAGGAGTAATAAAATAACAAAAGGCTTTCTTATTACTTCGTCCAACACGCCCACGCATTTGGTGTAAATCACTTAATCCAAAATTATTGGCATTATTTATAAATATTGTATTCGCATTAGGCACATCTAACCCACTTTCAACAATAGTCGTACTAACCAAAACATCAAACTCTCCACTCATAAAATCAAGCATGAGCTGTTCTAATTTTCGGCCTTCCATTTGTCCATGACCTACCCTAATTTTGGCGTCTGGCACAAGACGTTGTAAAAGCCCAGCAACTTCCTTAATATTTTCAATTCGATTATGAATAAAATAGACCTGCCCCGCACGTTGAATTTCATATTGAATCGCATCACGTATCGTTTCCTCGTTTAAACGTATAACCACACTCTCAATCGGAAAACGATTAGGTGGCGGTGTTGTAATTACCGATAAATCTCGAGCAGCCATCAAACTAAACTGAAGAGTTCTTGGAATTGGTGTGGCCGTAAGTGTGAGCACATCTACATTGTCTTTGAGTGTTTTGAGTTTTTCTTTGACAGCAACTCCAAATTTTTGTTCTTCATCAACGATTAACAGCCCTAAATCTTTAAACTTAACCGATTTATTTACCAATTGATGTGTTCCGATAATGATGTCTAATTTCCCCGATTCTAAGTGCTCTAAAGTTTCTTTTCGCTGTTTGGTGGTTTTAAATCGATTGATATAATCGACTGCAACTGGAAAATCTTTCAACCGCGATTTAAATGTTTTTGCATGTTGAAATGCAAGTATGGTTGTGGGCACTAAAACCGCAACTTGTTTGCCATTATCAACGGCTTTAAAAGCTGCTCTCAGGGCAACTTCAGTTTTTCCAAATCCCACATCGCCACAGATCAAACGGTCCATGGGACGATCGCTTTCCATGTCTGATTTAATAGCCGCAGTAGCGGTAATTTGATCAGGTGTATCTTCAAACACAAACGACGCTTCTAACTCCAGTTGCATCGTACTGTCTGGGTTGTACCTAAAACCAGTTTCTAACTTACGTTTGGCGTAGAGTTTTATGAGGTTGAATGCAATTTCTTTTACTCTTGATTTAGTTTTTTGTTTCAGTACTTTCCAGGCCTTACTACCAAGTTTATACACTTTAGGTGGCTTACCATCTTTACCATTGAATTTTGTAATTTTATGAAGTGCATGGATACTTAAATATAAAATATCGCGTTCGCCATAAAATAGTTTTATAGCCTCTTGTTTTTTGCCTTCAACATCAATTTTTTGTAACCCTCCAAACTTACCAATACCATGATCAATATGAGTAATGTAATCGCCAATTTCAAGTTTTGTTAATTCTTTAAGGGTAATGGATTGCTTTTTGGAGTACCCATTTTTAAGATGAAATTTATGATAGCGTTCAAAAATCTGGTGATCGGTATAACACACTATTTTTTTATCATGATCAATAAATCCTTGATATAAGGACAGTACAATAATTTGGCAATGCACATCTTCCTCGACAGTTTCAAAAATATCATAGAACCGCTGTGCTTGTTGGGCATTTGAACAACATATATAGTTCTGATAACCGTCCTTGTGATGGGTATTTAAATCTTCTATTATAAGATTAAACTGCTTATTAAATGAAGGTTGAGGCGCTACATTTACTTCAAATTGATGGGCTTTTGAAGGTGACAAAACTGCTGAACTTCCAAACTCAACTACTGAGAAATTCAATAACTGAGACTTAAAGTTACTAGACGTACAGAACAAATCTTCGGGGCGGCTATGATTTAGGTCTGGCGAAAGAACTCCGTAAGCCTCTGATGCTTTGTCTTGAAGTGTATCTGTTGCCGCTAAAAACGCAGGGATATTTCTACAAAATACTACCGTATTTGAAGTTATATACTCTAAGAAACTTTGACGGGTTTCGTTTAGGAGTTTATGTTCAATATTCGGAATTATATGTAGCTTTTTTATGGGCTTAATAGAAAGTTGTGATTCCACATCAAAGGTGCGAATACTATCAATTTCATCTCCAAAAAACTCAACTCTATAGGGCTCGTCATGCGAGAACGAAAATACATCTACAATACCTCCACGCACAGAAAACTCACCTGGTTCTATGACAAAATCAACACGCTTGAACTGATAATCAAAAAGAACCTCATTAAAAAAATCTAAATTAAGCGTTTCGCCAACAGCAACTTTAAACGTTGATTTTTCAAGTGCTTTTCTGGATAGTACTTTCTCAAAAAGTGCTTCAGGATAGGTTACAATAAGTGCTGGTTTTTTTTGAGAATTGATACGGTTCAAAACCTCAGCTCGCAGCAAAACATTCGCATTGTCTGTCTCTTCAATCTGATATGGTCTGCGATAACTCCCGGGGTAAAACAATACTTCATTATCATCCAACAAAACTTCCAAATCGTTCAAGTGATATGCTGCTTCTTCTTTATTGTCAAAAATCAATAAAAAGGGAAGCTTTGAGGATTTAAATATATTGGCAATGGTGAAGCACAAAGAAGACCCTAAGGCTCCTTTTAAATGTATTTTTTCTTTGAGATTGGATGTGACAATGCTCAGTTTTTGATGAATCAAAGACTGTTGAAATGCTTGAGAGATAATGGTTTTACTCAACTAAAAAATTTTTGCAAAGATATAATAATAGTCTTTGAATTTAATTGTTAATAGTTTTAAAATTAAAACAACAGTTTAAAAAAAATATGTAGGTTTGTGTACCTAAATTTATAAAATATGTCCTTTGCAGATTTATTCAATAGTGGTTTCACTACTCGAAATCAAGACCATTTTGCTTCCATTGTAAGAGTTGCTTATAGCGACGATATTATTAGCGAAGAAGAAAAAGCATTTTTAGATCGACTTTCGCAAAAATTAGACATTTCAAAAGAGCGCTATGCCAACATCTTGAAAGGCTACAAATCACACCCGATCAACCCACCAGCTTTTTTAGAAAAACGCATAGAGCGGTTATATGACTTAACACGAATGGTATATATCGACCACATAAAAGATAGTCACGAAATTCAACTGTTAAGTAAAATAGCTATTGGCCTAGGGTTTGACACTAAACTAGTTTCAACAGTTGTTCATAGAGCCTTAAAACTCGTGTCTGAAAAATCAAATTATAGTCGTTTTAAAGACGACATAACTAAGCTGTTATAAACCTTAAATAGTTCCCACTTTAGAGCCTTGATTTAAAATTCGCATTAGTCCTTCTTGAGCAACTGAAGCAATCAAATTGCCTTTAGCATCGAAAATACTTCCTCTAGAAAACCCTCTCGAATTTGAAGCACTCGGACTATCTATAGCATACAAAAGCCAATCACTAATATCAAAGTCACGGTGAAACCATATGGCATGATCTAAACTTGTATAAAACACCTCTTTTGAGTTTAGAAATTCACGGTGTGGCATGGATGCTGGACGCAGAATATTATAATCTGAAGCATAGGCTAACAATTGGTGTTGAAGCGGGATATTGGTGGCGAGCTTTTCAGTAGTTTTAAACCAAATATTGTCAAAAGGCGGACTGTTTTTTACTAACTTAGTTAGCATATTATCAACAGGTTTAAATTCAAATATTTTAGGTAAAAATGCTTTGTATCGCTTGTACGTATCTGGAATTACGGTCTTGAATTGTTCAATTTGTTTATGACTATTCATCAATTCTTCAGGTGGTAAAACATTGGGCATCGAAATCTGATGATCAACCCCGTCTTGTTTTAACTGAAATGATGCTGACATATTAAAAATTGCTTTTTCGTTTTGAAACGCCACTACACGCCGGGTTGTAAAACTGCCTCCGTCTCTAATGACATCGACTTCATATTTAATTGGAACATCTATATTACCTCCTAAAATAAAATAGCCATGCATTGAGTGTGCAACTCGATCTTCAGGAACCGTTTGATAGGCTGCATGAAGAGATTGCGCTAAGACTTGCCCCCCAAATACACGCCCCCAAGGCGCTTTATAGTTTTTACCTATATAGGTGTGGTCATTAATTTTTTCAAGGGTTATTAACTCGATAAGTTCAGAAAGGGATTGCATAATTTTATATTTTGTGCAAAAATACGCTTTTGTAATCAAAAATGATTTCAAAATTATTTTAACAAACTGTTAAAATATGTAACATTCGAACCGCTTTATAGTCTAATGTATTAATATATGGATATTTTATTAATTAGTATTGCGGCGTCTTTTATGGTTCTTGGAATCATTGGAAGTTTTCTACCAGTTCTTCCTGGACCAATTACAAGTTGGATTGGTATTTTGGTGCTATACCTAATGCCCGAAATTGACGTCAGTGCTGTGACGCTGTTAATAACACTTATCATTGCCATCCTAATATGGATTTTGGATTATTTCATACCTGCTATGGGGACCAAAAAATTCGGAGGTACAAAAGCAGGGATGATTGGCACAACGGTTGGGCTCATTATTGGCTTAATTGCTCCAATTCCAGGCGGCATAATTATTGGATCTTTTGTCGGGGCATTTTTGGGTGAAGTCATTAACAAAGCAGATTCTAAAACAGCGCTTAAAGCTGCTTTTGGAAGTTTGCTGGGATTTCTCACTTCTGCTTTTATTAAATTTGTGGTCACAGTAATATACTTAGGCGTATTCATTTCTATTTTATGGAACCAGCGCTCTGTAATCTTTTAATCCTTATGCGCTTTTAACAAAATTTTTAACCAATATTTTATAATTTACATTATTTTCACACTCTAAATTTTAAACTCTATTATCTATGAACAAGTATATCTCTATTCTTTGTTGTGGTTTATTTTTCTTAACAACAGGTCTTATAGCACAAGAAAAAACTGCCTCAAATTATGACTATAATGAGGCCTTTGGGCACGATTTTTATAGTAAAAACGGGACTGCAACCCGTTCTGCAAGCGGAAAGCCAGGACATGCCTATTGGCAAAATAGCGCCGATTACACAATCGACGTTAATTTGAATGAATCGACGAAAGAAATTTCGGGGTCTGAAACCATCACTTACACAAATAATAGTCCAGATGCTCTTGAATTTTTATGGATGCAACTGGATCAAAACTTATTCAAACTGGATTCTCGAGGAAAGGCAATTGTACCTTTGACTGGAAGCCGAAATGGAGATAAAGGTCAAGATTTTGACGGTGGATATGGTATTAATAACATCAAACTAATATACAAAAAAGGACGGCGATCTAGAGTAGTAAACACCACCTATTCGATAGTGGATACTCGAATGAAAATCAACCTTCCCAAAGCACTCGAAGCAAATGGTGGAACTGTTGGTATTAAAATTGATTTTTCGTTCACTTCTCCTGACTATGGATCGGATCGAATGGGTGTTTTAGAAACCGAAAATGGACGCATTTTCACACTTGCACAATGGTATCCTAGAATGAGTGTTTATGACGATGTGAGTGGATGGAACACCCTTCCTTACTTAGGAGCTGGAGAATTCTATTTAGAATATGGCACTTTTGATGTTAACATCACAGCGCCTTCAAGTCACCTTGTAGTATGTTCTGGAGCCCTTTTAAACCCCTCAGAAGTTTATACCGCTGAACAACAAAACAGATTGAAACAAGCCGAAACTAGTGATGAGACTGTAATGATTCGTTCGGAAGCAGAAGTCACGCAGGCGAGTTCTCGACCAACAAACACCTCGACCTTAACTTGGAAATTTAGAATCGAAAACGCAAGAGATGTCGCTTGGGCGTCTTCAGCTGCATTTATTTTAGATGCCGCACGTATCAATTTACCGAGTGGAAAAAAATCTCTTGCCATGTCTGCATATCCTGTTGAAAGTGTAGGACAAGATGGTTGGTCGCGCTCTACTGAATATACCAAAGCCTCTATTGAGCATTACTCTGAAAAGTGGCTAGAATATCCTTATCCTGCAGCAATTAATGTTGCCGGAAATGAAGGTGGTATGGAGTATCCAGGGATTGTATTTTGTAATTACAATTCTAAAACAGCGCGTTTATGGGGTGTTACAGATCATGAATTTGGTCACATTTGGTTTCCAATGATCGTGGGCTCTAACGAACGTTTACACGCTTGGATGGATGAAGGATTTAATACGTTTATTAATTCTCTTAGCACCGCCGCTTTTAATGACGGCGAATATAAAGAACGTAAATCAAACATGCACCGTATGTCAGGTATGTTTGTTAATGATAGACTCGAACCAATCTATACGTCTCCAGACAACTTAAAAGAACGAAACTTAGGCATTTTGGCATATTACAAGCCAAGTATGGGACTTATACTGCTACGTGAGCAAATCTTAGGTCCTGAACGTTTCGACGAAGCCTTCACAGCATATATCGATCGCTGGGCTTACAAACACCCAACACCAGATGATTTCTTTAGAACCATGGAAAATGTGGCTGGCGAAGACTTGAGATGGTTTTGGAGAGGATGGTTTATTAATAGTTGGAAATTAGACCAAGCCATCACTGAAGTTAAATATGTTAAAAACGATCCGTCTCAAGGTGCAATTATTACCATCGAGAATTTAGAGAAAATGCCAATGCCGGTGGTTATTGAACTAAAAACAAAGAGCGGGAAAGTAACTCGAAAAACATTGCCAGTTGAGATTTGGAAACGCAATACAACTTGGACATTTAAAGTCGATACTACAGAAGAGTTGACCAAGGTGGTCATTGACCCAGACTTTGCATTACCAGATGTAGATTCAAGCAATAATAAGTGGAAAGCAACGGACGGTGCTGGGAGTGTCGAGATTTTATCCGATTATTTCGGAGTCTACTCCTCTCCTGCACTTCCAATGAAGATTACTGTTACTGAAGCTAATGGAGCCCTTGTTCTAGAAGCAGAAGGACAACCCGCATTGCCGTTAGAGAGCGAAGGCGGTGGTGAGTTTTCTATGGAAGAAGCTGGACTAAGTATTCAATTTAATGCAGAAAAAACAGGGTTCACCTTGGATCTTGGTGGTCAGAAATTTGATATGACTAAAGAATAAGTTTTATAAATTACTACAAACAACAAAGGCGAACCGATTGGTTCGCCTTTGTTGTTTTCTAAACGCTTAAAATTAGTATTTAATTAGTTTGTGAACGGAAGATTCTATGTTGTTTTTTAACGTCAAAATATACAACCCGTTTTGTAAGTTTTGAGTTTGCACCTTAGCTTTTCCGTTTATAAATTCAAGATCTCCACTAAGGACGCGTTGACCAAGGTAATTTCTTAACTCATACGATGTTTCTAAATGTTGATTTTCGGACTGGACAAAGACATCTGTTTTGAATGGATTAGGATACACAGACCACTCCGCAAGTGTTTCGTTAGGAACATTTAAACTTCCATCATAGCAACTTTGGGGAACCAAAAATTCGGATTTAATCAGCTCTGCTATTTTCAAATCTGTAAAACTTTCACTGTTTATATTTCCTACAAAAGCAGCATCTACTACAGCATTATTAGAACCTAGAAAATCTTGCATAATGGTTGCAAAAGTTTGCCTATAATCGTGCTGAACTGATTGGATTTGAAAATTATTTGATGAAACTGCTTCACTCAAATCAACATTTACACCAGAAACGCCACTTTTAACTGGTTTTCCAAAAGCAAAAACGGGCGCAACTTCACCATGATCCGTTCCTAAACTACCATTTTCTTGCGCCTTTCTTCCAAATTCAGAGAAGGTAATTCCCAAAACATCATCTGCTAAACTATCGGCATTCAAATCTGACATAAAAGCATCAATAGCTCCAGAAAGTTCTGACATTAATTCATTATGTTTTCCTTGAATATCTCCGGAAGCTTGGTTTTGATTATTATGCGTATCAAAGCCTCCTAGTTTAACCATAAATATTTTAGACTCAATACCACCTCGCATCAACCTGGCAACTGTTTTGAGCTGATCTGCAAGGTTTGTATCTGGATAAGTCGTAGTCGAATTGTTAGATCCTGAATTAAATGCGTTAGAAATAATTTGAGAATATTGATTGGAAAGCGCATCGACGTTTATTATGTTCTGAAGTTCTGTGCCGTAGTGTGAGTTTGGAATATTTTCTGGTGGATCTCCCCCCAAACCACTTAAAATAGAATAAAAATTTTCCGAATCTTGACCATTAATATTTAGGGCCAGTCCATGCTCGACAATGCCATGAAACCCAAGATTTGTGTTTTGTGAGCCGATCTGAATTCCCAATGGATAGTTGGCTGGGATTAAATCCGCATACGCGTGTTCCATATAGCGACCTATCCAACCACTGTCGCTTCCGTTATTCCAATTACTCCCATCATTTCCTGTGGCATAAATATCTTGAGACGCAAAATGACTCTTGTTTTGAGAAGGATAGCCTACAGATTGAATAATTCTAAGCTGATCAGCTGCATATAAATCTTTAAATCCTGTAAGAGCAGGATGCAATGCAATGTCCTGATTTGTGCCAGCTAAACTAGAGTCAATCTGATTAAGCGAAAGGTATAAAGCTGATGGAATGTGAATGTTTGGACGTAAGGTTTGATAATCAGTAAATGCACTAATAGGAATCACCGTGTTAAGCCCATCATTTCCACCTGAAAGTTCTACCAAAACTAATTTCCTGCTAGAGACATCACAATTAAAAAATGAATTCATTAATTTTAAAGAGGCATTCACTTGAAAAGGCATGAGCCCGATCGCAGAAGCTGTGGATGATAGTTTTATAAATTGTCTTCTCTTCATTGGTCTTAGTGTCTTACATCAATTGAAATTCTGGGGCATTAATCATTTTAGTAAATAAAGCATCAAGTCGAATTTTGACCTGTACATCAACCCCTGACTGAAGATAGCTGTTCCAAGCTGAGTTCCAATAAAAGGGATCCATTTCATTAAGAACCATCATAAAATAGTCGATTCTACTTTGATCTATTGCTTCGCAATAAAGCAATTCTGAAATTTCGGTGACTAAAGTTTGGGCATCACTCGCTAAGGAAAAATGGCCAGAGTTATGAACATAATCAACACTATTAAACAAAACCCGAATGTTGAAGTTTGGGTTATTGATTTTATTTTTTCCAGAGATAAAACATTCAATAAGTTTATAGCGTGAAATAACGGTATTGGAAGAAAACCAACTCCGATCAAAATCTGGCGTTTGATAATCGCTAGGATAGCCAGCAACTGTTTCAGGCGAAAATGGATTCATTCCAGCCCCAGCAAAGTAACCGAAGTAGCAAAAATTAAAATAAAATTTAAAGAAATTATCTTGATCTGTTGTCCAAGATGTCGGCGGATTTGCACTGCTTGCAGCAGGGTTTGGTAATTCAATTTGCAATAGACTCAAGGTTTCACTTAACAATTGAATTGGGTTTTTGACTATACTTCCAATAATTTCATTTGAGCTGTCTAAATCATCTTCATCATAGAAATGTTTCGATTGTAAAAGCGTCTTAAGGACGTCTAATACGTTATAATCTGATGCTATCAACTGCGCTGAAAGTGGCGTAATGATATCATTTTCGACTTCCTGATCCCATTCACTTTTCACGAAATATCTATAAATTTTCCTCACATAAGCCTTTGCTGTTTCTTCTTGCGCAAATACCATTTCTACATAATCGTCTAATTCCTGTTTGATGCCTGCTTCACTAGACTGCCCAGGAATTGTTTGAGTATTAAATGCACTACTAAATGTTTTGGAATCCGTATTGTGTTGAGTAACTTTTGCATAACCCATCGGGATTCCCGTATCAGGATCAATCACGTTTCTATTGGGTTTCATTTTTATTCCGGAAAAAACTTTAGCCGTAGTTTGAATATCGGTCTCGGTGTAATTCGTATAGTTTCCTTCTCCAATTTGAGGGCCTTTAAGAATTGTAAAAAGCTCAAGAAATTCGCGTGCATAGTTCTCATTAGGATTGTTTTTATTATTTGCTGTATTATCCAAATAATTTAGCATTCCATTGTCGTAGGAAATTTTTTTGGCGAGTGTTTTAATGTTTCCAAAAGCAAAGAAGTCTAATAATTTTAAATAGTCATAAAAATAGGAGGACTTCCCGACGCCATCATCCTTCGATACCGTAAAAGTTGTATGTAAAAAAAAGATAAGTTTGTGCTTAAGGTTATTCTGTTTATAAGCGTTGTACCACCACCATCCAGAAAGTATGCCTCGTTTTCGAAACTGGCCATAAGGAAAATCTGAGGGCACTGTATTTGGTGTATGAATCCAAAAATCATCAGATACTCCAGTCTGAACATTGACTTTCATATCATAAGGATCTTCCCAAAAAACAGTAGGCTCTACAGTAAGTTGCGCTAGTGCTTGTTCTGGAGTTAGCAACGCGAACTGTTCTAATACAGCTTTGGAATATTGGAAACAACTACGTCTAAGCAAGTGTTTCGCTTTTCTAACCCCTAAAATTGATGTTGAAGCTTGTAATGATGACATGTGTTATTGTTGAAACTTTTTCTTTAAAATTTATACAATATACAATAAAAACCATTAAGAGGTATAATTCTTAACGTTGTGACCTAGAATCACATCTTAAGAGGAGCTAAACTTTGGGGATTAGATATAAAAAAAGCCCTCCATTTTCAGGAAAGCTTCTCACTGGTTTTGTCACAAACCACGGATAATCATATGATTATCACAACACAACGTCTTAATTACTATATGTATTTAAAAAAAATACTTAGCGGTCTGGACGGGACTCGAACCCGCGACCCCCTGCGTGACAGGCAGGTATTCTAACCAACTGAACTACCAAACCGTTGCGTTATTGCGGTTGCAAATATACACTGCATTTTTCATTTTACAACTATTTTTGACTTTATTTTCTACTAAAATCAAAATTATCTAAATTTCTGACGTTCGACCATATAGGTCGTCAGGATTTTATCAAAACCGTCTTGAATATCTACCCCAACATAATTAATTTTATACTGCCCACACTTCATACGCAAGTCCTTGAAATAGCGTGCTACAGCCGTCTCGTAATTGGCTTGCAGTGACTCTGGATACAAATCCACTGCTCCCCCTGTTTCTACATCCACAAAGCGTCTTGGGGTGTTATCAAATTTAAAATTAAATTCCGTGGCTTTGTCATAAACATGAAAAAGCACCAATTCGTGTTTGTTATGATTCAGATGGCGTAGTGCTTCAAACAATTGTTCTGCTTCTTGATCGGGCTGTAGCATGTCTGTAAACAAGAAAATCAATGAACGGCGATGGAGCTTTTCAGCAATTTGATGTAATACCTCATAGGTTTTGGTTCCTACCGCTTTTTGAGCACTGTTTAAGGTCGTGTTTAAATTGTCCATTAGCATTTGGTGGTGGCGCTCACTTCCTTTTTCTGGCGCATAGTAGTCGAGCGTTTCTGAGTAGATACTCAACCCAACCGCATCGCGTTGTTTTTTTAGAAGCTGCATCATCGCTGCTGCAGCCAACGTAGAAAATCCAACTTTGTTTAAGCTATCAATAGAGTGGTTTTTTAGTTTTGGATAGTGCATAGAACTGCTATTATCTACAATCAAATGACATCGCAGATTGGTTTCTTCGTCATAACGTTTGGTATAAAGCTTATCTGTTTTGGCAAACAACTTCCAATCGATATGACGTGTACTTTCGCCATTATTATAAATTTTATGCTCAGCAAACTCTGCCGAAAACCCATGAAAGGGGCTTTTATGCAGCCCAGATATAAAACCTTCTACAATGGATTTAGCTAATAAATCAAAGTTCAAAAACCCCGACGCTTGCTGTAATTCCTTTTGAATATCCATAGCTCTAAACTAAAAAAGGTTTGTCAATAAGACAAACCTTTTTAAACTTCTTTTTAAAGTAGTGTATTTACAACAAGGCGTCAATCGCTTCTGTGTATACATTTTTTGGAGATACGCCTACTTGACGCCCTACCACTTCACCGTTTTGAAATACCAAGACTGTTGGGATGTTTCTAACGCCGTATTTCGCTGCAAATTCTTGATTTGCATCTACATCAACCTTTCCTACTACGGCTTTGTCAGCGTATTCTGCACTAACTTCTTCGATGATAGGTCCAACCATTCTACAAGGACCACACCATGCTGCCCAAAAATCAACCAATACAGGTTTTGTACTTTTTAGGACTGTTTCTTCAAAATTTGCGTCTGTGATTTCTAATGCCATATTTTTTATTTTAACTGTTTATATTTATTTAATGTATTCATAATCTTTGTAATGTACTTAAGCGCTTATCATTAATTAGGGGCTTCCAGTTTGCCTAGATAATTTATAATAATAAAAACTAGACCAATAAGGATTTCTACTACGAAAATAATATTAAGTTCTAATTTTTCAACACTATTAACTACACCACTTAAAATTAAAAACAAACCATAAAAATAAAAGAATACTTTTCTAACTTTTGCTTTCTTAACCGCTTCTAATTTCATCAATTTAAGTGATGAAAAATTTAGCAGCGCGATCACTGCAAAGACTGTAAAAAGTATCAACAAACCTTTTATCATAAAAATTCTAATTTTTTGTTTCTAACATATGACAAAATTAATTAAAAAACTTTGAATCTAATTTCTTAACGATTAGTTTTACCTATAACTAAATTGTTGATTGCTATACGCTTTTAATTTAACTTGTAATACACCTCTTGGGCTTTCAATTCTTCTAACAATTCTTGAGAAATTTTAATTTTTTGCGAGCGACTCCCCATCTCAAGTTTTAGCTCTTCCTCATCGTCATAGATAACAAATTTTAGGTTGTGTTTCCCTGAATGCATTTGCAAAAGCACTTTTATGTTTTGCACTTTTTCTTCTGAAATTTCTTTGATGTTTAACTGGATCGCTAGTTTTTTAGCATACGACTCCATAACGTCATGCAACAACTGAAAACTATTGAATTGTAAGCGCGGATCGCCTTTAGCTCCTGTATCTCGATTGGTCCATCCTTCCCTAATCAAAGCGCGTACAAACACAAAATTATTAGGCATCAAAAAGTGTTTAAACTTCAAATACTCTTCACCAAAAATCCGAAATTCATGGCTGTTCATATAATCTTCGATCGTAAACGTTCCCCAGCCTTTGCCTTGTTTACTCACTCGGTGCTGAACATCTGTGACCACGCCACCAAAAGAAATTTCTTTATTTATAAAGCTTGGCATATCATGAAATACAGAAATATCCCCATTACAAAAATTTTGCATTTCAAGTTTAAAATCATCCAACGGATGTCCTGAAATATAAATTCCAACTACTTCTTTTTCACGTGCTAGTTTTTCCATGGTTCCCCAAGTTTCACAAGGAGGAATTTCGGGCTCTTCTATCTTTACGTTACTCGATTCTCCAAATAGACTGACTTGTGCCGAGTTTTTGTTTTCTTGGTAACAGTTGGCATATTTTATGGTTTTTTCTAAAAACGTGATCCCATCACCATCGTCTTGAAAATACTGTGCACGATGGGTATTTGGAAAACAATCAAATCCGCCTGCATTGGCTAAGTTTTCGAACGCTTTTTTATTGGCCGCTCTCAAATCGATACGTTTGGCTAAGTCAAAAATAGATGTGTATGGTCCTTCATTTTTACGGTGTTCTACAATAGTTTTCACGGCACCATGACCAACGCCTTTAATCGCCCCCATCCCAAAACGAACCGCATTGTCTTTATTGACGGAAAACTTATAATAACTCTCATTCACATCTGGTCCTAATACGTTTAATTTCATACGTTTACATTCTTCCATAAAGAACGTTACTTGCTTGATATCATTCATGTTATTAGACAATACCGCAGCCATATATTCGGCTGGGTAATGGGCTTTTAAATAGGCGGTTTGATAAGCAATCCACGCATAACAGGTGGAGTGGGATTTATTAAAAGCGTAACTCGCAAATTTTTCCCAATCCGTCCAAATTTTTTCAAGCTTATCCGCTGCCATTCCTTTGGCAGCCGCTTGATTTATAAACTTTGGTTTCATTTTATCGAGTACCGCAATTTGCTTTTTACCCATGGCCTTACGCAACACATCGGCTTCACCTTTGGTAAAGTCAGCCAGTTTTTGTGATAAGAGCATTACTTGCTCTTGATAGACCGTAATTCCGTATGTTTCCTTTAAGTATTCTTCCATTTCTGGAAGGTCATAACTAATTTCTTCATCGCCTTGTTTTCGACGAATAAAACTAGGAATATATTCAATTGGTCCCGGACGATACAAGGCATTCATGGCAATTAAATCCGCAAAAACCGTTGGTTTTAAATCGCGCATATGCTTCTGCATTCCAGGTGATTCATACTGAAACACACCGACCGTCTCCCCGCGTTGGAACAGCTCATAAGTCAACTCATCATCCAATGGGAAATTATCAGGATCCAAGCTGATATCATGTTTAGCTTTTACAATTTTAACGGTATCTTTTATAAGGGTTAATGTTTTGAGTCCTAAAAAATCCATTTTTAGAAGTCCTGCATCTTCCACTACAGAGTTATCAAACTGGGTCACATACAGCTCCGAATCTTTAGCGGTAGCAATAGGCACATAATTGGTAATATCTCCAGGCGTAATAATAACCCCACAAGCATGAATTCCTGTATTTCTAAGTGACCCTTCGAGCACTTGTGCTTGATTGATGGTTTCGGCTTCTAAGTCCTCGCCTTCCGACAAATTAAGCAACTGATTAATCAGCTCCATATCTTCCGATCTAAACTTTGCTTTCAGCTCCTTTTCTGGCGTATTAAAAATTTTATTCAGCTTGGCCATATTTGGGATCAGCTTTGCAATGCGATCGGCATCGCCAAGAGGCAAGTCTAAAACTCTGGCCGTATCTCGAATAGAGGATTTGGCCGCCATGGTTCCATAAGTAATAATTTGAGCTACTTGACTGGATCCGTATTTTTGGATGACATAGTCCATTACACGTCCACGCCCTTCATCATCAAAATCAATATCGATATCAGGCATACTCACACGATCGGGATTTAAAAACCGCTCAAAAAGTAAATCGTATTTGATGGGGTCAATATTGGTAATCCAAAGGCAATAGGCAACCACAGAACCGGCGGCTGATCCACGACCAGGTCCTACCGAAACCTCCATGGAACGTGCAACTCGAATAAAATCTTCAACAATTAAAAAATACCCTGGATATCCTGTATTTTCAATAGTTTTTAGCTCAAAATCCAGACGTTCTTTTATGGCGTCTGTGAGTACTCCATACCGTTTTTCGGCGCCTTGATAGGTCAAATGTCTTAAGTAAGCATTTTCTCCAAAATTAGTACCGTCTGTTTCATCGGCTGGATGTATAAATTCTTCTGGAATATCAAACTTTGGCAGTAAAACATCACGTGCCAATTCGAAAGGTTCGATTTTATCGACTACCTCTTGAATGTTCACAAGCGCTTCCGGAAGATCTTTAAAAAGTGATTTCATTTCGTCAGAGGACTTGAAATAATACTCTTGATTTGGCAACCCATAACGGTATCCACGTCCACGTCCGATTGGCGTGGCTTGTTTTTCACCATCTTTGACACACAACAAAATGTCATGTGCATTGGCATCTTCCTTATTGACGTAATACGTATTGTTTGTGGCAACAACTTTGACCGCATGTTTATTGGCAAGACTGATCAATACTGGATTAACGCGGTCTTCATCTTCTTGGTTGTGACGCATAAGCTCCACATACAAATCGGCACCAAATTTAGCTTTCCACCACAACAGCGCATCTTCAGCTTGGCGCTCGCCAACATTTAATATTTTGGACGGCACTTCGCCATATAAATTCCCCGTTAGGACTATTAAATCGTCTTTAAATGTTTCAACAATACTGCGGTCAATTCTTGGCAAATAATAGAACCCGTCGGTATAGGCCTTGGACGACATTTTGACTAAATTATGGTAGCCTTTTTTGGATTTAGCTAAAAATACTACTTGGTAACCGTTGTCTTTTTGAGACTTATTGGTATGGTCTTCACAAACGAAAAATTCACAGCCTACAATCCCTTTAATTTCTTGTGCATCTGCGGGTTCGTTGGCCGCTTCAGCCTCTTTATTTTTTTGACGAATGCTTCTGTTATAATTGCCTATTTCTTTAACAAAATGAAAGGCACCCATCATGTTTCCATGATCGGTAATTGCTACGGCAGGCATTTTATTATCGGCCGCTGCGGCAACTAAATTTTTGACACTTATAGTAGATTGCAAAACCGAAAACTGGGAGTGGTTATGCAGATGGACTACATTGACATCGTTAAGAATGTCCGGTACTTCGGTTGTATGATGCTGAGGCGTTACCGCTTCTTTTTCATTTTGAATACGTGCCGCAATTTTTGCCGATTCTTGTTTGAGGTTGACATGCTTTAGACCAATAGGCGTAATTTCATTGGGGTTTTCAGATTGAAAACGCTCATAAAAATCATTGGTTGCTTGAAGTTGAGCAATGGTGAATTCTTTACGTCGAATTAATTCTAAAAAACAACGGGTAGTGGCTTCAACATCGGCGGTAGCATTGTGCGCCTCCCCAAAGGGTTTATGAAATAAAAATTGATGGAGTTCTGTTAGTGTAGGCAATTTAAATTTCCCACCTCGACCACCGGGAATCTGGCATAAGGTCGCCGTTTTTTCGGTACAAGTATCTAAAACAGGGAGCTCAGCTAGAGGCGATGCAACTTGCAGGCGGTGAAATTCACAGCCCATAATATTCAAATCAAAACCTAAATTCTGACCGACTACAAAGGTAGTTTTTGAAAGGGCGGTATTGAATAATTCCAAGACTTCTAAAAGTGGTAAGCCTTGTTCGGATGCTAGTTCTGTGGAGATGCCATGAATTTTTTCGGCATCATAGGGGATATTAAAGCCGTCGGGGCGGATTAAATAATCTTGATGCTCGAGACAGTTTCCGAGTTCGTCGTGCAACTGCCATGCAATCTGAATACAGCGAGGCCAGTTATCAACATCGGTAATGGGTGCATTCCAACGCTTTGGCAAACCGGTTGTTTCGGTATCAAAAATTAAGTACATAGGTGTATTTTATAAGCAATCAATAGAAGCCTAAATATAAAACTATTTAGGGGTTTGAACACCCCTGTGTGCTATTAATTATAAACAAATTCAGCACAGAAATTGTTTATGAGGGTTTGATTTAATATTGTAATAAATTACAATTTTATTTAACGCCTTAAGTCATAAACTAAACATAGTCAATTATTTATGTTAAAATTCAATACTTTTTTGGCGGTTGAAAAATTCTTTATTATATTTAAATGATTTTAGCCCCCAGGTCGAAATCTTCAAAACACACCAATTTTTCTAAAACACAAGACAACTACGGTTGTTTTTGCAGCAGACAGGAACAAATTCTCAAAATGAATTTATGGGACTTTGATAAGCGAAGCTGTGGAGTGTTTGCAGAGTACGAGAGATTTTTAATTTAAATACATCATTTAAAAACCCTGAACGTCACTGCGTGTAGGGCGGCATTGGGTGTCATTAAAACCAACCAATATGAAAAATATAAATATTAAATTCGGATTTGTTATTTTGTTATGTTCTACATTATCATCTTGTTTTACAGTTAGAGAGACAATTCAATTTAATGAATTTCCATTAGCAAATCCACAACAATCAACGAAAGAACTATTTCAATCAATAAGTGATGATACAGTTTCAATTTCTGTCGGAACAAAAATGAAGAAATTTATTTTAAAAACTCAAAATGAAGATGGTTCAATAATTATTGAAAATGATGATGAAAACTATTTAATTACTGATTTGAATAAAATAAATATTAAGTCAAGAGAAAGCAAAACTAAAAGGAGTGGATATTGATATTGAAAACAATAAAGCTACATTAATTTTAAAAGCTAATATATTTTCAATTTTTGGGGAAATTCCAGAAAAAATAGAAAATTCTGTAAGTACCATTACAGACATTTTAAATGAAGTCGATGTAAAAGGAGAAATAGATTTAGTCAACTTTACAAAACTTTTAGATAATAAACTAAAGAAAAAAGGGGATTTAATAAGTCGTTTCAGTAAAGATGCATATTGGCAAGGTGGTACAAAAATAATATCAGCAAGTGAGAATACGATTATAATGCAAACAAGATTAAGAGCTGAAGCTTGGACAAAAACTAAAATTCTGTTTGGAACCATTAAAACAAGACTATGGAGACATTCTTCTAATGCCACATTTAAAGTCAAAATAAATGTGAATATGCATGGTAAAGCTGAATTAGAAATAGTTGATTTTAATTTTAAACATTTTCCTGGAGAAATTGAACAGAAAGTAAAACCAAGTATCAATAATAATTTAAAGGATTTTGGTATAAATCTAAACCCCAAGGGATTAAGAGTAATATTTAAGGACTTATCATTTAAAAAAATTAAATCTAATTCTGTTAATTGTTCTTATGAATTTGAAATTGAAGAATAACGACATACAACAATGGCTATAAGTAATTGCTAGTTAGAGCCTACTTTGGTAATCCCCTAGGAATTAAATGGGCCACTGATTTAGGTCAATCCAAAAAAAACAGCTTAAGGGACAACTGTCGTCACTGGTAATTTATAGATAATCCCCTCAGAAAAATTCAACCCACGGTCGCCGTCAGCGTTATAAGCATTAAAATAAAACGAGGCTGTAATAGTTCCAGAAACAGTATCGTATTCTTCGATAGTAATTGTGCCATCACTAACATAAATACTACTTCCATTACCATTGTTCAGGGTTGAAAACAAGAGATCCTCTTCGGCATACATAGCTAAGGCTGTAGCATCAGCACCAAGAACAAACGGTCCTAAAGTAGTCGAAGGCACTATAAGTGTCAACGTTCCTAAGCCACCAACCCCAGTAATAGTGAGCACACCCGTTGCATCAACCACTGCAGTAGATGCTGTAGATTTCCATAAGTAATTGGCATCTTTTAGACCTTGAAAAGCAGGGGTATTAGATTCGAGTTTATCTTGACAACCAAAAAGCGCTAATACCAATAGGGAAGTGAGAATAGTTTTCATAATTAGAGTTCATTTTTGAATGGGGCAACATTACCTAATACTCAGTTTTTTAAGCTTAAAGTCAAAAGTATAAAAAAAATAAACAAAAGCGTGTAGAATATAAAAATATAGTATATTTGCGCTCTCATTAATAACAGAGGTCGAGAACCTCACAAATTAATTATTATGCCAGTAAAAATTAGATTACAAAGACACGGTAAAAAAGGAAAGCCTTTTTACTGGATCGTTGCTGCTGATGCACGATCAAAAAGAGATGGTAAATACCTTGAGAAATTAGGGACTTACAACCCGAACTTCAACCCTGCACAAATTGAGATTAATGTTGATGGTACTGTAAAATGGCTTCAGAATGGAGCACAACCTACAGATACTGCAAAGTCAATTTTATCTTACAAAGGTGTGATGTTGAAAAATCACCTCGCCGGTGGTGTTCGTAAAGGCGCTTTAACTGAAGCACAAGCTGAAGCTAAGTTTCAAGCATGGATCGATGAGAAAACTGCTAAAGTTGATGCTAAGAAAAGTGATTTAGAAAAAGCTAAAGAAGCAGAAGCTGCGAAACAGTTTGAAGCTGAAAAAGCAACTAATGAAGCGCGAATTGCTGCTGCTGCACCTGTTGTAGAAGACGTTATCGAAGAGGCTGCTCCTATTGTAGAAGAAGCATCTGAAGAGGCTGCTCCTGCTGAAGAGACTACTACTGAAGCTGTTGCTGAAGAGGCTGCTCCTGTTGAAGAAGAGGCTGCAACTGAAGAGGCTGCAACTGAAGAGGCTGCTCCAGAAGCACCAGCTACTGAAGAAAAGTAAAAAAATAATTTTTTTTTATACCTTTAAAACCTGGCAATTTTGTCAGGTTTTTTTTATGACATAAATCATGACAAAAGAAGAGTGTTTTTATTTAGGGAAAATCGTTAAAAAATACAGTTTCAAAGGAGAACTCCTTGCGAAGCTAGATACGGATCAGCCCGATATTTATGAGAATTTAGACGCCATTTTTATTGAAGTGAATGGCACATTGATTCCCTTTTTTATTGAAAAATCGCAGTTACATAAATCCGATTTACTTCGACTTAAGTTTGAGGATGTCACCAATGAAGCCGATGCTGATGCCTTGATGAAATGTCACCTCTATTTACCACTAAATTTGCTACCAAAGCTCGAGGGTACAAAATTTTATTTTCATGAAGTTATAGGCTTTCAACTGCACGATGAAAATTTTGGACCAGTTGGTGTTGTCAAAGGTATCAATGACTCAACAGCACAAGCCTTATTTGAAGTAGATCGTGACGGGACTGAAATTCTAATTCCGATGAACGATGATTTTATAAAAAGTCTGGATCGTTCAGCCCAAACAATTACAGTCAATACCCCTCCAGGGTTGATCGAATTATACTTAGACTAATGTCGAAACCGTTTCAATTCAAACACTTTAAAGTTGAGCACGACCGTTGTGCCATGAAAATTGGAACCGATGCCGTCTTATTAGGGGCTTGGGCCAGTTTAGAAACGCAACCCAATTCCATTTTGGATATTGGTGCCGGTACAGGTGTTTTGGCTTTGATGATGGCCCAACGCAGTGGCGCTGAACTCATAGATGCTCTCGAAATTGATGATGCCGCCTACGAACAATGTGTTGCTAATTTTGAAAACTCCGATTGGGGAGATCGCTTATTTTGTTACCATGCAGCATTGGATGAATTTACAGAAGAAATCGAAGAACGCTATGATTTGATTATTTCAAATCCACCGTTCTACACAGAGGCCTTTAAATCCGATAATAAAGAACGTAATACCGCACGGTTTGAAGATGCAATGCCTTTTGAAGTACTTCTAAAATCAGTATCCAAACTACTGTCAAACTCTGGACACTTCAATGTGGTGATTCCTTACAGCGAACAACTCTCATTTATTGAGTACGCAAAACATAAAGGCCTATATCCCTACCGAATTTTGAATGTAAGAGGACAACAATCAAGCCCCCTTAAACGAAGTTTAATTGGATTCTCATTTCAAAAACAGACGCTTAAAACCTCGGAACTGACCATAGAAATCGAGCGTCATCGCTACACAAATGACTACACAGCACTAACAAAAGATTTTTATTTAAAATTGTAGAGTTTTCAAGCGGATTAAGTATTTTTGTATAGTTATTATGTAATTCACATTTTTTTGATTAAAAAATGAATTAAAAACAAAAAATACCAATGAAAGCAGATTTATTTGAAGCGCCTGATTATTACAACTTAGATGATTTATTATCAGAAGAGCACAAACTCGTTAGAAGTGCAGCTCGTGAATGGGTCAAAAGAGAGGTCTCACCTATAATAGAGGATTATGCGCAACGCGCAGAGTTTCCAACACAAATCATTGGAGGCTTAGCAGAAATTGGTGCTTTTGGACCTTATATTCCCACAGCATATGGAGGAGCAGGTCTAGATCAAATATCTTATGGGTTAATCATGCAAGAAATTGAACGCGGGGATTCTGGTGTTCGAAGTACAGCTTCAGTTCAATCGTCCTTAGTCATGTATCCAATATGGAAATATGGAAATGAAGAACAGCGGCAAAAATATTTACCAAAACTCGCTAGTGGCGAATGGGTTGGTTGTTTTGGACTAACTGAACCCGATCATGGAAGTAATCCAGGAGGCATGACCACTAATTTTAAAGATATGGGCGACCATTATCTATTGAATGGTGCAAAAATGTGGATATCAAATTCACCAATTGCTCAACTCGCAGTAGTATGGGCTAAAAATGAAGAAGGTCGTATTCATGGATTAATTGTTGAGCGCGGGATGGAGGGCTTTTCAACCCCTGAAACCCACAACAAATGGTCGTTACGCGCAAGCTCGACAGGGGAACTTATTTTTGATAATGTCAAAATCCCAAAAGAAAATTTATTACCCAATAAATCTGGACTCGGTGCCCCTTTAGGGTGTTTAGATTCGGCACGTTACGGCATTGCTTGGGGTGCTATTGGTGCGGCGATGGATTGCTATGACACCGCATTAAGATATAGTAAAGAACGTATTCAATTTGGAAAACCAATTGGACAATTTCAACTCCAACAAAAGAAACTTTCAGAGATGATTACCGAGATTACCAAAGCGCAATTATTAACGTGGCGTTTGGGAGTGTTAAGAAATGAGGATCGGGCCACAACAGCACAAATTTCAATGGCAAAGCGAAATAATGTAGAGATGGCCATAAAAATTGCCCGTGAAGCTCGACAACTCTTAGGGGGGATGGGCATCAGTGGCGAATACAGTATCATGCGCCATTCTATGAATTTAGAGAGCGTAATTACTTATGAAGGCACCCATGATATTCACTTATTAATCACAGGACTCGACATTACTGGCTTAAACGCCTTTAAATAAATTATAAACGTATGCGTTTAAAAATAGCTACTCTAAATCTAATAGCTGGGTGTCTCTTAATTGGCTGTAACTTGAAAACAGACCAAACGACATTCTCTAATACAGACCCAGAGGACACCACAACAGAAGAATCAACAACTTCAAAAAATTTCAAGCTTATAGCTCTCGGTGACAGCTATACAATTGGTCAAAGCGTGTGTGAAACCTGTCGGTTTCCTGCACAATTAAAAGACAGTTTACAAACATATTACACAGCCCTTGATACCTTTAATCTTCAAATCATTGCACGTACTGGTTGGACAACATCCAACTTGAAAAATGCAATCGCTTCGACTGAACCACAAACAGATTTTGATTTGGTAACCCTTTTGATTGGGGTTAATAATCAATACCAAAACAAACCTTTTTCACTTTACGAAACTGAATTTATTGAACTTATAACTACCGCTATTTCATTGGTTGGTAACGATACGTCTAAGTTAATTGTAGTCTCAATTCCTGATTATGCCTATACTCCATTTGGACAAGGTCGTAACCCGGAAAACATTAGCGCACAACTCGAATTATATAACTCGTATGCACAAACCTATTGCAAAAACAATGACTTAAAATATGTCAATATTACAGATATTACGCAAGAGGGCTTAACAAATCCGCTGCTAGTAGCCTCAGACAACTTACACCCCTCAGAACTGGCATACACAAAATTCGTAGAACGTATTTTGCCACTGGCATTAGATATTTTAGAGTAAATACTTTTGATAGGAAGAGATTACTCTTCAGGTGCTAATTCAATTTCAAGACCTTCCATTTCTGGGGTGATTTGAATCTGGCATCCCAAACGGCTATTCGGCTTAACATTAAAGGCTTCGCTAAGCATGGCTTCTTCTTCATCCTGCATTTCGCGAAGTGGATGTGCTGTTAAAACATAACACTGACAAGAGGCACACATGGCCATTCCTCCACAAATTCCTATAGTGCCTTCTGGGGCTAACTCATATAATCGAACTACCTCCATTATATTTAAAGCCATATCTGTTGGGGCAGCTATTTCATGTAATGTTCCATCACGATCTGTGATTTTTATTTGTACGTCTTGATCCATTAATTTATTGATTTTACTACGGCTTTTGGCGCTTCTTTACGAGTACCGTCAAAGCCGTCGATTCCGCTTACAGTTGTATATTTTAATACGTAGCGTTTTCCGGGGTTTATAATTTGATAAGCAGCCTGACACATCAAAGTGGCTTCATGAAATCCACAAAGAATAAGTTTGAGTTTCCCAGGGTAGGTATTAACATCACCGATAGCAAAAACGCCAGGAATATTGGTTTGGTAGTCCAAAGCATTATTAACCTTAATTGCATTTTTTTCTATTTCTAAACCCCAATCGGCAATCGGACCTAGTTTTGGCGATAATCCAAATAACGGCATAAAACAATCGGTTTCTATACGCACTGGTTGCTCTCCAGACTTGGTCACTTCAATAGCTTCAAGTTGATTTTTTCCAATTAGTGCAGTCACCTCAGCTGGAGTTATGATATTAATTTTTCCATTATCTTTTAATTCTTGAACTTTATCTACGGAATCTAAAGTTCCTCTAAATTCATTACGTCGATGGATTAAAGTGACTTCACTAGCCACTTCACTTAGAAAAATACTCCAATCCAGAGCAGAATCACCACCGCCAGAAATGACTACTTTTTTATCGCGATAGACTTCAGGGTCTTTAATGATATAGGCAACGCCTTTATCTTCATAAAACGCGATGTTGTCGAGTTGTGGTTTGCGAGGCTCAAAACTTCCAAGTCCACCTGCTATTGCCACCACAGGCGCTTTGTGTTTTGTTCCTTTATTAGTGGTCACAATAAACGCACCATCAGCTTGTTTTTCGATGGTTTCAGCACGCTCACCTAAAGTAAATCCAGGTTCAAATTGTTTGCATTGTTCCATTAATTTTTCCGTCAAATCGCCGGCAAGAATTTCTGGATAAGCTGGTATATCGTAAATTGGTTTTTTGGGATAAAGCTCAGAACATTGACCACCAACCTGCGGTAGTGCATCTATAAGATGACACTTCATCTTAAGAAGTCCTGCTTCAAAAACAGCAAACAACCCTGTTGGCCCTGCCCCAATAATTAAGATATCCGATTCAATCATTTTTAAACTTCAATATTTATGACGGATTGAATATGGGGAGCATACTTTTTAATGGTCATTTCTACTCCAGATTTAAGTGTCATTTGGTTGACGCTACAAGAGGAACACGCACCCACTAACTGCACTTTGACAATTTCGTTATTTTCGATGCCAATAAGGTTGATATTACCGCCATCATTTTCAAGAAATGGACGAATTTCATCCAAAGCTTTTACAACGTTAAGTCTCGTTTCTTCTGAATTCATAGCCTTTATTTTTTGACCGCAGAACAGCCTGCCATCGTTGTTATTTTTATTGCATCTGTAGGGGGCAATGCCGTATTGCGACGCACCACTTCTTGCGCTACATTTTTTGTAATTAAATTAAAAGCATCTTCAACTGCAGTGGCCTCTTGCATTGCCGCAGGGCGACCTAAATCTCCAGCTTCTCTTACGCTCTGAACCAATGGAATTTCTCCTAAAAATGGAATATTCAAATCTTCAGCTAAATGCTTCGCGCCCGCTTTTCCAAATATATAATATTTATTTTCTGGCAATTCTTCTGGAGTAAAATACGCCATGTTTTCAATAATCCCTAAAACAGGCACATTGATACTGTCTTGCTGGAACATGGCCACTCCTTTTTTGGCATCGGCAAGTGCTACTGTTTGTGGAGTACTGACCACAACTGCGCCAGTAATTGGTAAGGACTGCATGATGCTCAAATGGATATCTCCGGTTCCCGGAGGTAAATCTAGAAGTAGAAAATCTAATTCTCCCCAAGCCGCATCAAAAATCATCTGATTCAATGCTTTTGCTGCCATTGGCCCTCTCCAAACAACCGCCTGATCTGGTTTAGTGAAAAACCCTATAGATAAAACTTTGACACCATAATTTTCAACGGGCTTCATTTTGGATTTCCCATCTACATTAACCGCCAATGGTTTTTCGTTCTGAACATCAAACATGATGGGAATTGATGGCCCGTAAATATCGGCATCTAATATTCCTACTTTGAATCCCATTTTGGAAAGCGTGACCGCAAGGTTAGAAGTTACAGTCGATTTACCAACACCTCCTTTTCCTGAGGCAACAGCTACTATATTTTGAATCCCAGGAATAGCCTTCCCTTTGATTTCATTTTTGGGATGGGTTGACGCCTCTACTTTCACATTCACGGAGATCTTTGCTTTGGCATAAACCAACTCGTGAATGGTTTTTAAGATATCTACTTCTGTACGTTTTTTGGCTTGTAAGCTTGGGTTGGAAATGGTGATATCCACAATTACCTCATCTGCAAAAACCATTATATTTTTGACAGCTTTGCTTTCGATCATATTTTGACCTTCGCCTGGAACTGTTATTGTTTTGAGCGCGCGCTCTACATCTTGTTTGTTAAATTTCAAAGTCTCTAATTTAGATGGATTCTAAAGTACAAATATACTGTGAATTGTTTTAAAACAGAAGTGGATTTCAGGAAATGATGATCTAAATAGTTAGAGTTCTTTTGCGGGGTCCCAAAAAATGTTTTCAAATTCTTGAATTTGATTGTCTATAATTTGCAACCCTTCACTTTCCAACAACTGTTGCATAAGGTTGGTCCCTTCAAAATGGTGTTTTCCTGTCAGAAGCCCTTTACGGTTCACCACTCGATGTGCAGGCACGTCTTTTCCATGAGAGGCGGTCAAAGCATAACCCACCATTCGAGCAGAGCGGGCTGCTCCTAGATAGGTGGCAATTGCGCCGTAACTCGTCACACGACCAAAAGGGATTTGTCGGGCGACTTCATAACATTTATCGAAAAAGGTAGGTGTAGCAGGCATATAGATTAAGAGGCGTTTATAATGTTTATTAACGTAAATATAGAAATTAGAGCTGTAATGATTCCGATACTATAATTCATGCGCTTTGGGGCTGTAAATTTAGAGTTTTTAATCTTATCAAAGAATAAAATGTAAATATAGAGCGCTACAAAAGTTCCTGAAATGGCTCCAGCCACATAGGACCCAATAGCAAGCCTGTCCAATGAAAGCCAATTATACGACATTAGAGTTGTTACAATATAAGCTTGGTATGGAATTGGAAATACATTTAAGGCAGACATCAAAACACCTTGAAAAAAACGGCTTTTTTTGCTTTTAAAAGTATCCACTTTTTGAGGGCTCGAGTTGCTTTTGGCTAAGAGAAAAAAGTAAATTGAAATTAAAATAAATAGCACTAAGGCAACACGCTTTAGAATATCAATTACATCGGGATGCTGATTTAGATATTTCGCAAATATGGTGGCTAAATAGGTTTGAACTCCGACAACGACACAGACTCCAATAGAATATACAAACCCCCTAACGTGTCCTTCTTTTAAACTGATTTTGGCTGCTGTCATATTGAGCAGTCCTGGAGGAATAACGCCCACAAAGGCAAATAATAGTCCGAAAAGAAAAACAATTGATATCTCCAAAATTTAATTGATTTTGAATCTAAGATACGTAATTGCTTTTTGAGTCGCTAAATATTGATTTTCATAAAACGTTTGAATGGCCGTCACTTCTTCAGGACTCCCTTCTTGGCGGTACACATCGTGGTTGGCATACTGCACCTCATGGCCTTGCCCATGTAAAAGCCCCAAAGTATAGCCATGCATAAATTCGCTATCGGTTTTGAGATGCACAATTCCGTCAGCGTTAAGAATGTTTTTGTAACGTTTCAAAAACGTGTCGTTAGTCATTCTGTGTTTGGTACGCTTATATTTTATTTGAGGGTCCGGAAATGTAATCCAAATTTCATCGATTTCATTAGCCGCAAAAAGATGTTCAATAAGTTCTATTTGTGCACGAATAAATGCCACATTAGGCAATTCGTTTTCAATAGCGGTTTTAGCGCCTCTCCAAAATCTTGCGCCTTTGATATCAATTCCAATGAAGTTCTTGTTTGGATAGCGTTCGGCTAAACCTACGGAGTATTCGCCTTTTCCACAGCCAAGTTCTAGAACCAACGGATTGTTATTTTTGAAAAACTGTGAATTCCATTGTCCTTTAAGCGGATATACGGCATCGACTAAGTCTTCGCGTTTAGGTTGAAATACATTGTGAAATGTATCATTTTCATTGAACCGTTTGAGTTTGTTTTTACTGCCCACTTGTATTAATTTTTGGCAAAAATACGGAAAGTAATCTGGATTACTCGCTTTGTTTTTGAAGTGTAAAAGAGAATTCACTTCCAATACCTAATTTACTGTCCACATAGATTTTTTCTTCGTGGGCTTCAATGATGTGTTTCACGATGGATAGACCAAGTCCTGAGCCGCCTTCTTCTCTTGAGCCGCTTTTATCGACTCTATAGAAACGCTCAAACAGACGTGTCAAATGATTATGCTCAACGCCTTCGCCGTTATCGGTCACTCGAACAATAAGTTTATCAGAATTAAGGTTTTCAATACTAATCTCAGTAGTCCCATTTTGATGGCCATATTTAATGGAATTCACCACCAAGTTAGTCAGCACTTGTTGGATGCGTTGGCGATCGGCAGTAACCATAAGAGGGGCTGGATAGTCTTTATCTAAAATTAAGGAAATGTTTTTTTTCTCGGCTTTAATTTCAAGCAAATCAAATACATTAGTTATGGATTCAATGATATTGAAGGTTTCAAAGGTCAGATTTGCATCGCCTACTTCAAGTTTGGTAATCATATCTAAATCCTTTACAATATAAATCAATCGATCGACACCTTTATCGGCACGTTTGAGGTATTTATCTCTAATTTGTGGATCATCGGCAGCGCCATCAATCAGTGTTGAAATATAGCCTTGCACTGTAAAAAGTGGGGTTTTAAGCTCATGAGATACATTGCCTATAAATTCTTTTCGATATTCTTCTCTAATTTTTAAAGCCTCTAATTCTAGTTTTTTGTTTTTAGCATAGGTATCGATTTCTTTAGACAAACTTTCCATATCTGTGGTGATCGGACTGTTATTAAAGGCTGTTGCATCTAGAAGCGTCAGGTCTTTGTAGATGTTTTTAATACTATTAAAGACATAGGTTTCTAGGCGCAAATGGAGTATGAAATAGGTGAGCATAAACGAACAGAGGAACCAAAATAAAAGAAATGATGTATTTATATGGTAAAAACTAAATAAAAAAACGGCCAATAAAAGCGTTTGTATACCCGTTATAAAAAACGCTGTGAGTATAGAAAATATATGAGAGTTTTTTATTTTTTTATCCATCAAGATTGAAACTTATACCCTACTCCTTTTATGGTTTTAAACGAATCGTCTCCAATTTTTTCGCGTAGTTTTCGGATGTGCACATCAATAGTTCGCCCTCCTACTACAACTTCATTCCCCCAGACTTTATCGAGGATTTCATCTCTTTTAAAAACTTTTCCTGGTTTGGATGCGAGCAAAGACAGCAATTCAAATTCTTTTCGCGGCAATACAATTTCAATGCCTTTAGAGATGATTTTATAAGCTTCTCTGTCGATGGTTAAATCGCCTACGTTAATCACTTCCGAATTTCCTGTGGATGACGTATCATTTAAACGTCTAAGCAACGCTTTGATTTTACTGACCAATACTTTTGGTTTAATAGGCTTTGTGATATAATCATCGGCACCCGCATCAAATCCTGCCACTTGAGAATAATCTTCGCTACGCGCAGTTAGAAACGTAACCATTGTATCTTTTAATTCGGGAAGCATTCGGATTTTTTCACAGGCTTCGATACCATCCATTTCGGGCATCATCACATCCATAATAATGAGATGTGGCTGATGTTTTTTAGCTTTTTTTACGGCTTCTAACCCATTAGACGCTGTTGAAATTGCATAGCCTTCCGCAGATAAATTATAACTTAAAATCTCTAAGATATCTGGCTCATCGTCTACCAGTAAAATTTTTATGGATCCCTTATTCATCATAAACTAAAATATTTTATAAAGATAGAAAAATTAAATACCGTAGCGAAACATATAATTTTAATAACACTTTAATAACAACATGGTAATATTAACATAACGAACACAGAATTTCATAAATTGTTGATAACAAATTGTTAATTAATTATCATGTGGACTATAAATTGTTTACATTTTTCTATATTTGGATCAACAATAATTAACCAAAAATATATATTATGAAAAAAATTTACTTTTTACTTTTTACCATCCTTTCTTTTCAAGGGTTTTCACAATCTCTTTACTTTAGCGAATACGCTGAAGGTTCTAGCAATAACAAATACCTAGAAATTTATAACCCAACTAGTTCTACTATTGATTTGAGCGCTTACGCATACCCAAGTGTATCAAACGATCCTACTACAGCTGGTGAACACGAATACTGGAATACGTTCGATGAAGGTGCATCGATAGCTCCTGGAGATGTTTATATCATTGCTCACGGTTCAGCAGATGACGCAATTAAAGCTCTTGCAGATGAATTTCATACTTATTTATCTAATGGTGACGATGGTTATGCATTGGTTTTAGGAACTGAAGATAACTTCACAGTAATTGATGTAATTGGACAAAATATTACAGATACAAATTATGCAGATCCTGGTTCAGGATGGGATGTTGCAGGCATAACCAACGGTACGGTAAATAAAACTCTTGTACGCAAGGCTAGTGTAACCGAAGGTAATACTGATTGGGCTGGCTCTGCAGGAACTACAGCAGAAAACTCTGAATGGATTGTTTATGACAAAGATACATGGGGATATCTCGGAGCTGCTCCAGGACCAGCTACATTGTCAATTGATGCAACAGAACAATTTCGATTTACATTGTTTCCCAACCCAGTATCTTCTAATATCGTTACTATTTCGGGTATTGCTGGAGTCAAAAAAGCAGTTTTGCACGACTTAATGGGGCGTGTAGTTCTTGAAACTGAAATCGAAAATCAATTAAACGTATCGGGAGTTAATTCTGGAATATATTTATTGGAACTTACAAGCGGAGGTAAAAAAGCTACTAAAAAACTGATTCTTCAATAATCTAATTTTTTAAAAAACTTTTAAAAGAGCGTTGCCACATGGTAACGCTCTTTTTATTTTTAGCTATTTTTGTATTGGAATAGTACTTATATGATTGCCACAGATTTAATTTTCAACATCCAATCCAAAGCCGATTTTAAAGCCGTTGCTTTAGCCATTTTCAAATTTCAATTTGAGCATAACGCGGTATATCGATCATTTTGTGATTTACTCTACAAACATCCAAGTGATATACATTCCATAGAGGAAATTCCATTTTTACCGATTGAATTTTTTAAAACTCGCACCATAGTATCTACCAACCAAGCTGTCGAAGCCACTTTTACAAGTAGCGGGACCACAGGCAGCATATTGAGTAAACACCATGTGAGTGATTTGGAGGTTTATAAACAAAGCTTTAGACGTGGTTTTGATTCGTTTTATGGAAACATCGAAGACTATGCGGTTTTGGCCTTGTTACCCTCATATTTAGAGCGTGAAGGGTCCTCTTTGGTCTATATGGCGAATAACATGATTACACAGTCCAAACAGCCCGAAAGCGGATTTTATTTACACGATTTAGAGGCTTTAAAAAACACCTTATTAACGCTCGAGGCCCAAGGTCAAAAAACCTTGCTTATCGGCGTTTCTTATGCGTTGTTAGATTTGATTGAAGCGTATTCATTTGAACTAAAACACACCATCGTGATGGAAACTGGCGGTATGAAAGGCCAACGAAAAGAACTTGTAAAATCAGAATTGCACGCCCTTCTAAAATCCGGATTTGGCGTGGATACCATTCATAGCGAATACGGCATGACGGAATTGCTGTCACAAGCCTACTCTAATGGGAAAGGTCTTTTTGAAACTCCACCTTGGATGAAAATATTAACAAGAGATCCTGAAGATGCACTTTGCATTCAAACTGATGGAAGATCAGGTGGGATCAATATTATTGATTTAGCCAATGTGAATTCTTGTGCGTTTATTGCCACTCAAGATTTGGGTAAACTAAAGTCCGATGGACGCTTTGAAATCTTAGGACGCTTTGACCAGTCTGATATTAGAGGCTGCAATTTGATGGTACTTTAAACCACTCGAATGATAAAGGTGCTACGTTTGCCACGATTGATGATCACATAGGTGTCATTGATCAAGTCTGCACTTGATATTTTATAGTCCTCCCCTACTTTTTCTTTGTTTACCGAAATTGAATTTTCTTTTAACGCACGACGTGCTTCGCCATTGGAGGCTAAAAAACTGGTCTCAGCAGACAACGCAGCGATCATATCCAATCCAGATTGTAAAAGCGACTTTGAAACCTCAGCGGTTGGGACCCCTTCAAAAACATCTAAAAACGTAGTTTCATCCAAAGTTTGAATATCGGCTTTGAACGATTTACTGTATAAAATGGTAGAGGCTTTTTCGGCATTTTCAAAATCAGCTTGGCTGTGAACCATCGTGGTGATTTCTTGTGCCAATCGTTTTTGGAGTTGTCTTAAATGCGGTTGTTCTGTATGCGTTTCTACAAGAGACTTGATCTCTTGTTCTTCTAAAAACGTAAAAATTTTAATGTATTTCTCAGCATCTTCATCAGACGAGTTTAACCAATATTGATAAAACTTATAAGGTGAGGTTCGTTTGGCATCTAACCACACATTTCCACCTTCACTTTTACCAAATTTAGAGCCATCTGATTTAGTGATTAAAGGGCAGGTAATGGCAAATCCTTTTCCATTGCCCACACGTCTAATTAGCTCTGTTCCAGTGGTGATGTTCCCCCATTGGTCACTTCCACCCATTTGAATGGTGCAGTCATGTGCTTTAAATAAATGCAAGAAATCATAACCCTGAACGAGTTGATAGGTAAACTCTGTAAAACTCATCCCATCAGCACTTTCTGAAGAAATTCTATTTTTTACAGAATCTTTGGCCATCATATAATTGACCGTAATATGTTTTCCAACGTCTCTAATAAAATCTAAAAAGGAAAAATCTTTCATCCAGTCATAGTTATTGACTAGAACTGCAGCGTTTTTTTCACCGTTATCAAAATCTAGAAAATGAGCAAGTTGTTGTTTGATCGCTTCTTGGTTGTGCCGCAGTGTTTTTTCATCTAAAAAGTTACGTTCAGTAGATTTCCCAGAGGGATCTCCAATCATTCCTGTTGCCCCGCCTACTAAGGCAAAGGGTTTATGTCCACACTGCTGGTAATGCGCCAAAAGCATAATTGGAACCAAATTTCCGATATGTAAAGAGTCGGCTGTAGGATCAAAACCAACATAAGCACTTCGCATTTGCTCCATCAAATGGTCTTCTGCTCCAGGCATAACATCATGGATCATTCCTCTCCAACGTAACACTTCAATAAAATTACTGGCCATTATTATAAATTTAATTAAGACAAAGATAACAGTTTCGTTAGTGATGGGAAAAGAAAAAATAGTAATTTAGTGCTATGGTTTTAGTCACGGGGGGTACAGGATTAGTAGGCAGTCATTTGTTGTTTGAACTTAGCAAGTCACAACTCAAGATTCGCGCCCTATATCGAACCAAACAAACCATTGAAAAGGTCAAAACAGTATTCTCATTTTACAGCAATCAGGGTGATGATTTCTTTAACAGAATTGAATGGTTAGAAGCAGACTTAGAAGACCTTCCAAAACTAGAAACTGCATTCGAAGGTGTTACTCATGTGTACCATTGTGCAGCCTTAATTTCTTTTGACCCAAGCGCTTATTATAAACTCCGAAAAACTAATGTTACAGGTACTGCAAACATTGTAAACCTTAGTATCATTAATGGAGTTCAGAAATTGTGCTATGTGAGTTCTATTGCAACTCTGGGCTTTGATCCTGTGAAAATTACGGAAGATACAAACTGGAGTTCAGAAGACAGCCAGAGTGTGTATGCAATGACAAAACACGAAGCTGAAATGGAAGTTTGGCGTGGGATTCAAGAAGGGGTACCAAGTGTTATTGTAAACCCGGGTGTGATTTTAGGACCTGGATTTTTTGATTCGGGTAGCGGTATTTTATTTAAACGCGTCTATAAAGGGCTAAAACACTATACTTCAGGAGTTTCGGGATATGTCGCTGTTGGAGATGTTATAAAGAGTATGATTTTCCTTATGAATAGTGACCTCAAAAATGAACGCTATATTATGGTTGCCGAAAATATCTCATTTTTAGAGCTCTTAACATTAATCTCAAAAGGGCTAAACCAACATCCGCCGCAAAAAGCTGTGGGTAATTTTGTGCTTTCAATCGCTTGGCGTTTGGATTGGCTAACTCATCTGTTGACGGGCAAAAAAAGGAAACTCACAAAGAATTTATGCAAAACCTTAACCAAAAAAAGCTACTATAGTTCGGATAAATTTTTAAAAACCAATACGGCTTTTAAATTCAAACCTATTTCTGAGGAAGTTTCTGAAGTGTGTCAACTTTTCTCAAAGACCGTTTAAGCTTCGCTTCAATTTGTTTTTGACGCTTTAGGTTCAAGGTGTCTAGTTTTGGTCTCCTATTTTTTTTCAAAGAATCCTTTACCCGTTTTTCTTCCGCTGCCAAAGCTTCATAAACCTTTTTTTGAGCCTCTAATTTCTTCTCAATTTTCTCATAAATGGCTTTATAACTATCGCTTTTATAGGTATAATAGGCGTTACTTTCTACAAACTGAAGGCTATCGATATTATATATTTTATAAATATATTTTTCAGGATTTTTGATATTCTTCTCCAACAATTGCTTATTGATGCCTTTCGCGGAGTTAATGAGGATCATATCATATAAAATAGCCGACATTTGATCCTCTGAAATCAAATTAGAGGGCTTTTTCATCGCTTTGTTTTCACAAGCCATAAACACTACAGCAAACGCTACTAAAAGACTCGTTTTCATCTGTTGAAGGTTAGACGCATTGCTGCTTTTTGATTTGTAAATTTTGCATTTTCATAAACAACTGTACCATTTAGAATGGTATGAGTAACTCTGGACTTAAAGGTTGAACCTTCGAATGGCGACCACGCACATTTATACAGTATATTGTCCTTATTTACTGTCCAAGGGTTATTTGGGTTTACCAATACTAGGTCTGCATAATACCCTTCCTTGATATAACCTCTTTTTTCAATTTGAAATAGAATTGCAGGGTTGTGACACATTTTTTCAACCATTTTTTCAATCGTTATTTTTCCATTGTGGTGTGCCTCCATCATAGCAACTAATGCATGTTGTACTAAGGGTCCTCCAGAAGGCGCTTTGGTATAAGTATTTGATTTTTCCTCCAAAGTATGTGGCGCATGATCAGAAGCAATCACATCAATCTTGTCATTTAGAAGTGCTTCCCACAACGCTGCTCTATCTTCAACTGATTTTACGGCTGGATTCCATTTGATCAATGTCCCTTTTTTCTCATAATCCTGATCTGAGAACCAAAGGTGGTGAATACAAACTTCAGCAGTTATTTTCTTATCTTTTAAAGCTTTCTTGTTAGAAAATAAGGCCGTCTCCTTAGCCGTTGAAAGATGAAATACATGTAATCGAGCTCCCGTTTTTTTGGCCAATTGAATAGCTTTTGAAGAAGAGATATAACACGCCTCTTCACTTCTTATTTCGGGGTGACATTTGATTGGGATGTCCTCGCCATAGGTTTCAAGATATTTGGCTGTATTTTGTTTGATCGTTTCTTCATCTTCGCAATGTACTGAGATTAATAAGTCTGTACTTTTAAATATGGTTTCAAGAACCTCTGGATTATCTACAAGCATATTTCCTGTTGAAGACCCTAGAAACAGTTTAAGCCCTGCAACTTTCAGCGGGTCCACTTTTAATATTTCCTCTAAGTTATCATTAGTACCTCCAAACATAAATGAATAGTTTGCCGAAGAGGTCTGGGCTGCAATTTGAAACTTATCTTCAAGTTTATCAATGGTGGTGGCTTGCGGACTGGTATTTGGCATTTCGATAAAGGAAGTAATTCCTCCAGCAATCGCTGCTTTCGACTCGGTTTCAATGGTTGCTTTATGAGTCAATCCGGGCTCTCTAAAATGAACTTGATCGTCAATAACACCTGGAATAAGGTAATTATTTTCGGCATCAATTACCGTCACATTTGAGCTTTTGACACTTATAGAGCTTGCAATTTCTTTGATATACTGGTCCTCAATTAATACATCGCCTTCGAAGATTGTGCCTTCATTAACAATACGAGCATTTTTTATGAGTATAGATTTTTTATTCATTTATGATGTTCCTAAAATTGTTTTTAATCGCATTTTGATAACGCCTAAAATAGCTTCTTTTATGATTCCTTTGTTTAGTTTGGAAACGCCATGAAGTCTGTCGGTAAAGATAATTGGGATTTCTTTGATATTAAAGTTTTTTTTGTAGGCTGTATATTTCATTTCAATCTGAAATGCATAGCCAATAAACCGAATAGCATTTAAATCAATCGACTCCAGAACACTACGCTTATAGCATACAAAACCTGCTGTAGGATCTAGAACGCTCATCCCTGTAATCAATCGTACATATAAAGAAGCGCCATAAGAGAGTAAGACTCTAGACAACGGCCAGTTTACTACGTTTACCCCTTTGATATATCGTGATCCCACAGCCACATCAGCATGTTGGTGTTTACAGGCTTCATATAGGAGCTTAAGATCCTTAGGGTTATGAGAAAAATCGGCATCCATCTCGAAAATAAATTCATAATGGCGACTTAAACACCATTTAAAGCCTTCAATATAAGCGGTTCCTAAGCCTAGTTTTCCACTACGTTTTAACAAAAAAAGACGTTCGCCATAGGTGGCTTGAAGGGCTTCTACTTTTTGCGCAGTTTGATCTGGTGAATTATCATCTACAACCAAAACATGAACCTCATTGTACTGAGAAAACACAGCCGTTAAGATAACTTCTATATTTTCACTTTCGTTATAGGTTGGTATGATGACAATGGCATCTTGCATTGAGTAGAAAAATTTTAACAAAAGTAAGTTATTTTTGGCGGACTCTTTTTATAAATTTTCTTCATAGCTTTGTATATGATTAGAGCGGTTCTATTTAATGATTTATACACAGCTATTATTGTAGTCAGTCTGGCCAGTATTGTAACTGCTAAGGCTCTAAAACCGCAACGCTTTACAGCCCTTCTAAAACTGGTTGGGAATTCAAATTATTTGAGAATCCATCTGAAAGATCACAAGTTTTTAGATCCTTTTGATATTATTTTGTTTTTGAATTTTTGTATTAATGGCATGCTCACTAGCTTACTAACATACCAAGACTACGTAAAAAAAATAGAGATCGATTCTTTGTTATTTCTAAAACTATCAGCGGGGTTAGGAGCTGCTATACTAGTAAAGATTTTAATAGAACTGGGAGTTGGCACTTTATTTGATCTCCAAAAACTATTCCATAGCTATGTTTTTCAACAGGTTAGTTCCTTAAATTTTCTAGGAATCGTTTTACTTCTTTTAAATTCTATCCTAATTTATGGTGTTCCAAACAACCGTTTTTTATTGATTTTTATTTTATCTGTTTCTGGGCTAATTTTATTGATTGGGATGCTCAAATCAATTAAATTATATCAAAAGTTACTAATCAATAATTTATTTTATTTTATTTTGTATCTTTGCGCACTCGAAATTGGGCCTTACATCATTTTATGTAATCTGTTTTCGTAAGATATAAATTAACATTCTAGAGTAATTGATCTATGAAAGTAAAAACAATTTTGGTGTCTCAGCCAGAACCAAAAGTAGAAAACTCTCCTTACTTTGATTTGCAAGACAAACAAAAAGTGAAAATTGATTTTCGCCCTTTTATTCATGTTGAAGGCGTTACTGCAAAAGAAGTGCGGTTACAAAAAGTTGATTTTTCAAGCTATACTGCCATAATTATGACCAGTAGAAATGCTGTCGATCATTTTTTTAGAGTTGCAGATGAAATGCGGTTTAAAGTGCCTGACAGCATGAAGTATTTTTGTCAATCAGAAGCAGTGGCCTTTTATTTACAAAAATATGTGGTTTATCGTAAACGTAAAATTTATGTAGGTAAACGAAATTTTCAAGATCTTTCCCCGCTTATCAAAAAATATAAAGACGAAAAATTTTTATTACCGTCTTCTGACAAACTAAAACCTATTGTACCTTTAATGCTAAATGAACTTGGTGTTAAATGGAAACAAGCCGTATTCTATAACACTGTTATTAGTGATTTATCTGATTTAGCAGATGTGTATTATGATATTTTAGTGTTTTTCAGTCCATCAGGAATCGATTCCTTGTTTCACAATTTTCCAGACTTTAAACAAAACGATACACGAATTGCTGTTTTTGGAAATACTACCGTTAAGGCCGTAGAAAACAAAGGACTCCGTGTTGACATTTCGGCGCCTACTAGCGAGATGCCTTCAATGACTATGGCACTAAACAAATACATTCAAAACGTGAATAAAAAATAATTCCCCTTTTGTACGATTTTAAAAACCTGCTCAATGAGTGGGTTTTTTTAGTTTCAGAGCGAACTGAAAAATAACAGCAACGGTCCTAAGTATCCATCACAACTGTTCATTTTAAGAAAATACGATATAAATAAAAACACCATACAGAAACACCAACAAAAACCCTTCGATCTTTTTAAGTTGATGCCGTTTCAACACTAATGCAAGAGGTAATAAAAGTGCAGCAAATACCAACATCCATATTAAATCTCTCGACAAAATTTCAGGATCTTCAACCACAATAGGCTTAATCATTGCCGTGAGTCCGAGAACAGAACCGATATTAAAAATATTAGAGCCGATTAAATTTCCTAAAGAAATTGCTTTTTCATTTCGAAGTATAGCAACTACAGACGCCGCCAATTCAGGAATGCTAGTCCCCACAGCAATAACAGAGACCGAGATTACGGCCTCACTCACCCCTATATTTTGAGCAATTACAACTGCACCATCAACGAGCCATTTGGCCCCGAAATACAGGGCAACACCGCCAATGCTTAACCATATTAAAATTTTAAAGTTGGAGGTTGATGATAAAGCATCCATAGCATTATCCTCATTGATTTCATTAGGTTTTTTGAGAGATAAAATCACAAATAAAATTAAACTCAAAAATAAAACTGCTCCTTCGATAGCGTCTAATTTATTATCATTATATAAGAAAAAATAAAAGGCAAGTGAAAAAATGATCAATGCAGGCCAAGTGAATTTATAAAATGTTTTATCGATGTAAATCGTACCCATCACTGCAGTGATACCAAGAACCATCCCTATATTGGCAATATTGGAGCCCACCACATTATTTATCGCAATCGAAGGTGATCCGTTCAAAGCGGCATTTAAACTAACTAAAAGCTCAGGAAGTGAGGTTGCAAACGACACCACTGTGAGTCCAATAACCATTTTGGAAACATTAAGTTTCAAGGATAAGGCAACAGAGGCACGAACCAGAAATTCACCACCTATAACTAAAAGACCAAATCCAAACAGCATCAAAACAATATCCATAACCATATATTTTTTTTGCGAAGATAAATCTAAGTTATGGAATTTATATACAATTAGAATAAGATTTTCTATTTTTGACTGATGAATTCAAAAGTAATTTTTAAAATCTTAGCACGGCTAAACAAACAACTCCTTCCAAGTTTAACCAAAAAACGTATAGACCTCAGTAAAGCCTCTAAATTGCAGATGGCATTGTTTGGATGGCGACTTTACGTTACTAAAAACGCATTAGATTAATAACTCACAGCCGCATAGATAGGATGAGGTTCGAGTTTTTTTGCACCATCTAAAAAATCAAGTTTCATAATAAAATTACATTGAACAATTTGACCGCCTAAGGATTCTACCATTTTACAAACAGCTTGAGCAGTGCCACCTGTTGCGAGGACATCGTCGTGGATTAACACTTTATCTCCAGGGTTGATCGCATCTTCATGCAGCTCTAATGTATCGGAACCATACTCTAAATCAAATGACTGGGTGATCACTTTACGAGGCAACTTTCTTGGTTTTCTGACGGGCACAAACGGTACATTCAAAGCCTGTGCTAATAGCATTCCAAAGAAAAATCCACGGGCCTCTATAGCTACTACTTTATCAATATTCTTATCGGTAAGGTTCGATAAAAGTGACTCTAAACACAGTTTTACTGCCTGAGGGTTTTCGAGTAAAGTTGTAATATCTTTAAATATAATTCCTTGTTTTGGGAAATCTGGAACGTCGGTGATATAGGTTTTTAAGGTATTTGTGGATGTGTTCATAAAAAGTGTTTGGTTGTAAAGTTCTGACCGTATGGTCATATCTATTGAATTATGCCTCACGTATTAAGTCACTGAGCTTATGAATTTAACTACAACAGATCAATATTATGGTGTTGTGTTAGCCCTAAGATTTTTAACGGTTTCTTTTAACGCTTTATTTTCAAGCTTTAACTTTATGTTTTCTTCAATTTGATCGTAAAGCAAATCTTTTACGCTTTTTCCGTAGGTTTGGGTTGGTTCATTTATAGTATTAGTATCCGATAAAAGCATGTCGCCCTCGTCATGTAGCAACCATTTGATATTTAAATCTCTATAATTATCTAATATAATAACTAATTTATCCGCACCAAATGACTTTCCAGAGTCTAAAAACCCATTAGAAAACCCACAAGTTTTGTAAAAATTTGAGGTTTTTATATTCTTAAATTTAAGATATTTTAATATTTTTTGTTTATGGGTCATAAAATAATTAGATAATTATTTTTATATTTTAGATAATTATATGATATTTACAGCGGTAATGTATCAGAAAAGTAACAGAAAAAAGTGAATTAAAAAAATTAGATTTTTCTATGATTGATAAGACCGCTAAAGCCTACATAAAGAGCATTCTTGGATATCGGAGTGCACCGCTCATTCAAGAGGAATTAAACAGTTGTAACGAATACAACAAAGCAGGTGAGCCTTATTCAAGAGGGCATATCACTAATGTCATGAATGGCGAAAAACATGAAATCATTGAGGCTGCCATTTACAGAGTCGTCAAAAAGCGTTTAAAAATTCAAAAAAAGAGAGCGCATCTATTCAATAAAAAATCTACAGATAATTCTGCTAATCAATAATTTTAAAATTTTGGTTAACGCTTACAAAATTACAACTTTTAACCCTTACAACAAGACTAAAAAATATTATCAAAATTTAAATTGATTTTTCATTTAAAACCTACTATTTAAGGACTTCAAAAAGGCTTAAAAAATTCACTTATTTTGGGGTGGCAAGAAGTTTAGCAGCCTTCTTCTTGCCAGTCTAAAAAAAAGAAACAGCGCAGGGTCCTGACTTTGATCAAATTTAGATACTGTGAATTAATTCTCCGATTTAGTGACCCATAGCCTCAAAAACTCAAAATTTGTTTAGGGAATTGAAAAATTTAAACTAATCAATCCAACCTCCTATATTCTCGCGAAGCTCAGCGCCATAGCCTTTAACTTTTACTTTTAGTGCATCTGAACTATTTCCAACTACAAGAACACGCTCCAAACTAAAAATTGTCATGAATTTTCCAGCAAATTCACTTGATTCAAAATTATTAAGGTGGTAAACAAAATCTGCGGAATCATAATACTTCTCTACTAAGTTTACATGCTTTCCGTCAGCAGAAATAAAGTATGCAAAATCATATGTATTAGGTTCTGTTTCTCTAACAAATTTTGTGAAGCTTATCATAAATTCTTTAACATCATTTTTAGTAAATCCATAGTTAACTTTCAAATCTGCTAAGCCCATGACTTTAGTTGATGAATTATTAACACCCTCAAATGCAACTATTTCTTTTTGTAGAGCTGATGGATCCATATAACGCCATATTTTAGAAATTTTGTCGCCATCCCACAAGCTTATACAATGAAATGGAATAGAGGTGTCTGCTCCCGTAAAATTGCCTTTACCAGACCACATTGACCAAAAAACTGTATATACCTCACCATTTGCGGCTGTATATGTTTTAATGTTGTCTGTAGTACATTTAATTCCACTAAACAAAACATGGGTAAATTTATCAGCTTCAATTAGTCCTATATTGCCCCCATTATTAGAGATAGTTTCTCCATTTTTTTGAGTATTTGAAAACTGATCGTAGAGCTCTAAATCTTCTGCAAACAAGGCTTCTGCCACACTCGAATCGTTATTCATGTAAGCTTCGATATGACTCTTAACTTTTAATGACTTGGCATCCATAGACACCACTTTCTCGGCACTATTTGAGCACGTCAACACTGAAACAGCAAGAACTGCCAATAATATTTGATTTTTCATAATAAGTTATTTTTGGTTAATGTTTATTATTTTATATGATTTCATAATCACTCTTCTTGACTCCATTTTCTAACACCTCTAATTTTACCATTTCTGATGTAGTGTCGTTCATAAAATCTGTATTTTTCAACAGTGCCATCTTTTCTGTAACGCTTCTCAGTAAAAGGAAACATAACAACTGTTAATTCTTTGTCATAGGATGGAATCACTGGCATCACGTCATACACCCACCGCGTTATTGAGTCATAGGGTTCATGCATGGCTTGAATTAATTTTTTACCTGTTTCTAAATCCATTACTACTTTTTCTAAACCTTTCTCTGGATAAAAAAAGATTGAATCTGAAAAATGTTCAGTTGATATGAAGTCTAAATCTTTTTTGACAAAAGCTTCAGAAAAATTGAGTGCTAATTGTCCAACTTCGTCACTTGCAAATGTGTAGGTTGCGCCCGCATTAGGGCCATTAAGGATTTTCCCACCATTTGTTTCTATGGTTACATTTTTTGAAACAGTTTCTGTACATCCAATTAAGAATATTGAGAGAATGGCTAATAAATTAATTGTTTTCATTTTATTTTAAATTGATTTCAATTAGCAAGTTAAAAATAAAACTAATCAATTCAAAACAAAATGAAATTTTGATATAAGATTAAAAAAATATCCTCAAAAATAATTTATTATTCTTAGGGATAATCTGTGACCTCGGCAGGATTATTTTATGATCCTTAGCACTCCGTACTGAAAATAGTACAAATAAAAAAACTATTTAGTTTTAAACTGTTTGGTGAATAATCCAAAAGCTCACTTGTTTTAATGGGTAGCTTCCCCTGCTCCACTAGGGATTCTAATCCGTTCTACAATCTCTTGAACCTCTTGTGGGGGTGCGGGTGTAAACTTCATAATTGTAATAGACACCATAAAGTTTAATAGCATGGCAACACTTCCAAAGCCTTCAGGAGAAATACCAAACCACCACTCACTTTTACTAGGAAGAACGTCGTCAAACCAGCCTAGTTTATACTTCAACATATAATACAACATGCTTACAATACCCACTATCATTCCGGCAATAGCGCCTTCTTTGTTCATTCGTTTATAGAAGATTCCTAATATAATCGCTGGGAAAAAAGAAGCGGCTGCCAAACCAAAAGCCAAAGCGACTGTCGCTGCTACAAAGCCCGGAGGGTTGATTCCAAAATAACCTGCGACACAAACCGCTACTACAGAGGATAAACGAGCTGCTACTAATTCGTTTTTCTCAGAAATTTTTGGGTTGACTATTTTCTTGATTAAGTCGTGAGAAACAGAAGCAGAAATGACTAATAACAAGCCTGCTGCAGTTGACAATGCCGCTGCTAATGCACCTGCTGCCACCAATGCGATAACCCAATTAGGCAGTTCTGCAATTTCGGGATTTGCCAAAACCATAATGTCATTATCGACGACCAATTCATTTTGATTTTTATCTGCAACATACTGAATCAAGCCATCGTTATTTTTATCTGTAAATGTGATCAACCCCGTGGTTTCCCATTTTCTAAACCATTCGGGTGCTGTGGCATAAGATTGATTAGAGAGTGTTTCAATCATATTTGTTCGTGCAAATGCCGCCACTGCTGGTGCTGTAGAATACAAGATGACAATGAGCAATAAGGCGATCCCTGCTGATTTACGTGCGTCCTTTACGCGCTTGACTGTAAAGAAACGTACAATCACATGAGGCAGTCCTGCTGTACCCACCATCAAAGCCAAGGTAATCGCAAATATATCCACCAAAGACTTGGTGCCTTCTGTATATTCAGCAAACCCTAAATCAGTGCTTAAACCGTCTAATTTGTCCAGCAAAAAAGTACCAGAGCCGTCCGCTAATTCACTACCAAAACCCAATTGTGGAATTGGATTGCCTGTCATTTGAATTGATATAAATATAGCGGGAACCATAAATGCAAAGATCAAGACACAATATTGAGCAACTTGTGTATAGGTGATACCTTTCATACCTCCAAGAACTGCATAAAACAATACGATTAGCATACCAATAATCACCCCTGTATTGATATCAACTTCTAAAAACCGAGAAAATACCAATCCAACGCCTCGCATTTGACCCGCTACGTACGTAAAGGAAACTAAAAGCGCACATATAACACCTACCAGACGCGCCGTATTAGAATAATAACGATCTCCAATAAAATCTGGTACCGTAAATTTTCCAAACTTCCGTAAATATGGTGCGAGTAATAAAGCGAGTAAAACATAGCCGCCGGTCCAACCCATTAAATATACGGCGCCATCATAGCCTGCAAAAGAAATAATTCCTGCCATAGAAATAAAAGAAGCTGCACTCATCCAATCCGCTGCTGTAGCCATACCATTGGCGAGCGGAGATACACCGCCACCAGCAACATAAAATTCTTTTGTGGAGCCTGCTCGAGACCATATTGCAATGCCTATGTAAAGCGTAAAAGTGATGCCTACTAAAATATAGGTCCAAGTTTGAACGGGCAGCGATTCAGCTAATAAAATACTATTTATCATACCCATATTTTTTATCCAGTTTGTTCATTAGTCTCACATATATAAATATCAAGATGACAAATACATACATAGACCCTTGTTGTGCAAACCAAAATCCAAGTTTAAAACCTCCAAGTCTAAAGTCGTTCAACACATCTTTTAACATAATTCCCGCTACAAATGAAACGAGAAACCACACGGCTAATAGTATAAATAAGTATCTAATGTTTTCCTTCCAATAGGCTTTTGACTTACTTTCTGTCATTATGTTTTTTTTTGGTTACTGTGTTCTAAAATATTGATATTTAAGAAACCCTTTTTATAGAGGATAGCTTAATTTGAGTATGTGCTACTAGTCTTTTTAATAAATAATTTGTTCTTTATATAATATACTATTAAATTTTTAAATATTATTATCTAAAACTACCTAAATACGTATCTCAAAATCGATGACTCTTGTTAAATATAACAAAAACAATGATGACTAAACTAAAAAACTCTTCTCAAACATAGAGTTATTTAGATGTATTATGTTTTCTGTATTTTTGTTCCCAGCACCAGGCTGAGTCAATCATTTCGTCGAGTCCAAGCTCGGCTTTCCAACCCATTTTTTGATAAGCTAAATCTGTCGCAGCAAATAATTGAGGTACGTCACCTTCGCGGCGACCAACAATTTCATAATTTAGTTTCAGGCCTGATACCCTTTCAAAAGATTCTATGACTTCCATGACAGAAAAGCCATTCCCAGTACCTAAATTATACGTTTCTAAGGGCTGTTCCTGTTTATGGTCAATAAGTCTATTTATTGCTTTAACATGCGCTTTGGCTAAATCCACAACATGAATATAATCTCTTATAGGCGTACCATCTTTAGTCAGATAATCATTACCATAAACCATTAGCTTATCTCTTAGACCTACTGCTGTTTGTGTAATATATGGCATCAAGTTATTTGGAATACCATTTGGTAATTCGCCTATTTCGCCAGAAGGGTGTGCTCCTATCGGATTAAAATATCTAAGTGATATCGCTGAGAATGCATCATTAGACTTCGTAAAATCAGTTAGAATTTCTTCAGCTATCTTTTTTGTGTTTCCATAAGGCGAAAATGGACGTTGCGTTTCGTTGTCTTCAGTAATTGGTAATGTATTTGGTGTACCATAAACCGTTGCTGACGAAGAAAAAATGAAATTATTAATTCCATGTTCGCTTTGCGATTCTAAAGTATTTAATAAAGAATAAAAATTATTCTTGTAATACATTAAAGGCTTCTGTACGGATTCGCCAACAGCTTTATGAGCGGCAAAATGTATAACTCCGGCTGCATCGTTATGCATTTCAAAAACTGTAGATGTTGCTAGAGGATCCTTCAAATCTATTTTTACAAATGTTGGAGTTACACCAGTAATTTTATGTATTCGAGAAATGGTTTTTTCAGTTGAATTTGATAAGTTATCTAATATGATCACATCGAAATCATTTTTTATTAATTCTATTGCAGTGTGAGACCCAATATATCCACATCCACCTGTTACTATAATTTTAGTTTTCATTTTAAATAATTATTCAGCCTATTTATTAAAAAACCAAATATATAATTTTAAAATGAAATTACCTACTAGTACCTACTAGTTTAATTATTTAAAATTTTATCCTATATTTGTAGCATGGGAATTGTAACTATTAAAGAGAAATCTGGCACACCTAAGTACAAACAAATTGTCGCTTCTATTGAAGATGCTATAGTAAATGGCTCGCTAAAAAAAGGAGATAAACTACCTTCCTTGAACAGCATAAAAAACCAATATTCCCTGTCTAGAGATACTGTACTTACTGCATTCAACGAATTAAAGACTCGAGGTATTATTCAATCTGTTGTTGGTAAAGGTTACTATATATTGAGCGAAGATATTGATGTTAATCAAAAAATATTTTTACTTTTTGATGAGTTCAACTCTTTTAAAGAAGATTTATACAATTCCTTTACAGCATTTTTGGGAGAGAATGTTAAAGTAAATATATTTTTCCATCATTTTAACCTAGATGTTTTTAACAAACTTATAAATGATAATGCTGGCGATTACAGCTATTACGTTATAATGCCTGCCAATTTAAAGGGAACAGAGAATGTAATTAATAGACTCCCATATGGTAAAGTCTATATATTAGACCAAACCCATTCAGAATTAATAGATTATCCATCTATCTATCAGAATTTTAAGAAAGACATATATGAAGGTTTACAAGACGGGTTGAAGCAAATAAAGAAATATCAAAAAATAATTTTATTGTATAACGAAGAGCGTCAACCTGAGGGGATTTTAGAAGGCTTCAATTTGTTTTGCGCTCAATATGGCATTCAAAATAAAATTATTAATACTTTAACTGACAGAGAATTACTGAAAGGAGAATTATACATCATTTTAGATGATAAAAATTTAATTCGAATCATAAAGAGAATTAAGGATGAGCATTTAACTCTTGCAAAAGATATTGGCATTATTTCATACAACGATACACTTTTAAAAGAGATTGTAGAAGGCGGAATTACAACCATATCAACCAATTTTAACTTAATGGGAGAACGCTTGGCCGAAATGATTTTAAATAGTGAATTCGCTCAAGTTGAAAACCCTAACCGTTTAATTCTTAGAAAATCACTATAAGAACTTGTATACACTAAAAGAAATAGAAACTGACGAATTATACTACCTTGAACTGGCAAGTTCTAATGGAGAATCAACAGCGCAAATTTGCCTTAACCAAGTTGGGCGATTAAGTAATTTTTCATTTGAAAACACTCAAATTATTAAAGAATTCTATTTTTCAACTCCAGAATATGATTTTAATATAAGTTCTACATCAAAAGAAAACTTTCTGCAACTCTACACTCCAGTTCAGCCCAATGTTATTGCTATTG